>Ga0115011_10000421_pt1 | contig 34759 bp, 27 predicted proteins | sample TroAtlMetagenome_2_FD_88705 | JGI IMG/M metagenome (GOLD analysis project Ga0115011, IMG submission 88705) | Marine eukaryotic phytoplankton communities from Atlantic Ocean - Tropical Atlantic ANT8 Metagenome | ecosystem: Environmental > Aquatic > Marine > Oceanic | place: Tropical Atlantic... | reverse complement strand
CTCTTCGCAGTCTTTACACACCCGCCCACCTGGTCAGTGGAAAAAGTGGCGAAGTAGCCATCAAGAGCAACGATCCCGGCTTGCGTACCGACCCACGTGCCCTGTGATGCAGGTGCGAGGCCACGGATATCACTCGACGGCAGAGGCTCGATCCCCGCCGGAAAGAGACGTCCATCTCGATCAATCCGCCTCAAGCCATCAGCCGCAGCAACGAGGATCTCGCTTCCCAGATACATGTCTCTGGCCTCGAAACCCGTGTAGACACCCCCGATTTGGACCACACCACCGGTGTCGATATGAATCGCGCCTTCGGTGCCCAAGAGCCAAACCGATTCTTCATCACCAGTGAGATTGCGAAAGCCCACCATTCCAATGCCCTCGACCGCCTGAGACACGGCACCCGCCGTAATCCGCGCTGCGCCGGTTTGAGTGACGGCCCAAACATTGTCCAAGCTGTCTTTCCACAGCCCGTAGACATCATTGTCAGGAAGTCCATCCAAGGTGACCCATTGCCCGCCCTCGGATTGGACCAAGAGTCCATTGGAGGAACTCACATAGAGTTGGTCGCCGACTGCTTCTACATCCCGAAGCGTCCCGGCGGGTGCTCCCTCTATATCGTCGGCGTGTAGGTTGAAAACAAACCCATCGGCACGCACAACGCTCAATCCCGACTGGGTCACAAACCAGTGATTCCCGCGTGCATCGATGCTGACATTGAGGAGGTGATTGTCACTGAGCCCGTGCACATTGGTAATGATGCGGTCTTGTCCGTCTTCGCCACCGCCCGTAATCAAACCACCCCCGCGGGTGGCTGCGACCGCTTGATTCTGACCATTGCCGGCCAAGCTCTCGACAGCGCGCGAATAGGTCAGTGCCGCAAAGGCGCTCCGACACGGCTCGATGGCTTGATCCGCGTTGGGCCATCTGGGGCAATTGTCCATCTCATTGGCGACGCCATCCCCATCGAAATCTGCGGAACACGCGTCAGCATTTCCGTCTGGGTTAGGCGTGCCGGGACAGGGATCTCGCCAATCGGGCAGCCCATCGCCGTCATCATCTTGGTCACAGGCATCACCGGCACCATCTCCGTCCACATCGTTGCCGATTCGATCGGCACGAACGGGACAATTGTCGGCTGCATCTCCCAACCCATCAAAGTCAGTGTCCGGGAGCCGTGGACTCGTATTTCCCGCCTCTTCCTCGACATCTGACAGGCCATCCCCATCGTCGTCATCATCACACAAGTCGCCTTGGCCATCGCCATCGATATCCAGCTGATCGGCGTTTGCGAGGCGCGGACAATTGTCGGACTCATCGACGACCATGTCATTGTCATCGTCATCGTCACAGGCGTCACCTTGGCCATCTGTATCGATGTCGCTCTGATCTAGATTGGCCACCATGGGACAATTGTCTGCGCCGTCCGGCAGCCCATCCATATCCGTATCGACTGGTGGGGGCGGCAGATTCTCGTCTGCATCCGGCGCACAACAATCTGGTGGGTCCATTTCTGGCTGGTCGGGGGGTTCCATATCCGGCATGACCGGCGGCGCTGGTTCCCCCTCTGGGGTAAAAGGTCTGAATTCCTCGAAGTCGAGGGTACAGCCCACTAGGCCGCCCAGAGCCAAGATGAGTACAAAGATCCGCCCGATCATTAGAATGTCCCCTGCAATTGAACCGTGCCCCCCCCGGGGATGGCGCCTACATTGGCACCCACTGTTCCTGTTCGAGTCACGCCATCATCATCGAGGGTCCACATCACAGCCCCGCCGACGATTGCGACGCTCCCGACGCCGATGAGAAGGTTGGTCAAAAGCACGAGGGTCTTGCCCGTATCGATATCGCTGGGGGCGATTCGATTTCCGTCGATGGGCGTCTCCTGGAAAATCGCTTTCTTTTCAGACAATTGATTGTGAAGACCTTGGGCAGAGAGACCAGTGAATACACCCGCCCCCGTCGCCGCGACGCCCGCTCCCATTACGATCCATGGCCAAATTGAGCCACTGCCACCACTCCCCGCGAGGTTCGTAGCATCCTCTTCGACTAGGCGAACGTCGATGCGCTGCTCAATGCCTGGCTTGACTGGATACTTCTTCTTCCAGGCCGCAAAACCGGGTTTGACGACCAAGATATCGTGCGGTTCTGCGGTGAGCTTCACCTTGTCAGCGATCGGGCTCCGACCAATCCGACGCCCATCGACCATCACATCGGCATTTCTCTCGGAGACAAAGAAGGTCACGGTGCCCACATCGCCACTGGAGATGAGGGAAATATCTGCAACCGCTGGAATCCCGTCCGCCACCTGAATGGTCTGTTTCGCCGGCTCATAGCCTTCGAGTTCGGCGATGATGACGTAATTACCGGGCAAGAGTTTGAAGGTGAGGGGTGCCTTACCCATGGCGCCTTCGGACTTGTCGTTGACGAAGATAATGGCACCGGGTGGCGAACTAGAGACGCTGACGTCCATATAGCGGTCCTTCAAGCTGGCCTTGAGGGCCGCTATCTGCCGCTGAACCGCCGGTCGCTGGGGCGAGTTGGGCACAGCCTGTACAAATCGTTCATAGAATTGAACGGCCTGCTCGACATCGCCCGCCTGCTCATAGCTCAGGCCGATATTGAAAAGCAGATTCCCTCTTGGCGAGATGTCGAAAGCATCTTTGAAGAGGTTTGCTGCTTTTTCGAATTGCCCTGCCTCAAAGGCCGCCGAACCCGCCGCCTGCTTTTCCACATACTCAGGGTCGAGCTCTTCTTGGGCTTCGGCCTCTGGTTGTGCGTGAGCAGAAATAGGCCCAGCGATCATTGTGGCCAGGAGAATAAGTACGATTCGCCAATCAGAAAACAATGGCGGCCCCCTCATGAAGGTCTGCGGAGGTTGATGATTCCGTACCCACGGACGGGCTCCCGACCGTGGAACGGCCCCATCGTACGGGACCGTGGGAAGATGTGGCAAGCTCGCACACGCGCGCCTAGAGAGGAACGGAAAATTCAGACACCTAAATGATATCGGTCGCCCTGATTACCCGCCCCATAAACAAGTCAGTCCTTGAAATCGAATCGAGCCTCGATCTTACCAAACCCGATGATGTCCCCATCTTTGAGGAACTGTTTATTGATTTTGTTGCCGTTAATCCAAGTGTGATTCGTCGCGCCGTAGTCGGCCAATTCGAATCTCTTGTCCTGGACTCGAATCCCTGCGTGACGCTTGGAGACCGTGGGGTGAGGCACGACAATATGGTTGGTGGCCGCCGACCCGATATTGGTCATGGACTCCTTGATGTAGAACACCCGGTCATAGAGATCTTCGTCCCCGTCAGAGTCCGTGATAACCAACTTTCCGTAATGCGGTAAAGCTGCGCAATACTTACAGTTCTTCCAATCAAGCGGGATCATGTTCCCGCATTGGACACACTTCATGAGCTCGGGGCCCTGATGCTGAACGACCTGCTCTTTGCCTCCGCTCAGAGCGCTGACCAACACTCGAATGAGTGCGATGAGGATAAACAACCCCACTAGGCTGCCGGCGACGATGCCCACATACAGCCAAAGATTGCTCTCCTTCTCGTTAGTGAGTTGGTTTTTGGTGTCGCTTTGATAGGGCAGCCCACCGTGTTTGATGGCGACCCGAAAGCCCGTCTCTTTATTGCCCTCGAAATCACTCGTGGTGAAAGTCAGGACAGACTGGCCCATGAGCTCGGAGCGAAACTCGTCGAGATACTGCTCGACCTCTTCACTGCGACGCGCGATGCGTACCGTGCCACCGGTAGACGCCACCAGGTCTCGTAGGCGCTTGACCTTGTCCTCGTTCTCGATGGCGATGCCGACCAAGTTGATGCGGACGTTGCGGTCTTGTGCGAGCCGCCGGAGGTTACTGACCATATCCTTACGACGGCTCTCCATCTCGTCGTACTTGTCGAACCCATCGGTGACCAAGAGGATGGCCCGATTGGGACCGATGGTGTCGTAGTCCGGGGGAAAGTACTCGAGAGCCTTCTCCAAAGAGACCAGCATCGGCGGCGTGACACCTTCCGGCTTCTGCTCCTTGAGCCAGCTAATGGCCTCGTTGTGGCTGGGAGAAAGCCCGTCAACCCCGGCCGCACCCGATGACGAATTGGGAATGTCCGCGAAAGAAAGCACCACGGAGCGGTCTACACTGCGCAAGGCGTTCAAGACTGAGGATGAGCCGCGCACCATGAAGGGGAAGGTGTCTTCCAAGGCTGCCGTTGCCACCACCACAATGGCGATACTTACGCCCTTTTCACTTTCGCGCAGGACCTTGTGGACCAACTCCCCTTCGGCCTGTTCGCCGTCGATGAAGACACTCCACTCGTCCCGTGCGGACACGCCGACAGGCTTGAAATATTTGTCGATGAAGGACGCAAAAATCGTGAACTTGCCCGTGCTGGACTCGCTCACGTCTACGGCGTCCAACCTCACCTTGGTTTGGCCTTTGACGGGACCCTGGCCATAGGCCACGGACGCCAAGAAGGTGCAGAGCAAGAGTCCGATTATGTGAACTACGGGCAGACCGAGAGGCATTTTTCGCCGGCTCAATTGGGGCTTCATTACGCGTCCTAAATTGTCTTTTGGGGTCGAACGAAGGTCTGAACTAGAACAGACACTTGATTCGAATATGGGTTCGCCCGAGACGAATCGTGTCGTTGTCGATCAACTCGTACTTGGTGATCTTCTTCTCTCCAACGTAGGTGCCATTCGTGGAGTTGTTGTCGATCATGAAGTAGTGACCGTCCTCGTAGCGAATCGTCGCATGCCGAGACGAAAGATACTCATCGGTGACCACGATGTCGTTATCGGCACCGGCTCCGATGCTATTCACACCAGAATAAACTCGAAAGTCTGTCCCCTTCTGGGCCCCTTCCATGACCAAGAGCCAGCCCACAATCTCCCGTTCCGGGGATTTGAGCTCATCCAGGTTGATGGCCACCGTTTTATTGGGGGCACCGGGGTTTTGGACGACAGGTTCATCGAGCATGTGAGCAGGCAGAGGGGGATTCCCGTGCATCGCTCCTGACTGGAGGTCATGCCCGCAATACGCGCAAAGCTCCCAAGAGGCGTCGACCTCTTTAGCGCAACTGGGGCAACTGGCGACTCCGCCCTGCTCCCCATCTTCATCATTACTGAAAGGCCACCACCCCATCTTTTTCTTCTTCTTCGCCTTGGCCTCCGGTTTTCCAGAGGCTGCATCCTTGACCTTATCTTCACCCTTCTTGATGAGCTTTCGACCCTGCTTATCAACCGCAGCTCGCGCTGCATGCTGGGCTCCGTAGACCTTCTTGTTTACCTGGGCCTCAATGCGGCCACGAAGAATGTCTAGAGGAGTTCTCATCGATGGTGTCCGGGCTGAACTCAGAGTCGACTACTCGTCGACTCCTCCCTAAGTTTGATGTTGGCGCAGCGAAACGGTTATCGCAAGGATTGCGAACCAATAGCCGCAACCGATCACTTCGGCTGGTAGAACCAATACCGAAACATATTGATGTCACGGTCAGCCGTGAGCATGACCATCTTGATGGTCACCGTGTCGCCATTAATATACTCGGCAGGCACCACATACGGCCAATTTCGCCACCTGAACTTCCGGTCATTACCGTCACAACTCAGGATCCGCTCCATCCGCTGTCCATTGACATGGATCTCGGCTTGGTAGTCGCCTTTGATGTAGTCCATCCGGCGGATGATGACCAAATCCTGGTGCGGCGTGAGGTTTTTGACCTTGAACTCGGAGAAGCCGCCCTCGTGGGCGATCCCGGTATCTTCGATCCGGGTTCCATCCGGATACCGAGCCCGCTGACGCGATCGGTATGTATCGGTGGCTTCCTTGATCACGAAGTCGTGTTCGGCCTCGCTATCAGCATCCAAGATATCGAGGGCATCAACCTGGGCCCACATCTTGCCATCTACCACCAATTCGGCAGTAAAGGGCTCGGAGCGCACCTTGATTTCTTCGAAGGCGATGCCTTCGAGGACTGGCCCCTCCTTGGCCGCTTCCAACACGCCACCACCGGCAGCGCCCGTCGTCGACTTCACCTCAATCTCAGAGGCTCGAATGCGGTCGACGAGGCTATCGAGGGACTCGCAGGATTTCATCCAATAGGTGACCACATTGTCCAACGCCTCGTCTGTGTGCCGGCGTTCGGCGATCAAACCGCGCAAGATGTCGACGTTCTTCTTGTGGGCCGCGAATTCCTTCTTGGCCGAGAGTTCGGGCACACGGCCTTCCACCTCTTGCACCACATCCCACTTCATATTGACCACGATGTGCAGGAGTTGCCAGACGTTAGAATGTCCGACGAAGGCCGCCATCAGCACCATCTCTAAACTCATGGCTGCGTGGAGTGCATCCTGGGCGGAGATGATCTTTTTCACCCGGGATAAATAGGACTGAATCCGCTTCTCTTCTTGAATGGCGGTGTCCAATCGATCCGTGAGTACCGGATCGAGTTGGTTCCCCACCGTGCCCGCGCGTCGGACATACCTAAGGTCGAGTTCATTGGGCTCGGGCTTATTGGGGTTCCGCGCATCGACGATGCGCTTAGCACCCTTTTCGAGATGTACTCGAGCAATCTCGACCTCTTGAGTGATGTCCGGCTCGACGATACTGAACTCGACTTTGGCGCCCTCGGATACGCGTCGGTGACCCTGATAGTCCAAGTTTTCGCGATACGCGATGAAATCAGTGAACTCTTCTACGTAGCGGAGCACCACATAGATGGTCTGCGGCAGCTTGAAGTCCCCAGGGTTCAGGGTCTTGATCTGCTTCTCGGGAAAGATGATGTCGTTCCCGCTACCGTCGATGGCATAGCCACTTCCGATCTCGATCGAGAGATCTCCTCGACCTCGGCTCGTCACCCGCAACTCGTCGCCGTTGCGGGGCACGACGCCCGGCGCATGAAAGCTACGGAGATGTAGGCGCCGCTTCTCAATGTGGTACCGCTCACCGTCGCTCATATCCTGCTCGGTGATCATGAACCCTTTGAAGAAGTTGATTCGCTTGAAAGGAGTGTCGGCCATCGTTTACTCCGTTTTGCCCTTGGGCTCGTCTTCTGACTTTGTTTCTGCGGAACGGGCGTCCGCGACGACCCCCGAGGCGCCTACACCGAGCCGGCCGAAGCCAACGCGAAAACCAACCAAATCCTCCTCGGCTGCAGCGGCAGCAAAGGTCAGGTAGTAGGCGGTGTGGGCGGGTTTTTCCATTCGGATGATGTCGTGAATCTTGAGAATCGTCTCGTCGCTGGCGTCGGTGAACTCCGCCGGGACCTCCACCATGAAGCAGTGGGCGAGGTTGACCGGCGGCAAAACGATGGAATCGATCCCAATCTGGGTGAATCCCACTCGAAAGCCCCGATAAGGCCAGTCGTTTTCCGTAATGACTGGCTCGACGTCCGTAAAGATCGACATGAACAACTTGAGGCCGCGGACGGTCCCTCGATAGCCGTAAATCCCGATCGCTTGCTGAATGAGTTCTCGCTTCTTGGTTTCAGGCCAATCTTGATCGATGGACAAAGCCACCCAATCAGCCAACCAGGCCAAATAATCCTTGGGGGTTTCCAACGGATCAAAATGGCGATGCACACGACTCAGTTGTCCCTGGATGTCGGCGAACATGTGGTCGAAGATCCACAGAAAGTCGCGGAGGAAATGCTGATTGCTCGCATCCGCCTTCTGATAGACCTGGGGCAACATGTGCAGAAGGCTGCGGCGCGAGATCGTCAACTCCACCTGCTCGTCGACGCCGATGAGGGCGCCCGAGGGTGGGTTCTGGCGGATGATTTGGCCCTCCGGTTGGTAGGCCTCCTCATATCGCCAGCGCACATTGGCCATCGTGAAGCCCGCATTGCGGAGCATCAAACGGCCATTCTCCAACTCAATCCCCGTCACATCGGGGAGTCGGATCGTGCGACTCGTGATCTTGCGCGGTTGGCGCACCTTCAAGCTCCTATGCGAACTGCTCGCGCGGCTTTTCGATCACCTGCACGTCAACCAAGTGAACGAGTTGATCGGGGTCCAACTTGACTTGATCGACCTCGGTTCGTCGATCCTCGTCAATCAATCGAATGCGATGCACGACATCCACTCCATCGACATTCTCGATGACGTGATAGAGGTCGAGCTTCATGACGTTTCTTCCGAAGGTCCAGCCCTCGCCGTCTCGGCCACCCAAGATGGGATGTAAAAACGTCCTCAAACGCTGCTCGACCGACTTTCGCAACCGCTCGGAGCGACCCGAAGTCGTCCGAATGACATCCACCGAGATACTGATCTCTGCATATCGGGGTCTGATCACATTCAAGATGGTGGTGAGGAGACGTCTCTCGTCGAGGTAGTTCTTCACCCGACGCAAGAGTTCGGTCGTAGGCACCAGCTTGAGCGTCAAATCCGGGTTTCTGTGGTCTTGCTTCGGCACCACCACGACGGTGACTTCGCCCTCTCGGCCAATGGTATTGAGACATTTGGCCCGGGCAATCCCATTGCTTGCCTGCAAGGACAACCACTCGTAGTCCTCGGCAGTGACCGCCCGATTCCGGCTCTTGATGACATGAGGGCCACGAAGCTTCGCTTCGTCCACCGACTCTTGGTCACTGCCACCGCTTGCGGGAAAGGGGTTAGTGACACTCGAAACGTGGGCGATTGACGTGCGCAGCGCGCTGATCACGCCCGAGGTCACGTTGCCACGCGCCCCGCCACCGATTCGGTAGTACTCGGCGACGACATTGGCCGTCCCGGCCGGCGGAATTAGACCCTTGACGCCATCACCAAACAGCACCCGTCCCGTTAAGCGATCGATGGTGTAGTGCCGGCTATCGACCTCTGAATCATAAAAGCTGTCGACTTCTTTCCAGCGGATCCATACCTGCCCCCGACCGGCGGGCTCGATCGCATCACCGCCCAACTCTATGAGGAGTTTTGCCTTGGCTTCGCCTTCGGGCTCCTTCCGCTCTTGAATCCGAATAGACTGGGATTCCAGGAGCGGACCCTGGGCAAAGCTGAACTTTTGGTTCGGAGTGCCGTCGGAGCTGCCCAAGACCTCATTCGAGATGGTCGTAAAGTTGGCTGCGTTGACCGCGTTGAGCAAAATATGGGTGATGCGTGGCATCTCGTGGTAGCCGCCCATCTCGAGTCGACAGCGAAACCAATAGAGCGGCTCACCAAAACGCTTTGAACGCTTGTGGTTGCTCGGCCCGATGAACTCGAGAAAACCACTCTCCGTGAAGGCACGGGTCCCGTCCTGAGGCGAAAGGTCAGACCAGGTTCGCCCGGTCCAATACTCCCAAACAACACTCTGCTCCGCCTCGAGCGCACGGTCTCGTTCCGCATAGTATGATGTGAGGTACTTGGAATGAGTTCGATCCACATCGAGCGAGGTCTTCTGGCTCATATTGAAGAAGATGCGCATTCGCTCGTTGGGAAAGGCCTTGGCAAAGCCCAAATAGAGCGCTGGGCTATCCTCTTCGGAGGGCTCGAAGGCTTGAAAGACCTTCATGGGTGTCCGCGCGGCCAGCGATTGGTCCACAAAAGTGAAGTCGTTATAGGTGTGAACCTGCTTGACCGGGGTTTCTTCCTCTGAATATCGGAAAGTCATGGAGCGAATCATGGGCGGACGAAGCGGGCGCTGATCACGCCAAATCCACTTTTCTCCGTCCAATTCGTACTGGCCGGGCGTGCCGTAATCCCCTACCTCGATGCGAGCGCGAAGCCAGGTCGCCGTGTCGCCATGAACGTCGCCCTCCTTCATCTTCGGTGGGCGCTTGAAACGCACCTCACCCGACCCACTAAAGGCGTCGGTTCCATCCACAAAATCGAAATCACCCGCGCTGGTGAACCCTTCGGGCGTGGCTTTGCCCAAGAGTCGCCACTTCTTCCCGTCGTAGTATTCCCACGCGATTGAGAGATCATCGCTGGGCTGGGGGGGGTCGTGAAGTCGTGCTTCCGCCAATTGTACGTCGATGCGAATGACCGAGCCGGGCAGAGACGGTAAAGATTCGGGGTTGAGATACAGGGCGTTTTCAGCCCGTGGTTCCTTCCCGAACGCAGCCCATGCACGCTGCAAATCGACGGTCAAAAAGACGGCGCTCTCTACATTGACGAGGGCAGAGGTGAGGCCCACACCCTCTCCGGTGAGTTCCACCCGCGCCATGATGGTATCCACCACGGTGTCATCGGGATTGGGGGCGGCCTCCAAGAGACGGCCGCGAATCCAGCGAGCAGTCACGCCATTGAGTTCGTTTTCTTCGATGGCATCGATGCCCTCGAAGGCGATGGCGCCCTCCTCGACCTCGGTATAGCTCCGGGTCAATTCTCGCCAACGACGACCATTCCAGTATTCCCACTCCAACCGGTCCACCAATTGAGCTGACCCGGCAGATTCAATGCGAACGACAAGTAGGGAGTCTTCACCCACCTGCTCGAACCGCTCGTCACCGATATAGATGCTCCGCTCGATGTGATTCACACCGCCGAAGACCTCGAAGCCGTCTTCCAAACGCTCACCGGCGATGAACGGCGTCTGATCGGAGTACTCGTCGCTGACTTGGGTATAGCAGCGCGCGATGGCATTGTCCGTGATCAGCAAATCCGAGTCGGTCTCGAAAATGACTGGAGCGTCTTTGCCTTTTTGAACGGTTGCGGCCCGACTGCCCATGCTGACGATGGTGGCCGGTGCTCCCTCTGCAACGGCGAATTGAAGCAACGTCGACGCAGACTGCGGCGGCTGAAGCTTGACACCCATCAAACTGAGAAAGGCGATGAAGTTCTTATCGGTCACCTTGTTGAGTCGGTAGATGATCATCTCGGTCATCCACGCAAAGAGCTCGATCAAGGTGATGCCAGGATCAGACGGATTGAAATTCGTCCAATCGGGGCAGTACTGCGGAATGAGGCGCAAGGCCTCCTCCACAATTTCCTGATGCGTACGATCGTCGAGGTTTGGGACCGGAATCATAGGTCTTCCTCACGGCGCAAGTAGAAGGGGTAGACCAAATTCCAAATCGTATTGGTCGCCCGCACCGAGTACTTGATATCGATGAGAATGGAATTGGGGTCGCTGGGATCCTGACGAGCGTGGACCTGGATTTCTCGAATCCGAGGCTCCCATTTCACCAGCGCTTCTCGAACATGGTGTACGGCCATGGTGCGCGTGTGCGGGTTATTGGGCTCGAAGAGGAGGTCGTGTACGCGACACCCAAAGAGCGGTCGGTAGATTCGCTCGCCGACAGCCGTGCCCAAAACGATACGAACGCATTCCTCTACGTTCTCGTCGTATTGAGTCATCGAGAGTCCGCCGCCGCCATCTATTCGGAGCGGAAACGCAATCCCACGGCCAAGAAAGTTCTTAGTCACCCGAGCCTACCTTCAAACGCCTCACCGCAAACGCCGCATCTTACGCGCACGTGCGGGGGCTGCACGGTGATATCATGGAGTGGCTCGCTACAATAGGGGCAGTTGAGACCCACCTGACGACCGTTGTGAAGTGACTCGACCACGTCCATCCAGACCGCAAGTCCATCGAGATCTTCGCCGCTCGATGGGGCGAGTTTCCAGGCCCATGGCGCGGCTTGGGCGTCTTCTTGTGCAGAAGGGCCGGTAGGAGCGGATGAGTTTGAAACCTCACTCTCGTCACTTTCAGCGCCATCGATCACCGCGTTGGGTGTCGACCCTGGTTCTGGGTCATTCGACGGTTCTACGGCCCCCGCTCGAGCTGCTGCAGCCTTCTCCATCGCGACGGCTTCGGCGTAAAACGCGTCATCTCGTCCCTGGGCCAAATTTCCGGTGAATCCTTCTCCGCACGAAGGGCAGCGAACAGTGACCCGATAGAGATCGAGTCCCGCGACGAGTTGACCCTCTCGACAGACCGGACAAACGTGTCCCTCAGTGCGCCCATTGGCCACCTGCTGAACGACCTCGTACCAGTCGACAAGTTGCTCTTCTTCCATCGTTTTCGCGCGCTCAATCCCCTCAAGGGAACGGACTATATCACGAGTGTTGAGGGAATAGATCTACAGGATCGCTGATCAAATCGATCTCGCTCACCAACCGCAGCGGGCACCCACAATACGGGTTCTAAAGCCGCCTTTTTGATCCACTTTCGCAGAGTAGACGTGCGTGACCCGTTCGCAGAGATACTTCCCGTCAAAATGGGTCGAGACTCGCTCCACGGCGACAATCCCTCCGGCAAACGGACGCGTATCTCCCACGAGTTCCATATCTGCCGTAATGAAAGTGCGTGCGTATTCGTTGAGCTTCGTTTCGGCGATCTTATCGGCCTCTTCTTGAGAGAAGACTTTGTAATCCACCAATTGACGATCGGTTTCTTTCCACGCGGAGACGGTCTTGACCACATCAGCTGCTGAATCGTCACCGTCCATCGTGCCGTAAATCGTCGTGCTCTCCCCGACAATTTCCTTCTTTTGGGACGGGTCCCACCCCCGAACGATCACCTTGCTCACCACGCGGGTCAGATTTTGCCGCCCATCGAATCGACGTAGGTAGCCGTCGCCGGCCTTTACGTCTGGTTTCTCATAAACCGCTTTGAGGGCCTCCTTCGACTTGACGTTCGGCTTCTTGAAACGAAGGGTCTTCGAGTCACCTAAATGATCAATGTGAAAGTCGAAATCCAACCAACCGGCAATCCCTCGAACGAAGTCCATATCGGTTTGGTTGTGTTGGATCACGTAGTCACGCTTGAAGGCGGTGTCGTCGGTATCAGCCGTCAGGCTGTGGTCGCTACAAACCGTGGAGACGATGTCGCTGAACTTCTGTTCCAAGAAAGTTCGGACCTTCCGACCGCGCGTCAAGCGGTGGTGATAATCGAAAGCGCGAACTCGAAAAATGCGCGGTCCATCGGCCTCGAGAAGAACACTCGTACCGATGATCTCCCCTTCGAACACTTTCACCAAGGTCTCGCCCGTGTATCCCAACTTGACGATGATTGGAGCACCCGGCTTGAACTTGTCCGAATCTCCCATGTCACCGGCAGGGTTACTGAACTGGAGCTCTGCGCTCCCCGGTGCCTGCCGGCGTAGATCCACAGTGATGCGGTGCACAGTGTCATCATCGCCGACGGTAATTTCTTGCCCGTTGGCGCTGATGTGAAAATTAGGGACCTTTTCGGCCATGAATCGTCCTCTAGTTCAGGATGGGTGGAATCAGGAGACGAAGCCCTGGTTCGAGGATAGATGGATCGTCAATGCCGTTCGCGTCTGCGATTCGTCTCCATTCAGCGGCGTCATCATACTCTTCAAAGGCAATGCTCTGCAGCGTATCGCCACGCAGAATCGCTCTGATTTTTGCGTGGTCCGGACTTGCTCGTGGGTTTGTTTTTTCCTGCTCCGCAAACCCTCGAGCCTCCTTGAATCCAACGCTGCAGGTGGCGCGGACAGGTGTGCCGTCAGAGGTGAACATGGTGTACCGAATATTGAGGGATTCCATCACGCATTGGAGAGAAAATCCGCCGCCCCAAGTGACCTTGAGGAGCGGTGGACGGTGCGTCTCGCTATCGATCAGTGTGAGCTCTCTGAGCTTACCTGTCTTATCCCGAACATTGGTCCCCTTCTCGTAGGTGTCGAAGAATAAATCGAACTTCAACTGCTCCCCTTGACCCGCCGTAAACTGCATCTCGGGCGCATCAAAGTTGCCGGCGGCCTGGGGATTCCAAGGCACAGTCTTCGACACCGCATATTCCTTCGGGTTGAAGTCTGCGATGACCATCTTGTCCTTTAGCCGACCATCCAACGGATGGATGGTGAGCTTGGTCGGGGTTTTGTTGTCAGCCATCGGGGCTCACTCCATTCTTCCAAGACAGAGGTTCGTGTCTGTCATTCGCATCGTCAATCCCACTCATCATCTCCCAGACGGAGTCGGTCGAACTCCGCCTCTCGCCTCAATTGGGTGATCACCTCATCTGCGATCTGCTCGATCTCTTCTGGACTGAGATCGCCCTCTGTTTGGGACGCCAATTTATGACGTGACTCTTGATCTGTTTCCGTCGTGCGAGCGAGATCTGCGCCCGTGGAGCGCATCATCGCCTCGGTCAGCGGTTCCGCGTGACTCGTATCGACCAACACTCGCGGCTTATCCTGGGGCGCTTTGACCTGCGCAGGCCCGCGATCTCCAAAGAGCTTTCCGGGCGTCCGCGGCGACTCCACAAAGGACATCGGCGCCTTTGGTTTGGTTCGCGGTCGACCTCGGTCGACATGACGACCGGCCCGATTGAGGGCCACTCCCACCTCACCAGGACTGCCTACACCGCCGCCGGCTGCGGCGTGCGCGCGACCGTATGCGACCAACGCTCGCGATACATTGTCCGGGGTCACCATCGTCGTCGATGGCCGGGCATTCCCACTCCCATCCATGATGGATGGCTCCGCGCTTCGACCCACCTGAACCGTCGCCCACTCGGGTCGACCAGCACGCTCGCCACCAATCCCACCAAGCGCCTCAGCGGGACGAGACGCCTGTACTGCAGCCGTCCATAGCGCAGCCAATCGACCGGGGGCGCGGCGCTCAATGGGACTGACTGTCTGTGATACGAGCGAGAGGACGTCCATAGTCGATACTGACCGAGTCGAGGCCGTCCGCTTGCCAGTAAGCGGAACCGTCAGACTCATTGGATCAGCAAAGCCATTCCTGGGGCGTCTGCGGCTCGAAGATCGTCCAATGGATTTGCCGAGCCCTTGACCCGTCACTCGTCCCGCCACCGGAAATACGTCCATAACGCCGGCTGTCGTAGGCGGTGCTGGCCGTCGACTCGTCCCCTCGGTCGCAGCAGACGACATCGAAGATTGAATTGGGCTCGAGGCAGGGCTCTTTGGACCCACGCGAACCAAATCCGACCCCAAGGGGTCCGTGGTCCCCGCAATGGTCCGACGTCCAGTATATTGGGGCGTATCTCGATGGCTGAGACCCAGGTTTGGTCTCGCGTCTGAGAGGCGCTCACTCAAATCCAAGACCGCCATAGCCGTGGTTCCGGGCACGCGAGGCCGAGCTCGCCCAAAGCCTTCGTGCTCTCTGGACTCCAAAGCTGTCTGCGAAACGGCTGACCCAGCGGTATTGGGGAAGACATCGGTGGACACCACCACCCGCTCGGGATCACGTCCAAAACCGACGGATTCAAAAAACACCGACTGTGTGGGGTCGGCGCCATAATCTTCCACCATATGGATCAAATGGGTGGGCCACCCTGCGTACGGCGAAACAGCCGCGACCATCGCCGCCGGCGAAGATTCACCCAGGGCAGCAATACGACCAACGGCAGACCCCGTTGGTACGGGTCGTCCAATGGACCCGTCCTGCATCTTGCGCGGCACGACTCGGCCCATGCCTCGCTGCATGAGACGGTGAGCGGATTGCCCACGTTGACTGGCCCCACGGTTATGAGGTGTAGCGGTGGCATCTGGAGATGGACGAGAGACGAGAGGCGCCTGACCCCGGCGTCCCCGCTGTGGTCGAGATCGAGAGATCCCATCGCCCCCGGTGGGGCGAGTCGGCGCCAGCCTGGCGCGCGATGGCCGTCTCATCGGGCTCGAAGTGATCGTTTCGGTCGCTGCCGCCGACGTCGCCTGAGGGCGGATCAAAACGCCGGTCTCGGTCTCGTTCGCCAGCGCCGAATGGACGGGCGGTTCAGCATGCACAATGTGCCCAAAATGCTCATTGAGCTTGGCGTCGAGACGATCCACCCAAGAGATCCAGGGCGACTCCAGGTCGACCCCCTGCGATGCCAAGAGCGCCGTCACCGTCGCCGGCAGCGTAGGCCCAATCGGAAGGGCCGAAGGATCCTCGGCGATCACGATGCCACCACCCGCCGTGAGGCGAGGGTCGAAGAAGAGTGGGGTCGATGACGATGCTGTCGGCGCTGGAATCGACTCTTGCCCCTCTTGAGGGCGCGTGCCCACAGATGAAATCGTGCCGAGGGTCATCAAGGCGTCTTCGGCGACCGTACCCTCGCCACTTTGTACGCCTAGCGAGGTTACGAAAGCACCGGTCTCGGTATAGAGATCCATGGCACGACGGCCCATCGAATCAGGGGTCGCGTCTGGCAGACTCTCACCGTTCAACTGGTTCAAGATCCGCGAGACGGTCCGCGCCGCCGCTGCAATGACCGGCTGAGGCTGATCTGGCGCAGTCCAACGACCCAAGAGGCGCTCCAACATGGCCACGATGGGTCGCCTCGTGTGCGTTGACGAGCTGGCCTGATATGGGGACGTAGACAACTGAGGAGAGGCAGGCGGCTCAATCGAACCGACCGACTGGGGTCCTGTGGCTATGATCTGGCTTCGTTCGAGCTGGGCCTCGCGTAATTTTTCAACGCCGGGACTGGCGAGCACATCACGTGTCGTATGCCCCATGGATGGCGCAATTACTGTCGCTCTCGAGAAGGCGACGCGATGCTCTGTCGACGGTTGTGGGGATGTTCTCTTCGATGGACTGAGGAGAACACCTGCTCGATCCCAAGGACCCGCAGGCGCATCGAACCGTGCCCGTCGAAGAACCCCCTCGAAACTCACCGATTGCTCACTGACTCCGTTCGTGACGGTGTCACGCTCTACATTCAGGACGGATAGCGGCCAGTTTCCGGTCTCAACCCCCTCAAGATCGATGGACTGCGAACCCGTCAGCGCATCGACAAAATCAAGACCGGTGTCCAACGCGGTCGTCGACCATCTCGTCGTCCCAGCCAAAATTGTATCGCCGAGGGTACGAATCTCACTCACTGAGGGGGGTAAGGGGGGCCAGACTCGGTCATCTTTCCCGGCTTCTATCGCCCTCAAGAAACGGCTCCGTGGCCGTTGACGAGAACGCGCGCCGAGAAGAGATGCAGCACGTGCCGTAGGGGATCGTCCCCACGGTTTAACGGTTGGCTCTACTGCTCGAGATTGGAGGGTCGCTTGCTCTAGATCTTGTCGCGCTGCTCTCGAATCGCCGATGGATGGAATCCCATCGTTTTCGGATGTGAACGCCGCCGCACTTTGAGGTGGTGAGACCACATCCGGTCGCGGCTCGATGAGAACACCTGCACCCTCCCGCCAGAGGTGCCGTTCTTGGGCCGGGCTGGCAATGGGCGCCACTGAGACATTCCCGATTTGGCTCCACCGGGCGGACGCTGTGGAAACATGCCGATTGGCAATTTGCTCTGCAATATCCGGTGTCGTGTCAGCCGGCACGAGCCAGTGCGTCACCGCTGATGGTTTGGCGGGCGAGAGTCGGTTGCCCAAATCCTCGAGCATCAATTCTGCGCGGCGTGCAGCCGGCGCGAGCCCGTCGCCAGAAGACCAGTCGACCCCAGGACTCGGTGAGGCCACGATCGCTGTGCGGGAACCATGTTGGACCCGGGCACGCGCGTCTGCAAACTTGAGGAGACTGGCATCGACCGCGCCGGCATTGCCCATCGACTTGGGATAAGCCGTGAGGCGGGTGTCATCCACGGCACGCCATCGCTCGATGGGCCTTGCTCCGCTCGACGCCCGATTTTCGGGCGCTCGTTGGCCGCGAAGATTGAGATGACGCCTCTCTTGCTCACGAGGTGTGGGGACCGCGAACATCGAGTTTCGACGACGACCACGGCTACGTGCCTGTCGAGCGGACAGGCCGCGTACATGAGCAACGGGGTCGACGGGCGTGACAAAAGGCAACGAATCCGTGAGTGACGTATCCCAATAGCCGGGGGATACAGACCAATCACTGGCCAAAGTCCCCAAAGCATCGGTATCGAAGATTTCTATCCCGTTGGTCAGGCGGTCGGACATGGCCCATCGGTCGTAGACCTGCTCCACCAGACCATGGGCGCTGAGCTCTCGATATGCACCGAAATCGCCGTAGCGTGCACCCAGCGCGCCGGCGAAACCATAGGCTGCGGCCCCGAGGCTCGAACTCTGGTCGCTGATGGTGTCGCGCGCAAGCGCTTCATTGCCTCCTACCGCCATGGATTACTTCGCCCGATCTACGCCGTCGTGGGCCAGTTCGACCGTCTCCATTGCGATAGCACCGCTGCTGCTGTCCAGTTCTGGTCCCTGCCATTTTGCGGGCCAAGCTTTTCTGACGGTCCATGTCGCCAAAGGTCGACCATCATCAGAACGGAGTTCGATGGTCACCTGTTTACGCCCAGCCCTCTTGGGATCCACGGCAAAGGTCATGTGCCAGTCTTCTAGGAAAGGATCGACGAGATAGCCTCGCTTGAGCACGACATTGCTGTACTTTCCCTGGCCGGGAAGCATGTGAACTCGATCGTTGGTGCCGCCCTCTTGATGAGAGACCACCTCTATCTCGTGGGAGAGGCCCCCAACACTCTGAAAGCGGCCCACTTCGTGGTCAGCGATTTTGACGGAGAAGCGGAACTTACCGACCGGGTGGTCACTGGGTTTGGCACTGCCACCACCGCCACCACCGCCACCACCGCCACCACCGAAAACTGAGCCGAAGGCATCACTCACACTCGATGCGATATCGCTCGCCGCCTGACCGACCGCTTCGGCTGCCTGTTCGACGGCTTCCGCTGCCTGTTCGGCTGCCTCTTCGACCGCTTCGGCTGCCTGTTCGGCTGCCTCTTCGACCGCTTCGGCTGCCTGCTCTGCGGCTTCCGTGACCGCTTCGACAGCCTGCTCTACAGCCTCGGTGACCGCAGCCGCCGCTTCTTCCACGGCTTCTTGAGCAGCAGCAGCAGCCTCCTCGACGGCCTCGACCGCCTGTTCGGCAGCTTCCTCGACCGCTGCGACCACCTCTTCAGCGGCTTCCTTGGCCGCTTCCGCTGCTTCTTCTACGGCTTCCTTGGCCTCTTCGACGGCTTCCTTCGCCGCTTCCTTGACCTCTTCGACTGCCTGCTTGGCCTCTTCGACGGCCTCTTCGACCTTCTCCTTGACCTCTTCGACTGCCTTTTCGGCCTGCTCTTTTACATCTTCGACGGCCTGCTTGGCCTCTTCGACGACTTCTTCGGCCTTTTCTTTGACGTCCTCGACGGCCTGCTCGGCCTTCTCCTTGACCTCTTCGACGGCCTTCTCCGCCTTCTCTTTGACGTCGTTGACCGCCTCTTCGGCCTTGGCCTGTACGTCGGCAACGGCGGACTCGACCTTAGCCTCTGCGGCCGCGACCGCCGAGTCGATCTTCTGTGTTGCGGCGTCTGCCAGTCCCATCGATTACTCCTCGCCCGTCTGACCCTGGTCTTCCAGGCGCTGGGAGACGCGGAAGATGATGAACTCTACGGGTCGGGCAACGGCCAAACCGATGGAGGTCGATATCCGGCCCTTGTCTATGTCTGCCTGTGGATTCGTCTCCTCGTCACATTTGACGAAAAAGGCCTCGTCCGGGCTCGCACCCGTAAGCAATCCAAGACGCCAGAGTTCAGACAGGAAGATACTAATGTTCGCGATGATTCGCTTCCACAGGCTCGGTTTATTGGGCTCGAACACCACCCAGTGCATCCCGCGTTCAATCGCAGCGGCGATGGCACTCACCGTGCGGCGTACATTGACGAACCGCCAAGAGGTGTCGCTGCTCATCGTCCGGGCACCCCACACCCGTAAACCGCGTGGACCAAAGGCACGAATACAGTTCACTCCCGCATGATTGAGGAGTGCTAGGTGGGTGTCTTGGAGAATGACGTCCAGATCAACAATCCCCTGAACCACCATATTGGCCGGCGCTTTGTGAACGCCCACCTCACGGTCGGAGGTGGAAAATAGACCGGCCAAATGACCAGAAGGTGGAACGGAGACCCGCTGATTCCCGTCGAGCAAAGTGACCCACGGAAAGTAGAGCGCAGCATGGGCGCTGTCGAACTGCCGTCGCCAGCGTAGTACCTCATCGAAATCGCCCCCGGGGGGCACATCGAGAATGGCAAAGCTATTGAGATGGTTCTCACACAGTGAAACGACCGCCTCTTGCACGACCTCTACGTCGCGCAGACGAAAGCGTTTGCTCTGTTCAAAGGTGGACATCAAGTCCGGAACAGCCACCAGATCAATGCCCTCGAACTCGGCCAGTGCCATGAGTCCACGACGGTCGTCTGGCCCTCGATCATGGCCGATGAAATCTTCCGGCCCGAGATTGAGCAGCCCATCAGCACCGCCCTCCAAGAGAACCGCATCCACTTCAACCAATTGAGACGCCTGAGCATTTGAACGCGGTCTCAGATCATGACAGCGAATAAAGCGACTCTCATCGTTGATTACCCGGGGCGCAAATCTCGGGCTCTGTGACATCAACGACAGTCGATCGAATCGCTCCTTTTTTTCCTGGTCCCAGACGGTCAAATCAAAAGCATAGGCGGTGACGTAACTGGGGGCGGCCTTATCGAATGGGTGTACCAGTGGATCTGCCAAATAGAGCGCTCGGCGATCGGCGCCCCGGACATACACCCACTGCTCGTGATCTTCGTTGTGAATCTTGAGGAGCGTGCCGACGGAGATCCCGTGGCTGCTCTTGACGTGAATGAGGTCCGACCCAGCGTCACCACTCTGGGTGAGGAACGTTCTAATCTCGGTCGAGGCCGAAATCCGAATGTTCAGCTCGTTGCCCCAACTCCCTGGGTCTTGCGCGGAAATCCGCATCGCCGGCCGACCATCGATATTTTGGAGGGTTTTCTCCGCAGTCTCCGCACATTCTTCGTCGGGATCACCCTCCATTCGAGCGACGCGAAGGATGTAGCAGTGAGTCCCTTCGTTGTCGAAGAATCCGCGAACGGCATATCCTAGATAGCCCGTGGGAAGGGGTTCGCCGAAGATCTCTGCGAAACGGGCATGGGAGTTAATCCGAACCGGTCGGTCCAATGGACCTCGACGGGTCGCGCCGATAAAGACGGGCACCCCGGTCTCGCCCAACGCGAGCATGGGGATTCGGCGTTCGAGAGGTTCGTAGTAGACCCCCGGTGCACGGATATCTGCCATCGGTTTCACCCCGCGAGGCCCAACCATGGGCCTCGCCTATACGCGTCCCGTCTCAGGGGGCTAGTGGCCACCTTCAGCGCCGGGACTCGTTGATCTCTTTGTTGATCGCCGAGATCTCCTTGATCCAAAGCTGCCGTTCTCGGTGCTCCATATCGAGGAGGTCATCGAGGGACCAATGGAAGTGATAGGCGATGTAAGCTACCTCCTGGAAGATGCGCTCCAGGGGGTAGCTCACTATTCCCCCAGGTCAACTCCAAGGTCTAACTCGTAGCGATGTCCACACGCGGGACACGCAGTCTTCACCTTCGCCGAACCCTCTTCGTTGATTCGGCGATAAAACTCCTGGAGATAGGCCAAGTCCGAAGAAAAAAGTCCTTCGACGACGGAGGGATTAATGCCCTTGAGAGACCCTAGTTTGATGATCACGCGCGAAAGCAGAATGATCACCAAAAACGCGCGGTTTTGCTGCACGCGATAGTCTTGCAGCGGCGTTATCTCGTCCTTCGCGGTTGCGAGGCGCATTACGCCCTCGCGATGCAAGTTTCCTTCTTTGTCCACGAATCCCTTGGGGAGGGTGAACGGAAACTCCGTCTGGAATGCCATCGTACTCGGTCCTTCGCCTTAAACGAACGAGCCGCTCTCCCCAAGATGGGGGAACGGCTGCGTTCAGGAGTCTTCGTCTAGAGCGTGTCTCTAAACGACGGAATCAACCGCCGCCCTCGACGCGCTCCCAGTACTCGACTACGAACTCGATCTCTTCAACAGCCACATCGGCACCCTTCCCATCGAGGGAGAAGCCCTTCCACTTGGCGGGCCACGCCTCGAAGAAGTTGTAGCGCATGACCTCTTCGCTCTTGTCGTTCATGAGGACAATGGAGCCACTCTTCCGCTCCACAGACCCGTCCATGACGGTCTTGCGCCAATCCCACAGCTCCGTCGTGGTGACGTAACCACGCTTACACGTGATGTTGCTGTACTTGGTGCGACCAGGACGCTTGCGGAGGACCATGTCGTCGCCGTCTTGGTACTCGATGATCTCCGTCTCACTGTCGAGACCATCAACTGCCTTGAAAGCAGCCTCGGTGACCCCGTCAATCTCGACCTTAAAGTTGTACTGACCGATGTGGTCGTGACCACGACGGTTGTCAGTTCCTTCTCTTCCAGCCATTAGGCTTCTCCATTTTTCTCAGCCTCCCTCGATTGGAGGCTGGGTATTTGTCTTGGTGCTTTAACGGCGCGTGCGACCAAAGGCCGCACGCAAACCCTCAAAGATTACTCGGAGACGTCACCGCCGGTCGGCATCTGTCCAATGCGGAAGATGACGAATTCTGCGGGCTTCACCGGGCACATGCCGATTTCACAGACCATCTGGCCGGCGTCGATAACCTCGGGCGGATTGGTCTCATCGTCACACTTGACGTAGAAGGCCTGATCCGGGCTTGCACCAAAGAGGGCACCGTCACGGTATACGCGGAGCAAGAACGCAGTAATGTTCCGAGAGACCTTCTTCCAGAGCTTCTGGTCATTGGGCTCGAAAACACACCACTGGGTCCCGTTCTCGATGGAATGCTCCACCATGTTGAACAAGCGACGCACGTTGATGTAGCGCCACTCGGGGTCACTCGAGACGGTCCGTGCGCCCCAAACCCGAATCCCACGATTCTTGAACTCGCGAATGCAGTTAATGCCCTTCGGGTTCAGGATATCTTGCTCGCCCTTGGTGATGCTGTACTTGAGGCCGAGGGCCCCACGCACGATCTCATTGGCGGGCGCCTTGTGCACACCGCGCTCGGCGTCGCTGCGGGCATAGATGCCGCAGACATGGCCCGAAGGCGGCACGAAGATATTGCCCTTCTGGGGGTCGTAGACCTCAATCCAGGGGAAGTAGTACGCACCGTACTTGCTGTCCCGCGGCTTCGGCAGTTTGTCGACGCCACCCTTTTCAATGGTCTCGGGGCTGTCGAGAACGGCGAACCGGTACCGCATCTTCTCACAGTGAGTGAGCACGGCATCCGTGATGGCCGGATTGGTCTGCCCAGGGGCGGACACAATCGCAATTTCCTCGACCTCTTCGAAGGCGTGAAGGCCGCCACGCTCACCGGGACCGTTGTCGAACCCAATGAAGCGAGCAGGACGCTTGTCCGCCGCGCCGGTCCCGACGTTCAACACGAAGCAGCGGGAGCCGCCGTTGTTGAAGAAGCCGTAGATGGCGTGAGCCAAGTGGCCCGAGTCGGCGAAGTCGCCGAAGTTCTTGGTGAAAGTCGTCCAGTTGGGGCAAAACACCACCTGGTTGACCGGGCCCTTCTTGCTTTCGCCGATGAAGCCGACGGTACTCGTACCGACCGCCTCGATGGGCTTGCTCGCCCCGGGTACTTCTTCGACGTAAACTCCGGGAGACAAATATTCAGGCGCCATCGCCCCTCCTCCTCACTCCAATATTCATGGAGAGTCGCTCTGATTAGGGCCTGAATCCAGTCGGACCCTCACGTCATTGGATGTCACCCGCCGCAACGATTTCGATCGTCGCGGCGACTGTAACTTAAGCCGGCAATTGTATCCGATGGCAGGGCGTAGATGTTCTCCAAATCCACGCCACATCGACATCAAAAACTCTACCGACAGGTCTTCTACCGGTCGGAGCGGAATCCGCTCCTCTGGATCAAACGCATCACCTTCAAGATCGGCTCCCTCGAGAACCGGCGTATTCAGCAAGGTCCGCATCGCCGCCCCCAGCAATTCTTGCTGTTCGGCGTCTTCGTCGGCCCACGCTGTGATGAGGTAATCGAGCCCCATTCTCATCGCCGGGTCCTGATAGAACTCCTCTACAACGCCCTTTTCATCGATTCGACTGACCAATGTTTCGGTCTCTTCTCGTCGACGCGGACGGACGTACACACGGTAGAGATAAACACCCAGGGCGGGCGTGCGCGTGAACTTTTCACGGAGTGGTGGTCCTGTGACTACCTCGATACTCTGCCCCAACATTTCCCGCACACCGTCCTCTAAGAGAGTCGCTACGGACTCTGAAACCTGACGAAAAATGCGGTGCTGTGACACGAATAAACGACCCGCTGGTAACGCGCAGAGCACCCCCTCGGACACTACCGCGAGGCAACAGGAAAACCGATCCCCTACTAGAAAACAACCCCAAAAAATGGGTCACCTTTCAGCCGGTACGGCGCACACTAAATCGCCGATCTCGCAGCCTGTCTTGACACCTGAAAACAGCCGGTGCTAGGTCTCACAAAGGCCATCCGTAGCCCTTTCCAAAGACGGAAACAGCGAGGCAAAACAGCATGCATATGCGCCCTAAATTCGTCGCCTTGGCCCTCTTGTTGATGGGCTGCGGTGGCGCAGAGAAAAAGCCCGATGGTGACGGTGATCGAGGAGGAGCCAAGGAGCTATTCTTGGACAAACTCACGGATGACTTCATCAGCGCCGAAGACGACGACGCTATCGATTGGAAGTTCTTCAAAGTCAAGAACCGCGGCATTCTTCGGATCACGGTCTACTGGGATAACAAGCGAATCGAATCGGTCATCGACGTCCGCGACCGATTCGGCGCACTACTCGACAGCCGAAAGCACTCCTCGGAGCTGGAGAAAGATATTCTCGAAGTCCGGGTAGAGCCAGGTACTCACTTCGTCCGGTTGGCGACCGAGCAAGGCGGAAGCGTCTACACCATTGAGGGTGTGTTTGAACGATTCGACTTCAAACCCGACGATGATTTCCGACCTGAGGCTGTCACCGACGGGGGTGATCCCCTCGGGTTGGATGAGGTCGATGATGATCCGCCCAGCACGAAGACTCGGTCCCGTAGCCGGTCGCGTAGCCGGTCTCGCGGGGGTGACAAACCCAAGCCGCGGGCCCGATCCAGCGCGAGGCTGAGCGGGGCATCCGTTTCAGCCAGCATCATCCGCTTGGTAAAGACCCGGGACGGCAAGGGCACGGTGCTGACGATCAACCGAGGTCAGTCTGCCGGTATTCGGATTGGCAGTCGTGGCGTCATTTTAGACGATGACGGAAAGCAGATTAAGAAATGGACGTTCCGGATCACCAAGGCGGGTCAAAAAACCTCGACGGGGACGGTCAACGGGAAGAAAGGCACCATCGGGCATCGTCGCCGAGTGAAGGTCTACACCAAGTGAAGTACGGATATCTCATAGGATGGGGCTTGGCCCTAAGTGTGCTCGTAGGCTGTGGCGCTGTTCAACTCGATGCACAAACCGAGGGCGATGGTGTCCGCGATCAAGCGATGGGGGTTTTCGTCGGCCGAACGGTCACAGACCGCGTAGACGGCGACACGGGAGACAATACCGACTGGAGATACATCGACACCGTCGATCCCGGTCGCCTCGAACTCGAGATAACTTTCGACAATCCAGAGCGTCTAGCGGAAGCGGAGATCGAATTCCTCGATGAATTCGGGACTCGAATCGATCGATTCCTCATCAGTGGCAGCAAGAGCAACTATGTCTTCGCCCGAGAGGTCCAACAAACGCCGGCGAAATTCTATATTCGCGTATTCGCCCAAATGGGGTCGTCGGTCTACAGCATCGGTGCCCGGCAATCCATCGCGGCCAGCGCAAAGCCCGAACCGGTCGAGACGAAGCAGACCGTCAAGGTGGTGAAGGTCACGGTCGAGAAGAAAAAGAAGAAAAAGAGGAAGAGAACCAAACGTCGCCGACCGAAGAAGACCACCAAAAAGACCACCAAGAAGACCGTCAAGGTCACCAAGACGGTGGTTAAAAAAGAAACCAAACCCGTGACCACCAACGCGGCCCCCATCAAGGGCACGGTCATTCGAATCATTCCGGCTGACGACAACAACTCCGTAACGTTGACCGTCAACCTAAAGGGCGGCGCTCGCGTACCCAAGGGCGCGACGGGGACCGTCTACAAGGGGGGGACGGCACTCGGAAAAATGCGAGTCGCCAGCGTCAGTGGAAAGCGAGTCACGGGCGTACTCCGCGTGCGATCGGGCAAGGCCAAGGGGCTCCTCAAGGTGGTCTTCCCCCCCAATTGAGCCGCTTCACGCTGATCAAAGCACGCCCACAGCTCGCCTAGACTGGCCGTGATAGAATCCAATCCTTCGATTCAAGAGCCCCCATCTCCCTTGCCTGGATGGTCTTTCATCGTTTGTGCAGCAGAGGCTGGACTTCGGTTAGACGCGTACCTCTGTCAGCGAATTCCTCGGATTTCGCGCGCTCGAGCGGCCCGTTTGGCCGTCATCGATCTGGACGCCCCCGAACGGCGACTCAAAAAGAGCAGTATCGTTCGCACCCATCAGCGCCTCTGGGTCCGTCGACCAGTACCGGATGCAGACGCTGTTTTGATTGCCCCCGAGATAATCTACGAAGATCAAAAGCTGCTGGTTTTGAACAAGCCCGCGGGTCTTGCTGTTCACCCTACGGCCGCCCGGTATCGCAGCACTGTCACCCATTGGTTAGCCCATAACCGGCGTGGGCAACGAGTGGAGCCGGTCCATCGACTCGATGTGGAAACCTCTGGCGTCCTCCTCTGTGGGAAAGGGCTCGAAGCCGTCCGAGTGCTCCGCAGGACATTTGCCGAAGGTCACCTCGAAAAGACCTATCTTGCGGTCACCGAAGGCGTTTGCGCACGGTCCGAATGGACGACAGACACCCCGCTTGGTTTTGATGAAACGAGCGCAATCCGACTCAAGATGGGTCCGGGGAGACTCGAAGCCCGCACCGACTTTCGAGTAAAGGCGCAGGACTCGAAGCGGGCATTAGTCGAGGCGCTCCCCAGAACTGGACGACAACATCAAATTCGCGTCCATGCCGCCCTCTCGGGACACCCTGTGGTCGGAGACAAACTCTATGGACCAGACGACGCCCTATTCTTGGCACACTTGGAGCGGCCACTGAGTTCAACGGAATTAGAGCGCTTGGGTGCACCGCGTCATGCCCTCCACGCGACACGACTCGAGTTCGATTTCTTGGGCGATCGACATAGATTCGAAGCCCCCTGGCCGAGCCTCTTCACTTCACTGATTGAAAACGTATGACTCGGCCCGTTGGGGGTAGAACCGTTCAGGGATCGGGAATGACAGTGGTTGGATCCGTTGGGATGGCAGCCTCGGCTTCCTTGGCGGCATCAAAGTCCTTCGCCTTGTCGATCCCATCCTGAGCATCACCGAAGCCCTTCTTGGCTGCATCCAACTTTGCCTTGTCCTTCTTCTTCTTTGCTGCCTCGGCCTTCGCTTTGTCCTTCGCCGCCTTAGCCGCAGATTTCTCCGCCTCGTCATCGACCCAATCAGAGGCTTTGGCAATCCCGTGGATGAAGATGACGTCGAAGCGGGTGTCCCAATCAATTGTGCGCTTGTGCACTAAACCGAGCTTGAGGAGACGACGTAGGTCCTCGGCCTGACGATCGAACCCCTCCTTGGCATAGATGTAATTATTGGTCCGCGTTCGGCGATCATTGGCCACCGATGCAACGGGAAGACCCGCTTCTTCGAGGGTATCTCGGTACTTGATCACGTTCTTCTTTCCGCCGGCCCCCGCACCATTGAGAATCTGGATGAGCGCCACACCTGTAAGCGCCTTGAAACCGTCTTTGTCACGCAGCGCTCTGAATTCATCATCCTTGCCTGCGCGCTCCATGAGGTCTTTTGCCACTTGAGAGTTGATCGCACGTAATCCGAGCAGAGAATCGAGCGCAGCCTGTCGTTTTCGGAGTCGCATGTATGCGCGTGCCGCCATATAGCGTGGAGGCGCATAGACCGGGTCTGCTTCGACAGCGTTGAGAAACTCTGCGAGCGCAGCGGCGTTCTTGCGTCGCTTATAGAGCTTTACGCCACGCTTATAAGATTTTCTCGCCGCGGCAGGATCTGGCTCAGCTGCCGCCGGTTCCTCAGGCTCTTCGACGACGGGCCTGAGAGATACATCCTTGATCTTCGCCTCGTCACGCAGGGTGCGGGGGCGTAAGCCGATTCGCCGCAACGCAGAGAGCGCAATCACTGCGTCCCTTTGGTCACCCATGCTGTAGAGCCGATCGAAGGCGTCGTGAACGAGGCTCTTCTTGGCTGCGTTGAGACCCTCGACGTTGCGATACATTTCCCACCGCATGGTGCATTCGCGCAGACGGTCCAGTTCTGCCGCTCGCCAGCCCTGAATGACGTCCTCACAGTCACCTTTGTTCCGCGTCCAACGGTCCGCGGCATGGGCAACACTCAGGTCGACCAACAAAAGAAGGATAATCCATCCGACTGTGCGCTTCATGGGCGTCTCCAAAGACCAATATCGAGTGAGTCGCAACCAACTCCTATGGTTCGGGTAGCATCGCATTCGAGCGATGGCAACCAACATCGACCGACCCGATTGACAGCCCTGGGGTGGCTTTGTTAGCGTCCGCGTCCGTCGACACCCCAAGCGGGTCCATTCTCCGACGGAGCACTCAATGACCAGTCGAACCACCAAGGCAATCTTCGTCACCGGTGGCGTTGCGTCTTCTATTGGCAAGGGTATCGTTGCTGCATCTGTAGGCGCGCTCATGGAGGCGAGAGGTTTAACCGTCGCCCATATGAAGCTCGATCCCTACATCAACGTTGATCCAGGCACCATGAACCCCTTCCAGCACGGGGAGGTCTTCGTTACCGATGACGGAACGGAAGCCGACTTGGACCTGGGCCATTACGAGCGGTTCACATCGTCCACGACCAGCCGAAGCAGTAACGTCACCACCGGTCGCATTTATGCGTCCGTCATCGAGAAAGAGCGACGCGGCGATTATTTGGGGGGGACCGTTCAGGTCATTCCCCACATCACCGACGAAATCAAAGCGTTCGTCATGCAGGGGTCTCGTGCCACAGACGTGGTGATCGTCGAGATTGGCGGCACCGTGGGGGATATCGAGTCCTTGCCCTTTATCGAGGCCCTACGTCAATTGAAGCTCGAATTGGGGGTCGGCAATTCGGTGAGCGTACACGTCACCCTGGTGCCCTTCATCAAGGCGGCCGGCGAGCTCAAGACAAAGCCGACTCAGCACTCGGTGAAAACACTCCGCGAGATTGGCATTCAGCCAGAGATCATTATCGCGCGCTGCGACCGCGAGTTGAGTGATGAACTCAAGCGGAAGATTAGCCTCTTTTGCAACGTCACCCCCGAGTGCGTCATCACCGGTAAGGATGTGGACAGCATCTACGAGGTGCCCCTCGCCTTTCATCGGCAGGGCCTCGACGGGCTCATCATTCAGCATCTCAATATTTGGACCCGCGAGCCCGTACTCGACCGATGGAACAACATCGTCGGCCGTCTTCGTGATGCAACGGGGCGCACCACGATTGCCGTGGTGGGCAAGTACGTGGACCACACCGACGCCTACAAGAGCCTGCACGAAGCGTTGCTCCATGGTGGCTTGGCCCATGGTGCCCGCGTCAGTTTTCGATACATCGATAGCGAAGAGGTTCGCGATAAGGGCCCAGGACCACTCTTGGACGGCGTCGACGCCATTTTGGTCCCCGGCGGCTTTGGCGGCCGAGGTATCGAGGGGAAGATCGCAGCGGTCCAGTACGCACGAGAGAATCAGGTGCCATTCTTTGGCATCTGCCTCGGCCTTCAGGTCGCTGTCATCGAGTTTGCCCGCAACGTATGTGGGATCAAGGCGGCCAACTCCGCTGAGTTCGAGCCCGAAGGCTCAGATCCCGTGATCCACCTCATGGCACACCAGCACAAAGTCACCCGAAAGGGCGGCTCCATGCGACTCGGCAGCTACCCGTGCGCACTGCAAAGCGGAAGTCTTGCCGCCGAGGTCTACGACGCAGACCTGGTCGATGAGCGACACCGACATCGATACGAGGTCAACAACGATTACCGAACCAAGATGAGCAAGAAGGGCCTAAAGTTCTCTGGCCTTTCTCCCGACGGCCTCTTGGTCGAGGTCGTCGAACTCGAAGACCATCCTTGGTTCCTCGGCTGTCAGTTCCACCCGGAATTCTTGTCGCGGCCCTATCATCCTCATCCTCTATTCGCGGCCTTCGTGGGCGCAGCGCTCAAGCATCAAGCAAGCAAGAAATAGTTCGCGGCGTCACCGACTCAGACGACTGAGTCGGCCGGTTCGACATGCTGCAGCCTATTGGGCCCTACGGGGCCTGGTGGGACTCTTCCGCCTTCTGCCCATACGCCTCTCATTGTCTTTGGGTGCCGGCCTCGGTCGATTGATCGGAGCCTGTGCGTATGGTGAGAGCGCCCGCATGGCTCAACGACTCCGAGCCGCCCTCGAGCATCCGCCCTCAGCCGGATCTTGTTGGGCTGATCTCGGGCGTCGATTCGTGGAGTTCAGCTGTGCCGATGTTTTGGCCGAGCACGTCGAGATTACACCGACGGCTCAAAGGCGCTTCGACGCCGCCGTCGCGGGCGGTCGCGGTGTGCTGGTTGCTACCCTCCATTTGGGCAATTGGGAGCTCATGGCGGCTGCGCTCGTCCGCAGCGGAATCGATTTTGCTGCTGTCGGCGCCCAGCCCAAGCATTCTCCGCTTCATCGATGGCTCGCTACGACCCGATCGGCGCTGGGCATAACTGTGCTCTCCCCAGGGGGAGGCGCGCATGCAGCGAAAACGAGATTATCGAATGGTGGCGTCCTGGCATTATTCGTCGATCAAGCCACCCGGGAACGCTGTAGACCCATTCCATTCTTCCACGCTCAGGCTCTTACCCCCACGACCTACGAACGTCTCCTGACCTTGAGCAATGCCCAGCCCCTCCTGGTATGGATGATTCGGGATTCGGACGGCATTCATCGAATCCATGCCGAAGAGATTCCATCCAAAGCGACGCCCACCACCCCCAAGGCTGACCCGATTCGCCCACTTGACTGGGTCACACCGCGCGCCGAAGCCCTCATTCGGGCCCATCCAACACAGTGGGTATGGCTCCACGATCGCTGGCGCCGACATGCAAATGAAGTAATGAACAAAGTGCCACCGACTCGAACTGGCCATGAAACCGACCAGGAGCGAGGGCAGGCGGCATTCGATCTGGTAGAGTAGCCCGTGCGATTCTTACTCTTCACTCTGGCCATGCTCTGCATCGCAGCCAACCCAAACGACGCGCCCCTGGACATCGAAGCCGCAAAGCTGGAGGTCCGACAAGAGCAAGGTGAAGCTCGTTTTTCAGGTGGAGTCGTGGTGCGGCAAGGCCTATTCACCCTTCGCTGTTCCACGATCCTCGCCCGCTACGATAAGACCGGCCGCCTCGACATGCTCGAAGCCGAGGGGGAGGTCCGCGTCGAAGCCGAAGCTTGGTCTGCCGTTGCCGGTCGTGCCCGATACGATCGAAAGGCTGAAACCCTCACGCTCTTTGGGTCACCCACTCTCACCCGAGCCAAGGATGTACTCCGGGGTGAACGGATTGTGTTTTGGGTCGCGGAGAAACGAATGGTCGTCGAAAAGGTGCGCGGACGGGTCAAAGCACCACGACTGTCTGACATCGGACCAGGCGGTCCATGAAAAATGGGCTCGCGGGCATCGGACTCCATAGGAGATTTGGCCGCCGCGTGGTGGTCCACGATCTGACGCTCCGCGTAACGCCCGGCGAGATCGTAGGACTCCTCGGTCCCAACGGTGCGGGTAAAACGACGACGTTTCAAATGCTTGCCGGTCTCCTTCGTCCACACGGTGGTCAGGTTTATCTGGACGGTGAAGAGATGACCCGCCTTCCTCTTTGGCGCCGAGCACGTGCAGGTCTGGGCTACTTGCCCCAAAGATCCACGATCTTCCGACGGCTCACAGTGGCCCAGAACGTCCAGGTCGCCCTTGAATCGAAGACCTCGAAGTCACCTAAAGAAGACGCCCAGACGCTCTTGTCTCGATTTGGTTTGAAGTCGCTGGAGACCCAGCGAGGGGATCAACTGAGCGTTGGTGAACGCCGACGCGTAGAGTTGGTGCGCGCACTGGCCGCCGGACCACGAGTTCTGCTCTGTGACGAGCCATTCGCGGGCCTCGACCCAATGGCGGTGGACACGATCAGTCGGCAGCTTAGAACCCTGACTGAGAACGGCGTCGGGATCCTGATCACGGATCACGACGTCCGACAGGCTTTAGAGGTCTGCGACCGCGTATACATATTGACTGATGGAACCTTGCTTCGGGCAGGAACGCCGACCGAAATCTCAGAGGATCCTCGCGTGAGAGCGGCTTATCTGGGAACATCATTCTCGGTACGCGGGGAGACACCCCCACAAAACCTGGGCTCATGAAGAGCCCGAGAGGCATATGGCGCTAGACCTCAGACTCGACCTAAAGATGAGCCAGCAGTTGGTGATGACGCCACAGCTGCAACAGGCCATCAAATTGCTCCAACTATCGCGGATGGATCTGATCGACGCCGTGCGCGACGAATTGATGGAAAACCCGCTCCTCGAAGAGGCCACGGAGATCTCCGCGACGGAGGCTCGCGTCGAATCCGTCGACGAGGTGAGAAAACGCGAAGAGAAGGAGAAGACCACCGACGTCAAAGGTGACACGGAGATCAAGGACGGTCAGGAGCAGATCGACTGGGAGGCCTACTTCGAGAACTATAGTTCTCCTACACCCGGTGCCGGTGCTCAACGTCTACGGGACGACGACATGCCCGGCTATGAAGCCACGTTGACCCGAGAAACGTCTCTATTCGATCACCTGATGTGGCAACTACAGGTTTCGGATTTCACCGAGCAAGAGCAGCGAGTCGCCACTGCCCTAATCGGTAACGTCAACGATGATGGCTATCTAAAGGGGGTCGATTTATGGGCTCTCGCCGAGGAATTAGATAACGACCTAGAGTATGTGGAAGAAGTGCTGGAAATGCTTCAGCGCTTCGATCCACCGGGTGTTGCTGCCCGCGATCTTCGTGAATGCCTACTGATCCAGTCCCGGTTCTTAGAGTTAGGTGCCATTGTCGAGGACATCATTCGCGACCATTTAGACAGCATGGAGCGAAAGAACTACCACGCCATCGTCCGTGGGATGGGGATCGAACTCGATGAGGTCATTGAAGCCGCTAAGCTGATCATCCAATTGGAGCCACGACCTGGCCGCCCTTACGCCGGCGAAGCTGCGCGCTACATTACCCCGGACATCTACATCAAAAAGGATGAAGAGGGAGAGTACAAAGCCCTGCTCAATGAAGACGGGATGCCGAGGCTCAAAATCTCCCGCTTCTATCGCAATGCGCTGCGTGAAGCATCTGGCTCTGAGACGAAGAAATACGTCACGGAAAAACTGAATTCGGCGGCATGGCTCATCCGGAGCATCCAGCAACGACAGAAGACGATCGTAAAAGTCACTGAGAGCATCATTCGATTTCAGCGCCCCTTTCTAGACCGAGGCGTGGAACACCTAAAGCCGCTGATCTTGCGAGATGTAGCCGAAGATATCGGGATGCACGAATCGACGATTAGTCGGGTGACCACGAATAAATACGTTCACACGCCACAGGGCATTTATGAGCTCAAGTACTTCTTCAACTCGTCCATCCAGGGAGATTCGGGAGACCTCGCGAGCGAGGCCGTAAAGAGCAAGATCAAGCAATTGATCGCCAACGAAGATCCCAAGCGCCCGTTCAGCGATCAAAAGCTGGTGGACCTGCTCAAGAAGGATGGAGTAACCATCGCCCGTCGAACCATCGCCAAGTATCGTGAGGCGATGAATATCCTTCCCAGTTCTAAGCGTAAACGCCTCTTCTAGGAGGGGCTCGTTCGCCGATTTGACGAGAGATACGATGCGGATCGCAGATTTCCTCGATTACCGAGCCGTCGACGCCCACTTGGGGGCCTCGAATAAACAGGGTGTGCTCCGCGAACTCGTGGGACTCATTCTTCGAGTCGCGCCATCCTTAGACCCGAACGTCCTCGTAGAAACGCTCCAACGACGTGAGCTTCTGCAAAGTACCGGCATCGGGAATGGGGTCGCCATCCCACACGGAAAAGTCGATGGCATCGACAGCATTATCGCCTGTGTGGGTCGCAGCCAAGAGGGAGTAGATTTTCAGAGTTTGGATGGTCAACCGACTCACCTCTTCTTCACATTGATCGTGCCGGAGTCGGCTCAAGGCTCCCACCTCAAAGCGTTGGCACGGCTCTCGCGACTCCTCAGTGATGAGAGCTTTCGGCAGGCGCTATTGGAAGCGCCGGATGCCGACGGGCTCTACACGCTCTTGAATCAAAGAGACGGGCAACTCTAGGAGACATGAAGACCGTGACGTATCTCGCTTCTCTTGTGTCCAATGCTCGCCTGTTCGCGCTGAATGCGCTCTTTGAGCGTCCGGGCACTAAACGATCACGGCTGAAACACCGCTGAGAGCTTCGAGGGAGAGCCTTCCATGAGCCAGGTGACCGTCGGTGAGTTGCTAAAGGCCCTCGGAAACAGCGGCGAATTCACAGTCGTTGCCGGTGGCGAGAACGCACTGAACGGGACCATCCGTAAGCGCTCCGTTCAACGTGTTGGAGTGGCCCTCACCGGTTTTGTCGAACATCTGGTGCCCGATCGCCTTCAAGCCATTGGTCGCGCCGAAAGCAGTTATCTCGATGCACTCGATGCAGAGGAAAGGCGCGCACAACTCGACCAGGTCTTGTCCGTAGGTTTTCCCGCGCTGATTCTCACGACGGGTATCCAACCCTGGCCTGAATTGCTCGAACTCGCCGATCTCCATGGCTGCGCACTCATCACCACCGATGACGACTCCACCATCGCCACCGATTCTCTCGAGAGCGCATTGGCCAGTTTCGGGGCCCCCCGAGAAGTCCGTCACGCTGTCCTCCTCGATGTACATGGGGTCGGCGTCCTATTAATGGGCAAGAGCGGGATTGGCAAAAGCGAGATTGGGCTCGAATTGGTCGCGCGCGGACACCGACTCGTGAGTGATGATTTGGTT
>Ga0115011_10000420_pt1 | contig 34820 bp, 50 predicted proteins | sample TroAtlMetagenome_2_FD_88705 | JGI IMG/M metagenome (GOLD analysis project Ga0115011, IMG submission 88705) | Marine eukaryotic phytoplankton communities from Atlantic Ocean - Tropical Atlantic ANT8 Metagenome | ecosystem: Environmental > Aquatic > Marine > Oceanic | place: Tropical Atlantic... | reverse complement strand
TGATGTGTATACATCTAATAAACTGTTTGCATAAGGATTATAATCACAGTCAAATACGTGAACAGTAAATGCTCCTTGATTGTGAGTAATTGTTCCAAAACCTTGTGCGTTTGCTGGATCGTTATAGACCTTAGCAGGTTGTTGCATGTTCCTTAGAGTTGAAATTTGATCAACAGTTTCGTTTGGATCTGCACCTGCCGCAACTAAGCCATAAGTACCATTTGCGTTAGAACAGTTTAATGCTCTAATTTCTGATCCGTTATTACTAAAGAATGCTGTATGGTTATAATATGTAAATGTTGAAACTTGTTCTGACAACGCCGCATTGTTACAGAATAAACCGTAACCTAAGTCATTAAGTTGTGTATAGTCGTTTGCCAACATTGATCTGTTACCAGCAGTCTGAATATAAATCTGCTGTGGGAAACTAGAAGCGGCATAACCACTTCCACCGTTGGATAATTTATTAATTAAAAGTTTTGCTGAACCAGTTCCACCGTCGTATTCTGAAATAGCATCAACTTGATAACGAATACCATTTAAAAAGAACGGAGCTGGTGTTTGTGGTTTTCTTACTCTTAGTCCTGTGCCTACGTCTGACTGTACGTTAAGTGTAAAGTTATCGTCTTTGCTTGTAATTTTAGTTTCTAAGTTACCAGCAAATCCGTCAATATACATACCACCTCTAAATGCTTGTTTATTAGCACTTCCAGAGAATGATGCACAAACTTGTGTGTAAGGTGATTTGATTAAAACTTGTCCTGAAGGATCAAGTACCTGTGCAAATCCACCATGTCCTTGGAAAGACATGTTTGCTAATCTAGTAGCATCGTTCATTAAGAATACATCCATCTCATCATTTCGTTTTGGAGTACTTGTTGAACTTGTTGGATCAGTTAAGTAGTGATACCCGTAATTTGGTGATGCTTTAATATGCCATGCACCTGAATTAATTTGATTTAAGTTAGGTAATATGTCAATAGTTAGTGTTACCTCAAAGTCACTGCCGCCATTTGCATTAGATATAAGTCCTACTGCACCATTGTCTGTGTAGAACCAACAACCGTCCCATGCTGTAGGAGAAATATTATCTGCTGGTGTTACAGTAATTGTACCACCTGCGGTATTATCACCTGTTAGTGTAATGTTTTGAGCTGTTGCTAAATCAGACCCAACCATGTCAGTAATTCTTAAGTTATCTAGTAACTTGTCTCTGTAGAAATATGTTCGTACCCAAGGAGATTGTGAAATTCTGTTTGCTGGTCTAATTTGACAACGTCTAAAATCAGATCCTTTAACAGAAACGTTTTCAGGAACTTTAATTGGATAGTCTTCGTAGTATATCCCTGACTCAACATGAATACAAATTTGTTTTTCTTTTGTTAAGTTACCATATTCAAGTTCTTCACCTTGTCTAAATTCTCTTGGCTCAACTAGTACTACTTCAACTTCATCGTAAGTTAAGTTTCCTAAATCAACACCACTTGTATATTTTACAATTCTACCTCTTGCTCCAGTTGTTTTACCAATAAGTATTTTACCTGGTAAAATATCAACATTAGAGTTTATACCTTGGTCTGTGTAATAGTTTGTTGACCCGTTACTAAATCTAACTCTGTATGTACTTCCTTCAACAGTAGTATAAGTGTTTACTGCTGAAAATCCGTTTGTTAAGATATCAATAATAATATCAAACTGATTAGCAAGAGCATTTTTAATTGTATTACTTACAGCCGTTAATTGTGAATTAAGATATTGTGGAATTTTTGTATCGTATGCTGATGGATAAACTTTTGTACCATTAACACATGAAACTTTTATTTCTTCTAAGTTTACAACATTACCTTGTGCTAATCCATGAGCAGATGTTGTTGTTACTATAGCAAGTCCTGTTGTATTGTCATAAGCAAAGTTACTAATTGCATATTGGTTAGTTCCAAAAGTAACTACTCCGCCACTTATGTAAGTGTGAACTAACGTTGACGTTCCCATGCTAACTTCAAAAGTTGTACTAGTTAAGTTATTTGCTGTAACTGAAAATTGTTTAGATGCTCTATATAAATCTGTATTTGATACTACAGCATTAACAATGGACTTAGCTTTTGTAATAGCACCAATAGTTTGTGTAGCTTGTTGTACTCTTGCTTTCTGTCCACTTGGAGTACTAAAGTATCTCTTAGCGGCTTGTAATGCATTAAAGTTTGCATTTGTACCATTTCTAATGTCAATGATCATCCCGTCAACAATTAAGCCAACATCTCTTTCACACGTATTATTAGATGCAGTTGGTTGTACTGGAGAAGCCATCTCGTTAAGTCCGCCAGCAATAACAGCAACTATAGTTTCAGTAAGAGTTGTTGCTCGTCCTGCAACGTCATGTACACCTGTTCCTTCTTCACAAACAAATGGAGCAGGATATTTCTTTATCCCTCCTGTTGGACCAACTGTACCTACGTTAACAGATATAGTAGTTCCTCCAACAGCTACAACTGGTCTAGCTGTATTATAAGCTGGATCTGTTACTCTTGGATATGCGTGAGTTGATTGATGACTGTCTAAATCACAAGTAAATGAAAGTTTATTTGCTCCAATAGTTACAGTATCAGCAGTTGTAAAACTGTGTGCTCCAATTGCCATTTCTAATACGCCAGTTGCTGGATCGTAAGTAGCGTTTGTCACATCTTTTTGTACGCTACCAGCAGTAATTGTAATAGCATTTGTTACAGTACCACTAGTGTACGTATGCGAACCTGCTCCGTTTGATATGGAGCATGAAATTAATATGTCTGTAAGTTTAACATCGTTTGTAGCCGATAACCCGTGTGATCCACTTGTAGTAATTGAAGCATATCCTGTACTGTTGTTATATGAAAATCCTGAAATATCTAAATTGTTAGCCCAGTACTCAATAGCATTAGAAGATGCACTTACAAAAGTATGTACAGTTGTATCTGGTGAAACTCCAACATTAATTGTTATTGTTGTTGAATCTACTGATGTAACTTCTATTGGTTTTCCATACCATGGATCTGATGATCTTGGATATGAATGGTTAGTAGCATTGCCATCTTTAGCACAAGTAAACGTTAAACTGTAAGGTTTTAACCAAACTTTCATTCCTTGTGTAATAGAGTGAGCTCCAACAGTTAATACCATTGCACCACTTACTGGTTCATAAGTTGCCGCTGTTGGTGTTATATATGCTTGGCCTTTATAAACTTTACCACCACTTACATATGAGTGAGTGTACTTTGAAGGACCTACGTAAATATCAAAAGTGTTAGAAGTAGGTGAAGCTGAACTAAATGTTCCAGCTTCTACAGAAAATTGATCAGCATTTGCTTGAGCAACATACGTTGGATAAGTTAACGCACCCATTGAACATGTAACATTAATACCTGTTAATTGAACTGTGTCACCAATTGTTAAACCATGTGTAACAGTTGTAGTAACTGTTGCTATACCTGTTGTATTGTTATAGGTAAAGTTGCTTACGTTTAAATCTGTTCCGTCTGACTTTTGTACAATTCCGCCGTTAACATAAGTGTTAGCATATGAACTAGTACCTATATAAAAAGTGAAATCACTTGTTCCAAAGTTAGTTGCAGTTGCTTGAAAGTATCCTTGCTTACTTGGATAAACTTTATTTTTTAATATGTAATTTTTAACAAGGTCTCTTGCAAATTCTAATGCAGAATTTGTTTGTGCAATCTGGTCTGCTGTATTGTTACTATTTGCGGCATTAAGTGTAACTTGGTTAACTGCTCCACCCCAATATGCTTTTGCCATTCTTCTTGTTTCAATGTTTCCACCTCTAGCAAGGTCATTTCTCCAAGCATCAACAATATATCCTACATCTCTTTTACATCTTGCAGAATCATATTTGTATCCTGTAAAGTTTGCAGTACCATCACTATAATTTACAGTTGCATCTGTATTAATATTGTGATTAATCCAGGCTGTAACTTCTTCTTGTATAAATGCTTTATTTTTAAATAGTAATGCTTCTGCATTTGGGTTTTGAACATTTGTTCCTGCAAAGTCGTGTGTTGGATACGTAGATTCTACGTGCTTAACTACACTCTTTGCAATAAATTCTTTGTTGTGTTCTAAGAATGTAATTGCAGTTTCAGCCGCGGTATTTGGTGTTTTAGTTGTAGCTTCTGTAACCTGAGCAATCCCTTTTCCAAGATCGTAAGTAACTGTTTGTCTATATGCACCTGGTTCAATAGGTGCTGACTCCATAATTTCTTCTGCTTTTGCCGCCGCCGCTTTTAAACTACCATAGGCATAACTTAAACCTCTACCTTCAAATCCTACTGGAGTGTTAGCTTGAGTATCATCACCTTGTTTAGTAACAAATAAATCTGTTGTACTTGCATAAGAAGCATTGTCAACATAAAGTTTTGTAGCCGCTTGTCTATCTTCTACTGCGCCTGTAGTTCCTGCAAGGTAACCTGGGTGATCATGTAGATACAATGGACCTTCCATGTCATCACCTTGTCTCCTTATACTAGATCTACGTGGAAGAACTTCGTCGTCTTTGTAAAATCCGTATAGAGCTGAGTCATATGTTTGATCTCTTATAAAATCTTGACCAGTAGTTTGTGTCGTAGATCCTAACGCAATATTAACTTTTTGTCTTGTAACATCGTTATCGTTTTGTGCTTCTGACTTAGATGCGTGTATACTAATTTGACTTTCGTTTACATGTCTAATAAAGTAATCTGTATTATTTGTTACTCCGTTTGGTGGTGTATCTGTTGAACTGTATCGCCATTTTGATCCATTAATACTATTATCAAACCCATGATTTGATATAACAAGATTTCCTGCTCTATATTCAGATATTGTTTTTGTATATTCGTCTTCATTTGCTGGCTCTGGTCTAGCTAATACTGGTTTTGTTGGTTGGTGTAAAACATGTGGAGCATAATTTTTATCTTGAAACTTTTTGTCAACAACAATATCATCTATAGTGATTGTAGATCCGTGTGTTGAATTAAATTCAGCAATACTCTGAGGTGAAGTTCCTATTTTACCTATTGCGTAAACATTGTTACCACTTACCGGTCCACCAAAAATGGGTGATGTGTCTGCATTAATATTTGCACCAGTATTTGTAATTGTAATATTTGTGTCACTTGTATTATCAATGCTAATACCAATACCACCCGTAAGGGTTTTCTGGACCATCTCAGTACCAGTAGTATTACCTATTAAAAGTCCGTCAGCTGTAATTGCACTTGGTGTATCGTTAAGAGCAGTAAAACTAATTGTTCCACCTTGCCCAAATACTGCATAAAGTTCTGTAAAGTTTTCGTTAGCTTTTCTAAAGGCTTCACGAATACTATCACCAGTACCGTCATTACCCTCAACACCTAAGTAAATATCTTGTTTTGCCATATTTTAAAATCCTACACTTTCACCACAGCCACAGCTTGAAACTGATCCTGGGTTTTTAATGTCAAAGTATGATCCAAATACTTCTCTTTTATAATCAACTGTTGATCCTAACAGATACATTATACTTGCTGGATCAACTAAAAATTTTCCTGTTGGTAAGTCTATCACTGCATCGTCCTTTTGTGCATCATCTTCTAACGTCCAATCATATTTAAAACCTGCACAGCCGCCGCCTTTTAAAGCTAATCTAACTGCATTCTTACTATGTTCTTTAAGCATATTAACCATTTGGTCCTTTGCTTCGTCTGTTAAAAAAAGAATATCTGACATTACCTTCTCCTATGTATTTATGTAATCTTTTACAATCCGAACGTAAATAAATACTATATGTTCAAAAGAATTGAAAAAGAAATTCGCTACTATGTTCGTAAAAGCAAAAAGGGAAAGAATCATCCTTATAAGCGTTTACGAAGTTTTGCTGTTTTTACTTGTGATGAGTGTCATGATGAGTTTAAAAGGGAAAAGGGCAAAGTAGATCCTAAAAGACTAGATGACTTTTATGTCCACGTTTGCCCTAAATGTGATCCTAAACGTTTTGCACAACGTAAAGGTGTCGAGCAACGCCGTAAGTTAAACTTACCAGTTGACGCTGATATCACTATAGATGAACTTTAGTCTTCTTTTTTCCAGATCGTCCAAGCACCATAAGCTATTGCACATCCTGCCGCAATTTTTGCTAATGGAGATAAGAACAATACAAGTAAGCCCATAACAATCAATACTGCACCATCCCAAGATGTACGTTCTGATTTTCTGTCTGTTAACCATTTATTAATCATAAATTTTCTCCTCGTGCATTTATTTATTGCTATGCTAGTATATCTATTGTAGAATCAGGCACTACTATATTGTATTTTTTACCAGATAAGTTGTAGGTCCAAGAGGCAATTTGGCTTTTTTGGTAAAACTTTCTGCCTTTTTTATCTTTTTTCTTTGGTAGGCTTTGTAAAGACTCTCGGCGATTAAGAAATTCACGGGAAGTGTCTGATCTGTGTGCCGGCTTTACTTTATAGACCGGGTTTAACGGTCTTCGGATCGGTTGAATTGTGTCCATATTAACTTATGCCATAGGTCTTGCCAATCTGTAACACTATGACCTTCTCCTGCATTTTTATTTATTATAGCTTTCATTAATGGATAGTCGTTTCCAGCTGGATCCATTCTGTCGCCGTAAAAATGAAGATTAGTGTCGTTTGGAAAATCACGTAGTATTTGGCTTTTATCTTTTCCTAAAGGAAAGATATCAATTCCAGTTTCTCCTCCAACTACTGCTTGTATAGCCGGAAAGAATTTTTGAAATTCTTTTGCAATTCTAATTCTTTCTTTATTGTCAGTATCAAAATCAACATAAAGTTTTCTTTCACCGATAGTTGCATTTCTTCCTACTACACTAAAGTTTATCATACCAGGACGTTCTTCAATATGTAATCCTGTCCGTAAAGGAAACTCACTACATCTACATTCAGCTCTTAGCCATTCAGCCGCGGCCTCTGGTAATTTCCAGTCACTAGTGTATACATTCTTATCTTGTTCGTATACATCACTTCCACTACAGTTGTAAACTCTAGTACATTTATTATATAATTCTTTAGTTATCTGCTCGATAGTTTTATCTCTATCACTACCTGTTACTAAGTAAACATCATTGTTATCACAAAACTCCGAAAAGAATTCTAAGAAGTTTTCGTCTATTGCTTTTCTGCTAGGCGTTATTGTTCCGTCTACGTCAAATATATATTTTTTCATCTCCAGTTCTCCACTACCCAATCGTCTGTTACTTGATGAGGATGTGGTTCACCGTGGAATACTGCAACGTTAGTTTTAGGTAATATTTTAGGTTGTTTTCTAGTTTTAAAATTTCTTACTCCGTTTATTCTTTCTAATTCTGCTCTGTCTCTCATCTCCCATTTGTAGCTTCTAATCCATTCATCGGGCCAAAAGACCCATTGTTTTTGCTTGTCTTTAAGCATTTCGTATATCCAGTCTTGGTCTCCATGAAACCTTCTCATATTCATTGGAGCATTATCCATAAACTCGTCATATACAAACGGTAGTGATCCTGACTTTAGTCTAAACACACTACTATTCATTCTGTTCCAGTCATGTCGTAAACTTCTATTAAAATCTCTGCATATACAGAAAACGTCTGGCGCATAGCTAAACAAGTTATCTATGTTCTGACAAATAACAATATCAAGATCAAAATATAAAATGTTTCCGTCTAACGGAAAGTCTTTATCAAAGAACATAGGTTTATACCACCAACCATATACTCCTATTTCTTGTAGCTTTATAGTTTTTATTTCATGATTTATATCCCGTAGATCATCTGTAAAACATACAAACTCGTATGGGATTGTACAATGCCTTTTAACCATATTGTATAGGTTGTTTACATACGTGGCATCATATTTTGTTCCATGCTTTAAGCATACAACATAGTTTTTTGTAGTGTTAGGAAGAACAGGAGCAATGGGTTGTGAGTTATCTGCTACTTTAACTGTTCTTTTGGTATCTTTTTGTTTTTCTAGCTTCTTTTGTGCCTTTAGAGCTCGATCAACTTCTTTTTGACGTCGCCTTTCGGCTCTGACTACTTTCCATTGATCTTTCGTGTACTGTGACTTATCAACTTTTGACATTGTGCATGAATGCCTTATTTCTCGTATATAGCAGAATTTGCACCATGTTCGGCACATTCACAACTAACAACAAAACATCTGTCGTTTGTCTTTTCTCTTATTAATTTATCAGCAAAGTTAAATGCATGTTCAGCAAATTTTTCTGCACCAACACCATCAAATTCTCTTACTTCACAAAGATCCTTATCTTGTAAATCATAAAAGTCTTGTTTGTGTGGATCATTGATATCAACACAAGTTTTGTGATCAAAGCTATCTTCAAGCCATGCTTTCAACGGCTTTAGTCCGCCAAAGTCAACAGCCCAGTTTTTGTTGTCTAACTCGTTACAACCAAAAGTAAATTTAAATTGTAAACTATATCCATGTAATAAATGACAGTGAGAATGATCAGCATTAGGTTGTCTAAATACTGCACTCAATCCAATGTTGTGTCCGTAAGTTTTTGTACTGTAATATTTTCCCATTGTTCACCTTTCGTAATTTATATACATTATATTATAAATTGTCTACGTTGTCAACCTTTATATTCTTAAAATTCCACTCTTTTGGCAATATCCAATTTTCCAAATTGTATATATGAAATGTTTTGTCAGGATTAAGTTCAAATATTTTAGCAATTTGATAAACCCAATAAGTCCAATCAACTTCGTCGGCATCATTATTTAGATAGCCATTTGTACTAGCATACATATTGTTTAGTTTACCATTAATCCCGTAAAGATCAAATCCAACAAGTTTTATGTATTTAGACATTGTAGTTGCAAGTAAGACAGCATATGGACCACTACCCCAATGGAATGGGTCGTCTTGTCGAATCTTTCCCTTGTATGGTAAGTCTGGCAAAGAAAGAACATCTTCACTGTTAAATTCAGGAACCCATCTTTGTCTAGTATATACAGGTTTGTAGTTTTGCTCTAAGGCTTGCTTAACCATCTTCTTATCACAACATACAAGATAGTGAACAAACTGGTCTCTAATAATTGCATTACAGCCAATTTTTTCTTCTTGTATATTATTAAGATTTAGGCTTTGTCGGCTTTTTCCGTTTCCTAGGACTATCATTGATATCTTTCTTTAAAGTCGACAAGTCGTCTATTACTTCATCAAATTTTTCGTGAGCTTTTCCTAGCATGTCAAATAACTGTTTAACAGTATCTAAAACCCACCACCACCATATAAATGCAAAACTAGCAAAGGTTAAACCGATACCACATAATAAGAATTCCATCCAGGTTTTAAGATCAAAAAACAAGGCAACACATAGGACAAACAATGCACAAAAAGGTGCGATTCTTCCTAATGCGTACCATATTTTTACGTGGTGGTTAACTCTTTTTTCGTTTTTCATGCACCAATATTTCCAAATGATCTCCACTCACCCGGGGTACCTGTTCTAATACAAATCCATCCAAGTGTGCCGTTGGGTTTTGGGTCATCATCCCAAACAATGTCGCCTTTAGTATATAGTCCTATTGTTGGAATTTTATTTCCTACCTCAAATTTTTTACCTTGGAATTTAACAGGTCGCTCTGTTTCGAGCGAGAGTTCATTTGGAACATTAGATACACCTATACCTAAGTTTCCCTTAACGATAGTAGACGTTTCACCTTGTATTTTTAAAGTGCCGTCTGCCTCTACTACTAGTTTTGAACTAGTATTTCCTACAACTGTACCTAAACCAAGCAATAATTCTGATAATGAATCTAAGCCTTCTTTTGCTTCAACGATTGTGCTTGTATCAACTTTATTTAATTTTGTCATTTTTCAATGGCTCCAAATCTTTTCCATTTGCCTGGAGTTCCGCTTTCTACACAGATCCATCCGACCCAATCGCCCGGTTTTGGGTTAGTATTGTACTGTAAGTCGCCTTTATTATAATTGCCTTTTGTAGGTGTTTCTGATCCTACAGATAATTTCTTATCTGCAAATCTAATTGCTCCTGATACTTCTAAGTCTACGTCTTCTCCAGGATACGTAACGTTTACACCTAAACTGCCTTTTATTTCAACACCGCCGTGTTCTTTAACTACTATTCTCTCTTTATTGTCTGTTATTAAAGAAAGTTTACTAGTGGTATAAGCACCTACCCTCAGATGATCAAACTCAGGGTCAACAACAAATTCTGCTTCATTGCTGGCAACACTGAATTGAGCATTAGGTGCTTCTACCCCAATTCCAAATCGCATAGTCCCACTATCATACAATACAAAATCATCAACGTTTAAATCGCCGTCTGTTTGTAAGTTAGTAAGTCTACCAACTGATGTAAGGCTACTTTTTTGTACAGTAACGCCTAACGAATCAGCTGTAATTACGGGTATATCATCAATCTTTAAACTTGCGTCTCTGTGCAAGTCAATATCGCTACTAACATAGAATCTGTTTTCACGCCATACTATTTGTTTAGTTGGTTTACCTTTTTCACGCCATTGTAGTCCTATAAGTTCTGGACCACCTATTACGTCAAAATCAATTGATGCAGTATGTTTCTGGTTTGAAAATAACTCGTCAACTGTAAGTTTTTTAGCAGTTAATTCACCGCCAATTGTAAGATTATTTTCAATATTTAAATCACCTAGTATACTATCAATGTCTGCTTTACCTACAGTTATTAAATCATCTTCTACTAATAGTGATGTCTTAGTTGCTTGGTCTCTTATACCTGTGCTTCTAAGAAGTGTAATTTTTCCACCATGAATTGCATTACCGCTAATACTGTTTACAGTAGCATCGGGAACTGCTGGTGTTTCTGTGTTTGCAATGGACTCAACTGCTAAACCTAAGCTAGAGAGTCCTTCTCTAATTTTATTAATCTGGCTCATGTAAGTATTTATCTTACTGCTTTGAGAAGTATCGTTTCAGAATTTATTCGACCGTTGAGCTTAATTTGTACTGCGTTAATATCTTCTAAGTAATCACGTAGTTTAATTTTGCCAGCATCATGAAATTCTTTAAGTTTTTCTTCTGGTTTACGTATTGTTTTCTGTATGCTTTCATCTTCTTTAAAGCCTGTAATAGTAGTTCCTTTTACACTTAATCCAGTTCCATCACGTTCTTGTTTTAACGGATCTATACTAGATGCAACATACTTTCCAATTTTACGTGTTTTAACATTAAACACCCATAGCTCGTTGCACCCTATAATGTCAATAGGATTAATACTTGCTAAATGGTACTTGTCGTCTGATATTCTATACTTTAACTTTTGTACTAGCTTGTCCTTACTCTTAGGTGCTCTTTTCCTTGTTTTTCTGTTTGCTTTGCTCATTTCAATAACAACGTGTAATGCACCAATAAGGTTATTGTATCCTGCTAGTAAACTCTTTAAGTCTTTCTTGTCATAAATTGCATAACCTTCTAAGGCTTGCTCGTGATAATCCACCTCCTTTTCTGTCATTTTAGCTAGTTGGGCCTTGCTATATGGATTTATAACTTCTTCTAACTCGCCAATTAAGTCTTCATACCAAGGTAATATTACCCTTGCATGAGCTTGTGTTACTTTAGTATTATGAAAATGTTTTGAAAATTTAAAGTCATCTGGGTTAAATTTTTTAGGATCTTTAGTCCATTTTTCTAGCCATTCTTCTATAGCTTCCGTTTGCATACATGCTTGATCGTGAATTCTTTCTTTGATAGTAATTACTGGTTTGTTCTTTTCTTGTTTCTTCTTTTCATCTTCAACGTGCTTTACTCGTGAGCCATTTGTTTTTAATTCTTCAAGCCACGGATCTACACTCTCAGTCATAGGCTTAACTTCGCCCATTGTTCCTGCTAATCCTCTCCAATACTCTGCATACGGTTTATGATAGTCTGGGCAACCGTCTAACAGCAACTTACAAAGACCACCTAAGGTACTTCTAAATTCGCTTTCTTTATTTTTAGATATTACTTTTGCATCAGCTTTCCATTTTTCGGATTTCTTGCAATAGTCAATAACCCATTTTTTATAATCAGCATTTTTATAATCAAGCCTATAAATTTCACTAGCATGATTTTTTCTTCTCGAATATTGTTCTCCAGTAAGAGTATCGGCATCATCCCACTTAAATGTAAGATTGGATTTTCCTGACCTGGGGCCACCAAGTCTCTTTTTTCTTTTTGCCATTTTATCTCCTCGAAATTATGAAGTTTTTAATAGTATATATATTTTATATATAAAAGTCAAGTTATTTGAAGTTCTTTTTCTGGTGGAAAGCTCTCTTATACATATTATTAAGAAACAAATTCATCTTAGATGATGTTGATTCTTTTTCAAAACTCAAAGAATGAGTCCATTCGTCTCTTTTAAACGGAATACATTGTACTAAAGGTTGTCCAGGCTTAATATCTACTTCTGACTTTCTGATGTAACAAGGAAAATTTACATTGCTATGATCGTATTCGTCTGTATCAACAATAGACGGCATTATAACTAAGTCAGTATTAAATTGGTAGAACGGTTGCATTAAAAGTGTGCTATAACCTTTTGGTGTTTCTATTCTCCAAGGTAATTTTATTTTATAATATCCTTTTTTCGATCCATGAATGTCAACGGGACATTGGTCGTGTGTATGAAAGAAGTCTGGATTAACTATATGATTAAGGAATGTATAAAATTCTCCAGCCTTTTCGACTGGGTAAACAACTTCGGGCATTTCGATACCATTGTCCATAGAAACGCCAACGCCTTGTTCATAGGCATTAGGTATAATATAACCAGCAGTTATTATATCTCTTACTGGCATACACTTTGAAATGTTAGGTTCGTTAGCTTTAAGTTTAGAGTACCATTCCGGCAAACATTTCTTTGCCGGAACAATCGGAAAATTTTTCAAAACGTGTTTATCACTACAGATAAATTTTACGTTCATTATATTTTCTCTTCTGGATTGAATCCTCTAAATGTTTTAAATCTAGGAAAACGTAAACTATACGTTTCCGAGTCTTGTGATTTAGTTCGAGCATCTGCTCTTACTTCAATTAAGTTACCAATGAGACTATCACGTTCAGCCCAGAACTCATCACGTTGAGAATCAGTGAAGCCGCTCCCACAGTTAAGTTTATAATTGTATCCATCGTCTTCTCCTTCTATTATTACGGCACCTAATCTTCCTTCATTACGTCCTGTGCCTTCTTCGACCGCAACTACTTTTAGTGTCACTTCTATAAATGGTTTAGCTTTTAACCAACTATGTGTTCTTTTACATTCGTATTTTGCATCAGGGTCTTTTATCATAACCCCTTCATATCCACCGTCTACAGCCGCTTTATTAAGCTCTACAAAGCGATCTTGACCTTCTTGGGTATCTAAGTCCACATCTTCCCAATCAAGTGTTTCAACGTGTTTTAAGACGTCTTTATTTTCATCTACCCAAGCCTTAACTGCTTGACTTCTAAAAGATTGTGTTCTGTCCCAACCGCCTTTTTGAAATTCTGATAATGGACACATATCAAATAAATGTAATACTGCATCTTTAGATTGCTTACCATCTTTTCTGTGTACTTGTTTCATTAAGTCTTGAAAGTTAGCACTCATAACTTCACCATCTAATACTAAATCATATGGTGGTTGCTTTTCTTTTATAACTTCTTCAATCTCTGCAATAATATGTCCAAAGTTATGAAACTGTTTTCCGTTACGACTAAACATTTCAACTTTGTTAAACTTGCCGTGACTAGTATCACCTTGTATAATTGTAATAACCCTTACCCCGTCTAGCTTAACTTCAACTTGTTTCTTACCAACCATCTTCTTTTCATGATTAGCAGAGTCGTGTGCAAGTGGACATGTAAAAACTGGTATTGAATATTGAGGAAACTTCTTTGCTACTTTATTAACAGTTTTCTCCGAAACACCACAACGTAAATCTTTAATAAGAATCCTTCTATAAAACATATTCCATTGATCCATTGTAGCAATATCTCTTGTTAAGATAATTGCATCACGAGCATCATGTCCTGTTAATTCTCTGTTGTGTAATTTTTCAGCAAGTGTTTTAAAAACGTCCCATTTTAGTCCTTGTCCGTCAATTTTTGAATCCGGTACTTGCTTTACACCAAAAGTATATAATGGATCAAGAGCCATTTTAACTCCTTCAAAGAACTCGTCAAGTCCTTCTTCCATAGCTTCAAGTATAACTTGCTCTTTTGCAAGTCTAGAATTGTCAGCTTCAAGTTTAAATATAATCTCTTGTGGTTGTGTTCTCATTTTAATGTCCCTCTGTTGTGCCTGTTTATTATAATTATATTAACACCAAACATTGCATTTGTCAACCTTTAATTTTGATTTGGGCCAATATCTTCTAAATTATGGCTAACCTTGACAGCATCATAATATAAAATTTGTGTAGGAAAAGCAGTTTTATTACTTCTTTTGGAAATACGTGATTGGTAGATACCTAAATCCATACGTATTGTTCCATCTCCCCTTTTCAATGATGAAAGAGTTCTACCGTTATATTCTCCAATCTTTTTATTGTTTACGTAGAGCACATAAAACCCGTCATTGTTTCTAGAGTATTTTGCATGAATTTTTATATCTGTCCACTTGCCTTTAAATTGATTTAATTCGCCAACATAAATTCTATGTACAGTATCACCATTAGGCATAATATCAAAATTTATTCCTTCGTTGGATCCTTTTTCTCTCAATATAGCATACGAATGGGCATTTGTTTGATGCAGTTGTACCCAATTACTGCTTGGACCATTTCCGAGAGATTTGTAACTGTGTGGTACGTAGATTGAAACAGAATACCAAAATGGTTTAGATGTTATTCTTGAATAATTTTTTTGCATTATTTCAGAACGTTGTCTGTCATTAGCACAATCGCTCCATTTGGGTTCACTTTTACACCAACCATTTTGTAATGTAAACTTCCAAGACTTGTTGCCGTCCCTAACAATCTCATTTTCTATCTGCCATTGTTGTTTTTTATACTTCATCATTTTTTCTGACCAACTTATGTTTGATATATCGTTTACAGAATAATTAGTATTAACACCAGACATAGATGTTGAACAGCCAGTTGTACACATTAAAGTTAACAAACCTAATGTCGCAACTTTTTTAGTAATGTTTGTTTTCATCTTTTTTCCTAATGACATAATTCAAAGTTTTGCAAAATAGCTTGTAATTTAAGATCGTCTTTTTCACCAAATATGTACCCGCAAGTATCTAGTGGAATAGAATGTGTAGTGTCTCCGTCTTGTAATGGATATGTAGGATCATGTACAATACCACAAGGAAACTTATCTACTCCAAAACTTCCAGCAACTTCAACTGCGGTTCTCATTTGAGCTTCAGTAACACCAAGTACCAACACAGTACCAAAACCTTGTGTTGTTGATTGTTGCCAAGCATTGAATAGTTCTTCGTCTACATTGTATCCAGGTTCTGCATTATGTACAAATGCATTGCTGGCATGACTAGCTTGTGCCATTGCTTTACCAGGATTCATACTATCCAAATCAGTTCTCATTAATATATAAAGTACAGGTGTCATGGTATCCTCTTATCAATTAATATATGTATTATAACACCAATAATGGCAATAGTCAACCTAGTTTTATACATGGTTTACCAATAGTTGCACGAGATTAAATACAATTGATTCCAGTTCATGGAAGATAAGAGTATGGAAGAGGGCAACAAAGTTGGTAGATCCGATCACAGCAGTCGCGACAGCGACCGCGGCATTCAATGCAATAAAAAAAGGTTTCGAAGTTGGACGTGACGTAGAAGGCATGGCCGGAGACCTTGGTCGTTGGATGGGTGCAGTTAGTGATATTAAAAAGGCCGAAGAATATTCCAAGAAACCTCCATTATTTAAAAAATTATTTGCGGCAGGTTCTGTTGAAGAAGAAGCTATGCAATCATTTATGGCTAAAAAGAAAGCAGAAGATATGCGAGAAGAACTTCGTAATATCATTAGCTTTACTAGAGGTCCTAATGCATGGCAAGAACTTTTAAAGACAGAAGCAGACATAAGAAAAAAGCGCCAAGAAATGATTTATGCACAAGAAGAACGTAGAAGAAAACTCATGGAAGTAATTATGATAATACTTGCAGTTCTATTGTGCTTTGGAGTTGTAGGTGGTATTGTTTGGCTTATAGGTCTGGATAGAGGATTGTGGTAGATGGTTCATGCCTTTATGCTAGTCGTCATTATGGGGACAGGGGAGTTTAGGAAAGAACTACCGAACCCAATGATCTTTAGAGACATTAACGTTTGTTTATATTATGCAAAACGTCTTCCAAGACAATATGGCAATTATTCCTATTCAAGTTTAGTAGATGCTAAAGATCGAATAACAACGTACTGTAAACCAGTACAGGTTCAAAGTAATACGTTGTTATACGACCATTAAGTAGAGGCTTCGCGTTCTTCGCAAACTGCTTTTTTGATCGCTGTCTTGACTTCTTTACCTTTTATTGTTGTTGTAGGAGTTCGTTCTACCATCTTTTTTAGAGCGAAGTTACAATATGTACTTCTCGTAAAAGGAAACTCCATTTTAATATCAGGTGTACCCGAAATCGTTAAAACAACTACCAACCAATACATTTTTTTACCTCTTTAAATTTGGAGCCACTAACAGGATTCGAACCCGTGACCTATTGATTACAAATCAATTGCTCTACCAACTGAGCTATAGTGGCGGTTGCTATTTTGTCAACTTGTGACATACTAATTCTTTCCCATCAGGCGTTTCAAGAGCAATGTATGGAACTGATTTGTTGGGTTCTCTGCACTCTATCGATTCCCATGTAAATCCATTCTCTAATTGCTGATTTGCAGTCTTAATAAACTCTTGATTGTCCCAAGACCATAATCCTAAAATTGTCGCTACTCCTAATACAAACATGTTTCTCTCCTTTAACTAAACAGTTGTTTGATGAACCGATCTTCGTTCATATTCGTCGAGTCGACTGTTACATATTGGTTATTCTTCATAATCTCAAAGCCCTTTTTTCGATTATTATCGTTATTAAACTCAATGCTAAAATTTCTTACGTGGTACTTGTTAAAATCAAAACCCTCTAAAGCATCAATTTCACTTCCTTCAATGTCTATACTAATGTAATCTATTTCTTTTGGTGCTTTGTAGAGATCCAAAAGATCTGTTAAAGTAATAGTAAAGACTTTGTGATTATCAAAATTGACCGATGTATCATCGACGTTACTACTTATCCCTGATCTAAAGTTCCACCCAAAAAACTCATTTCTATTTTGAGCAAGATATTTAAAGTCTACAACTTTTCCTGATTCTTTTGATACTGCTAAATCACTTATAAGTACATCTCTTGATCCACATAAACTTTTTAAGAAAGTTGGATTTGGGTCAACACATAATCCGTTCCACTTATAAAATTTTTCTAAAATAAAAGTGTTGCTACCAGTTATTCCATCACCTGCACCTAAGTCAACAAAGTACCCATTGTTTTTATAACTGCTATTGTCTAAAGCCCAGAAATCGTTTCCGTTTTCTGATAATTTTAACATACTACCTTCAGGACCCATTGTCTTTACCTTTTAATTCTTCTATTCTATGTTCCATCCAACTTATTGCAGTATGAATATGCCCTGTATCGTGCGGCATTAAACAAGTTTTGGCATGTTCTATTTCTTTTTCAAGCATAGCTATTTTTATTAAGTTTCCACTAAAGTCTTTTCGTTCTTGTTCAGTCATTGGCCTTCTCGGCAGGATTCGAACCTGCGACCTCCAGTTCCGCAAACTGGCGTTCTATCCAACTGAACTACGAGAAGTCTATTGGACATGATTTTCAACCTTTGTTACACGGTCATAACGAAAACTTCTCCATCCGTTTGCAGTCATATCCCATACTGTTACTGTACCTTCTTTAGGTTTCTTATCAGTCTTAGGTCTGCTCTCTTCTGGTATTAGCTTTGTCATTTTTGTACATGTCATAATTCTCTCGTCGCCGTCAAGTTTGTTAAAAGTTACTTTCATAGTATTTTCTTGTAACATTTTAACTAGTTCTTCTTCAGTTGGAATACCTTTTAAGTTTGCAACTGCATCTTTTACTTTATCATTCATTCTTGGAGTCATTTTATTTTATACCATATTTTTTGTTTTTTTGCTATTTGCCAGGAACCCATTCCTAACTTTTCATTTACAGCTCGTCTTACTTGAGCTTGATTAATATCGTGTCCCATAATATGGCCACCAATTTTTACTTTAGGTAACCAACATTCAATATCTTCTAATACATCTTCGTATTCATGACCTGCATCAATGAACACAAAGTCTAAAGAATTATTATCTATAAACTTGTGGGCATAATTTGTAAAATGTCTGTAAAGAACAACACGTGGATGATGCTGATTAGCAAAATCGATCATGTCTTTATAAAACTCAGTATTGATGTTTTCAGCTTGATGCTTTAAATCTTCACTATGTGTTCCGTCCCATCTTACAGATTTGTCAGCCCAAATGTCAACGCCAATTAAATGTAAGTTTGGAAGGTTGTTAATAAGATACTTAAAGTTATCGCCTTTTTGTACACCAAGTTCGGCTCCGTGTGTATAGTTGTGCTTGTTAATAAACTCAACTAGCCATTGCTCTTTATTTCGTTGTACACGTTTCTTTGCGGGCATCTTACTACGCCTTTTTTGATGCTATACTATCTGCTAAACCGTACTTGACGGATTCTTCTGCACTCATATAAAAGTCTCTGTCCATATCGTTAGCAATTTTATTTTTATCTTGTCCTGTGTGTTTTACATATAAGTCAGTTAGTGTTTCTTTCCAATATTGCAATTCTTTATATTGTATTTCGACATCACTTGCCATGCCTTGTGTTCCGCCACTTGGTTGATGTATCATGTGTCTTGCATGAGGAAGAACTACTCTTTTACCTTTTGTGCCAGCCATTGCTAAGAAGCTACCCATACTTGCCGCAATTCCCATAACTGTTGTATGTATAGGAGAGTGAATAAACTGCATAGTATCGTAAATGCTCATACCTGCCGTTACACTTCCGCCTGGACTATTAATATAAAAATTAATCGGCTTTCCTCTAGACGTTGATTCTAAGAATAACATTTGTGCAACAATTAAACTTGCACTTGTGCTATTCACGTCAGTGTCTAACATTATAATTCTATCTTTAAGAAGCCTACTATAAATGTCGTAGCTTCTTTCACCACGTGATTCTTTTTCTATAACTACTGGTACTAAATTAGGCATGTCCTCTCCCTTGCATTTTTACAATCTCTTCTGGACCTTTAGAAGTAAATTCCATACCTATTGCATTACCAACATAAACACTTCTACCATTCCATTTAAGTCCAACTTTACTTTCGCCAAGTAATACTGTAAGCATCTGTCTATGCCTATAACTCATTACATCGGCTGTAACCGTTTTATCATTGTCTGTGCAGGTTACTTGGCACTTGTCATTAAATTGTTGCCTCATGATTTTAATTTCCTTAAATAATTAATTCTTGTTTCAGTAACATCAAAAAACCTATTTTTACCATGAGCTTTAACTTTTGCTTTAAAGTTAATTCTTTGATCAATATTAAAAGGAATCTTATTCATAAAACTGACTAAGTTTCCCATATAGTCTCCAACATAATTGTATGACTCCCAATTACTGCTCCAATGCTTGTCTATAATTTTTAAGTTACCGTTAATATGATCGCCTGGACTTCCTACAGGATCACTATTCCTGTATTCTGTTCTAAGCAACTTCTTTAATTTAGCTTCTTTTATTTCTCTGCGAACTAGTTCCGGAACATAAGCAACCAACCCTAGCTTATTAAAAGAAACCGTTTTTCTAATGACTGTATTAAAAACATCTTTTTGAAAGTCAGATAAGTTAGGACCAAGTATTTCTAACGAGTATCTACGAAAGTGTTTGACAGCTAAGTCTACGTTCTCGTAATCATCATTAGTTGGTACTACTTCTATAAAGTCTGTTGGAACAAATGATCCATCCTGGGCTATTTGGGAAAAAGAAAACTTTACTATTTCTTTGTTTGCAAAAATAGTTGGAACATCTTCAGAGAATCGTCTAGTTTCTTTAACATAACCTTTATTGATTCTATCCGCCGCAAAAGCATAAGCTAATGCTACTTGAATTGGATGTTCTTTTTGGCCTGTGCATTCTTTAACTGTAGCCTTCATATTATTTGCCTCTATTAAGTTCATCATAGTAGTATAATACAGTCTTAATCGGGTAATGTCAAGTAATTTTTTCGTTATTCCAGGAAATAAGTAACCAAATTATAAATCCATAGGTTACTGCGATAAAAAAGAGTATTAGGAGTATTTCCATTAAGGAATTTGTGTCCAACTTCGTTTAGCTAATTTATTTTTTTGAGCCCATCGAATAAACAAACCAATTTCTCTTCCGTGTGCTTCAATTTCCCACGGTTCATCCCAATAATCTAACTTATCAGAATAGAATTGGCCTTGGTAACGATGGCCTTTCTTTTGTGTATATTCATGTAATTCGTCTTTGGCGTATTGTTTTACATGAACCATTTCGTGTGCAATAGTTTCAAGAACACGTCTCATAGGTTGCGATGAATCTGCTCTAATAGTAAATTCTTTTGGATATCGTTCTTCATCTTCCCAGATGGCATCTCCGTATACTTTTTGATTTTTCAATAAGTCTTTTACTAGCTTAATTCTAAGTTCAATCTTTGGATAAAGCCTATTTCCTAAAAGTCTTTCCCCGCAAAAATGTGCCATACTTATTGCATACTTTTTCTGCCTAGCTGACCCACCTCTGATAGTAACGTGCATTTTGGTCTCCATTTTTTGCAACATAAGTAAATTATACACGTATTTAACCTCAAAGTCAAGTGTTTTGATGTGGTACTATATAGTGTGGTTTGCCATGATTTATGGCACTATATTTTGTATTCAAAATTCTGCGTATCTGGGTTATGTTTGATAAGTTTCGCACCATTTCTGATGTGAAAATGTGTAGCCATGGGTGTTAAAGGTGATAGTGTAACGACTTTCTCTATTGCACTATTCTTCTTAACATGTTCTAAAAGTTTATGAATTATTTCTTTTCCTGCTCCTCGTTTCCTTGACCAAACAGTATATGCAACGGCAGTATTAGCATCGTCTTTCATATTTGCATTTTCACTCATTAGTTGTAATTCTCTTACACTCTGTGGTATGTCATTTGTGTATGCAACACAAACAATACCTTCAATGTTGTCTTCGTACTTCAAACCAAATATTTGTCTGCCATATTGCTTACGCCATTCTAAGTCGAGTTCAGGTCGAACAGGATCTTCAGAAACATCTATGTCTTCTAGTATAACTAGTTCAGTTCCTTTGACCCATTTATAAAAATCAGCAATCTTCTCTTTAAAAATTTGCATACTGTATTTAATTCTGTGTATGGTCAGGGTAGTAAGATTCGAACTTACGATCTTCTGCTCCCAAAGCAGACGCTTTACCAAACTAAGCTATACCCTGTTGGTGGGCGAGGTAGGATTCGAACCTACTCATCTGTACGAGCCGGATTTACAGTCCGGTGCGACTCCCCATCTTCGCCGCTCGCCCTTGGCATAGGTAGGAGGATTTGAACCCCCACTTTCGGTTTTGGAGACCGACGTGCTACCATTGACACTATACCCATAAAAAAAGCCCCTAAACAATTTCTTGCTAGGGGCTTATCTTAGAACTTTAAATTTACAATTCAAGTCAAGACATAACACCCCTGTTCGGTGGATACCAATAAAATGTATTTGAAGTTGTCTTGTTCATAGTAAATTCCTTATTGTTTGTACAATATAACACAAATATTTATACGTGTCAACCTAAAAATTTATTTTTTTCGATTTTCTTCTGCTAAATATTTTTATGAACGATGCTTACGTGTCAGCCTTTTACGAAGTTGTAAAAGAAACGCAATACACATCGGGATACGAGCTTCCGTTGGAAATCGAATCCTACGTCGTAATGCTCTTGGCTTCGTTTATGAAAAAGCCAAACTTCCTTCCACAAGAAACTTTTGCTCAGTGTTATCTTAAACTAGAACATCATGACAAGTATTCAAGTAAAGAACTTGGCGACACTTGTCTTTTCGTACGTGGGGTATTTCCTAATAGAGGAAGGCGATTTGGTTTGACTAAAAACTATTATACTAAAATAGGAAGAAGCTGTTATGAAAACGCCGGTTCGGTTTTACATCCCGAACTTTTCGGCAAGTTAGCATTGCACTTTGATTTTTTAGGTGACTTTATTGAGCTAACAGTCAACCCTGAACATTAGTTGTTAGAGGTTTGATCTGATATTACTGTTGCACCAGCACCAACTGCGGCACCTTTTGCACATTCACCAAATAAAATTTCACCAGCCACACAGCCTATTGCACTATTTCCTAAAAGTCTTTCACCTTTAGGTGTAATATAATTGGTCTGACAGCCAGCTAATACACCGGCGGCTATTAATGCTAATACTAATCTACTCATACAGTTCTCCCTATAATTTTTAGTGTGTATCCAGAAACTTTAAACAGTTTTCTGGTGTAGTTTCAACATACGGATCATCGTCCGTACCATCGTTATTAATTCCAGGTTCTTGCCACCATTTTTCAACAACGCCATCGTTAACGATAGCCATGTATCTCCAGCTTCTATTGCCAAAGCCTAAATGATTTTTGCCAATTAACATACCCATAAAGCGAGTTAAATTAGCCGAACCATCTGGAATCATTTTTACGTTTTTAATGCCTTGCTCTTTTGCCCAAGCATTCATTACAAACGCATCATTTACACTACAACAATACACATCGTCAATATCCATGTTTCGAATATTATCATAGTTTTCTTCAAAACCTGGTAATTGATATGTAGAGCAAGTAGGTGTAAATGCTCCGGGTAAACTAAAAAGTACTACCCGTTTCCCTTTAAAGAAGTCGTCAGTTGTTTTATCTTTCCAAACAGACTCCATTTTTGTCTCGTCAAATTCACGGGTTCTGAATGTGACTTTTGGTATTTTAAACCCTTCGATCATAAGTTTCCTTTCAGGATTGCTCCGGTTGATCTTACTACTTCTATTTATGGTGCCTGAATTAAGAGCCCTAAAAATGTGGTTTAGGACTAAATATTTGTAGAGCGTGAGGGCTTCTTACGCCACGAACAGATCCAATAACTGATACTTCTTTAATTTAGCAATCAAGCATGTTCTACCTATTCCTAATTCCGAAGCAGTCTTAGTTCTATTTCCTTCGTGATTTTCTAATGCTTTTATGATACGGCTTTGTTCCAGCTTCTCTACTTCCACTGGCAATGGTTCAAAATACTTTGAACAATTATCACTTGGCCACATATCATTAAACAATTCCCATATATAATCCTGCTCTGCATTACCTGATTTATTGTCGCTACCCTGTTGCATAGCTTTATTTAGTACTCTGTTAACCATACATTAGTAATATTATAATACTAGTGTAAAAATTTTTACACCTAGGCATAAATATTGTGTAGAAAGATTTTTACAAGTATTAGTAAAGTAAAAAGTATTAGAGGGCAAAAATTAGTGAACAAATTTTATATCGTATTAATGTTACTCGCATTGTTCTGGGCAACAACTGCAAGTGCAGAAACAAATACTGTGACTTCTACAGTTACAGGAACAACAACAGTAGATAAGACACCACCAACAGCATCAGCACCAAATGTCATGATAAACAATCAAGACGTATGTTCTACAGGAACAAGTGCGGCAGTCCAAACTCAGGTTTTAGGTATTGCAGGTGGAACTACTATTAGAGACTTAAATTGTGAACGCTTAAAACTATCCAGAGCATTATATGGTATGGGTATGAAGGTTGCCGCAGTTAGTCTATTATGCCAAGATGCAAGGGTTTTTGAGTCTATGGAAATGGCAGGCACACCATGTCCTTACAAAGGTAAGATAGGTATAGAAGCGGCGAAAGCCTGGGCTGAAAATCCAGAGAAGCGTCCTGACTATGAGAAATGGTTAAAAGAAAATGATCTTGAAGCATATGAAAGAGAATGGCAAAATAAAGCAACTACTTGGGGCGTTGGTCTTGGCGCTATTTTGTTGCTTTTATTGTAGTCCTTTAGAAGCATACACACAACAGTATAACGTAGGTGATACAGGACCTAACGGTGGTACTGTAACCTCCAGCACAGTTACATCTGTTGTAACAAACACAGAGGTAACACTCAATGGTGGTTTCGAAGACACAACAACTACGACTCAATGGACTGAAACAGTAATTGAAGAGATTCGTACATCTCAAACTACTACACAACAAACATCACAGATAACAGCAACAACAACTTCAAACTTTGTACCAACTATTAATTCAAGTGATTGGTCAACAACAGGTAGAATAAAGTTACAAGGCGCAACACAATGTAGAACAGGTGGAGCAAATGCAACTGTTGGTGCAGGTCAAGCCTGTACAGGTTACCAAAACAACGTTAATAACAGTCTTATCCAAGATGGTAATAATTATAACTTCACGACATTGGGTGGTGGACAAATAACTTCAGAAAAATTTGAAATGGCTCCAGACTTGACTATCGCGGAGATACAATCAGGGATGACATTAAACTACGGTGTTGATGTACAATCCCATAAGTCAAACCTAACTGTGCCTTTATGTGCCAGCACAGGAGGAGATTGTAAAGATGTATTTAGAATCACTACAAGACTTTATAGGTGTGCTGATTGTTATGGTGGGGGTAAGTTCGCTGAATATTCAAATACTGTAACACTAACTTACAACGGCACACAAACACATTCATTCACGCAGGATCTATCATCAACTATGTTAACTAATAATAGTGTATCAGAAGTATGGGGGCAGATGGAACTGTGGGGAGTTGACGCAGGATACCATACAGGTTACTATGGTCCTACGTTTAGCAATCCTTTCATGACACTAACATATGATGCAATCACAATGATTACTGAAACAATCACAAACATAGTTTTAAGCAATCAAACAACAGTTTATAATTCCAGCGAAGATGTATTAACAAGTGTGTTCATAGGTGACCCTACAACAGATACAACAGTAATAGACGTAGACTATACAGAAGTAGATTCATTTGAGATAGTAATAGCAAACGAAGATACAGGCGGCGGTATTGAAATGGAGTTTAGTGTTGACGTAGACGAAACTACTAATGTGGCAACTGTTGATATGTCTTCAACTAATTTAGATACTGGTATTGTACAAGTAGAAACAATAGCAGAAATTAACTTAAACTTTGACATGGACACAGGTGCAACAGAATTACCAGAGATTACTGTAGCAGAAATAGAAGCTGATATAGGCAGTCAAATAGATTCAGCAGTAGCTGATGCTGTAGGCGAAATTGATGTAAATGTTGACACCATGCCCGATGTTAACATAGAAGTTGCTGACGCTTCGCCTACTTTAGAAGTTAAATAGAAACCTCTACTGAAGCTACTACCGAAGTAAATACAAGTACAGATGCGGGAGAAGCAAGTGAGACGGGGCAATCACAGGAAGTTTCCGAAACAGAAGGCGAAAGCAATACAACCTCCACTTCATCAACAGAAGAAGTACAAGAGTCCGATAGTAATGCTGAACAGTCAGTGGAAGAAAATAACAGTGAAAATACATCAGAAGATAACGGAGATGCTGATTCTGGAGAAGATACCAGTGGGTCAGAAACCGATTCCGAGACCGACAATAGCGGAACAGATGAGTCAAGTGAAACACAAGAAGATGGAGCTGATGCCAGGGGAGAAAAGTCTGGAGGAGAAAAGGAAGATTCTAAAGGAAGCAAAGGAGATAAAAAATCTAACTCCAAGCCAACAAAAAAATCACTTTCGAAAGAAAGAATTAAGTCAGAAATAGCTAAAGCTAAACAGAAAATAGCAAATAGAATATTAAGTGCTATGGCAGATACTTATAGTGCTATTAACGAAACAACAAAGATTGCACTTATGCAATCATTATCTGATACAGAAAACTTTAAAAAATATGTACAAAAGCAAAACCAAACAGCAATGGATTGGTATAGCGATACACAAATTTATAACGATCAAATAATGCTAGGAGATCCATATGGTGCTTTATTTGGTTCAGCACAAGATAACTTAATGAACGACATGATTAACGAACAATACAAGTCAGGGTATGGACTTGGTTTACAATAAATAACTATAGGAGAATAATATGGCAGAAATAGAATATGGTGGAATTAAAATAGGTGGTAGCAAGATGCTACTTATTATTCCATTAATTGGTACAATTATAGGTGGACTTTGGGGAGGCTTTGAGCTTTTCAATAGATACCAAATGATGGAAGAAAAGATTAATACCTATGTTGCGCCTGATATGAGTGAGTTTGATAAGAACTTAGCAATTCTCAAAGAAGACTATATTTTAATGAAAGAAGAAATAGGTCTTTTCAAAGAATCTTTGGGTGATGTTAAAAGCGATGTTCATGACATTAAGATCGAACTTAAAGATGATGTAGGAGATTTACATGATAGCATGGACAAACAAGATGAAAGAAACAGGTCTAACGTTGACACAGTTAGAGGTGTTATCAATACCTTCGAATTACGAATGGATAATAAACTTGATAGACTTGATAAAAAGATTGATGAACTCGAAGAACAGTTAGATCTAAAAATCCAGAGAGCTTTAGACAATCCTTTAAACAATCCGGTTAAGTCGAACTAGTTTATAACATATAGATTATTTTATCTACTTCTTCGCTAAAAACTTGAGTGTAAAATATATCACCGACGATATAAGCATAAGATAAAAAGAACATCCCGATTATAGTATAAAATATTCGGGATTTTCTTTTATGTATTTGCTCGTAAAATCTAGGATCGTCACTAACTACATACTGGACTGGACGTCCATGAATTATTTTCACACCTTGGTAGATATTTTTGCTCGTGGGAGCAGTCTTCTTTTTTGGTCTTCCCATTACTTAATTTTTGGAAATAACATATCCGTACAGAACCTATCTACGTCTGCTTCATTTAAACCCAAAGACTTCATTACCCTTGGAGTATGCGGATTTTGTTGCTGATTATGACAATAGTAATTTTGACTTGCTAGTGTTATATCTCTATTACCTTGTCCAGTATATTCGCCAATAGTATCAAGATATTCGTAAAGATTATCCAGAGCAATTTGAATGATAACTCCAGCTTCGTCTTCTTTCACATTACTTGCGGCGATCATACTTGGAGTGAAAATGTTAGTTGCCCATTCGGGCAGTTCTCTTACTTTTTCTGGAATAAAATCTTTAACGGTATCCTGATACCATTGAACCATTGGGTGTTCTTCTCCACCCGAACTTGCTGAAAAGTCATGAAATGCACCTGTCATTTATGCTTACCAGCAATAACATCAAAACCGTAAATAGGACCATTGTTAAATAGATCTGGAAATATGCAAACATGCATCATCCACAATCCTTTAGTGTCCCTTGCGTCAACAACATCAATATGAGCTCTTCTAATGTCGTCATTCATCCAGACTCGATTTATCCAACTTCCGTCTGGCTGATTAAAATGAGCCATCCCTGGCTCTTCTATTTCAGTTCCATGATGCTCAAACATCTGGATTATCTGGTCTTGGCACTTCACCAGTTGATCCCAAATCATGGCTGTACCTATTAAGCGTTCAGTTGTTCGTAAATTTTCTGTCTGTATCCATAAGCGATGTTAGCTTCGATTTCATCTGATTCACTAACACGTTTATCAAGCAGAGCTTTCATTTCTTCAACAGATCTTTCCATTTCGCCGAATTCCCACATCTTTCCAGAACCTGGAACTTTGCCTTTGTACTTCTGCTCAAGATCACCCATATGGTTTGCCCAAACATGAGTCATTAGCTTTTGCTTATCATGTTGGATTTTTGTAACAATATGCGATCTGTATTCTTCTACTGCTGAAACCATTGCTGGTGGATTTGCTTCGTCGCCACCTAGCTCTTTAAAATCTGCTAAAATTTCGTCAGCTTGTATTAAGCCATCTAGTGGAAAGTCATCGCCTGGCATTTGTGGATCTACTGGTCCAAAACAACCCATGCTCATTGCAACGTCTTCCATCACATCGTATAGCATATACATATTCCAAAGAAATTTCTTATACTTTTCTTCGCTTATTTTGCCCGCACCCATATCGACTGCAAATGTTGATCTATCTGCATTCTGCTTGTGTGCAGAAGTTAAACTTTGTAGACTCATTGTGTACTCCTTAAGTTATCATTCATATACATTATTTATGCTATTCTTTTTCAATTGCTATCTGTAAAGGAAAGCCATTTGTCCTAGCTAACTTAGTCGCTTCAAGCGATCTTTGTTCTGCTATTTCAAATGTGTATAATCCTACGATAGCTTGTCCGTCATTGTGTATTTTCATAGTAAGTTCTTGTGCAGTCTTTTCAGAATGTTTAAAGACTTGGACTAGAATTTCAACAACAAAATCCATTGGAGTAGAGTTGTCATTCATGAAAATAACCTTATATTTCCCTGGATCTTTAGCAATTTCTTTAATTGCTTCTTTTACGCCAATTTCTTTTTCAAGTTCAATTGATACTGTCATATTAACTCCTGGTGGTCTAGGGGGATTTCTCCCCCTAAACTGTACCCTTACTTATCGTTATCGCCATTCACAATATTGATAGTTTGTGGTTTAAGTTCCTCTGGAACTTCTCTAACTAGATGAACATTTAACATGCCGTTTTCTAGTTTTGCTTCTTTTACATCAACATGTTCTGCAAGTGTAAACTCTCTTACAAAGTTACGTCCTGCAACGCCTCTGTGAACATAGTTTACTTCTTCAACACCTTCTGGTGATTTACCTTCGATTTTAAGGATATTTTGATCCTTTTCAATCTTAAGGTTATCCATGCTAAAACCAGCAACTGCTAATGATATCATGAATTCATCTTCATTAATCTTAGCAATGTTGTATGGCGGATATCCCGTGTGTCCATTAGAACTGTTTTCGAACAATCTGTCCATAGTCTCGAACATATGGTCGAATCCAATCATTGATTTGTAAAATGTGGGTAGGTTTAGAGTAGTTATTCTTGTCATTGTTTTCTCCTTATATTAAGCAAGTTAACGTTATTTGGGCTACATGCCCTGTTGAAAACACCCAACCCTGGCGTATCTTCAACAATACTATTTATCATAGTAATAGTAATACTAGCATTAAATGGCGAAAAGTAAACCGATTTTTTAACCATTATTTGCGTAGACATCATTAAATTGTTGTGTTACTCGTACAAAAGTAGTACATCTGCTTAGATGCTTTAGTCTAAGTGCTCCTGCATACGTACAAGTGCTTCTAAGACCGCCTAAGAGGTCTTGTAACGTCACTTTAACGTCTCCTTTGTACTTGACTAGTACAGTTCTGCCTTCACTGCTTCGTTAATCTTTTAAGCCACCAAAATGCTTGTCATTTGCAGTATCTGAACTCATACCATAAAATTGGATATACTTTTGTTCTCTTACTGCTCTTGTATTGTGTTCACCTTTACCAAATAAACCGCTCTTATACTTTTCTTCATCTAGTTCATCAGTAATAAAGTGTTTGGTAATAATCTCTCCTCCACCTTGATCATGTCCTGCTAACATTCCGCCTAGCATTACATAGTCAGCACCTCCGGAAAATGCTTTTGCTACGTCTCCAGGGCAAACACAACCGCCATCAGCAATAACATGCCCACCCAAGCCATGGGCGGCATCTGCACATTCAATAACTGCTGATAACTGTGGATATCCAACTCCGGTTTGAATTCTTGTTGTACAAACTGAGCCAGGCCCAATCCCAACTTTAACGATATCTGCTCCACTTAGTATTAACTCCTCTGTCATTTCTCCAGTTACTACATTACCTGCAATTATTACTACATTAGGGTAGTTGACTCTAAATTCTTTTACAAATGTTGCAAATCTTTCTGAATAACCGTTTGCTACATCAATACAAACATATTTTAATTTCTCACCTACTTGTTCGTATACAGTACGAAACTTGTCGTGATCTTTATCAGTAATACCAATACTCATTGCTACAAATTCTGTTCTAGTACTACTTCCAATTGAAGTTGAGTCAAAGTATTCAACTAGTTCTTTTACTGTATATGTTTTAACTAAACAAGTCATTATTTGTTGTTCAGCAAGTGTATCGGCCATTTCAAAAGTACCCACGCCATCCATATTACTTGCCATAATAGGAACACCTCGATAGTGTCTTTGCTTGTCTACTAGTGGGCCTTTATAATTGCGAAAAGTAAATCCACGTTTAAGATCAACTCCTTTACGACTTCCTAGTGTAGAACGTTTAGGTCTAATAAGAACGTCTTTGTAATCTAATTTTATTTCATCTTCTATTCGCATTTTACTTTACCTCTATATCTAGAAATCGACCTTGCTCGGCTTGGGCTCGTTCAAGTTGACTTTGTTTATTGTATAAACTAAATCTATCTAAATTGTCCCAATAGGCCTTTAACATCAATTCAGTTATTTGAATCTTTTTGTTTTGATGCTTTGTAATTTGTTTTTGTTGTTCGTAATGTTCTCGTTGTCTTTCAACTAAATCTAGTTTAGCATGTATCGCCTTTGTAACTTCTTGTATTTGCGTCATTGCTTTAATCCAAAGTTAAACGATATACTAAGTCTATCGTCTTTAGTAAGATTTGGTTGTACACTATGCTTTAACCAACCCGGGAAAACATAAATTGCTCCAGTCATTGCTTTATAAGTTGTTGCAGTACTTGTAAAGTAATTTGCTTTTTCCATTGGAGGTAGAAAATATTCAGCATTGTCTCCTCGTTCGAACATTATATTTCCTTGACTAGGATCACTCTTTATATAATATACTCCGCTTAATATTGCTCCGGCGTGATTGTGTAACGTATTGTATGCTCCAGGAGTGTTAATGTTAAGCCAAATGTTCTGTATTTGTAAAGGAGGAAGTTCAGCTTGTGCGGCACAGCCATCTACTTGTTCTGTAACTGCACTTACTAATTGATCAAATTCTTCGTTGTCGCCATGCCTAATAGAGTTACTTTGCCAACCAATATAGTTAGACACCTCTACACCCTTATCTAGGTTCTTTCTGTCATATGCAAAAGTTTCGAATAAATCGTTATCTACTCCGGATAAAAGTCCAGACCAAATTACACTCGGAAACCATTGCTCGGCATTAAGCGCCATTGATTTAATATCCTCTACTTAACTGAGATTCTTTTTGCTTCTTTAGCCAACGTTTTTTGCCAGCCGCTTTAGCTTTTCTTCTTTTTTCACTTGGTTTGACGTAATGTTGTCTCTCTTTGTATTCTTGAAGAATACCTTCGTTTTGTACTTTTTTCTTAAAAAGTCTCAAAGCCTTATTAACATCGTTATTACGGACTTCAACCATAATACCTTGTCCAAGACCTTCATTATGTCGAGGTTTCCTAGTATTCCACCTCTTATTACTGTTATTGTTATTGTATCTCAAAATATTTTACTCCTTCCATGAACTGTTTGAGTTCATAAATACGATTAACATTTATTACATTATACAACATATCCGGCTTAGTTGTCAAGTAAAAAGTTTTTCCAAAACTTAAAATGTAGCCAATTATCCAATTTTCGATAACAGTATTATCAATATCTAGAATAATATAGTCTACAGCCGAAATTACTTCTAATAGCCAACCAATTTCTTCTTGTGTATTTTCGAATAGATATAAGTTTAGTGGTTGTTTAATATCTTTTGCATGATAATTAAATTGTTCTTTAATTTGATCACTAGGATTAACTAACAATACACTAGGGTTATTGTTTAACAACTTATCTGGGTGTGTTATTAAATTTAATATAGGATCTGACATCCTAATATTTACTTGTCTTTGTCGTGTATCTTGTTCCAAACTGAATCTTTACTTTGTTCTTCATTTTGTTTATAACTTTCTGGTTCAATTACTTCTGTAAGATCTGGTTTAAGTCTACCAAGTTCTTCTTCTAGTACTTCTTTATCTTTAACAAATTGTGCCCACGGAAGTTCTGATACTCTTCCTGTTAAGTATGCGTCTTTCCAATCTTTTATATTTTGATCTGGATTGTCTTCTTTCCATAATCTTTTTGCTTTAGTCCACTCATTGTCATCTTCGTATTGTTCTAAAAGTTCTGCTCTTTCTTTAATTTCTTCTGGAGTTATCTTTTCTGCTTCTGCTTCTGCATTTGCCGCTTCAACCCATTCGTTCCAGTTATCAAGGTCGCTTTTTGATTCTTCCGATGATTCTATATCTTTTTTTTCGACCTCATCTTCGTTAACTTCAATAGCTTCTATTTTTTCTTTAACTTCTTCTAATTCTTTAGCTACTTCTACAGGTGCTTCTTCATCTTTAAACTCTTTGTCTAACGTTTCTTGGTCGACGTCTTCGAACTTAATTTCTTCTTCTTTTTCTTCTTCAGGTTCTGGCTCTGGCTCTGGCTCGTCTTTTGAGGGCGGAGAGTTTTCCATAATTTTTTTAGCTCTTGCTTGTTCATATTCACGCCAGGCTAACCCCCTGTTGTCAGCAAACTGGAAGGTGTATTGACTAGCAATTAAAAGTAATACTGCTAGTGGATCAAAAACAAATATTATAAGAATAATAACCCAACGAACTGCTTCTTCAAGTAGATCTCTAGTAACTTCTTCTCCATATATTAATTCTGCAATATACTTAATTGGTCCTACTTCTGCTTCTAGTTTTCTGTACTCAGCCTCTATATCATATTTTTGTTCTGTTAGTGTATCTATAACTGCATTAGCTTCTTTAATTTTAAGCAGTTCTGCATTAACTATGTCAGTATTATTGTCAGGTGTTACACTTCCTATTTCACTTCTAAGTTTATTAATTACTTTGTTTGAGTCAGCTATTTCCTGTTCAGCAATACCACGAAGTCTTTTAATTTCTACGTTAGCCGCCTCAACAATAGGAGAGTCTTTTGCTTCTATAGTAGCAATAGTTTGTAAAATACTTTCACGTTTTGCAAGTAAACCTTCTCTATAACTTTCTACTTGCTTGGCAGTTTTAGTACCATATGTTCCATCTACTCTTGTTCCTATAATACTTTGTAAACGTCTTATACTTTCCTTGTCACGTCTGTTAAGTAAGTCTGATAATGTTTGTAAGTCTGCATCTATATTAGATATTTGAGCAAGGTATGGTTCTGTCTTCTTGTCTTTACGTTCAATATCCTGTTGTATTATTTTATTTTGTTCTTCTACAAGAGGCTGTATTCTGTCATATGCCGTATCGATTCTTTTTTGTTCTCTATCGATTTGGTCTTGGATTGTATCGTTTTTATTAGCACCAGCATTTTCTACTTTGCTAATCTTTTCTTCAGACCTTGTTATAACTGATTCGTATCTAGTTATTTCAGTTTCTATACGTACTAATTGTTCTGCTGATTCTAAACTTGCACTTGTTTGTTCTATATGTGCTTTAGATAGATATCCAAAGATACCCATTGATGTAATAAACATTAAGACAACAACGGCAATGCTCAGATATGACTTCAGCCACCATGTTGCCTTAGACCAATATTTGTGTAACCAAACTGCGGTTACAAGTTTTCCTATTTCTAATACAGTTCCCATTACCATAATGGGTATAGCGGCCGCGGCAAATATTGCTACGAGACCGGCTATACTGTAATAAATTGCGACTGCTGAAATACTTAAAGCAGATAATAATACTAAAATACCTAATGCCATTGTTGTCCTTATTAAGTTATGTATTTATCGGACAAACTGCCAGGTGTTATCAGTACTGTTAATACAAGCTGTCTCGGAAAAGTCTCTTGTTCTGTTATTATAAACAATTTGACTCATTAAAACCCTACAGTAGCCACTTCCTTGTGGATACGTCATAGACACTTTAACTGCTCCTCTTGCACCTGTATTACCATTATACCATCTGGTTACTTCGCCTGTCTTTAAGTTATTTAATGCAAAGAAAACTGCATTTTCTTGTTGCTTTCTATCATAGTCGTTCATCATAGATGCATTCCATTTAATAGCATTCATAGCAACTGTTATAGTACTATTCCCTGGGTGATAGTACTTTTCCGTACTTGCTATTGTACTATGACTCGTATGATGAAATTGTGTACCTGTTTGACAGGCTGTTAAAAATAATATGCTAGTTATAAGGATGGCTAACGATTTCCCATTCGCCATTAAGTTTTTGACAAACGTAGCCACGTTGTTTAACTGCTTTTCCATTAAGCCAAATATCATACCAGTACTCCCTGCAATCTTTAGCAATATCACTATATGCTAAGAAATGTTTATTTTTCGGATTATCCGTACACTCAGTTACACCTTTACTATTAACACTATTACCATTTTGTGTATTAATGGTTGTAGTTTGATAACAATACTGTGGTTTAAACTGAGCCATTGTTGGATGGTTGTTGTGAGAGGAGCAAGCCGATAGTGTGGCGATTGCTCCTGCCATTAAGATTAAATTCCGCATCTTAGTTCGCCAGTTTAATTGCGTCAGTGGATTTTGCTTCTGCTATTAAGGCATCGAAGATTTCTTTTTCCATGCTTAACTTAACAAAAGTATAAGTTTTACCTTGGTACTTGTATGTACCAGTTTCTTTAGCAACGTGCTCTCGAATTTTAGTGTCAGCAACTTTATAACTTATAAAAGTCGTAGTGTTTTTAGTTTCAGCACCTGACTTATTTTTAAAGTTAATTTTAGTTTCACTGTTT
>Ga0115011_10000419_pt1 | contig 34943 bp, 24 predicted proteins | sample TroAtlMetagenome_2_FD_88705 | JGI IMG/M metagenome (GOLD analysis project Ga0115011, IMG submission 88705) | Marine eukaryotic phytoplankton communities from Atlantic Ocean - Tropical Atlantic ANT8 Metagenome | ecosystem: Environmental > Aquatic > Marine > Oceanic | place: Tropical Atlantic... | reverse complement strand
ATGTGAATGGTATACTGTCCCGGCGAGTAAGTGCTCATGTCGAGATAGCCGTTGTAGCGGACAGTGAAGTTGTCGCCTCCACCGTCAACAAAGGGGCTGTTTCGGGTGGAAAAGTTTCCGCCGCCACCATGGCTCGCCCAAGGAACGATCGCGTCGACTGACGAATTCGGAGCAGGGTTTCCAGAGACATGGATGTCGTAGTTGTTCTGGCTCTGTCCGTTCAAAATTGTGCCGGCGTTGTATTTGTTCTCCTGGTAGTTGAGACCGGTCTGGGTCAGGTCTGGAAGGTAAACTCCACTGTCGACTGCGTCGATCGGCACAAAGGATGGTTGCATCGTGACGATGCCCGGAGTGCTGTCAGGGTCGTTCGGGTCGGTATTTTCGTTGATTTCAAGGCCGTCGGTAGCTCCGTCCCCATCGGTATCAATGCTGAGCGGATCGGTGCCGGTATCGCTGGCGTTAACGAAAGTTCCAGTGCCGGTCTCTACTCCATCAAGGAGACCGTCGCCGTCTGTATCAGGGTTGCCTGGGTCGGTCCCTGCGGCCTTCTCAGCCCCGTCGTTGAGCCCGTCATCGTCTCCATCGGCTACCGTAGGATCCGTGCCATCAGTATACTCCTCGGCATCTGTCACTCCATCCTCGTCAAAGTCTCCTGGTCCGAGCTGGGTCAGGTCTCCGGGAAAAAACTGCTCCTCGTAGCCGTCCGGGATACTGTCTCCATCGGTGTCAATGTCTGGATCAAAGCTATCGAGGTAGGCACCCCAGCTCTGACCGTTGGCGTCGGTGTCAAATGCAGCAGGCGCGCCACTGCTGATGCCAAAGGCACCGACGTAGCCGATTCCACCGAAATCCGCAGTATTGGTGGAGAAATCATTATAGTAGCCGAATCCAATGTCTGCCGCCGATTGAGCGCCGCCACCATCTTCTGTCAGCCAGATATCGACATTGAACCATCCTCCGCCACCCTCGGCAGAGAAGTCGAAGTTGCCAAAGGTCCGGGTATTCCAGCTCACGTCCGTGTGCTCAAACGGCATGCCTGTGCTCTCGAGGTCGCCTGATCCCGAAATCGGTGTAGCAACCACCTTAACCCGGTCATCAAAGTTCTCCGTGAACGAAAACACTCCATCTTCGTCATAGAACTGAAAGATGAATGCGAGGTCGTAGTTATCGCCAAGAAGGTCGATTTCAGCGGTGCCGGGTTCCCGGTCCACATCGAGGGCCGAAATCAAACTTGAAGCAGGATCGTCCAGTTCTCCGAAGGGGGCTTCCTGATCCACATTGGTAGGTAACGCTCCAGTAAAGTCCGCGCCCGGCAGGTTGTCGGTGCGGCGGAAGAGCAGCCTTTCTGGGGTGTGCTGCGCCATGACATGCGGCGACAGGATCATGATGCAGAGAAACGAGATGATTGCGACGTGGGCCTTCATGGGTGTGTTGCGTGAGTTGTCTGGGATTTTTTTGGTTTGCGGCGGGTGGTAGACCTCATTCGCGAAATTGAAGAATACCATCGTTGGGTTACCGGCCATGCTCTCAATCCAGACAATCGGGTCAATGGAAATCAGAGCGAACTGGAGTTAATTCCGCGTCTAGATTTGGAGAATATAGGAAGGGGAATGCAACCTTCCGGGAAGAGATAAAGGAAGCAATACCTGATAGTATGGACTGCTGGGAAAACCCTATCTGGACCAACCCATTTCCCTGTAGGGTTTTCCTGCGTTGTAGAGAGCAAGGCGACTGCGAATTCCCTCGATTGCAGGTTTGTTTTGAGCGGGGATGAGAGCAATGGCTTGCCCAGCGGCCACGATGGCCTCCTCGAATTTGCCCATGTTTGCAAGGGCGATTGAATGAGTGTCGAGGTAGAGAGGTGATTTGTTTCCGGTTTTTCTGCAGAGGCGGGTGGTGATTTCCAAGGCTTCCTCCGGAGAGCGGAGGTTCTCGTCCGGGTGACTTGCGAGGATCCATGCGAGGTTATTGGCAGCCTGGGAAAGGTTCGGGACCCGGTTTAGGGCGTTGCGGTAGTTCCCGATCGCCTCCGGGAGTCTTCCAAGTCGCACTTCATTGTTGGCTAGATGATAGAGCACCATGCCGTTACGAGGAGTTGCCTGAGCGACCTTGCTGTAGGCATCATGCGATTTTTGAAACTCGCCGATTCGAAAGCGCATCAGGCCAAGATCCATGAGCAGGGCAAGGTCATCCGGATTGATTTTCGCGGCCACGGTCATTTCCTTTTCAGCGTTGAGTAAGTTGCCGGTCAGGAAGTGCTGTCGCCCAAGTTCAAGGCGGATTCGAACGTCGTCCGGGATGAGGTCTCGGGCACGGGTCAGTTGCTTGATGGCGATGGCGCGCTGGGTTTTCTCCAGTCCATTGAGGAGGCCTGCCACGTAATAAATATCACCAAGGTTGCGCTTGCCGTCGGAGTCGAGAGTCTCGGACTCGAGCAGGGAGGCGCAGTGGTTCAAGTAGGACGCCCCCAAAGGCACTTCGTCATGGTCAGCCATGAGCGAAGCCACACGGTTTGGTCGTGCTGGAACAGGGCTTCCGACCCAGAGGCCCCGAAAAGGGACGGAAGCATCTCGTCGTGCTTCTGGAGAGAGGTTGGGATCGCCAAGGGAGAGGTCTTGGAGAATCTGCACAGGGGAAACAGGGCCTCGGTAGAATGCAATGAGCTCTCCGGAGCGGGTGGCCAGAAAGGTGCTTGGAACGGGGAGAGGAGACCTGCGGTCAAGGAGTGAGCGTTGCAGAAAATCCAGAGCCTTCAGACTTCTTTCTGAGATCTTGAGGTTGGGGAAGGGGGATCCGGATTTTTCGAGTGCGGAGCGGGCATCAGCTGCAGAGGCGCCTCCATCGAGGTGGTCGGTGTTGAAAGTTACGATCTCAAGGCCAGACTCTCTCAGCTTTGTCGCATGCGAAGACCAATCGGTGAGCTCCGTGACGCAGGTGTCACAAACGCTCGACCATATATTGAGAAGCAGGGGAGCTGTCCCGCTGGGGAGGTAGGGTTTGGTTTGCCCGTTCGCGTCGATGAGTTCCAACTGAGGCATGAGAAGACCGGTGGGAGCAATAGTTCTGGTTATCGACGATGAGACGTAGGGCTTTTGATTGCCCGGTTTCAAGGCAACCTGGTTACCTGGAGGTCTAACCGGAGTTCCTTTGCCGCTGCCTTGCTTGATGAGGTAGAACTTGTTCGCCTGAAGCGCGGTAATCTCCTCCGTCCCGCCCGCGGGCCATCGAATTACCAGCCTCGATATCGCGGTATTCTTCCCCATTCCAAAGTGGATCCAGTTACTGGACTGAGAGAGAAACCCTTCTCCACAGCGGAGGGTGCGTATCCGGGTTGCCGCTTTTGCTCCCTCAAGAGTCAGTTCCAGTCTCGCGCCGATGGCGTCGCGGTTGGATGTGGTGCCGTTGCCCTCCAGCCTGAATGCCACAAAGTTTTGCTTCGAGGAGGAGTTATTTTTCAGAAACCGAACGCGAGGGGCAGTTCGGTTGGTGATCCAGAGGTCAAGATCGCCGTCGAAATCCCAGTCCACGGTGGCGAGCCCCCTGCCGTCGTCGGGAAAGCCGAAACCGGTCAGGGCAGAGACGTCGGCAAACTTCGCTTGCCCGCTAGCGGTATTGAGAAAGGCGCAGTGCCGCTCGCCTCCACTGAAAGTGCGATCTTCATGGAGGAGTCGGCTGAGTGCTCTCCAGCCCTGCTTGTAGGGTGCAATGGCGTTTTCTGAGAAGTCATCGACTGGGGATTGCGACACGACCTGTCGCCAGTAGACACTTCATAAGTCCCCGGTGTCGTCCGCAGAGATGAAGCCATTGGCGACGAGGATGTCATCCCAGCCATCATTGTTGAAATCAACGAACTTGGACCCCCATGCCCAGCGTCCCATATTGACGCCTGCCTGAACTCCAACATCATTGAAGGCGCTGCCGGCCACCCCCTCGAAAAGTGAATTTCCGATGGCCAGATGCTGAAACTGCTTACGGATTTCCCCAGGGAGGCTTGGCTTGAATTGTTTCTGGTAAGTAATCCGATTGCCAGCGCTGGAGAACATGTTGCTGGTGTAAACGTCCATCTGGCCATCAAGATTGAAGTCGGCCCAGCTTACCGACATTCCGGATGAAGTGTCTTCGAGGCGCAACTCAGCCGCAACTTCAGCAAAGGTTCCGCCGTCGTTTCGGTAAAGGCAGTTCCGGCCGTAGTCGTTGGCAACGTAGAGATCTTGGTCTCCATCGTTGTCATAGTCTTCCCAGGAAGCGGCAAAGGAGAAGCGGCGATTATTAACGTCCATTCCCGCTGTAGTAGTGGCGTCTCTGAATTCGAGGTTGCCCTGATTGTGCCACAGCATGTTGGGTCCGCCATTGTTGGCATCATGAAACGGCATAGGCTCCCCCATCGCGCCACCTCGCAGGACCGACTTGGACGGATTGTATCCGCAAACATAGAAGTCAACCAGGCCATCTCCGTCATAATCGGCAGCTGCGAGGGAGAAGGATTGCGCTTTGGTTGAAGAGCCAAAGGCAAGGCTGAAAACCCCTTTGCCGTTGTTCGCCATGACCATGATCCGAAAGTCCTGAGAGACGATCAGGTCACGGTCGCCATCGTTGTCGAGATCAACAAAAAGGGCGGATGCGCAGTAATCGAGCCACCCCGTGCCGCTAGCCTCAGTGACATCATGGAGAGTGCCATCTCGATTTTGCAGGAGCATCCGATTCGGTAATCCTCCCTGCTGGCAGATGTAGAGGTCATCGAGCCCGTCTCCATTGATGTCTCCGATCGCGAGGCCATGATTGGCCACTGGGTCGAGACCTAGCTCCCTTGGGAGACGACTCCGCCAGTAGTCCGTGGAATAGAGGAGCTGATCGCGGTAGGAGGCGTCATGTTCAAGAATGCTGCGAGTTGCATCCTCAAAAAGGGGAGAGGGGGTTTTGGGCTGGCTGATTTCCTCGTAACTAGTGAGCTCAATCGCAGTCAGAAGAGGAGGTTGTGTGCTGGTGAAATTCCATTGGCAGGACCACGTTGCATTAATTTGAGTCCTAGAGTCTTTTTCTGTATGGAGGATATCGACGAGAACGAGGCATTGCGCCTCGTTATCCTTACCAGGGAACACACGGAAGATTTTCATGTGTGGATCAGTGGCTCCCCCGTTGGATCGTAATGTGTTCAGCTGGTTCGCTAGTTCTTTTAGTCCTGTTGTCTTTGGAGCGCCTTCGGGAGTGTCTATCTTCCTAATGGAAAATCGCCCGTCATCGAAGATTGTAGGCAGGCTATCTGGTCGTAGTTTGACAGTAGAGACTCCCGTGGTCGCCAGGCTACTCAACTGAGAGCCCTGGATAGGCTGGGGAGATTTCAGGATTTCCTCAAGTTGATGCAGCTGGTCTTTGGCAGCAGCGCTGAAGGTCTCGGAGGCCCAACCATCTTTTGAGGGGTCCATTCTTTCGTAGGCATCCTGCAGCGGGGCGATGAATTTCTTCTGTCTCAATCCGGGAGAGGTCACCTCGGCGGGGGCTTCATCTGTCGGTTGGAGGACGACGGGCGATTCGGCCGATGTTCCGGAGTCGATGGCCGCGGGATTTGTATCCCGGGCGGATGCTGTGGAATGGTCTCCCCTGGAAAAGGTGTCGTCAGTCGGAGAATCCTGGTCCTTGCAGGCGGAGAGGGCGGTGAGATGCACAAGTGCCGCAAGAGAGGAAAGGGCGCGCAGACTAAAGAGCGTTTGATGGATGGGTTTCAAGCAGGAATGAGTGCAGCTTTGCACCGTATAACCCCGGTCCCTGCGATCCTACAGCGAAAAGTAAGTCCGCGTGCTCCTCGGCGTCGGAAGAGAGGGTGCGCTGCCTAGTCTGGAAACTTAGGAGAAAATATCGCTGACGACCTTGCCTCCCTCTGGCCCAGTCAGGCGGTGGAGCCGGCCCTGGTGGGGGAACGTCAGTTTGTCGTGTTCCAGGCCGAGCAAGTGCAGGACCGTAGCGTGAAGATCGCGGAAGTGAATTTTTCCCTCCACGGCCTTTGAGCCCGTCTGGTCAGTGCTGCCGTAGGCAATGCCTCGCTTCACTCCGCCCCCGGCCAGCCAGAAGGTGAATCCGGCGGGTTGATGGCCAGTCTCGTCCTTCTTGTCAGATGGCTTAAGTCCAGGCCTTCCAAATTCGCCGCCCCAGATCACAAGGGTGTCCTCGAGAAGGCCTCTTTGATCCAGATCGCCCAGAAGTGCGGCTATTGGGGCGTCAGTTGATTCGCAATTGGCCTTGAGGTCCCGCCGGTGATTCTTGTGTTGATCCCAGCCGTTATGAGAAACCTGTATGAAGCGTACGCCTGCTTCCGCAAAGCGCCTCGCAAGAAGGCATTGGCGCCCAAAGTCGGATGGGCGACAGGTGCCAATCTTAATATTTTTTCCGACTCGGTAACGCTCAAGAGTTGCGCGTGATTCGGTGCTTACATCGAGAAGCGAAGGGGCGATAGTTTGCATTCGGAAGCCCAGTTCCATTGACTCAATGACACCCTCGAGGTGCGGATCGTTTGGCCGATCTTGACGATGATCACGATTCATTGACTGGATCAGGTCCAGTTGCCTCCGTTTGCTGCGGTGTGGAAGGTGGTCACCGCTGACGTCTGGAATGGTGGCGAGAGACATGCTCTCGCCGTTGCTTCCAATGGGTGTTCCAGTGTAGTTAGAGGGCAGAAATTCTCCTGAGGATACGAACTGCTCATGTGCATTGAGGCTGATGAATCCAGGAAGGTTCTCGTTATCCGTGCCCAGGCCGTAACTTATCCACGAGCCCATGCTTGGGCGGTGGCGCAGGCGCTCTCCGGTGATCATCTGGCGGAAGGACTGGGCGTGATTCCCTGTGTCGGCATGCATTCCGTTGAGGATGCACAGTTTATCAGCATGTCGGGCTACCTCGGGGAAGAGTTCAGAGACCCAGAGTCCGCTTTCACCATGCTGGCTGAACTCGAAGGCTGAGCCTGGGTGCTCCGCCTTGCCGCTTTGCGGTTTGTAATCGAAAGTATCGAGGTGTGCCGGGCCTCCCGGCATACAGAGAAAGATCACCCGTTTAGCCCGGGGCTGGAGGGAGGGGGACTTCTGTCGGAGGCTGCCTGCGAGGGCGTTACTTCCGCAGAGGGCATTGAAGGCGAGGGATCCAAAGCCGCATCCAGCAGTCTGTAGAAATGTCCGTCGAGATGGAGTGCGCATTACCTGATTCAGTTAGTCAATATAACGAAACTCGTTGCTTGCCAATAAAGCGTGGCAGAAACTTGCCCACGCCCGGATTGTTGAGTCCGCCCCGGAAAGCTCGGCTTCCTGTTCTTGAATATGAGAGAGAGCGCGCGCCGTTTCGCTTTCTGAAGGGTCGCGTTGCAAAGTCTGTCGATAGGCTGCGGTAACTTTGAGCGCAGGATCGATCTCCTGATCGACAAGGAGCCGTTCGGCTAGGGCAAGAGCCTGAGCGATGATCAGAGGGTTGTTCAGAAAGAAAAGGGCCTGACTGGGAGGGATCGTCTTGCTGCGGTTGCCTTGAACCTTCATCCCATCTGGCAGGTTAAAGGCCACCAGTTCTTGAGGTAGAGCGTTACGCAGCATGCAAAGATAGACGCTGCGATGCGTGTTGGGTTCGTGCAAGTATTTGGCCTCGCCAGGAGGCCAGTTCAGGAGGATGTCGAGATGGGCGATTGCGGAACCTTGCGAGGGGCTGATATCAAGGGATCCTCCGGCTTGCAGGATGCGGTCTCGTATGGTTTCCGCATCAAGGGATCTGCGCGTGTGCCGGCCGACCAGAATATTTGCCGGGTCCTCCTCAAGTAATCGGTTGTCGCGGCAGATGCTGTCGAGCTGGTAGCTGCGACTGAGAGTAATGGTGCGGATCATCTTCTTGATGGACCAATTTCCGTCCATGAAGCGGCGTGCGAGATGATCGAGAAGCGCCGGGTGAGATGGGCGGGCTCCGTAGACGCCAAAGTCATCGGGGGTATCCACGAGGCCTCTTCCGAAGAGGTGCAGCCAGATACGATTTGCCATTACCCTGGCGGTTTGAGAGTGATCTCCTCGGGTGAGCCAGTCGGCCAGTTGCAGGCGTCCGCTTGTGCCTGACCCTATGGAGGGTGGGCTGAGCTTTGTTCTGCAGGCTGGGAGAAACCCCCGGGCCACACTGGGGCCTAGTTTCTTGGAATTGCCATCGATGTTGATCTTGCAATCAGCAATCGTCTTGCTCTCCCTCACTCCCATCGCAAAGGCCGGACGGGACGCTTCCCGGGTTCCTGATTTCTGGCCAGAGCTGGCATGCAGGGTGGTGGCCTCACCGGATGTCAGGCTCCGGTCAAAGACCGCAAGGTGGGCTAGAAATCCCTTGAGTGGAGCGAAGCGATCATTACGGGCCCCGATGAAGATCGTTCCATCGGCTGGGGCGGCAATTCGTAGTTCTGCGTCGATCTCAGGTTCGCCATTGAGGAAGAGGCGTACGCGTTTTCCGTCCCGGATGAGAACCACATGATTCCAACTGCCTGGAGCAAGGACTTTGGAGCCGGCTGCGCTTTCGTCTTCCCTTGTGCCCGTCCAGACGAACAGTTTTCCGGATCGACCGGCGTGGTGGGTGCCGCCAATTCCAAGGTGGTCTCCTTTCTGCTCCTTATCGCCCAGCAGGGCGTTGGAAAACAGGTAAGCGGTGATTGCCCGAGCGGTATTGCCGAGGTCATTACGGAACCAGAAAGAAATGGAGTAGTTGCCCGCTGGAAGGTTCGCCCCAGCTTGCAGGCGTCCATTCTCTACCGAGGCATAGGTTCCAGGGGCCATGGTGACGCCCTTTTCGCTTATGAGGCCTTGCGTTGGGCCTGTCAGGGAGGCTTGGAGGAATGGTTTTAACGTTTTGATGGATTCGCCGTAGTCCTCTGCAAATGACGGAGCAGGTATTTCCGTGGGCTTCCCGGTCTTTACCTGCAGGTCATGGAGGGGAGTGGCTGGTGCAGTGAGGCCTTCGTTGGCGGCCTGTCCCCAGAGAGTCTCGGTGCTCTTAAAGATGCCCGCGAGGGCGTAGTAGTCTCGCGTTGATATGGGATCGTGCTTATGGTCGTGACAGCGGGCGCAGGAGACGCTGAGGCCCATCGTCGCGGTGGCCACCGTATTGATCTGATCATCGACCACGTCCATTGCGAAGTTTCCATTCATGGCCGCAGCGGGCTTATGTCCGATGGCAAGAAACCCCGTGGCGGTCAGATTGCGATGACGCTTCTCAATGGAGGAGGCCGGGAGGAGGTCTCCGGCGATTTGTTGTTTCAGGAAGGCGTCGTAGGGGGTGTCATCGTTGAATGCTTGGATGACATAGTCACGATAACGCCACGCATGAGGAAAGGTGGGATTACGTCCAAGGCCGTCATTGCCGTTTGATTCCCCGTAACGCGCCACATCAAGCCAGTGCCGGCCCCATCGTTCACCAAAGTGAGGAGAGGCAAGGAGTTGATCAACCAGATTGATTACGGCGGTCTGCCGGTTCTCCCGGCAAGCTTTCAGGAAGCTATTGATCTCTTCGTAAGTTGGAGCGAGTCCTATGAGGTCGAAGTAGAGTCGGCGGATCAGGGTGGCTGGGGGCGCATCCGGGCCCGGTTGAAAGTTGCTGGATTCCAATCGGGATAGGAGGAAGCGGTCGATATTATCGGTGGGCCAGTCGAGATTGTTTGTCTGGGGAGGGGAGGGATTGCTGATGGGTTGAAAGGACCAGAGGGCTGCCTCGTCGCCTGTATCTTCCTCCGGGGCATTTCCCCCGGAGGAACTGCGAGGGTCAGGGGCTCCGCGCTTTATCCATTCCTCGAGGTCGTGGATGACTGTCTTGGATACGTGGGCTTTGTCTTCCGGGGGCATAACAAGATCCCCGTCTGTTTTTCGGATCGCCCGGATCAGGAGGCTCTCCTCGGGTCGGCCCGGAATAATGGCAGGACCAGATTCACCGCCTTTCAGAAGTCCCTCGGCGTGGTCGAGGTAAAGGTTGCCTCCGACCTTTTTGGATCCGGCGGAATGGCATTCGTAGCAATGATTGACAAGGGCTGGCCGGATCCTGCGCTCGAAAAACTGCAGGTCCTTTTCTCCGGCAGGGAATTCGCCCATTACCCGGGTCCCGAATAAGCCAAAGCAAACTGCCGCAAGAGCGCAAATTACGCCGAGGGAGTGGTGTTGGTCGGGACAGTGGTTCACGGTTACAGGGCTTCCAGATCCACTTTTTGTAGGCCTGAAAGTCATATTCCTGAAGCTAAAAGTGTAATAGAGGCAGTCCCCTTTTGACGTCATCTATGGGTTTGCTTTGACGGGGAGGGCGTCAACCGTTGTATTTCAACACTCCCAAAATCCATGTGTTCCGTCTCTCATATCGTCTTCTTTGCCGGGCTCCTGTGTGCGACCCAGAGTGTTTGTGCCCAGTTGCAAGTGACATCGCCGGTTATCAATGAGGTTCACTATGACGAGGTAGACAAGACGGAGGCCGCCGAGTTCATAGAGATATACAATCCCACGGACGCTGCGATCAGTCTGGAGGGATGGGAGATTTCAGGCGGCGTAGATTTCTTCTTTCCGCCGGCCAGTCGGATTGAGAGCGGTTCCTACCTGATTATCGCTCAGGACCCGGCGACGATCGCGAGGAAATTTCGGCGTAATGGAGCGCTAGGTCCGTGGAGCGGAAGACTGCGCAATAGCGGGGAGACGCTGAACCTGCGTGATCCCGATGGCACGGTGGTGAGCGCAGTAGATTATCAGTTAGGGTTTCCGTGGCCCACAGTGGGAGATCTGGTGGGCGGAGTGAGCCCATCAATTCAATTGATGCATCCGGCCTTGCAGACAGATCTCGGAGGGAGTTGGCGGTCGGGTCGCCCAACCCCCGGGGTTCGCAATATCGTATATTCCGAGGAGGCTCCTCCTCAGGTGCGTCAGGTGTCCCACGTTCCGGCTGAGCCCCGGGCCAATGAACCGGTTGTGATCACCGCGCAGGTAACGGATCCTGACGAGGTGTCGTCTGTGGTGCTTGCCTACCAGGTTGTAAGGCCGGGGTCTTACGTCAGCAGGTTTCTCAAGTATGATCAGAATGGTGGGGTAAACCTCGATCCGGAATTTGAGCAAGGGTGGGTGAGCCTTGAGATGAGAGATGATGGAGAAGCTGGCGACGAGCAGGCTGGTGACGGGGTTTATGCGGTGACTGTTCCATCCAATATCAACCGAAACCGCTACCTTGTTCGCTATCGGATCACAGCAGAGGACCGCAATGGGAATGCGGTTGTTCTGCCCTATGAGGACGATCCCCAGATCAATTTTGCCTACTTCGTCTACAACGGAACGCCGAGCTGGCAGGGGGCGATTCGTGAAGGGGACGCTCCGGTGACTTTTTCGGGTGAATTGATGTCGAGTATTCCGACCTACTTCCTGCTGAGTAAATCAAGCTGGGTGGATGACTCGCAGTTTGGCGGGTATGGAGGATCGGAGTATCTCTGGCCGGGAACTCTGGTTTACGAAGGCAAGGTTTATGATCATATTCGATACCGACCCCGGGGTGGAGTGCACAGGTTTCAATTTGGGAAAAACTTCTGGAAGTTTGATTTCAACCGGGGGAAGCGCTTTCAGGCTAGAGACGAATATGGCAGGAAGTACAAGACCGAGTGGAGCAAGATGAACTTTTCCTCGATCGTCCAGCAGGTCAATTACCAGCACCGAGGTGAGCAGGGTCTTTTTGAGGGAGTCGGATTCCGTCTTTTTGAACTCTGTGGAGTGGAGGCTAGTAAAACGCATCATGCGCAGTTCTACGTCATCGATCAGGTAAGGCCGGCACGCTCACAATATGGGAGTGATTACTACGGGCTCTTCCTCGTGATCGAACAGATGGATGGTCAGTTTCTCGATGAACATGGGCTGCCCGATGGGAATCTCTACAAGATCGAAGGGCATTCCGGAGACTCCAATAATCAAGGCCCAACCCAGGTGAAGAACCGTTCTGATGTCTCTGCCTTTATCAGCGGTTACCGAGGAAGAAACCCCAGTGAGCAGTGGTGGCGTTCCAATCTCAATATTGAGAAGTATCTCAGCTATCGCACGGTGGTTGAGTCCATTCACCACTATGATATCGCCTACGGTAAAAACTACTTCTACTACAACAATCCTGACTCAGGTAAGTTTGAAGTGCTCCCGTGGGACCTGGACCTCACATTCGCCAACAACATGTATGGCAACGGGAATCATGACTTCAAAACAAAGGTTGCTCAAAACCAGTCCTTCAACAGGGATTACCAGAACCGGGTGCGGGAGGTTCTAGATCTCCTCTTCAACCGGGATGAGGGTGACAAGCTCGTGAATGAGACGATGAGGTTTGTTTACACTCCCGGGCAGCCGTCCCTTGTGGATGCCGATCGTCGCATGTGGGATAATCATCCCCGTCTCAATCACAAGGACCGCTATTATGATATTTCTCCCACGAGAGATTTTGAGGGTATGATGGATTTGGTGAAGGCTTGGATAAGCTCACGGGGAGACTGGATGACCCGGACACTGCTCACTGAGGAGAGCCGTGTCCCGGAAACCCCGGTGCTTACTTATGCTGGTCCACAGGGCTACCCTTCCGACGGATTGCTCTTTAACAGCAGCAACTTCGTGAGTCCCAGTCGTTCCCGCTTTGAGGCGATGGAGTGGAGGCTGGCCGAGGTGCATAACCCGGAGGTGGAAAACTACGATCCTGCCGTGCCAAATATCTATGAGATTGAGGGGGGCTTCGAGTCCGGTGAGCTTGATGCCTTTGCCCGCTCCTATCAGTTTCCTCCAGTGGCGGTGGAGGTAGGCCGAACCTATCGTGTGAGAGTGAGAATGAAGGATGTCGGCGGACGATGGAGCCATTGGTCTGAGCCGGTAGAGTTTCTCGTGACGGCCCCTGACATCTCGGATTATCTCCGGGACCTGCGGATATCTGAGTTCATGTATCACCCTCCCGAGCCGGTCGGGGAGGAGCGTGCAGTTTCTACGAACAGGGACGATTTCGAGTTCGTTGAGCTGAAGAATACGGGAAGTGCTCCCATTGATTTACGGAGTGTGCGTTTCACCAAGGGGATCGATTTTGATTTTGGGGGAAGTGAAATTGAATCTCTCGATCCGGGCGAATACGCGCTGGTGGTAAAGAGTCAGGCGGCCTTCGAGGCGCGTTACGGCTCACTTCTCCCAGTTGCCGGCGAATACGCCGATGATAACCTGCGTAACAGTGGTGAGCGCTTGAAGCTGTCCTTCGGAGCAGGGAGTGCGATCCATGACATCAACCCTTATTCAGACAGTCTTCCATGGCCTCCTGCTGCGGATGGAGAGTTCAGTCTGGTTCTTAGGGGCGTGGATGGAGCGTCATCCCCTGATCACAATGATCCAGAAAGCTGGAGAATCAGCCGATACTCCGCAGGTACCCCCGGAAGTGGTGACGGAATCGATTACGACTCATGGAAAGAGCAATATGGTATCTCGGACGACCTTGGGGATGAAGATGGTGATGGAATTGTCTCCCTGCTCGAGTTCTTTCTCGGGGGAGACCCTGATGCGGGCTCGCAGCACCTGCTGCCTGTTGCTGACACTCACCTAGTCGAGGGGGAGGCAGGTGCTCAGGATTTCCTGACTCTGACCTTTTCCCGGGAAATCGCTGCTGATCAGCTAAGCTATGTTGTCGAGTTTTCCTCGGACCTTGTGACGTGGGTGGAGGGTTCATCCCTCCTTCGGCAGGATCCGAGTGGGAACGATGACGGCCTCGTTGTCGAAACCTGGAGATCCGATTCCCCCGCCACCGAGGAAGTTCGGCTTTTTGCCCGTTTGCGGGTCTGGCGTTGATTTCAGTCCGGGAGGACTCAGATGTTTACCTCTCCGGTGTGATGGCCGAGGGCTTCCTGCCCAAGGAGGTTTCGTAGTTCGGATACTTCGTTGCGCAGACCTTCAGAAAGGAAAATTGCATCAGCCTTATGAATCAGAAGGTTGGCCCCCATGTCGACGAACTGCACCTGTTTTTCAGGCGATAGCCAATGGTGGATTCCAGCGCCGATCCCGGCGGCGCGGGCTTTACCGAGGATGAAGGCGCAGGCTTCGAGGAATCGAGGGTGGTCATATTGCTCGGGGACTCCAAGGCTGGTCGAGAGGTCGTGAGGGCCGATGAGAACACAGTCTAGCCCCTTCTCGGCAAGAATATCGTCAAGGTTCTCCATCGCAGGTACACTCTCAATGTTGGTAAGGAGAATGTGGCCGGCGTTGTGGGTTTCGATGTATGTCTGCAGCTCAGGTTCCAGGTCTTCGCCGCTGAGGGCTCTTCGTGCCCGTTCTCCCTTGAGAGGTCGCAGTTTGGTGGCTCCTGCCATTGACCGGACAACTTCAGGGCGCTCCACATAGGGCACAATGACGCCAGCGGCTCCATCGTCGAGAACGACGGTTGCGTCATTCGGGTCCTGAGTAGGAATTCGGACGAGGGGGGGGAGGCCCATTGAGGTATAGGTGCGGCACATCCATGAGACAGTTTCTCGATTGAGAGCAATGTGCTCGGTGTCAATAAAGACGAAATCGAGTCCGCAGCCCGTGATCAATCCGGGCCATTTGGTCGAGGGAGAGACAATGCATGTGCCGAGGACGGTACGCTCTCCTTCATGTAGAATTGCTCGTAGTTCACTAGCCTTCATCAGATGATTTCTATTGGTTTTCCAGAGTGCGCGCTCTCGAGCGCAGCCTGCACGGTAGCTGCGATATCCCGGGCGCCGGCGGCATTAAGAATGGGCTCACAGTCGAGGTCCAAAGCTTCAGCAAAATTCTGCATAAGCAGGTAATTGTTCTCGTCCGCAATGCGTTGATGTTTGAATTCCGTGGGTTCCTGATTTCGAGCGTATACTGCTACCTCGGGACGTGCTTCGCTGATGACTAATGAGCCCTCACTTCCCAGAAGGTGAAGCTTGATCTCTCCGATGTCGGGATGAGCAGCTGCGCCAATTCGACCAAGCGAAAGAGATCCGACGCAGCCGTTAGCCATCTCAAGGGAGACCGTCGCAAGGTCATCGACTTCGTTGTCAACGTTGGCCTGGTGGAAGTGTGAAGAGGTCCGGGCGAAGACCCGCTTTACGGGTGAGTCGACGAGCATGCTGATATAGGCGAGAGGGTAAATACCCTCAATCTGGAGTTCTCCGAGTGGCCTGGTGCCCACTCCGCCGTCCGAGCCATCGGCATGAGCCTCCAGTTGGCGCTCCATCCAGTTGATAGGAGGAGCGTCCGGGGCCAGCGAGCCTTTTGGAGGCCCGGCATCCTTGGAGAAATAGAAGTCACAGTGAATGGCTTGTAATTCGCCGATAGCTCCTTTGCTGAGGTTGTCGCGGGCCTCTACCAGGGCAGGAAGAAAATTACGATTCCACACGAGGCACTTGACCCGGTGCTGCGCTACTGAGGAGACGAGATCGTTGCATTCCGTCAGGCTGGGGGAAAGGGGTTTGTCGACCACGATATGTTTTCCGGCTTCTGCAGCCCGGAGGGCGAGATCGCAGTGCCGTTCGGCTTCCGGGCTGACGACAACAAGGTCGCAATCCGCGAGGGCGGTTTCCACATCACGGTGGTAGGGGATGTTGTGCTGATCGGCAAAGAGCTGGTTGCGCTCATGGGTCCACCCGGGGCGATCGGGGTCGTCAGCAACCGCCACAAGCTGGAACCGTGGATGAGCCGCCACGGCGTTAGGCAGGTAGTCATGCTTGACGACGCTCAGGACGAGGGCGCGGTAAATGTGATCAGGCATCAGCTCCTTCGGTTACAGTTGTAAGGGCATTAAGAGTGTCCTCTGGAGTTACATCCCAGGGGCGGTCCTCAATGATCCCGTTCAGGAATTCCTCGAGCATGTTCCTGATGGTCATTATTTCGTTGGCGGGCGGAATAAGAGAGTGAAGGCCGGTTCTCCCAAGGAGGAGGTGGCTGTTCTCATGGTCATCCGCGTAGGCTGCGCCATGAGATCCAATCAGGTGCATGGAGTAGTAGTCGTTGCTTCCGGCACGGTTGGTGGCGATGTCGATAAGGCTCATTCCAGAATCTGGATAGCCCAAGTGTAATTGGAGGTAGTCCGAGCGGGAATGGGAGTAGCGCGAGCTGGGTTTTCCAGAGAAAAACCAGTGGGAGAGGTCTACCTGATGAAAGGCCAGAGAGGTGGGGCAGGTTTCTGCTGTCAGCCAGTGATGAATACGGAGGAGGCCTGGTTCTCCCAACTGTCCGCGCAACCTGCTTTCCTGCAGTGGGATGACATTTGGTGCGTAACGCCATTGGTGTGCAGGCATGGTGGGTGCCCCCCGCAGCTCACGTAGTTGGTCGAGGCTCAGCTTGTGCGGATGATCGATGAGAGCGGGAAGAGACCGGTCCGGAATCGTATCAGTGACAAAGGCATCGGCATTCTTTTCGACGGCCTCGACCCCATGCATCCGGGATATTGCCTCGAGATACAGAGTTCTCCTTGGAGAGGTGAGGTTGACTTGAATCTTGAGCATAGCCTTCGATGCTGAGGAGGCAGATTGACGGTGCAGCCGAGCCAGTCCAGTAGAAATCCCTCCCTGTAGATCGCAAGGATGCAATCGAAGATCGACCGGGATGGCGGGTTCCGCTAAGGCCATGTCCATGGCAGATTCTCTCTTTAAAGTGGGCGTGCTGGGAGCCACTGGTTTCATTGGGTCTCCTTACCGAGCAGAGATCAGGGACTGCGATGAGGCCGAGATTGTAGCTGTCTGTGCCCGGCGGAAGGACTTGCTGGCGAAGGCTGGGCGCGAGGATGGGGCCCGGCTTATAACCGAGGACTGGAGAGAGGTGGTGGAGCACCCAGACGTAAATTTTGTCGTTGTTGGGACGCCTGATGCCCTGCATCACGAGGCGGTGGTGGCCTGCGCGGCGCAGGGGAAGCACCTGCTATGCGAAAAGCCTGTGGGAATGAATGCAGCGGAGGCTGAGGAGATGTGGGGGCTCTACCGTGAGGCCCAGCCTGTGCTCGCTCACTTTGTGCCCTTCTGGACCCGCATGGTGGGTGTTTTTGAGACCGCAAAGGATATCGTAGCATCTGGAGAGCTCGGGAGGATCGTTTCAACGGTATTCCGCTGGCAGAACCCACGACCTGCTGCCATGCCCCTTACCTGGAGGGATGACCCCGGGCTGTCATCTGCCGGGACAATTGCTGACGTGGGATCGCATGCCTACGATGTCGTGCGCTGGATTATTGGAGCGGAAGCGGCCAGTGTGCTTGCCCACGGTGAGACCCTGACGCCTTCCAAGGCTGATCTTGGAGCAATCAACTTGGAAGAGGCGTTGGAGTGGGGAGGAGGCGAAACCTCCGCAGGGGGGAATGCCCGGAAGGGTGGGACGGTTGATTACGCCAGCCTTTCTTGCCGGTATACCAATGGAGCGGTGGGGAGTTATCTCCTTTCTCATGCCACGTTTCTCCGGAAGCATCTCGCGCCCGAACTTGAATTGCATGGCACGTCAGCCTCTCTCAGCGTGGATCGTTGGTCTGGAGAGGTGGTTATGGTTTCTCCCGATCAGGAAAGGCGCATCGTTAAGAAGGCGCCGGATGAGGGTTTTGGGAACCGGTTTGGCAAATGGGTGTTCCCCTCGCTGGCGCCAATCGTTCGGGGAGAGGCGCAAACGGGAAGTCATCCTGACCTTGAGGACGGGTGGATAGCGCAGAAGTTTACCGATGCGGCGGCAAAGTCAGTGGAGAATGGCTGCTGGGTGAAGGTTTGAAGGGCTTTTCTTGTGTTGAGGGCCTGCCGCCTCAGGCCCTGATGCTTGAGCAAAGCAGGTGGTCTGGCAGGAATTCGGTTGTTTAGGCTTTATCTGCAGCGAAGGCGCGCGAGGATCCGGGCTCACGCTGCACTTGATTCCGATGAAAAGTAATCGCTGGTCCTCTGGACACCTGTTCCTCCTGATCTATGTCACTCTGATCCTCTCCTCATACTCGGAGGAAAACTGGTCTCAGTTCAGGGGGCCGCACGGCATGGGGCATTCCCTTGCCAAGGATACCCCTCTGAAGTGGTCTTCTGAAGCAGTGGCGTGGAAGGTTCCATTAAAGGGTAAGGGCCAGTCTTCGCCGGTAAGCTGGGGCAATAAGATTTTTCTGACAGGAGGTTCCGATAATGGTCGTGAACGCTATCTCTATTGCTTGGATAGCAGGAATGGAAAGTTGCTCTGGAGCAGGACCATTGCGTGCTCTTCCCCTGAGAAGCCTCACCGGATGAACAGCTACGCGACTCCGACTTGCGCTACTGATGGAGAGCGGGTAGTGGCCTTTTTCGGTCCAGCTGGCCTGCATTGCTATACCCTCGAGGGAGAGAAGATCTGGTCGAGGCAGCTTGGTGATTTTCCGGGTCCGTGGGGTGTTGCAGCCTCCCCGGTCATCGTTGATAACATGGTGGTTCAGAATTGTGACGCGGAAGGGGCATCCTCCCTGGTGGCGCTCGATTTGAGTAGCGGCGAAGTATTATGGCAAACCGCTCGTAAAAACAAACCACGTGGGGGTTGGAGTACGCCTGTGTTGATCGAGATGGGCACAAAGAGGGAGCTTGTGCTTAACGGAGAGTTCGGGGTCAGGGCTTATGATCCCACCAAGGGACGGGAGTTATGGTTCTGTGAGGGCTTTAATGGCAGGGGTTCACCCATTCCTGCTTTTTCAAACGGTCTTCTCTACGTCGTCAATGGTAAGCCAGGGGACACCTATGCGGTGAAACCCGGCGGGTCGGGGGATGTGACGAAGTCGCGCATGGCGTGGCACGCGCCTCGCCGGGGGGGGCGAGATCTTCCTTCTCCTGCGGTTGTGGGAGATTTCCTTGTGGTCGTTTCGATGTCGGGATTAGCGACCTGCTACGATACGGGAAGCGGGAAGGTTCACTGGCAGCAGAATCTCGGGCTAAAAGGGGAGTATGCTGCTGCGCCCATTGTTGCCGATGGGCATATTCTGATCCAGTCAGTCTATGGGGGGAAAACCGTGGTCCTCAAGCCTGGCAAGCGCTTCGATGTGCTTGGAATCAACGATCTCGGGGCAGAGGTTGATGAAATATTTCGTGCCTGCCTTGCGCCGATTCAGGGGAGGCTTTACGCCCGGTCCCTTTCAATGCTGTATTGCATTCAACGCTGAACCCCGGGATGTCTCACAAGCCAGATGAAGCGTTCCGGGCCCAGTGGCTGGTAATGCTGATCTGCTGCATCCCGTTGTTCCATTATGTCTTCACTCTGCTGTTCTATCTTGGCGTAAGCTGCTCGCTGGGAGAGTGGGCTAATACGGAAGGGGCGGTCGATCCCAAGTGGTTTCTAGGAGGCATTCCCCACGGGATCAGCGTCATTCTAATGACGTTGATTTTTGCGATAGGGCCATTGGTGGTCTTCCTGGGCTTCAGGAGGCGAAGAATGGGATCTTGCCTCTCTGCCTATGTCCTGGCTCTTGCATCAGATCTTCTCCTTTTTAGATTTGCGACTCCCTGGCTTGGGATGTGGATTCTCGACTGAACTGCACCAGGTCATCGGGAAGGTGTTAGAAGAGGATTTATCGCTATTTGCAGACCTGCAGATAGGCTACCAGATCGACGAGATCCTGATCGCTGAGGATTCCCTCGAGACCAGCAGGCATGAGGGAAACTGGAGAGCGAAGAAGGGTCTTTAGCTCCTCACGGGGAATCCGGATGATCTGCTGGTTGATCTGCCGGAGATAGAGGGCGTCAGTAGTCTCGCGATGAATAAGTCCCGTATGAGCTTCGCCTGTGGAATCTGTCAGGAGGTAGGATTCGAATCCGTTGACGACGGTCGCACTGGGAAATAGAATGGCCTCGAAAAGGTCCTTAGCGCTTCGGATAGCTCCGATTTTACTCAGGTTTGGGCCGAGAGTGCCCCCCTGGTTCTCAACGCGGTGACAGAGAGAGCAGGTCGACCGACTGGCGTGAAACAGGACGCGTCCGCGTGAGGCGTTACCCTCTTTTGCCATATTCAGAAGCTGGGACAGGCGTTGCTCGCGTTCTTCGGATTTCTGGGTCCCATCATGAATCAGGGACTGAAAGATGCGATAAGCCTTGGGAGAGTCCTCGGTGAATTTTTTGGAGAGGGGAGCGAGATCGTCCTCTCTCAGACTCTTGCGACCGGGGCTTTTTCTGAGCGCTCCGGCCAGGGTTGAGCCGAGGGTCTCAATTTCTTCTTGGGGCCATGCGGCGGGGTTGAGTCTCTGGAAGGGTTCGAGCAGGAGGCTAAGGTGAAAGGGTGTGGCGCTGGCAATGAGACGCGCCAGGGCCTTGCCCTGCTGTTGGTTCTCCCTGTTCAGTTCAACATGGCTCAGAGCTCGAGCTGCCTGCCGCTTTACTTCCGGGTTGCTGGAGGAGTCGCCGAGGAGCGCTTCCGGCACTGCGAACAGCGTGTCTGAAAGTTTTTTAGAGTGTCCTGCGATACCCTCCAGAGAGGTAGCACGGATGAGGGGCTCTTCTTCAGGGTCGGTTGCTATTGATTTCAGCTCGCCAAGGAACTGGGCGGATGAGCTTGAATTGACGATGATTCGGATGGCTTCTGCACGGAGCTTGCGGGAGGGGTTCTTTAGTAGTGAGCCAACGGCAGAGGTAGTTATGGCAGGAAGCTGTTCGAGGTAGCTCAGACAGGAAAGAAGGAGATGCTTAGAAGACTCGGTGGCCGATGGATCAGTAAGAAGGCGAGCAAGCATCTGGTGGAACTCCTCATCAGAAGAAAACCCCATCATAATTTCCTCTGTCAATTGTGATGAGGAGGGGTCCTGTTTCTCAGCGGAGAGAATTTCGCGAAAGAGTTCAAAGACAGGTTCCTTCCAATCTCTCCGTGCTGCTACGATTCTTCTAGCCTCGTTGCGGAGCAGAGGAAGAGCGGAGCGCAGAAAGGGAACTACGTCTTCAAGCCTGAGTGACATTGCATTGATCTGCTCCATGACGCGCAGTGCGGTGGCTTGGTAGTGAGGAGTTGGATTCTTGAGCCACGGGAGGCACCCATTGGTGTCGCCGATCTCTATCAGGGCCAGGCGGACGGCGTGTTGAAAGGCAGGTTGAGAATCGGCCTGCAGGGAAAGAAAAAGGGGGGTAATGGTTTTGGGGTTGCCGATCCGTCCCAAGGCGGTAGCAGCAATGCGACGAAGAAGCGGGTCCTCGTCTTTCAGTGTCATAGCGAGTTCTGGAATGGCTTCGTCAATCCGGAGTTCACCAAGAGAGCGGGCCGCGGCCCGGCGCACTTCGGTTGCAGGATCCTGTAAAGAAGAACGAAGCTCTTTTCCGACGTCGGGGTGCTTGATTTGCGCCATGGCGAAGACAGCTCTCCGACGAACGGAGGCCTCTCTTGTGACAGATGAAAGACGAAGTCGGGCCAGAGCCTCGAACGACTTTGGGCCCATGGCGATCAGCTTCGATCGGGCCCGGTCGCGCACCGCGGGACGGGGATCTCCCAGTAATTGCGCAAGGGGGCCGGGTTTCTGTTGAGTCCAGGAAATCATCATGCCCCGGGGGTCAGGTGACGAGGTCGTGCCAGTCCTGCGGATCCGATAGATGGCCCCCCGGATCTCAGGTTTGGCGGCCTTTGAATGGGGGCACCCCCAGCTTAGCCAGCCCCCCGTGTCGAGAAGGAGCAGGCTTCCGTCGGCATCCTCCAGGATGTCAGTGGGGTGAAAGTCCCGGCTGGTAGAGGAGAGAAATGCGGTGTCTTTTGCGGTGAAGGTAGCGCCATCCGGGTTAAGCTCGATATGGCGCACCTGGCTGGAATTGAAGTGACAGGCAAAGAGAGTGTCTCGGTAGTTGTCTCCAAGGTGAGTTCCCCGGTAACGCATCATCCCGGCGGGAGCAACCTGTCCCCAGCGGATGGTTGCGGGTACGCGGTGACCGGTCCGGGGTAGCAAGGGTTCGCCGTAGAGCCTCTGGGTAAGCCCGCGGGGAAACCAGTGAATCAGGGCGTCATGGCGTCGTCCTCCAAAGCTGTCGTAGATGGCCGCGGTGGAAAGAACTTCTCCGCTGCTAGTGAAGACAACATCTACCGGATTGATAGGTCCCTGTCCGTCAATGCGAACATCACTTCCGTCCGGAAGACAGGAGAAGATTCCGCCGGCCCTGCTTTTCCCGGTTCTGCTCCCGTCGGTCCCGGTGAACTGGTAGCCGAAGTGACCTCCGCTAAAGTAAAGGCGCCCGTTTGGACCCAGGTAGGGGCCATGTTGATTTGCGCGACCGTCGAATTCCATCTCGCCGATAATTTTTTCACGCTTATCGGCCACTCCGTCATCGTTGGTATCTTCCAGTCGCCAGAGATATGGTGCGGAGACGATGTAGAGAGCTCCATTGTGCCAGAGACCACCCTCGGGCATGGTCATCTTGTCGGCAAAAATGGTGCTCTTGTCGAAAAGGCCATCTCCATCAGTGTCGGTGAGGCGGCGAATGAAACGAGGAAGCTCTCTTTCGATTTCCTTACGAGTGGTGAGATTTCGACCATCACTCTCAGCTACATAGAGGTGCCCCTTGTCATCAAGGCAGGCCATCATGGGATATTTCAGAAGTGGAGGGGCGGCAGCGAGGGTGACTTCAAATCCATCTCTGACCTTGAAAGGTGGAGGTCGGAAGGGTTTGTCTGCCAGAACAGGGGTGAATGCCCCTCCAAGGAAGAGTGCTGTTGCTGCCAGAGCACCCGGAGATGTGAGTTTCTTCCGCTTGCCTGTGCGGGGGACGGGTGGTAGGGCCTTCATTGATGGGAGAAGGCGACCACTGCAAAGGGGATCGTGCTCCTTGTCAACTTACCAAGCTATCATGCATACACACACCTTTGAAAAGATGGCCCGCGGTCTGATTGTTGCCGCTCTTTGCGGTTGGACGATCACCAGTGGGGGATTGGCGAAAGAGGGGGCGACTGCCTCAGGTTTGCCCGCTGAGGGCGAGATTGACCCCCACCTCGGTGAGCCCACGATGGAGTTGACTCAGGTGTTTCGGGGTGAGCGCTTCCCCAACATTGTTGTGGGTGTGGACGGCACGGTGGTAGCGACCTTTGGGACAAGCAGTGTGAAAGCTCATCTCAGCAAGGATGCCGGCAAGACCTGGAGCGAGGAGATCATGATCTCGAAGCCGGGGTTTCAATGTGGTGGTCTTACCGTTGATGAGGGCACTGGAGCTATTTTTGCCTTTGTGGAAGAGCGTCATCCCCCCGCGCCAATCCATGTCTTCAAGAGCGTGGATCACGGGAAGAGCTGGCAGAAGGTAGAAGTGGTGATCAAGCCTGACTCGAAGGGAAATAAGCCGTCGATGCACATGAACGATCATGGGATTACCCTGCGACACGGAAAGCATGCGGGACGGATCATCAGGCCTTCCCGCTGGTATGCCGGGGCGAATGCGCGTGAGAAGTGGCCCGAGCACTACACGAATGCAATTTTCAGCGATGATGGGGGGAAAACCTGGGAGACCAGCGATCCTTTCCCTGCCAATGGAACCGGAGAGGCCACCATCGCGGAGCTAAGCGATGGGACTGTTTATTATAATTCTCGACGGCATTGGGCCCAAGAGGGTGCAGACCCGCGCAGGCGTTGGACGGCAACCAGTGTGGATGGCGGAAAGACATGGAAGGACCTGACCTTCTGCAAGGTTCTTCCCGATGGCCCCCAGAATACTAATTATGGATGCATGGCGGGTCTGACCCGGCTGAATGTTAAAGGCCGGGACGTTCTTCTCTATAGCAACTGTGACAGCCCCAGTGGACGGCAGCTTGGAACGGTCTGGGCAAGCTTTGATGGCGGAAAGACCTGGCCGCTGAAGCGGCTTGTTTTCAAGGGGTCCTTTGCCTATTCAGCGATGACTTCCGGTCGTCCTGGAACGAACACCGAAGGCCTGGTGCTCCTTCATTTCGAGGGCGGGCCCAAAGGAGGGTCAACGTTAGCCCGTTTCAACCTTAGCTGGGTTCTCGGAGGAGAGAAAACCGGAGATGGGTCGGTGCCTAGTTGGGCCCACTCGAAGGCGAAGTAGGACCGATTTATTTTTCGCCGAGATGTTGAACTTTCAGAGGTTGGCTGAGCTGCCCCGCGTTTCCATGAAATCGTGGCTGCTGGTGCTGTTGGCGCTTTTGCCCGGGATGGATTGCGTGGGAGATCCGGCCTTCCCCCTTTATCATCCGAAGCTGGAAAACAGTAAGAAAGGAGACCATCATGATTTTCCGCTCGGAGTCATTTCCGCGACTGGACGCCTCATTGATGGGGAGAGCGAGATTCTTATTGTGGACCTTGGGAAAGGAGGCCCGGCAGATAAAGCGGGTTTACAGGTGGGGGACCGGATCATCTCCCCGCAAGAAGGCCCATCGGCACGGTTTTCAAAGGCGACTGAAGCGGGGCTGGCGGGTCCGCAGACAGAGCTCGCCCGTGCCTACGATGCTGCTCGAGCCACGGCGCCGCCCGATCTTGACGTTGAGGTGCGGCGAGGGGGCAAACGACTTGTCCTTAAAGTGCGCCTTCCTGGTGGACGCTTGGACCCTTCGAAGTTGCTGAAAGGAATTGCTGCACACCTGCTTGCCACTCAGCAGAAAAATGGACGCTGGCAACCCGGGGTGGGGGGTGACGCGGATGTTTATACCTCCGCTTTCTGTGGTCTTGCCCTTCTCGCTGCCGATGAAGTGCAGTTCCTGCCGGCGATTAAGGCCGCAATTCGTTTTATTAACGAGAAGAGCACGGCGTCCATTGACCCCAAAAATCCGAGAGTGGGCCCGAAGAACTGGCAGGCGGCCAGTAGTGCTATCCTCATGGCAGAGTATCAACTTGCTACGGGTGACGCATCTTTCTTCAAGTTCCTTCAGGCGAATTGTGATCTTCTTGCTGCCAGGGTGACGCCACAGGGAAAAATGGGGCATCACTTCGATATTCCCTACAATGGTGGAGGTCTGGTTATCATTAATTCTCAGGCGCACTTGGCTTGGGCGCTGGCTGAGAAATGTGGACACGTGAGGGATGCGGTCGCATGGAGCCGATCGTATCGAGAAGTTGAAGCTTCTCTCGATCAGAGGACCGGAGCTTTAGGGTATTCCGCCAAGGCGCCTCGGAGTCCAGATATTGCCGCCCGGACTGGGGCGATGGCATCTGCGCTCGCGATCACTGGGGCAAAGGAAGGAATGGTTCTTCGTCTGGCAGGGGCCCTTGCAGCCCACCATGGGCGAATGAGGCATGCTCATGCCATGTCCTCGATTGGGCTGATTTTTGGATTTGCGGGCTTGAAGAGTGGGGACCCCAAGGCACACCGTGAGGTCATGGAAAAATGGAGGCCATTCCTTGAATTGAGTCGAAATGCTTCAGGATCGGCGGCCTATTTTGGAGGCAAGAGGAATATAGGAGGAGATCAGTATTTGGGCCTTTCCCCGATAGGTAATGCAATGACTGCGCTTATGATTGCCAGTGCTGAAGGTAAGCTTCACATGCATGGGGGCCGGCAAAAGCATTGGATTGAGATGTCGAGGTAATGCCCTAAAGAATCCCCGTCCCTTCATTCCGCGACAGGCTTATCTCATGCAAGAGAAAGCGCCCCTCTCGCGGTGGAGACGGGCGCATCCAAAGGCTCAAGGCGGCTGGATTGTTCTCTCTAGTTGGAAGGCAGGTTCTTCTGGCTTTTCTCGGAGAGTTTCGAGATCTCCCCCCAGAGGGTTTTTCCGTTGGGGAGGAGGAAGAGCACTCTTCCGTTTTCAATGTTAGTCGCTGCCGCCTCGAAGGTTTTGCCTGCAATAGTGGTCCAATGTCTGAATTCAGGGATTTCAGAGAGCTGCGGTTTGCTTTCGGAATCCTCCGTGGCCGGGCTCTTCGCGACCGGGCCTTCGCCCGCGACTTCCGCATTGGCGAGAGTATTCCGCAGTGTCCGGACGGACTTGGACATGTCGCTTTTCAACGTTGCGTAGGGAATGGCGTCAATACCCTTTCCTCCATCTGAAGTGGTCACAAAAACCATCGGGATGGTGTTGCCTCCCTTGGCTCGAACTTGCTTCGCGCCTGCAGGCAGCAAGCCAGTGTCCTTGCGGGCGTCGGCGAAGACTACTACCCCTACGCTCCGAAATGATTTAAAGGCCGCCGAACTGGTGGCCAGACATGGGCCTCAGTTCGTTCCCGGATCCGTGTAGACAAAGATCAGAGGCTTCTCGCTTTCGGTGGCTTTGGTCTTGGCTGCTTCGAGGTCTGCCATCTTGAAGACCGAGCGTGGTATTGTCAGGTTGCCGAAGCTGGCGTGAGTCAGGGCTGCAAGGGTTAGCGTGAGCGCTATAGCTTTTTTCATGACGACAGCGTAGTAGTCGTTCCGCTCTTGTCGAGAGAGGTTCTCCAGAGGTGTGATCGCATGTCGGTAGTAGGTCATTGACGGGAGGCCGGGTGAGTGATCAGCATGGATACATGACAATATCTGGATCTCTTTTCGGGTGGAAGAGTGTGGTGGTGATGGGAGTTTTCGCTGGCGCCCTTCAGGCAGACGGTGTGAATTTCGGGGAGGTTTCCTACCGTAGTAACGCTGATGATTCGATGCAGTCAGCCATGTTTTATGACCCTAAGCCCGGAGAGCCAGTTCCTCTAGTGGTTGCGCTGCATACCTGGTCTGGTGATTTCAGACAGGAGCACCACAAGCCTATTCGTGAATGGTGCATGAAGAAAGGGTGGGCCTATATCCATCCCGACTTCCGGGGTCCCGCAAGGAGGCCCGAGGCTACCGGCTCCGATCTTGTGGTGGGGGATATCGTCAGCGCGGTGAAGTATGCCAGGAAGGCTACCAGAATTCAGGGCGACGCAGTATTTCTGGTAGGGACCTCGGGAGGGGGATATCACTGCCTGGTGATGGCGGGCAGGCATCCGGAATTGTTTGCAGGCATCTCCGCGTGGGCCTCGATATCAGACCTGAAGGCTTGGTATCATGAGAACCTCAAGAGCGGCCGTCGCTACTGGAGTGATATTGTGAAGTCCTGCGGTGGAAAGCCGGGAGATAGTCCGGCCGTTGATGAGCAATACCGGAAGCGCTCGCCCTTGCATTATCTGAAGAACGCCAAAGGTAGAGTGCCTCTTCATATCGCGACGGGTATTACAGATGGACACAATGGGAGCGTTCCGATCAGTCACTCGTTGCTGGCCTTTAATGAAGTTTCCGAGATCAAGGACCGGGTTGGATCGGAAGAAATAGCATTCATGACCCGGGAGGCCCGCCTGCCTGACGCACTCCAGAAGGCCGACCCTGATCAAAGCTTTGGCGGAAAGCAGCCTATTTTCCGTCGCTCTTCTGCGACTGCAACGGTCACCATCTTTGACGGAGGGCACGAGATCATCCAGCCAGCAGCCATTGCGTGGATGGAAAGTCTCTACGCAGAGCGGAAGTGACTCTTTGGTGGTTGCTCTTGCTAGGAGATGTATCCCTTGTTGCAGTGATATTATGAAAGTGCCGCTGTGTGTGGGGCTGCTGGTCGGAGTTCTTGTGGCGATCGGGCAGGAGAGTCAGCCGTTTGTAGAGTATCCGGTGGAGACCCGGCAGTATCTGAAACGGATCCAGCAGGGTGAGCAGCGTCATGCCTTCAAGGGGGGCAAGGTGCTTGGGGAATGGCAGAAGGAGGCCCGATCAGCACTTTTGAAAATGACTGGCGTGGCGCGCATGCGTCGGGATCTATCCTCCTTCCGCCCGGTGGTAACCGAGGGAACAGCGGTAGAGGTTGGCGGGGCCTATCATCGCAGTCTCTGTAAAATTGAAACCGAACCCGGAATCTCGATCCCTTTTTATCTGCTCGTGCCCAAGTCTCCCGGGAGGAATCTGCGTTTCCCTTTGTTCCTTTGCCCGCACGGCCATGATCGCCTCGGCCTGCATTCCTATGCCGGGGTTTATCGCGATGACGCACATCGCGAAAAGATCCTGGGAAGGCAGGGAAATATTGGTGAATTGGCAGTGCGGCGTGGATTTGTGGCCTTGGTGCCGGCAACTCGTGGCCTGGCTGATGAGGTGCTGATTCCCGATCCCAAGGGGCGTCACGGGAATCGGCCCTGCAGAGCTCAGCTCATGCATTGCCTCGTTGCTGGAAGGACTCCTGTCGGGGAGAGAGTCTGGGATATGCAATGTCTGCTGGATTGGGCGGAATCTCATCCGGCGGTCGACAAGTCCCGGATCGTTATGAGTGGTAATTCGGGGGGTGGGGTAGTTGCCGCTTATACGGCAGCGCTTGATGAGCGGGTCAGGGTTGCTGTTCCCGGATGCTCCTTCACTTCAGTGGCGAGCCCGGAAGAGTTTATTTTTCATTGCGACTGTTGTATGGTTCCTGGCTTGAGGGACTGGGGTGATTGGTCAGATCTTGGGGGGCTTGTCGCGCCACGCAGGCTTCTCCTTGTGCATGGCGTGAAGGATGGCCTTCACAGCAGGGAGGCTGTGGAGGCTACTGCGGCACTTGTCGAGAAGATCTTTGTAGCGGCTGGTGTGCCGGACCATTTCGACCTGCGTTGGGGGCAGGAGGGTCATCGCTTCTATCCTGAATTGATGTGGTCCTTTATCGAGGATGGGATCAATCGGTAGGAAACCCCATGCGGCAGGAGGGTCTTTCGAGTGAAGCTATTCCTTCACGATGGAGATCGGAGTCCCCTTGTCTATCCACTCATAGAAAAAGCGAGCTGGATTCCCATCGGTCAGGTAGGGAAGGCGGATGCATCCGTGGGATGCTGGATATTTGGGAACACTACGGAATCCGTGGATGAAGATGTTACCGGTGACTTGCACGCTGAAGGGCATGTAGGCATTGTTGTATCGGCTGGAATAGTGCTTACGCGCCTTATAGGGGCCTGCCTCAAATTTCCCGCGCGGTGTTGATCGTCCTGTCCCCGAGCTAATTCGAGAATCCAGAACAAGGCGAGATCCCTCCCAGGCCCGGAGGCGCTGTTCAGTAAGGTTGATTTCCGCGCGCTTGGTGGATCGGATAACCTTAAAAGACCGGCTGGCGAATGAGATTTTTAGTGAATCGTCATCCTTTCCGGCGCTGACGCGGGCACCTGCGCTGGTGAGCTCGGCGATGCTGATAAGAATTCTTCCATCGACAAAAGATCTCATTTCCCCTGTGGAGAATGTTTTTTTATTCAGGGTCAGGGTCGCGTTCTCCTCGTCGATGCGTTGCTTCCATCCCAGCTTCTTTGCGGCCTCCGCCAAGGGAAGATAGGGGCCTTTGGACCCAAGTGCGAAATTGACAGCCTCGAGTGCCGGTCCGGCGAGACAACTGGTGATTGAGCTTAGGAGGAGAAAGGCCAGAAAAGCGGTCTTCATCGGCGATGTTCGAGCTGGTGCTGCGCGCAGGCTCGCTGCCTATGGGCTTTCATACAAGTGGAATTCGCTCTTTGACTCCAGCAGGAGGGAATATCTGAGGGGTCATTCCATCAGGATTTTTTAACGGTAGATGCGTGGCAAATCGTGCCCCGGGCGTGGTTTAAGGGAGAAGCTGAAAGCTAGGCAGTGGAAAAGGAGGCCCGCGATACTCCAGGGCTATGCCTGCATCCCGAAGAAGTGGGCTATGCCTGTCAGAATCATTTTAATGGCGATCGCGGTTAGAACCATACCCATCAATCTCTCAATTGCGATCAGCCCACGCTTTTTGATAAGACGAGCCAGAGAAGAGGAAAGGAGTAGGACCGTTGCGGTCATTGCCCATGCAATCAGGACAGCAGCAAGCCAGTCAGGCCAGCGATCTGGATCACTGCTCATGAGGAAAAGAACAGAGGCGAGCGCGGACGGTCCGGCAAGAAGCGGAATTGCCAGAGGGACGAGGATGGGCTCCTCTGAGCTCTCATCCATATCAATGGGATAGGGGCCGCGGACAGGCGGAAAGACCATGCGCAGCGCAATCAGAAAAAGGATGACTCCGCCTGCAGTGGTTAGAATGGACTCGGAAATCCCTATCGCGCTCAGAATATAACGCCCGAGGAAGAGAAAAATGATGAGCGCTGCAAGGGCGAGAAGAAGTTCTCGTATAATCACCTTCCGGCGGCGGTCGGGAGCAATGGGGTTCAGCACGGAAAGAAAGAGGGGTACGTTTCCGAATGGATCCATGACGAGAAAGAGGAGAAGAGCGGCAGAAAAGATTGTCATCGTAAGAGGGGGGTAATTGATGGAAAGAGATTCCCGGCAGGTAAACGATGTGGGAGTAACCGTCCCTGCGGGAAGCAGAGGCTTGATGAGTCCGGTGAGGAGAAAAGACTCTACCGGACCGGAATGGTTAGCGTTACCGCGTTATACTCTGGTCCAGAGACTGTGATCGTTATGGTGCTTTCCTCAACGACGTTTAAAGGAAAGACCACGTTTCCGGATTCGTCAGAGAGAGTCACGGCATAGAGGCCGAAGTCGTCCTGGAGGGAGACGATGGAATGGGGGGCGTCAGACTCTATGATCAGACTCAGATTCCCCGGGGGAAGCTCCCGGGGACCTTTTACTGCGGGAGTTCGTGGGGCTGTTTCTCGTAATCCCAGGGTCGGATCCCCGAGGAAGTTCAGCTCGCAGGCTAGGAGGTGAGCCGAGGGCGATGCCATTGCCTGAGGGATCAGACTGGCTTTGAGAAGGGACAAGGCGGCTCCTCCGCTGACCTTTTTTCCTAAACCGTTCTCCCAGAACTGGCTCAGTATTTCCTCCTGGCCAGAAGAGGGTCCCCCTCTTGACGGTGCAACCACCGCGATGGCGCCTCCCTCCGGCATGCGAATCATGCTTTCGGTAATTGACGGGTCTTCTCCCCGGTCGAATTGACCGGTGTAAGGAGAGGTTGTGGTAATAACCGGATAGGCTTCCTTGTTATTGAGCTGGGAGATCTCCGCCTGAGTGATCTTGGTGCCATTTTTGAATAGCCAGGCGTCGTGTCTCCCCGGGCCCGTCAGATGCATTTTTCCGTATGTCTGTCCGTTGAGGAGAGTCATCCATTCTTCTGGTCCAAAGGCTTTGCTCTTTTCGGAAGCAGAAAAGAAATAGTGGACGGATCCTCCCGTAAGAACCTTGGAAATCTTGTCGTTCCACTTGGTTTGCAATCCCGTGGTGAGAGAGGTCTTTGCTGAAGCGTATGCCATCGAAGTGGCGAACCCCGATTCCGGGTATCGGGACTCATAAGCGATTACCTTTTCAGTATACGCCTTCACGTCCTCGCTCCTTCGAACGGGGATTCTGCCGAGGCCGACGTTGCCATCCGGATAATCTATGGACTCCCTGTCTTCCTCCCATTCTCCGTAGACGCCGTCGTTATCGGAGTCCCAGTCCTTCTTGCTGAGATAGTATATGTCCGTGGGGACCTTGGTGAGCTCGCCTGATTGCGTTCGGTGAAAGGTTTCCCGGGAAGGGACTACCCCCCCGCCATTCTCCTCACTGTCCCCACCGAGAATAATCCAGCGAGTTCCGAGGTGATCGGTATGATTGCGTATACAACGTCGAATTTTTTCCTGAAGATCCTTCGCCTCATAGCGTTCTGATATCTGGGTAGTGCTCAGGATCCGGACTGGTTTCCCAAGGCGCTTTTTCCAAGCTACAAAGGGTTTCCATGAGTCGACCAACTCGGGGCCGGTGATAAGAAGGACGGTTGCGGGGGAGGGAGCTGAAAGGCCAGCCATGAACTCATGCTCAGGGTGCGCCATTCCCGGAGCAATCATGCTCAAGGCCATGGAGGCGCACAACGCTGCGGGTTTCATGGGTTCAGGGTCTCAACTGGAGAAGGAGGTGGCGAGGATTCTTGCAGGCAATCTTGCCTGACGAGGAGAGAGATGCATGCTGAGGAAGTGTTGACAGTCGAAGAGCAGATCGAGCTGGAGATCCGGGCAAGAAAAGAGCTAGAGACCCTGAGGAAAGAAGCCACCAGTGAGGAAATTGATCCTCAGGCTGTCGCTGTGGACGTTGCGATCGGGCGCCTTTCACGCTTGGACTCGATGCAGATGGAGGAAGTTCGCAAAGATGCCACGCGGCGGCGAAATCAGCGTATTCACGAGCTTCAGCAGGCTCTCCGTAGAATGGATGAGGGAGACTACGGCATTTGCGAGAGCTGTCAGGATTGGATCCGCTATGCTCGTCTCGAGCAGAAACCGGAGGCGGATCTCTGCGAGAACTGCGCTCGTTAAATTCCTAGGAGGCGTCTTTCGGTCCGGCATTCCTGACCCTCGCATCCTCCTGTTTCAGCCATGGTTCAACGAAGAAGGGGCCGAAGGGGAGAAGGGCAGCTATAAAAACGATAGCGCATCTGGGGTAGCTCCATCCAGAGGGCTTCCGAACGAGCCAAAGAAGAAGGCAAAGGATAATGAAAAGGGCTCCATGAATCATTCCGGGGAGGTTGATGGCTTCCTCATGCCCCTGAATCCGCTTCATCACGATCGAGCAATAGAGAAGCACGAGGTATGAAAGGCCCTCAAGCAGGCTGACTGCCCTCAGTCTGCCGATAGGAGTTCTCAGCATCTTGTTTGCGGTTGGTTATTTGACAATGGGTAGCCCCGCCTTTTTCCAAGCAAGAAGACCGCCGTCGAGATGGTATATTTTTTCGAATCCTAGGGTCTTCCAGAGTGCAAGGGAGTTGGAACTTCGTCCGCCGCTTTGACAGTGAACCAGATAGGATGTGTTTCTATTTAGCTTATCTATCTTGGCGGAAAAATCCTCTGCGAGGAAGTCGATGTGAACTGCGCCTTGAAGGTGTCCCGCCTTGAATTCGCCTAGCGTCCTGACGTCGATGATGGTCGGCCTTTTTTTCTTATCCGGGCTGTTTATGATTTTGGAGGTTTGTCCGGCATCCAAATGAATTACTGGAGCAGGTTTAATTTTGGCTTTGTCGGCCGGGGCCGCGGTAATCAAAAGAGGGAGCGCTACCAGAAGGGCAGGAAATAAGTTCATGTCTCCAGAGTAGAAGCTTCCTGATCGGCAGAAAAGGGAAACCTCGGGGCGATGCCAGCTCGACGAATATCCTCTCAGGCTGGAGTTCTCCAGATCAGCCGGAGAGCATCGAGGCGGAGTCTCGACTGGCCGAGAAGCCGCAGAATCTCGTCACGGTGGCTTGTCAGGGCTTCAATTTCAGCAGGAGACACCTTGTTGTTTTTGGCAGCCAGATCGTGGAGACGCTTGATCTCGGCGCTTAATGATTTCCCGGCATCCTCCACCGCCTGGGCGATCTGGCTGTCGGCCTGTTCGCCGGTGATTTGCTCCGCTTTTTTAAGCATCCCGGGAAGGATGTCCTTTCTGAAGACACTTTGTGAGACCAGTTTGCGGGGACTTCTCGGCTCAAGATTGGCAGATGGCAGGCCCTCGTCGGAGCTATGATCGTTGCCCTTGTGGTCAACGACTGTCCGGTAGGGTGTAGGAGGAAGAAATCGGTCTATATGCAGGCGGGAGGGGCCGAGGCATTCCAGAACATAATTACATTCAAGGAGCATGGTTTTGCCCCGAGCGGTTTTCCAATGAGCAAAGCTGCAGTTGCCCTGTTCCCTGCTGAGGAGGACTTCGATAGCATCCCGGAAAAGTGGATGGTCCGGGGTAATCAGGGCGATGTCTTCCCGGGCGAGAGCGAAGTCGCGATCAAAGGTTACAGAAAGTCCATCCTCGGGGAATTCCGCGAAATCCTCGCTGAGGCGTTCTCCTTTCTTGAAGATATAACTTCGCAAGGAGAGATCCTCGACCTCGAGTCCGAGATAATCGAAGAGACGAATGACAAATTTCTCGAAATCAGGATCATGATCAGCATTCGAGATATGCTCAATGAGAGTTTGGGCGCTTTCCGATGATGGCGCTCCCAGTTCCAGAAGACGGTCATGACCGGAAGAAAGATCCTGTGACACCTGCTCTTTCATCAAGGCGCTACGCTTGAGAAAATCCTCGAAGGAGCTAGGGTCTTCGTTCTCCTGCAGGCCCTTCAGTTCCGGACCGAGGGACGCGAGCAGAGTAGAAGCCCCTTTGAGCGGATGTTCAAAAGCATCAAGGCCCTCAGAATACCAGCGAGCAAGGAGCTCATCGCTCGAGCCTTTTACCACTGGGACATGAATGTTCACGGTCTCAGTTTGTCCGATCCGGTCGAGTCGGCCGATTCGCTGCTCAAGTAGTTCCGGGTTAATGGGAAGATCGAAGAGGACGAGATGGTGAGCAAACTGGAAATTCCGCCCCTCCGATCCGATTTCCGAGCAGATGAGGATTCTTGCTCCCTCGGGGTCTGCGAACCATGCAGCATTGCGGTCCCGCTGGAGCAGGGTGAGTTTCTCATGGAACTGCGCAGATTCGATTTGAATACGAGTAAGAAGAAGAGCTCGTATTGACTCGGCGAGTTCGGCTGATTCGCAGATCAGGACGACTTTCTCTTGAGGGATCCCCTGAAGGAAATCAGCCAGCCAATCCACGCGGACTTCCACAGGATCCGCTTCATCAGTTGAGGAAAGCTCAAGCTGAACAAGGTGAAGCTTTCGCTCAGGGAACCCCGTAAGTCGTTCCCGGGTATTGCGGAACATGACTCTGCCGGTGCCAAAACAGTCGATCAGGTCCCGCGCGAGGCTCTGCCGGCTGGAAGTGTCCTCATTGTCGAGAGCCGCCACAAGATCGGCCGACCGCTCTGAGCGCTCTGTGATAATGGCTTTATCGTCACGGTTGAGCGGGGTTCCTTCTGAGAGTCTGCCGACAACGCCGGCGAGGGATTCGTATTCTTCAGCTTCCTGTCGAAAGTCGGAAAGGTCGGGGAACCGCTCAGGGTCGAGAAGGCGAAGGCGGGCGAAGTGCCCTTCAGGTCCGAGTTGTTCGGGAGTGGCAGTCAGTAAGAGGAGTGATGCGGTCACTTCAGATAGTGACTCGATGACGGAGTAAGCCTGGCTTGCAGAATCAGGCTTCCACTGAAGGTGGTGAGCTTCGTCTACGATCATGAGATCAAATCCTGCGGCTCTTGCTTCCTCAGCCCTCTGGGGGTGGGCAGTGAGAAATTCAGTTGTAGAAAGGATCAACTGACTGTCCAAAAAAGGATTAGGATCACCTTCCGGTCCCTGGATGGACTTGCAGCGGTCCTCAT
>Ga0115011_10000418_pt1 | contig 34997 bp, 25 predicted proteins | sample TroAtlMetagenome_2_FD_88705 | JGI IMG/M metagenome (GOLD analysis project Ga0115011, IMG submission 88705) | Marine eukaryotic phytoplankton communities from Atlantic Ocean - Tropical Atlantic ANT8 Metagenome | ecosystem: Environmental > Aquatic > Marine > Oceanic | place: Tropical Atlantic... | reverse complement strand
TATCTCGCAGGACACCGGGGAATGGTAGGTTCGTCTCTGGCGCGAACTTTGGGAGAACGCGGCGCAGAAGTTGTGACCCGAACCCGCGAGGACGCAGATCTCCGGGAGCAGAGTGTGGTGAGGGAGCTTCTTCAAAGCGAAAAACCGGATGTTGTCATTGTGGCTGCTGCCAAAGTCGGTGGAATTGGAGCCAATCAGGACGCCCCCGCTGAATTCATCCGGGACAACGTGGCGATTCAGACCAATCTGATTCATGAATCCTGGTCCGCTGGAGTGGAGCGCCTCCTGTTTCTGGCGAGCTCTTGTATCTATCCAAAATTGGCCGAGCAACCCATGGCCGAGGAGGCGCTGCTAACCGGCGCTCTGGAGCCGACCAATGAGCCTTACGCCGTCGCCAAGATTTCCGGTCTCAAGCTCTGTGAGAGTTACCGGAAACAGTATGGCGTCGATTACCGCTCGGTAATACCGACCAACCTGTATGGCCCAGGTGATGCATTCGCTCTTCATAGCTCTCATGTCGTTCCCGCTCTTCTCCAGCGGTTCCATGAGGCAGCGAATAAGAAACTCGAAACGATCTCGATCTGGGGAAGCGGTTCGCCACGGCGAGAGTTTCTCCACGTCGACGACATGGCCGCAGGGTGCCTCGCGGTGCTTGACTGCGACCGGGATTCTTACGAGCAGGCCACTGGTCCAGATCTGAATCATCTCAACCTAGGAACCGGCACGGATATCACTATCGCCGAGCTGGCGGCCATGATTGCAGAGATCACCGGGTTTGAGGGTGAGATCCTCTACGATACCAGCAAGCCCGATGGCACTCCACGTAAGCTTCTCGATGTGTCCCGAATCAATAAGCTGGGGTGGACGGCACAGATCGCGCTCCGGGAGGGTCTGGAAGCAACCTACCAGTGGTTTCTCGAGAACCAGGAGACTTTGCGACAGCGGTAACGGCCCACCAATCTGCTTGTCGGCCCCCGCCTCACCCGTTAGTGGTCACAATCTTTCTTTTGTGCACCCCGGGGTCCGCGAAGAATAGGGTTTCTCGCATTCCGTGCATCGACCCCGGAACCAAATGATCAGTATCCGCCGCCTGAGACAATGTAGCCTTCCCCGGCTCAACCGGATGCATGAGGCCGTCTCCCTCGAGATTGATCGCCTTGGCGAGCAGGTGGCTACCCTGGAAGCCGAGTGTCTCACCATGGCGGCCGATGAGGATTCGGTCCAATTGAGCGAGGCCCACGGGACCTACCAGCTCCAGATGGACCGGGTCGAGGAGCAGATTGAGTCGACCCAACGCAAAATTGAAGTCCTCGAGGAGAAGCGAGACCTCATTGAAGAGGTCCGACAGGGACGTCATCTGCGGGACGAGCAAATCCGCATTCTGGGCAGCGAGTTCCGAGTCACCCTGAAGGATGGAATCATCTTCTGTCTGATTCTCTGCGTCCTCACACTGCTTACCGTCGAGGTCTACAACATCGGCGCCCCCGGCTCCGGAGCCAAGGTCTCTGCCGGAGTCAAGGAGGGCGCCATCGAGAGTATCGACATCCTTGACGGAGGCGAGGGCTACTCCCAACTGAATCTGATTCTCCCCTCGCCCCCCGACGGCGCTCAATCACTGATCCGCACCACCTTGCAAGACGGCGTCCTTACTGAGATCGAGATCATCGGACCTGGGTCCGGTTACGCGGACGACGTGGTGGCGGTTCTGGAGCCCACCTTCTCCCGATCCACCCTCTGGGTCTTCTGGATCACGGACACCATCTGCTGTCTCTTCTTTCTCCTGAATTTCTTTTTTGAGTGCCGGCTGGCTAAGTCCAAGCGGTGGTATTGGAAGCGCAACTGGATCGATTTCGTGACCTCCATTCCGCTTCCTCCGATTCACCTGCTTCTGGTGGGAGCAGGAAGCATGCAGGGGCTCCATGCCGGACGCGTCCTGCGCGCGATCCGGATCCTCCGGGCGGTGCGGGCCCTGCGGATGTTTCTCTTCATCTGGCGGGGCATGGACCACCTCTCCAGCATCATGGACATCAAGCTCCTCAAACGCTCTCTCATGTATGCCCTGATTGCGATGTTCGGAGGGGCCCTGCTCTTCATGACCCTCGAGAGGATTCAAGATGGAAACGGAGGGTTTGCGGAAGCGTTCTGGTGGAGCTTTACCACTCTGGTGACCGGAGGCTTCGCCGACATTCATGACCCCTCGACCACGGGCGGGAAGATACTGACCGTCATGCTGGTTATCGGCGGCATGGTTCTGGTGGGGGTGTTCACCGCCACCTTGACCTCCATCCTCGTACGAGACGACGAGGCTTGGCAGCAGGGTGACATGGAGGAGCAGTTTCGCCGGCTGGACCGTCTTGAGGAGAGCATCAGCAAGATCGATCAACGACTGGACGAGGCGCTCGGGGATAAAGGCGGACCTGATCCCCCGAGATCCTGAATTTCTGGCCTGCGGGGAGAAGAGTGCTCAAGCCCCATGCTCACTTAGACCCGGATCCCTGCGTAAAAGCTTTCCTTGGTTCAGACGCCGCCTGAAGGTCTCCTGCGTTCCCGGATTTCCCCATGAGACTCCACACAATCCTCAGCATCCTTCTCGTTGGCCTCTCGCTTCCAAGCCTCGCAGACGAGCGTCCCAACATTATCCTGATCATGGTCGACGATATGGGGTTCTCCGACATTGGCTCCTATGGGAGTGAAATCCCCACTCCGCACCTCGATGCCCTTGCCGAACGCGGTGCGAGGTTCTCCCAGTTCTATAATACGGGGCGCTGCTGCCCGACCCGGGCATCGCTCCTAACCGGCCTGTATTCCCACCAAGCCGGAATAGGCTGGATGACCACCGACCAGGGCGTCCCCGGTTACCGGGGTGCCCTGAACGACAACTGCCACACTATCGCGGAGGTCCTCGGCGAAGCCGGCTACCTGACCGCCATCACGGGAAAATGGCATGTGGGATACTCCGCCTCCGTCAATCCCACCGCCCGAGGCTTTCTTCGCAGCCTGAATCTCGATCTGGGAGGTATTCATTTCTGGAATCAGACCGGCCGGATGGCCGGCCGCCGCCTCGACTTCAATGGAGAACGAATTTCGCGCGATGATCCCCGGCTCTCGCCTCCCTGGTATGGCTCTGATCTCTGGACCGAGCAGGGCATTAAGTTTCTCGACGAGGCCCGGGCCGCCCAAAAGCCTCTCTTCTGGTATCTTGCCCATGTCGCTCCGCACTTTCCCTGCATGGCTCCGGAAGCCACAATTGCGAAATATCGTGGTAAATACCGCCGGGGCTGGGATGCGCTGGCCCGGGAACGTCATGCCCGTCAGGTGAAGTCCGGCCTGATCGACAAGGACTGGAAACCCGAAGTCCGCCCGAAGGATATTCCCACCTGGTCGTCGCTCAGCAAAAAGGAGAAGACGCGTTACGATGACATGATGGCGATCTATGCCGCCATGATCGAGGAGATCGACAAGAATGTGGGTAAGCTGGTAGACGCCCTCCGTGAGAGGGACGAACTCGAGAATACTCTGATTCTCTTTTTTGCCGACAACGGAGGTAACGCCGAGACCGGGATCAAGGGCCGCTACGAGGGGGAGAACCCGGGCGATGCCCACTCCAATGTCTTTATCGGTAAATGCTGGGCTCACCTGAACAACGTCCCCTTCCGCGAGTATAAGCACTACAATCACGAGGGGGGAATCGCGACCCCGCTGATTGCTCACTGGCCCGCCAAGGTGAAACCTCGCAAGGGCTGGATTCGTACGCCCGCTCACCTCATTGATCTCATGGCGACCTGTGTTGACCTCGGGAAGGCCTCCTATCCGAAAACCCGCAAGGGCCAACCCGTCCCTCCCATGGAGGGGCACAGTCTCAAGCCTTTGTTGACTGGTTCGGGAGTATTTCCCGCTCGCCCGCTGTTCTGGGAACATGAGGGCAACGCCGCGATCCGGGTGGGAGAAGAAAAACTGGTCCGACGCGGACAGAAGGGACCGTGGGAGTTGTTCAATCTCGCCAAGGACCGAACCGAGCAGAAGGACCTCGCCGCTCAGAACTCTCAGAGGGTCACGGCACTTGCCGCTCAGTGGGAGGAATGGGCTCTACGCTGCCAGGTCCTTCCCAAGCCCAAGCCAAAAAACAAACCCAAGAGCAATCCGAAGACTAAGCCCAAGCCTAGAAAGGCCACCTCCCGTCTCTTCTCTCCCCCGCCCGCTTCCTCCTCGGCCGGGGACTCCTCGCCACCCTTGGAGGCTTCCAAAGCCGCCTCTTGAGAAATCTCCGCTACCTGAGAAGTGGTCTCCGCCTGAATGCCGGGAGGAGGATTCGCAGAGTCAGCCGATGGAGAGAGCTCCTTTTCGGACAAGCCCTCCGGCCTTACTGGCGCCCGCCGAGCCGCGACGGGGGGACTAACGGGCCCCTCATCTGCGGCCTCCAAGGCCTCCAAAGCGACCTCAGCCTCCTTGACCTTTTCACCCGTTGGAACCTCAGGCCTCTCCGTCGCAACCTTCGATTTTGCAACACTGGGCTTCCGGAATGTACGCTGACGCGCAGCTGCCTCTGGCGCCTCTAGAGTCTCCGGAAAGGCAAACTCCAACTCTGCCGGACTAGCGGCAAATCCGTCCGCAAAATCCGCGGCCTCAGCGACCGCCTCAGCCTGAAATTCTGTTGCCCCCAGTGCTCGATCGGCGAGCTCCGTCACGGCCCCGTTCTGGCGCTCGAGAACAATCCAAGGCTCAGTCAGCAGGGTGACCAGAAAGAGGGAGAAGCCAAAACAAGCTGCTACCGACCACATCACCCTTCGTCCAGCCCTCTGAGCCCGCTTCTCCCGTAATGATTCCAGATCGACGATCTCCTGTCCGCTCTCCGAGGCCCCAGCCGTTGAAAAGGTCTCCAAAAGATGCGCCCTGCGCTCTGGAGCCAAGGTCCATTCCTTGTCCTCTTCCCTCCCGGGCACCTCCCCCAGCAACTGATGAAGAGACTCCATCCGCTCCCGGTAGATCTCGGCCTTGGGATCCTTCGCAATTTCAGCTTCTACCGCCTCTATTGCGCCTCCGGAGAGCTCTCCATGAATAAGCGCTAAGATTTGAGCCTCCAGCTCAGGATTGAGGCCGCTCTCAAGATCATCACTATAACCGTCCTTGCCCATAACTAACCTGTCGCCCCTTCTACCCCCGAACGCCGCAGGGAATCCGCGAGCTCCCGAAGAACGTGATGCAAGCGGTAACCCACGTTGCCAACGCTCATTCCCGTCGCCTCGCTGATTTGATCGTATTTCTGACCTTCGAAATATTTGAGCTGGAGAAGGCGTTGGTCCCGTTCATCAAGTTCTCCCATCAGGACATGCAAGGTCCCTGCCGCTTCCATTTTGGCGAGGACCTCATCGGAGGCCTCCTGTCCCAGTCTACTCGGTCGGGACGGCCCAGCCTCCCCCTTGTCGCCCAAGCCCTCCTGGGTAGTGGGATCGGTGAGAGTCTCCCGCTTGTGATCCCGGTTATAATTGTAGGAACGGTTCCGGACACACCGGAAGAGCCAGGCCCTGGGCTGCTCTACATCTTCCCAGTTCTGATGCAGACGCAGAAAGGCATCCTGCACCAGATCCTCCGCCACCTCACGGCGCCCTACCAATCCGAAGGCGTAGCGTAAAAGGGGACTCTCCTCTGACCGGAACACCTCAGTGAGGGATGGTGGAGTCTCCTTTTGGGGTTGCGGGGCCATAGGCAGGGCGACGACCGAAGCTACGGCCATCGAAGAAAAGAGTTGTACGCCTGAAAATGTCACCTGATCCTGTCCTTTCGAGCCTTAAGACACCGCAAACTGGTACTTCTTGGCAAAATCTGAGCAAATTTCCCCTGATTTTGCCGCCTCGCCGCAGAAAATGTTCTCCGAAGGGCCCCGGAAGGCCCTCCGGTCTCAGCTCACCCACCCCGTTCCCCCGGCGCGAGCTCGAAAATAGGGGCAACAAGACCCTCGACCTCCGAGAATTCCCGCACTAAACCAATCGGCCCACCGCGGATGTTCTTCCTGAATAAAATATTTCAGCTCAGGGATCAGGGTAATCCCTCTGCCGAAAAGCCGTTCCTCGAGCACCTCGAGGATCTCCGGGTGTCTATCACGAGAATTGTCCTCACTCTTCTCATATCTACCATCGCGTGCTTCATCTTCAGGAATGAGCTGATGGACATCATTCGCCGCCCGGTGACTCAGGTGTGGGAGCAGGGCGAACAGAGCGCCCTGAAGGATACCGGTATCGACCTGGAGAAATGGGAGACTGCCAAGACGATCGCGGAGATTTTCAACAAGCTCGAAGAGCAGGACCGGGCACACTACCTTCAGGGATTTGAAGATCCCGAAGAAATTCTCACCAACATCCGGATCGTCAATCTCTTTCGGGCTGCGCTCACCCTCGAGAACGAGGAGGAACAGAAAACCTTTATCGAATCACACAGCGGACTCGATGAGGCCCTGCGCAACAAGGTCCTCGCGTTGATAGACGGGGGCCCTAGTCCGCGCGTAGACGCCCGCGGCAAACTCGTCCTCATGCAGGCGCTGAAGCCTACCGAGGGCTTCATGCTCTCCATCAAGCTCGCGTTTTTCGCGGGGATCGTCATTGCCTTCCCCTTTCTTCTCTACTTCATCCTGCAGTTTGTTCTGCCGGGAATGCACGACACCGAGCGCAGGGCTCTTTGGCCTGCGATGGCGATTGGCTTCGGGCTGTTCCTCTCCGGCGTCTTTTTCTCCTACTACATCGTCCTGCCCGAGGTCCTCGAGTTCTTCCACGAATACAGCTCGGACATGATGATCGAGAACGAGTGGCGGATCGGCTACTACATCTCGTTCGCTACTCAATTCACCCTGATTTTCGGACTAAGCTTTGAGCTTCCCGTCCTCGTGATGACCCTCGTCAAGCTGGGGGTCCTCAATTGTGAGATGATGCGGCGCACCCGCGCCTATGCCATCCTCTCGATCTTTGTCATCGCGGCCCTGATCACCCCCACCCCCGACGCTTTCACTCTCTGCCTCCTGGCTGGGCCGATGGTTGTTCTCTACGAGATCTGTATCTGGCTGGCCTTCCTGCTCGAGCGCAAGACCGCCCGTCTGGAAGCTGAGGAAGAGCGCGAGCGGATGGAACGGATGCTGGAAATCCGCCGACGTAAGGAGGAACAGGGAGTCACTGACGAGGATGAGGAGGACGACGGGCACCACGACGGGGATGATTCGGAGCATGATCCGTATCACCACGATCACGATCCTTACCATCACGATGAGCATCACGATGAGCATCATGATGGCCATGACACGGACGAAGGCCATTACCACACGGATGATGATGCCTTCCGGGCAGACCATCACGCGGAGGGCGACCTCGGTTTCGGGGATGACGGCCATACCGGGGAAGAGGACGAATCCTCCGAGCCGGAGTCCGCGGCCCCATCAGAGTCTGAGACCGGAGAACAGCAGGGATTTGATTTCCATGAGGAATCGGACCCCTCGGAATCCGGACCGGACGAGGGCGAGCATCTCGACCCCCACGACCCACCGGAGGATATTCCCGACGAAGAGAGGTATCGGGACCGCGACAATCCCCACGATTCAGACCAGGACTGATCGACAGAAACGAGCCGTCTGGGCCCCCGCAACGATCTGCCTCTTCGAGGCTGCTCATCTCTGCACCAACCCGCTTCGAAGCTGGTAAAATGGTCGGGACGACTGGATTCGAACCAGCGACCTCCTCACCCCCAGTGAGGCGCGCTACCATGCTGCGCTACGTCCCGACGATGGTATGGAAAGTGGGGTAAGGAGCCGCGCGGTGTGTAACCCGTGTTATTCAGCATTGGCAAGCCGCGATTTTCCTGCCATCCCAAAGCGGTAACCATGGAAACCACCAAGGTAGCCATTCTCGGCGCGAGCGGCTATACCGGAATGGAGCTCGTCAGGCTCCTTCTGGCCCATCCTCGTGCCCAGATCACTGCCGCGACCTCCCGAGCCAATGCCGGGAAACGTATCGACGAGGTTTTTCCCCGGTTTGCCCGGCTTGCCGGCAGCGAACTGTCTTTCATGGAACCTGAGATGGCAGCCGTCGCCGAAAGCGGCGCCGAGATCGCCTTCCTTGCCCTGCCCCATGGGGCCGCTGCAGCCTACGCTACCGAGCTGCTGGCCAGAGGTATCCGGGTCATCGATCTCAGCGCGGACTTCCGCCTCCGGGAGGCTTCTGTATACGAGGAATTCTACAACGAGCCGCATCCGGCACCGGATCTCCTGCAAACGGCGGTTTATGGACTTCCGGAGGTCTATTCCGAGGCAATCACCAGCGCCAAACTGGTCGCCTCTCCCGGATGCTACCCTACCTCGATTCTCATTCCGCTGATTCCTCTACTCCGCGAGGAACTAGTGGATCCTGCGACAATCATTGCAAACTCCCTTAGTGGAGTCAGTGGGGCGGGCCGCAAGGCCGACCTCTCTCTGCTTTATGTGGAATGTAATGAGAGCGTGCGTGCCTACGGGCTACCGAAGCACCGGCATCTCTCCGAGATCGAACAGGAACTCTCCTTCGCGGCAGGGAAGAACGTTACCCTGACTTTCATTCCCCACCTGATTCCGGTGAACAGCGGGATCTGCACCACGACCACTGCCACCCTGCAGGGAACTGCTGAGGAAGTAGAAGAAGCCCTCCGCGCTACCTACCAGGACAGCTCCTTTGTCCGCCTGCTGGGACGGGGAAAATCACCCGACACCAAGAATGTAACTCGCACCAACTTTATCGACGTCGGGTGGGAGTTCGATGAACGCACTGGACGCCTCATTCTTCTGAGTGCTGAGGATAATCTCGGCAAAGGCGCAGCCAGTCAGGCGATCCAGAGTTTCAACCTCATGACCGGACTGCCAGACACCACGGGGCTCGCAACGGTGTAGGAATCAACCCAGAAAGGTTTCGCTATGTCCTTTAAGAAGGTAAAAGGAGGAGTCTGCGCTCCCCAGGGTTTTCGCGGCGGAGCGGTCAGCTGTGGCATCAAGGAGGTTGGCAATCCACGCAACGATCTGGCTCTCATCTATTCCGATCACCCCTGTGTCTCAGCGGGAACCTTCACGACAAATCGCGTTAAAGCTGCGCCCGTCAAGGTCACCCAGGCTCACCTCCGGGCCACGGAACTGCGGGCCGTGGTGGCCAATAGCGGGAACGCCAATGCCTGCACTGGAGTGCCGGGAATCACCGATGCCCGTAGCATGGCCAAGGTGGTCGCCTCTTCTCTGGGCCTTCGTCAGCGAGAAGTTGGGGTTTGCTCCACCGGGGTCATCGGCCTTCCCCTTCCCATGCACAGGATGGAAAAGGGATTAAACACCCTTCCCACCCAGCTCACCAGAAACGGTGGTCGTCATGTCGCAGAGGCCATCATGACGAGCGACACCACCGTCAAGGAGATCGCTATCACCGCCACGGTAGGGGGGGAAAAGATTCGAATCGGGGCCTGTGCAAAGGGTGCTGGGATGATCTGCCCGAGCATGGCCACGATGCTATGCTTCGTGACTACAGACGCCTCGATCAGCAAGGCCTGTCTGCAAAAGTCGCTCCTTGAGGCGGTGGAGGGATCCTTCAATCGCATCTGTATCGATGGCGATATGAGCACTAATGATACCGTTCTCGTCCTCGCCAACGGACAGGCTGGCGGAAAGCCCATCACAAGACGCAGCAAGGCCTGCCGTGAATTCAGCGAGGCTCTTCAGCATGTGCTGCTGGAACTGGCCAAGGCCTGTGTCCGCGACGGAGAGCGCGTAAGCAAGTTCGTCACCCTCAAGGTGCAGGGGGCCTCGCTTTACCTCGATGCAAAGAAAGTGGCCGAGGCCATCGCGAAATCCGCCCTCGTGAAATCGTCATGGAATGGTGGAGATCCTAACTGGGGGAGAATCATCCATGCCATCGGCTACTCCCGGGCAAGAATCCGGGAGGAACTCATCGACATCGCCTACAATGGTAAGGCCGCGTGCGAAGGAGGACTAATGGCCAAAACCCCACTGAAGACCCTGCGGGATATCGCCTCCCGGGATCACTTCACCATTACGGTCGACCTGCATCTGGGGAAGGCTGATTACACCATCTACACCAGTGACCTTTCTCCAGAGTATATCGACTTCAATCGAAGTGAGTATTCCTACTGGAAAAACGCCGGGATCGATTAGCGCTCACCAGTAGGGCGCACTTCGCAGAGGCCATCCCTCCAGCTCACTCGAAGCTTCACTCCGTAACAGAGACTGAGGGATTCAGCCGTGAGAACCTCGCGCTTCTTGCCATCCGCAAGAACCCGGCCCTCCTGCATGAGAACGACCCGGTCGATCTCCGGTGGAATTTCCCTAACGTCATGAGTCACGAGGAGAACTCCTGTCCCCTTTTGCATGAGCTCTCTTACCACCGACATGAAAGCCCAGCCCCCTGGCAGGTCGAGGGAGGTCGTCGGCTCGTCAAGAATCAGCATCTCGGGCTCATGAACAAGAGCCCGCGCAAGAAGGAACCGGCGACGTTCCCCTGAGGATAACTCTCCGTAGTCCCGCCAGATCAGCGACTCTACCCCTGCCTGCTTCATGGCCTTCCAAGCCTTGCGCCTCTCCGCAGGGGTGTAGGTCTGGCTGTTTGTCATGCCATGGACCCCGTGCAACCCGGTTAAAACAATATCGCTGGCCAACTCGTCATCATCAAAGAGACCCTGCTGTTCGGCCGTCACCAGCCCTATCCTCTCTCTGAGGTCATACAGCGACCATTGATCCTCTCCAAAAATCCGGCAATACCCCTCATCTGCCACCGGGTGGATATCCCCGGAGATCAGAGACAGCAGTGTGCTTTTCCCTGCGCCATTCGGGCCCAGGATCGCCACCCTCTCACACGATTCAACCTGGAGCGAAAAGTCATCAAATACCTTCCGGTCTCCCCGCCAGACCGTGATGCCTCCAAGCTCAAATACAGGTGCCTCCATGTCCCCAAGTCGTATGCGTCTCTGTCCTGCTATTTCTTACCGGTAGTTCCGGGGGTCATGCGAGTGGGTTTCATTCCTGAGCTAAGGACTTTCACGCTTTGCTTTCCTATGACTGGCAAGTCTCACCCCGACAGGAGAATTTTCCGAGCCAGGCAGCATGCCCTCTGCAGGCTCTCTCTTGGCGATCCCCTGAAGCAGCCTCCCAAGAATATCGGCACCCACAACGATGCGCCGGTGCCCATCGGTCCATAGCAGGATCACATCACGATCAACAATTCGGTCCTGGCTGTTCTCAGCCTCAACAACCATCTTGTCGAGAACGCTCTCCAGCGGTAGTCCCGGATCATCCACCACCACCGGGCGGTGGCAGAAGGCGGACACCTCAACCGCCTCATTCCCTCCAAGAACCTCCCGCAAGTATTGATTGGTATCGAGCACGAGCAAGGGCGCACTATCTTCATCAGTAATAATCGTCCACTTGTAGCGGATCTGTCGCAATCCCTCGATAAAAGCCTCCCATCCTTCGTCTCCTGCACCTGGAATCTCAGGCCCCTCCACCCCGACCGGAAAAGAGAGAACTGATTCCGGAGCAATCTCCATTCCCTCAGTTGCCATCTTCCGGTCATCCAGACTAAGGAAGTTGAGAGCTCCCCTTCCCTCCACCGCACCAATATCACTTTCCTCATCATGGATGTGCCTCTGGAGAAAGACCTCCATATTCCGCTCCCGAAGGAACGAAGGTCCTTCGGGCCCAATCCAGCTATCGAGCATCATGGCAGAGGGCTTTGCCACCGGGAACAGGATGACCTGGTAAAACCGCACCAGCGGGGAAAGCAGAGCTCCCATCCTCATGGCATGTCTTGAGAAATAAGCTTGAGGCACGATTTCCCCGATGAAGGTAATCCCCACAGTACTCACAAGGAATGCTCCCACCCCGGTTAACACCGACTCACTGAGCAGAGCGAGAAGGACATTCACACTCACGTTTCCCCACAGGATCGTGCACAGGAGAAAGTTGGAGTCTTTTCTCAGTCGTAAAATCCGGAGGGCTTCCTTGTTCCCAATTTCCGCTTCCGCCTCAAGGCGCAGCCAGCCCACCGTAAAAAACGCCAGGTTGAGACCAGAGAACATCGCCGAATGGGCGAGACAGACAAGGATCGCCACCCAGACGAGTGATTCTGATGGGAGACTGGCGAGCACGGAATTCGGGAACACTGGAAATCGATTATCGAGCCACGGCGCTCTCGGAGATACGATGAAACTCACGCGCCGCAAAACCCAGCACCAATTCCTCAAGCTCGGGACTTTTCAGGCGGGATATGCACTCCACGCTGAACCCCTGAGCAACTAACTGACGCGCCACGTGAGGCTTCACTCCTCGGGCCCGCAAATAGAAAATCTCATCCTCATCGATCATGGCAGAGGTACTTCCATGCGAGCACTTTACCTGATCCGCATTGATCTCAAGTCCAGGCATCGAATTGGCCTCAACCGTATCACTCATGAGCAAATTCCTGCATGTCTGGTAGGCGTCGGTCTGATGGGCACCCTCATCAACCAGGATCAGGCCAGAGAAGATCGTCCGGCTTTCATCGTAGAGCGTATTCTTATAAAGCAGATCGGAGTAGCTTTGTGCGCTGGCATGGTGCTGGAATGTCCGCTGATCATATTCCTGCCCGTCGCGGGCAATGCTGACCGAGAGCATGTCTGAGTGAGAATTCTCCCCCACCAGCTGGCTTAAGGATTCCTGGCGGACCCACGCCGCTCCAGAATTCAGAATGAACGACTTGGCAGTCGCGTCGCGAGCCACTGAGGTATTACTCACCTGAATCATCCGGGACTCATCACTGAGATCCTGCAGGCCAAGATAGCTCAGCTGCGACCCAGGGCCCGCTACCAGCTCGTTCACCGGTATTGTCCATGCACCCTTCACGCCAGCATCAGACTGGAAGTAGTCCACTACGGAGACCCGGGCATTTTTTCCAGTTACTACCAGAGTATGAGGAAACGTGACAACATGATCCCCCGTGATCCAATGCGAAACTTCGATAGGATCTTCCACTTCAATCCCATCGGGCACGTAGATAAAGACTCCCGAGGAGACATGAGCCTGATGGAGGGCCGCAAACTTCGCCGATCCGAGTCGAGCTTCCGCCTTCATGAAATACTGCTGAAGGAGCTCGGAATGCTCCTCAAGCGCTTCAAGCAATGGAAGACAGATTACCTCTGCCGGGAGATTATTCTCTCGCTCCGTCAGGCAGTCATTCACAAAGACAAACCGGGCTCCACATTTGTCGAGACCCTTTGTCCCTCGCGACTCCTGACCTCCGCTGGAATCCGGGAGTTTGATTTTTTTGAAATCAAGATGCCGGAGTTTTGCAAACCGCCACTCCTCGTCCTTCCGGGAGGGCATGGCCAGCCCCTCAAAGAGCTTCCAGCCGGCCTGGCGGGAGTCGCTGAACCAATCAGGAACCCCGTCGATTCGACGCGGCTCATCGGCCAGAATATTCACCCCTTCAACAATAGTTTCCATCAATTTTGATCAGCTGCTTTTTTCACTCAGCTCAAGCCCGTCTTATCCCACACTTCCTTCCATCTCCAATTCGATGAGACGCTTCAGCTCGACCGAATATTCCATCGGGAATTCTCTCACGAGGTCGTTCACAAAGCCATTCACGGCGAGGCTCATCGCAGCACCTTCACTCAATCCCCTCTGCTGGAGGTAAAACAGCATCTCCTCAGAGACCTGAGAAACGCTGGCCTCATGCTGGGTCGCGTGCTGGTTACCCTTAACCGTGATCGCCGGGTAGGTATCCGTCCGGCTGTTGGCGTTGATCAGGAGGGCGTCACACTCGGTATTGTTCCGGCACCCCTTGAGGTGCTTGGGGATATGAACCTGCCCCCGGTAAGTTGAGCGCCCTTCTCCCACTGAGATCGACTTGGAGACAACATTGGAAGTTGTTTCGTCTGCCGCGTGAATCATCTTGGCCCCGGTATCCTGATGCTGTCCGGAGTTGGCAAGGGCTATTGAGATCACCTCACCCCGAGCCTTCCTGCCTTTCATGACCACTCCTGGATACTTCATGGTCAATCTGCTGCCGATATTGCAGTCAATCCAGCGCACCTCCGCATTCTCGTGCGCAATCCCCCGCTTGGTAACCAGATTGAATACGTTATCACTCCAGTTCTGGACCGTAATATATTGGAGCTTTGCGTCTTTCATGGCCACCAGCTCCACCACCGCCGAGTGCAGGGTTGCGGTCTCGAATTTTGGTGCCGTGCAACCCTCCAGGTAAGTTAACTCGGAACCCTCATCACAGATAATGAGAGTCCGCTCAAATTGACCAAAGTTTTCCGAGTTGATCCGGAAGTAGGCCTGGAGGGGATGCTTCACCTTCAACCCCTTGGGCACGTAGATGAAAGAGCCTCCCGAGAAGACCGCAGTGTTGAGTGCCGAAAACTTGTTGTCGCCTGCCGGGATAACCTTGCCAAACCACGGCCGGAAAATTTCCTCGTATTCCTTGAGACCCTCGGTCGAGTTGACAAAAATAACGCCGTCCTTTTCGAGCTCTTCCTTGACGTTGGAATAGGCCGCCTCCGAGTCGTACTGAGCCTCTACCCCGGCAAGAAAGGCTCTCTCCTGCTCGGGAATACCCAAACGCTCAAAGGTCTCCTTGATATCGTCCGGGACCTCGTCCCAGCTCCGGGTCGGTTTCGTTCCATCCGAAAGGTAATAACGAATAATATCAAAATCGATATTGTTCAGGTCCTCCGTAGCCCAGTGCGTTGGCATGGGCTTGGACTCGAAGGTCTTCAGGGCCCGGTGACGAAGCTCGCGGACCCATTTAGCATCGTCCTTGACGTCGCAGATGTAATCGATTGTGGCGGGGCTCAGCCCCCGACCCGCATCGAACTTGTGAGACTCAGGGTAAGAGAAGTTTCCCTTACTCTGGTCGATCTCAATCGCCGCCTGAGTTCCTGCATCCAAGACTGATTCGCTCATATCTTTCTCCGGTTTATCTAATGACCTAGCCTGCTACCTCGAGCTCCTCCTCTTTCAGGAGGTCATAGCCTTTTTCCTCCAAGTCTCGCGCCAGCTCCTTACTTCCGCTCTTGACGATCTGCCCGTCCGCCAGGACGTGAACATGATCAGGTTCTATGTAATCGAGGAGGCGCTGGTAATGGGTAATCACCAGAAAGCCACGATCAGGGGAACGCATTGAATTTACCCCGTCCGCCACCACCTTCAGGGCATCAATGTCGAGCCCGGAATCCGTCTCATCCATCAGACAGTAGCTGGGTTCCAGCATCATCATCTGCAGGACCTCGTTGCGTTTCTTTTCCCCTCCGGAAAACCCCTCGTTTACGAAGCGCGAAGTGAATCGCCGGTCGATCCCGAGCTGGTCCATCTTCTCGTAGAGGCTCTTGTAATAGGTAACGGCATCAAGTTCTTCTCCTTCCGGGAGACGAGCCTGCAGCGCGGCCCGGATAAAGTTGGCCATTGTGACACCGGGAACCTCCGCTGGATATTGAAAGGCCAGAAAAAGTCCGGCTCGACTCCTCTCGTCTATTTCCAGTTCGAGCAGATCCTCTCCGTCCATGGTGACCGAGCCCTCAGTAACTTCATAGTCATCATGACCGGCCACCACCTTGGATAGTGTCGATTTACCAGACCCGTTAGGCCCCATGATGGCATGGACTTCTCCGGCAGGAATCTCAAGGCTAAGCCCCTTGAGAATGGGAGTGCCGTCGATAGCGGCGTGGAGATTTTGGATGATCAGGCTCATCTTGATTGAGAAAGGGATTGATTAAAAGGGACTGGGGTCAGGTTTGGGCGGGCAGATCCCCGCTGATCGTAAGTTCAAGCTCGCTCACTTCTGCACCATCAGGAAGCTCCAGCAGATCGGTGATCTGGCACCCTTCCTTGAAATTTATGTCGTGAATGACCCCTGTTCTCGTGTCTCGGAAGTGAACGTGGGGCGCGGGGTTCACACAAAACCGCGAAGGCTCTCTGTCAAAGTTAACCTGATTGATCAGGCCATGTTCAGCGAGGGCATCAAGACAGTTATAAACGGTGGCAAGTGAGATTGCGGACATTTCTCTCTGTAGCCGGCGGAAGACATCGTTGGCGGTGGGATGATCACGGTTTTCCATCAGAACGGTGTAAACCTCCCGTCGCTGCTTCGTCATGCGGAGACCCCGCAACACCGATGGGATGTCGCCTAATCCGGGGGCCTGTTCACCGTTTCTCCTCAACGAGAGGATTCTACAGTGGCAGGCCGGGTTCGCAAGGCCGATTTAGAATAATTCTAAATCGGAAGCTCTGCGTTTCAGGAGCACTATTCATCCGAAGGAATCGCCAATCCCCGCAGAGGCTTTCAGCTCGCTCAGTGCCCGCCCCAGAAGAGTATGGCGCAAAGTAGGGTAAGGACGCCATATCCCAGCCCACTGAGGGTGAGTGCCGTCCAGCGTTTGTGGCTTGCCGTTGCCCACTTTGCGAGGTCCCGGAAGGTATACGGCATACCCACCCAAAAGAGCCCTGCGGTGAGTAGCGCATAGGAGAAAATAGGAACCAGTAGTCGCGTAGCGGGATCCCTGTTAAAAGCAGCCTCAAGAAGTGGCCCACTCGCCATCAGGGCAACCACTCCCAGCGCACGCACGAAGAGAAACTCCTTTACCCAGAGCACCATACCAAGAAACGCCGCTGGAACGATAATACGGAGCCATGGCTTCACCGCATTAAACTCGCCGATATCCATCGTCAGGGAGGAAATCACCCCAAGGTTCTCAGGAGCGATCAGGAGCCAGAACCAGAACATTCCGACAGCAAGAGTATAGATTCCTGCGCCACGATGGCGGGGAAGCTTGTTCAACCACTCCTTGCAGGGCTCTGATTTCAAGAGCATCAGGCCATGAACAGCCAGCAGCCAGGCTGCCAACACGTAGCCCGCAACATTGAGTGGAATACTTTCGTAAGGGTGAGGACCCATGATCTTGATCGCTAGCTATGCCAGCGCCGGGGTGAGGTAAAGGGCAAAGGAGGCATTTTCGTCAAAAGCGTCATCCTGCCACATCTTCGTTCGACGCTTCAAATTCCGGCAGCAACCCGCTGACTCTCCGGCTGAAGGTTACCGAAAAGCGTGTAGCCGGTGGAGTCCTCGATATCTACCTTAAAGATTTCTCCCGTGAGCTCGTCCGCGTCACCGTCAACGATCACGATCTTATTTTGCGTTGTCCGACCGCTCAACTTCTCCTTATTGGTCTTACTCGGACCCGTGCAAAGGATTTCCTGGCAGGTGCCAATGAGTTCTGCATTCTTTCTGATCGCGATCTCTCCCTGAATCCGGAGCAACTCCTGATTGCGCTCCTCCTTGACCGTCTCAGGCAGCTGACCCTCCATCTCGGCAGCTGGAGTGTCTTTTCTCTTGGAGTATCGAAAAATGAAACTGTTGTCGAACTGCAGTCGCTTCATGCATTCAACGGTATCCTGAAAATCCTCATCGGTCTCAGTGGGGAACCCTACGATGATATCAGTCGTAATTGCGAGGTCGGCCCGTGCAGCCTTCATTTTCTCACAAATCGCGATGAACTTCTCGTTCTTGTAGGGACGCCGCATCGCCTTGAGGATTCGGTCACTCCCACTCTGCATGGGGAAATGAATGTGTGAACAAAGTTTCGGGAGGTAGGTGAAGGCTTCGACAAGGTCGTCGCGATAACCAATCGGGTGAGGAGAAGTGAATCTGATTCGTTCGATTCCCTCAACTTCATGAACCGCTTCCAGGAGCTGCACGAACGGGGACTTTCCATTCACACGCTTGAACTCAGTTCGCCCATAAAGATTTACAATCTGACCGAGCAGAGTCACCTCCTTGGTCCCCTGAAAAGCCAGCCGCTCCACCTCCTTGACGATATCGGAAATCGGGCGCCCTCGTTCACTACCTCTGGTATCCGGGACAATACAGAAGCTGCACCTCATGTTGCATCCCTGCATGATCGAGACAAAAGCCGAAGGCCGCTTGTTCGCCGCAACATGATCACGAATCGTATTCTGGCTTCCCTCCTCAACCCCGGTATCCACCACTTTCCGGTCGGGACTGGTCGTATGGGCCCCCTCTTCCTCAACCGCGTTACCTTCGAGAGACATAGAGAGCTCATCCATCCGGCCCTCCATCCGCTTCCGTAGAATGTCATCCACGTAACTGAAGACCCGATGATATTTTTGCGTTCCCACAACGACATCGAGGTGCGGAACGCGATCGAAAAGCTCTTCTCCACGGCTCTGAGCCATACAACCCATGAACCCATAAACGACATGGCTACGCCTTTCACGGTGTTTCCCCATCATTCCCATCTTGCCGAGCGCTTTCTGCTCGGCCTGGTCCCTCACCGAGCAGGTATTGACCAGGATCGCATCGGCCTCCTGCTCTTCTCGGGTGAGGGTATAGCCTCCCTCTACGAACATCCGGGCAACCTGCTCGGAATCACGTTCGTTCATCTGTCATCCATATGTCTTTATGAATACTCTGGGCATTGCGCTTGGCTCCCTCCGGAGGATGAGGCGGGATCCTTAGCGCCCCCGCCCCGGAAAATCAACCTTGAGAAGTACAACCACGGACCCAAAGCAGAACTTTTCTGCCCATCTCCCTCCCTGCTTTCTGTTACACTGCTGCCAGTGGCACCTGAGATTGATAGCTTTATTCTGTTTCTTGCCACGGAGCGCGGACTTTCTCCTGCCTACCAGCTCTCGGTCAGACGCAGCCTGGAAACCCTCGCCAACTGGGCTGCAGAAGAGGGTATCACTACCTGGCAGGCTGCCGACACTAAATGCCTTCAGGAGTTTCTCTCTGGACAGAAAAAACGGGGCCTCGAGGCTTCATCCCTCCGCATTGCGATTGTTCACATCAGGATCTTCTTCCGCTTCCTCGTCAATCGAAACTTCCTGTCGGAAGACCCCTCCGAACCCCTCCTCTCTCCACGAACCGGCAGCTCCCTGCCAGGCACCCTACAGGTCTCTCAGATCGTCCAGATTCTGGACTCCATTGATACCTCCAAGCCGCTAGGCCGCAGAGACCTTGCCATCCTCGAGCTTTTTTATTCATCCGGACTTCGCCTGGCCGAAGTTTGTTCCATCCGACTGGAAACCCTGGATCTCGATGACGGCTTTCTCCGAGTTACCGGAAAAGGCAACAAAACCAGGATTGTCCCGGTTGGCGGTCGGGCCAGGAAGGCACTCGAAGACTATCTCCACAACGAGCGCCCCAGCCTCATCAAATCACACACCTCCTCAGAAATTTTTATCTCAGTTCGCGGTGGCCCCCTCAGCCCCGACCGAGTCAGACAAATCGTCAAACAAAGGGCACGTCAGGCAGGACTCTCTCAGAAAATCTATCCCCACCTCCTGCGCCACTCCTTCGCAACCCACCTTCTTCAGAACGGAGCAGACCTGCGGGTCATCCAGGAGCTTCTGGGGCATGCCGATATCTCGACCACCCAGATTTACACCCATGTTGACGAGCAACGCCTTCAAAAGGTCCACCGTGCCTACCACCCCCGGGCCTAGGGCTCGGCTCCGGAATCATCACGCCCCTCTGGACCTCCAATAAGCCAAAATGGGTATAAAGACCCCCATTTGGCCCGCGAGGCTGCTTGCACCATGCCTTTGAAAAGATAAAGTGGGGGGTCCCTTCCCGGTTGGAATACCTCAACCCATGATCATCTCTCCCATTGTTCCGCTTCATTTCTGGTCAGCGGCTTCTCGCTTTCATCGTCAGATTCTCGCCGGTTTCCTCCTATCTCTGCTTGCCCTCCCGGCCGTTGGACAGATCAGAATCAATGAGATCATTGCCAGTAACAGGGACACTCTAAATGACTCAGACGGAGACTCTTCCGACTGGATCGAGCTCTTCAATACCGGAGGAACCCAAGTGGATCTCGGAGGCTATAGCCTGACAGATGACCCTGAGACCCCGGGAAAGTGGGTATTTCCCAATGGGAAGTTCTTGGGGGCAGGCAGATATCTGATTGTTTTTGCATCGGGGAAGGACCGAGCAGCACTCCGTGGGCAGCTTCATACCAATTTCTCCTTGGACTCAGGGGGTGATTATCTGGCCCTTCACGATCCCAATGGAGCCCTTGTCGATGAATTCTCTCCGTCCTTTCCGCCACAAAAAAGAGACATCGCCTATGGAGTGGGCAGCGACGGATCGCGGGGCTACCTCTCGCCATCGACTCCGGGCAGCATCAACGGAGCAACCCTTGAGGGATTTGTAGCGGATACGACCTTTTCGCATCAGCGAGGGTTCTATACCCGGCCCATCGAGGTCACCATAAGCTCTGAAACTCCCGACGCGATAATTCGCTACACTACCGATGGGCGGGAACCGACCACCCGGTTTGGTCAAGTCTACACGGGCCCCATCACAATTGCCTCCACCACCGTCCTCCGTGCGGTGGCCTACAAGAATGGGATGATTCAAACCAATGTTGACGCCAAGAGCTATCTCTACACCGCTGACATCATCCAGCAGAGGGAAATGGACAGGTCGATCGTGGGATCTCCGATTTACAGCCGCGAAATCCGACCCGCCCTCACTCAGCTTCCGGTGGTATCTCTCTCCTTCAATTCAGCCGATGTCTTCGGAGGATCAGGTATCCACAGCAACCCCTCGTTGAGCGGGACGAGCAGCGAAAGAGAGGCCCACTTCGAGTTCTTCGATCCCTCCGATCCCGAGGACTCAACCCATGAACCAGCCGGCATACGAATCCATGGAGGAAACGCACGACAGCATCCCAAGAAGAATTTCCGGCTCTACTTCCGCTCCGATTACGGAAAAACCAGACTGACCCACCCCCTGTTTCCGGGGTCGCCGGTCGAAACCTTCAAGAGCGTCCTACTCCGTGGTGGAGGACACGATGCCTGGACCTTCCGGGACGACTGGGACAACGCCAGTTTTATCCGTAATGAGTTCCTTCATCGAGTTCAGAAGGAAATGGGGCAGCCCTCTCCGTCCGGCCGGATGGTAAACCTCTTCATGAACGGTGAATACTGGGGTCTCTACGACCTTCAGGAATTTCCCCACGAACACTTCAATGCAGACCACCACGGTGGTGACACTGATGACTGGGACATCGTGAAGCACGGGGCGGAAGTCGAGTCTGGCAATGCCATCGCCTGGAACGAAATGATCAACCTGGCAGAGAACGGGATCCAATCGGAATCTGAGTATGCTGCGATCCAGAGATTCGTTGATATCGACAACTTTGCAGATGCCATGATTCATCGGATATGGTCGAGCGACGAGGACTGGCTGGCACCCGCCACCCGTAACGGCCAATCGATATCCACCTTCTTTGACGACAAGAACTGGTATGTTGCGCGCCGGAGCCGAAACGGAGAAGCCCCTTTCATTTTCTACACCTGGGATGCGGAAATGTCGATGGGCATACCGTTCTCACGGAACGAATCCAACGGCCAGGATAACCCCCGGAGCTGGCAAAATAATTTTACCCGGATCGACAACCCCAACTCCCCCGGAATCGTCTATGATGCCCTGCGTCAGAATCAGGAGTTTCAATTGCACTTCGCCGACCGGTTACACAAGCACATCTACAACGCGGGCGCACTTTCGGTAGAGAATCTCCAGAGGCAATGGGATCAGCTTGTCACAAAGGTCCGAACACCCGTGGTCGCCGAATCTGCGAGGTGGGGCCGGGACAGCTGGGGTGGATCCAGGGGAACTGCCTACACTCGTAATTCGCAATGGATTCCGGCTATAAACTGGGTGCGCTCGGAATTTCTGGTGAACCGCAGTAATGAGATCCTGAGACAGTTCAGTGAGATCGGTTTGTATCCTGATGTTGTAGCTCCCCAGCCATCCCTTCAGGAAACCCAGCTTTCGAGCCCCACGGATCTGGCCCTCAGGACTCCCACCCGGGGAGCGAGAATCTATTTCACGACTGATGGATTCGATCCGCGAAGCCCAACTGCCGGAGGAATCGTTCCCCTCATTACCAGTGATCATCCAGTGCAGGCATTTGTTCCCTCTCTCGAAAGTGATGCTGAAATTGGAACCACATGGCATCAGTTAGAAGACCCTTCCAATATTGACCAATGGTCCACTGGGCCGAACGGGGTAGGCTTCGAGCGGTTCCCCGCAAGCGATCCGAATTTTACTGATCTAATCCGGACCGAACTTCCGGACATGTATAACAACAACGCCTCTGCCTATATCCGCTACAAATTCAACATCCCCGATCAGGCCACCATCGACTCCCTCGGATCCGTAGCGCTCCGGATGCGCTACGACGACGGTTTCGTAGCCTACCTCAACGGAGTTGAAATCGAATCCCGGAATGCCGGAGCCACGCAGTGGAATTCGGCCGCTACCGCCACTCACAGCGATGCGCTCGCTGTAACCTTCGTGACCTTTGACCAGACAGAAGCCCTCGACCTCTTGCGCCCCGGTGAAAACATCCTCGCCATCCATGGTCTTAACCGAACGACAAGAAGCAGCGACTTTCTCATCCAGGTAGTCCTCGAGGGCGACACCAGCTCTGCTGGAGGATCCCTTGCGCCCTCCGCTCAAATCTACACCGAGAGGATTGATCTGGACCAGACAACGTGGATCAAGGCCCGCTCCCGGGGTAATGACGGCAGCTGGTCTGCCCTCCTTGATGTCCTTTATCGAATCGGGGCGCCTGCATCTTTCGAGAATCTGAAGGTGACCGAGATCCACTACCACCCCACTGATCCGGAGACCGAGGCCGAGCAGGAAATCTCAGAATCGGACAACGACTTCGAGTTTATCGAACTACAGAATATAGCGGACGAGAGGGTCGACCTGAGTCTGCTAAGCTTCAGGGAGGGGATCGATTTTCAGTTTCCGGTGGGCAGCTTCCTCGGCGCGGGGGAAAGGGGCCTCGTGGTAAGTAACACCGCCGCCTTCCTTGCCCGCTATGGCCCCTCGGTAGCACCCGCAATCATGGGAGAATTCGGTGATGACACCAATCTCTCCAACAAGGGAGAGCGGTTAGCATTAGAAGATTCTGCAGGAGAAAAGATTTTTAGTTTTCCGTATGATGACAGTCCTCCCTGGCCAACGCTCCCGGATGGAGACGGCCCAAGCCTTGTCCTGATCGACCCCATCAATACACCGGAGGAAGACCTCGATGAGGGCTCCCGCTGGCGATCCGCGCACATTGACCTTGGCGCTCCAAATGCCGCGGACGACTGGTCCTACGACCTTTGGACCCGCCTCTCCCTGGGGCCTCTGGATGGAGCTGATCCTCTTATTTCCGGTCCGGATCTGGTCACCGGACCCGGTGGGCTCAGTAACTTCATGCTCTACGCACAAGGCTTCGATCTTGGGGCTACTTCGGCCGACCAGTTGAACATCGTGGAGATTCAAAATCTCGATGACTCCAGCTACCTGACCCTCACCTACCAATTAAGATCCCAGCTCCCTCTCGCCACCATAACAGCAGAAGTCAGCGACGACCTCCAAAACTGGAGCCCGGACGTCGTGGTTGTCTCACAGCAGGATAACAACGATGGAACCGCAACCATTACGGTGAGAGATACGCAGCCAACCGTAAGCGGGCAGCAACGCTATATCCGGGTGCGCATCGAGGAATAGGAAGAGCCTTCCTTCCCAGTGGAGGCTTGCACTCTCACACCGGAAAGCCCGGATGAACCCTACCTCAACTTGACCCGGATCTTTTTCTTGGTCTCGACCGCCACCCCTTTGACTCCCTTGAGGGACTCAGCAATTTCCCCCCGCTTGGACCCTTCAAGCTTCTGCAGCGCCTTCAGCCCCTTCGGATTTTTCATGATCTCGTCAAAGTCCATAAGTAAAAGCGTGATCGTATCATCCTTGAGGTAGGTAGCATCAGATTTCTGGATACCAGTTGAGGCAACCAGCTTAGTAGTGATTTTCATACCTTTGAACATCCCTACCATCATCGCCTCCATTGCCTCATTCGCCACTTTGGCGGCACCCTCATCCACTTCTTCCGCATCCTCCGCGCTCTCCAGTATTTCCGCGGCAGGCTCGGGGATGGTGACGGTCAGAACGCCGCCGGCGTAGGCAAACTTCAACGGTTCATCCTTTGGACCCTTCTCTTCCTCGTCGAGCTCCTGCATTGGTGAGCCAGGAGTCAGGGTCACATTATTGATATCCTCAAAGGTGTAGATCGCCTTCACTCCCTTTCCCCCGTCACGTTCGATTTTCTCCATCCGGGAGTAAGTTACGCCCTTCCCGAAATCGGATGCCTTCGCTTTGTATTTCTCAGGGTCATAGAGATCTGCAAAAGGATTCTCTGCTCCCTCTCCACCGGGGAGCCCTTCAAGCATGGTAACGATTTTGGCGCCCATGACGATCTCCTCGGAAATCGTCCCAGATCCATCTTTTTTGAGAGTAATCACCTGCTCGACCTCTAGACAGCTCGGCAGGCAGAGCAGGAAAAGAGCACCTATGAGCACCAGGAAATTTCGACACTTGATCATGGAGGGAGGCTCGCAGGAGCAACCACTTGCGCCATCAAAAAATCCTTATTATCCGGTGCTCCGCATGGGAATCCTTGTCCGGTCAGGCCCCCGGAGTTTTCCACTTCCTCACAACATCGCTTTTCTGGGACCAAAACCCATTGCCTGTGATCAGGAGGCCGTTATGATTCACCAACAATGAGCGAAACGCCGGCGGTCCAGGTCAACAGCCTCGTGAAGGACTTCAAGGGGTCTTTCGGGCAGGGCTTGATCCGAGCCGTTAACAAGGTCTCCTTCGAAATCGCGCCCGGCGAAGTATACGGACTGATCGGACCGAACGGATCCGGAAAGTCCACTACCATGAAAGCCCTTCTCGGCTTGGTGTCGCCCAGCGAGGGGAGCTGCGCGATCTTCGGCCGAGACTCCACCAAGGTCGACTCCCGGCAGGATGTTGGGTTCCTGCCGGAGAATCCTTACTTCTACAAGCATCTTAGTGGGGAAGAGACGATCCGGTTTTATGGGAAGCTCTGTGGTATGAAGGGAAAAGTCCTGCGGGACCGCACTATGGAACTCCTTACCCTAGTCGGTCTTGAGGATGCCCGATCCCGGCGCCTGGGTGGCTATTCCAAAGGGATGCTGCAGAGGATTGGGCTGGCCCAAGCCCTCGTGCAGGACCCACGTCTTCTTATCCTTGATGAGCCTACCGCCGGCGTCGATCCGATCGGATCACGCCAGATCCGCGACCTTATCTTCAAGTTAAAAGATCGGGGCTTCACCGTCTTCCTTTGCTCTCACCTGCTCGAACAGGTTCAGGAAGTCTGTGACCGGGTGGGTATCATTCACAAGGGCTCTCTCGTAAGAGAGGGACCTCTCGAGGAGCTCATTTCTATCGAAGATCAGACCGAGATTATCCTCCGAAATGCGACCCCGGGTCTTCTGGATAGCATCCGGAATCTGACCAGCCGCGAGGAGGGGGTCCAGCTCATCAGGACCGGGAACCCCCGCACTACACTGGAACGCCTCTTTCTGCGCGAGACCATGGAGCGGGATCAACAGGAACCCGAAGAACTCAGGCGTGAACCGGCTGAAGGCACAGAAACCAAGGAAGGAGAGCGCTCATGAGTAAAACCTCCTTAAACACTCCCCTGTTCTCTCTCAGTCGCATCTGGATTATTGCCGGAAATACCTTCACCCACCTGATGCGCATGAAGATTTTCTACTTCCTGCTCATCTTTGTCCTCATCTGGCTCGGATTGAACGTATTCAAGCTCCCTCACAATGCGGGTCCGGAGAGCGTCAGTGGCGTTGGTGGAGAAGAGCTCCGCATCCTCAAAGCTCCGCTTGTAGGCACAATGAAGCTCTTTGCTCTCATCATTGGAATCGTCGCCACCGCACTGCTCATCCCCCGCGACATGGAGGATCGCACTCTCTACACCCTTCTCGCCAAGCCGGTCCCCCGACTTGATTACCTTCTTGGAAAGCTCCTGGGAGTTCTTCTTCTCGTTTTTTCTGGTCTCTTCGTCATGACCATCCTGCTCGATGGTGTCCTGTGGATTCGCACCCAGGCAATTCTTGTCGAATTCGACAAGGTCTCTCTGGTCCTCGTGGAGCAGGGCCAATGGACCCCGGAAGATCGCCAGGCGGAGCGGGCAGAGCTGCTCAGTCATGGAGTGACCTGGAGTTTGCAGGGAGCCATCCTCATTCTCTTTTTTGAGGCCGCCATCATTGCCGCATTGGCCCTGCTGATCTCTACGTTTTCCAGTAGCACCTTATTTACGGTGGTGATCTCGGTCCTGACCTATTTCATCGGAAATTTTATCGCCGATGGCCTCGACCAGCTCCAGGGATCCTCCAGCCCCGGTGAGGGAAATATTGGAGTAGTGGCCGTGAAGGCGATCTTCGTCGCGGTTCCGGATTATCGCCCCTTCAAAATCGTCGACGAAGTCCTTACCGGACAGGCCCTTCCCCCCGACATCCTGGGAAGTCTGGCAATCTCTACCGCCTTGTATGTGGGCCTCTATGTGGTCCTGAGCTGGTTCGTGTTCAGTCGGAAGGAAATCTAGCAGGCTTTTCTCATACGCACCTGGAACTCCGTGAAAACCCTCCGCAATCTCTCCGTGGTCCTGGCAGTCATCGTCCTGACTGGTTTTGCGCGTCGCCCCTTTGATGACCGCCTCTCCACAAACATGCAGGAGAGAAACCTCCTGCCACCGCCCATCGGGATGGACACTCGCGAGGAGCTGGGCCAGACCGCTCTTGCCATCGCGCTGGGGGGCTTGCGCCCTCTCATGGCGGCGATGCTGAACATTCAGGCCCACACCCACTGGGAAGAGCAGGCGTGGCATGAACTCGAGAGGAGCTACCAGACGATTGTCTCTCTGCAACCCCGGTTACGCTATTACTGGGATACGGGAAGCTGGCACCTTTACAGCAACGCCTACGCCGACTACTCCGACAAACCAGGCTTAAGCACGGGGCGGCGAAGCCAGAAGCAAAAGGAGTTCTTTGAAAAAGGCATCGCGTTTCTGGAGCGGGGCGTAGCGCAGAATCCCACCGACTGGCGTCTTTGCAGACTTCTCGGCAATGCCCTCAGCACAAGCTGGCGCCCACAGAACCTCGAGCGCGCAGTGGAATGTTTTTGGCAGGGGTATGCCGAAAGCGGGGCTCCAAGCTTGCAGCGGAGCTACGTCTATTGCCTTTCGCGTATTCCAGCCCGGAAGGAGGAAGCGTGGGAACAATGCCGCGAGATGTGGAGCACCGAGAGCAACCGGCGTTACAACACTCCCCAGACGATCTTCTTTGCCTTGCAATCGTGGGCTGGCGAAGAGGTGTATTCCAGGGAGGAGATTCTTGGCTCTCCACGACTAGCTCTGCAAAAACTAACCGACTACTGGTTCCGGCAGGTCGAGGGGTTTCCCATGGACGGAGTCGCTGAAGCGATCGATACACTGTGTTCAGAATTCGAGGTTCCCAAACATCTCAATCCCCTCGCGTTCCCACCCGAGAGAACCTTTTCCCATGATCCTTTCACCCGGAAGCCCCACCCGATTAATCCCCGGACCGGAGAACCTCGTGAAAAAAAATGGCGAAGCATCTGGATGAATCGACCCCGTGACACCTTCCGGACCCATTTGAGAAAAACTGAGTCAGGCCCGAAAGTCATTACCCCATGACAATCCCAGCCTACCCGAACCTTTCACTCGACAGCCCACCAACCCGTTTCTATCTCTTCCTCTCCACCCGGTGGTGGCAAGACCATGCGAATCGCGCTCTTTGGAGATATTCACGCAAACCTTGAGGCTCTTAATGCCGTCATTGAGGATGCAACTTCGCAGGGCTGTAATCAGTGGGTGTGTCTTGGGGACATCGTCGGATACAACGCAAACCCCGGGGAGTGCCTCGAGTTGATCAGGTCGATGGAGTGCCCGTCCGTCAAAGGCAATCACGACGAGGACGCAAGCGGCGACCACTCTCTCAAATCGATGAACCCTATCGCTGCCACCGCTCTCGAGTGGACAAGAGAACAACTTTCTGAAGAACAACGAAAATGGCTGCGAAGCCTCCGAATGGTTCGACAGGTTTCAGACTTCACCATCGTTCACTCAACCTTGGATCAACCTCAGGTCTGGGGTTACGTGACCAACAAGTTCGACGCCATGTCGAATTTCTCCTACCAGTTTACAGATATCTGTTTCCACGGGCATACCCACGTTCCCCGTGTCTTTGTTCGAGGCAACAAGGTCAGGGAGGAGGCCGCAGAGCTTGTTGAGATTGAGAGGGGCCTGAAGTATTTCGTTAACATCGGGTCGGTGGGCCAACCCCGAGATGGGGACCCCCGGGCCTGCTACGTCATCTACGATATCGAGAAAAAGCTGATCCACTTTCGCCGCGTTGATTACGACCTTCCCACAACCCAGCAGAAGATTCTCGACGCAGGGCTACCCCCTAAGCTTGCAGAACGACTTCCAGAGGGAAGATGATCCGGTGCTGGAGTTCCGTCTCCTCGCTCATTCATTGTGGCCTGACCCTGTTCTCATTTTCGCAAAAGCGGATTATCTGGAATCCGACGACGCTCTTCTCCTCCACCCTTGAAGGGGTCGATGCCCGGCAAGCCAGCTTTCTTTTCCTCGGCCTTTAACTCCGCTTCAATTTTTCTCTGCGCCCTGAGATGAAGAATAAGCTTTTTCATTCGCTCGTGATCACCGAGGGCCACTTCCGCCTGCCTGGTCCCACCATGGTCCTCACTGAGCGCGAGATACTTTGTGGCCAGCTTCTGGCACCCTGACAACGAATGCCCTCTGGCTTCCTGCCGCAGCAAAATCTGGTGGGCCACCAGAGCCTTGGCCTCTGCGCCTACCCGGCCTCCTTTCTCCAGAGCACTCCGGAGCGCGCTCACCCTTGCCTTATCACCTGCTCCCGCCATACGTAAAAATGGCATTCGCTCGAGATCGCGAATTGCCATCCATTGGTCAACGAGGTCTGGCAATCCCTGGATCAGGTCCAATCGCTCATCCAGCCAGCCTCTCACTTCCTCTTTATAATTCTCCTCTGGATAAGCTTCGAGCCCCATCCATTGCGTCAAGGCCATCGACCCTCCTTCTGGTAACGCGTGCCCCACTCCACTCCACTCCTTCATCGTCGCCCTAGCCCCAAGGGATCTGTAGTGAACAATGGCTCTCAAGGCGAAAGGGTAGTTCTCGTCCATCCGGCCTACTCCGACGAAGAGTGACTTCGAGCGTCGGAATTTTTTGGGGGGGCTGATCAGAAACTGATGTCCCGCTCCCAGAATGATACCCCCGGCGAGACTAGGGTCATACTGCAGCAGGAAACCCGCCATCCATCCCCCCTTGCTGAACCCCCCTACATAACACCGCCTCGGATCAAGATTCCACTTTGCCGCAAGATGCCTCCGGGCAGAGGCCAGAATAACAAACTCCTTCTCCAGATAGTCTGCGGTTGCAGGCAGACTTCCTTCCTGGGTGTAAGTCATACCGACAACGATCCAGTCCCGGTTTCGCGTATGAGCCTGCATGACACTGGTGGTCGGCTTGCCCCCAGTTCCATGATAATAAAATACAGCCGGCCACTTGCGCTCTGGAGAATAGTTTTCCGGAAGCACAACCTGCACTCGCTCGGACAACTGGGGAAAGCCCAGCTCCAGTCGCTTTGGCGCACCTGACCCGGTTCCTTGCATCAGAAAAAAGGAGACGAGAAGGGCAAGAGAATTACGAGTCCACATTATCTTTCTGGGCGCCAAGAGATTGCTTTTAATGTTAATAGCTGGTGGACCACGGGCAATGACCATCTTTGCGAGAGCCTTGCGCGCGGCTGGAGTCACGTGCTAGGGGTCTTCCGTGCTGGAAGTCGTTTGTGCCGTGCTGATCCGGAACCACAGGGTCCTGATCTGTCAGCGTTCGCCCGGGAAGCACTTGGCCGGATCTTGGGAATTCCCTGGGGGAAAGGTAGAGGAAGAAGAAAATTTAACTGGGGCCCTGAAACGAGAAATTGCCGAGGAGCTCAGGTGCAGTATCGAAATTGATGAGAATCTGTCCTCGGTCCGGCACCATTACCCGGACTTATCAATCAACCTGCATGCTTTCTCCTGCCATCTCAGCCCGGACTCTCCCGAACCACACGCCCTTGAGCATACTTCCATGCGATGGATGCGTTGTGAGGAAATAGAGGACCTCAATCTTGCGGGGGCGGACCGCCGCCTGTGGCGCATGATTGCGCCGAAGATCGAAAGCATCTGCTCGCCATAATCCTGAACAGGCCGGTTCTGTGCGTTCCGCCCACCGGGTCATGAGCTGAAGAATCAATCCTCCGCCGCGAGGCGGAATCCCCCGAATTGTGTCAGGATGCCGAATCCTCGAGCACCAAGGGTTTTCCTTTCTCAATTTTTTCTACCCTTTCTTCCTAATATTTGCCGCCTTGCTATCCGTAACCCAAATGTGTTAGTTTAAAGATTCGAGATCAAACCCATGAAGACGACTCTACCAACTGGTGGCGGGAGGCTCCGGAGGACGCTCCGTGAATCGGGCTTCGTCCTCGTCCTGCTGTTATCAAGTTGCTCGGAGCGATCTGCCGAAGAAGCCCAGAGTCAGGAAGCCGGCATGGAGAAGGATCCCAATGCACCCTTCACCTTCCGCGTAGCGAGTATCCGGGAACAAGAGGCATACCAGCAGCGAGAACTTGAGTTCGATCCCACTAACGACGGATGGAACAGCGAGACCTTTCATGGTGACACCACCGCGCAATTGAAAGTGCTGGCAGAATCTCTCTCCCTTAACAGCCCACCGTCAATTCTCTCTCCCCGCGCCAGCTCAACGATTCTCCGACCAGAAAATCTCGCCACGATTTTCGAAAACGACGGAATGAAAGTTCTACGGGCCCCCTCCCCTGCAACCGCCGAGGATCTTCCCCTTACTGGTCAGCTTCAGGACCTGACCCGTCCTCTCCACGAAAACGGGGGTAATGTGTCAATTCGGTTTAAACAGTTCCGCGTTCGTCCTCCCGCCACTGGAACAACGACCTCTTCATCTACCGTCCTCTATAAGGCCAGAGCATCAAGCCCGTCCCGAGAGCTGGTCCAAAATGCCACCTGGGTAATTGACTGGGTCTACAATCCCTCATCTTCAACCTACCTGATTAAGTCGATTCGGCCCGACGATTTCGAGGAGGTTGAACTGACGAACTCTCCGGATCTCGCTTCATCTGGACAAGGCCAAACCCTCTTTGCTGATCGCACCGAAGAACTGATCGAACGCCTGCCTCGCGGTGGGCTGATCCATTGGGGCGCGAACGAACTCTCCGTCCGGGGACTCTACCAGAATGGAAGAGGATTAATTGGTCTGGCGCTGGGAGACGCAAACGGTGACGGCATCGATGACATCTACATGCCCCAGTACCGTGACCTTCCCAATATGTTGTTCCTCTCTCAACCCGATGGGAGCCTGAAAGAGGTCGCCGCGAATTCTGGACTCAACTGGTTAGACGAGACCACCGTCGCCCTCTTTGCGGACTTTGATAACGATGGAGATCAGGACCTTGTGGTCGGCACCCGCGAGCGTATGGCCATCCATGAAAACACCGATGGCTTGGGAATGAATTTCAAGCGAGTCTTCGAGTTGCCTCAGGCCGACACCTCTTCCTTAGCTGCAGCAGACTACGATGGTGACGGACTACTTGACCTCTACGTCTGCAACTACCTCAGCAGCGTGGGGGATGAGACCGTCACCCTGTCCGACGCTGTTTACAACGCTCTCGACGGTGGAGCTAACCGACTCTATCGCAACTTGGGCAATTTCAAATTTGATGACGTAACGAAGTCGACGGGCATGGATGCGGATGCCACCCGCCTGAGTCTCGCCGCGTCTTGGGAGGACTTCGACAATGATAACGATGTGGACCTTTATGTTGCCAACGACTTCGGCCCAAATTCTCTCTACTTAAATACCAACGGCACATTCACTCAAGTTGCCGCCGGAATGGGCGCTGATGACCCTTCCTTCGGAATGTCTATTACATGGGGAGACATAAACCGGGATGGCTTCATGGACGCCTGCATCTCCAACATGTTTTCCGCTGCGGGAAACCGCATCACGGCCCAACCCCAGTTTGAGAAGGACTTGGCCGAAGGACTGGAGGTCGAGCGCATCGCCTATCTGGCCCGCGGAAACACCCTGTTGGTGAGCAAGAATGGCATAACGTTCGATGAGCAGAGCGCCCAAGCCGGCATGGTGAACACTCAATGGACATGGGGGACTCTCTTTGCGGACTTTGACAACAGTGGCGATCTCGACCTGATGGCGATGAACGGTTATGTGACCGGGCCCACCGTCGACGACTTGTGAAGTTTCTACTGGCGGCAGGTTCTGCCGGATTCAGGAACGAAGAGTTCAGCTCGTAACCAACTGGAGATCTACCTGCGCGAAGGTCGTTCCCTCAGTGGCCGGGAGAAGAATGCCCTCTTCCTGAACACGGGCAGCGCATCCCGTCGCTTTGCCGACATCTCCGCCATATCCGGTATCGATCAGGACAACGATGGCCGTGGGCTCTGTCTGACTGATTGGGATGCTGACGGGGACCTCGACGCATGGGTCAGTAATCGCACAGCTCCCACCGTGCAGGTCTTCGAAAACCGCTGGGGCTCCAAGGCCGGAGACTTCCTCGCCATGAATCTTCAAGGGACAAAGTCCAATCGTGACGCCGCCGGGGCCCGAGTCACGGTCCTGCTCGAGGGAGAAGAACAATCTCCCCTTACCCGTAGTGTCCGGCTCGGCGAAGGTTTTCAAAGTCAGTCCTCCAAGCGCCTGCATTTCGGCCTCGGGAAGAATGCGAAGATCGCATCCGTGAAAGTCCGGTGGCCCGGACCAACTTTCGCGACTGAGACCTTCTCTGGCATACAGAAAAATAAATTCCATCTCTTGATCGAGGGAACCGGCAAGGCCTCGATTACTGACCCTCGAAAGGGCCTCTTCCAGACCCCGGAAAAATCCACCGTAAAGAAAGAGGCGCGCGTCCCCAAACCTGAAGGGCCCAACAGCATCCTTCTCCAGACTCGCCAGCTCTTTCCTCAGGTTCGTTACCGGGATCTCGCAACCGGCAGAACGAAGGCTGGCGCTGGCACCGGCAAGCCCACTCTCCTTCTTCTCTGGCATCCTTCATGTGACATGTGTTTCGAGGAGCTCTCCATGCTTAAAGAGCAAGCGGATAAACTAAACGACCTTGGAATCGAAATCCTCGCGACCACTGCTGAGCCCGGCCCTGACGAGGATCCCGATGAAGCCGCCCGGGTGATTGGCAAGACCGGGTTCCCATTTCCTGCCGGCTTCACTCCTGCGGAAGTCGTCGAGAGCATGCTCGTACTTCACCGACACCTCTTCTACAGTCCCTATCACCTTGGCGTTCCCACCTCCTTCCTTCTGGATAAGGATGGCCACCTCGCGGCGGTCTATCGTGGTAAACTTGAGCTCTCCGATGTTGTGTCTCATCTGAAGGCTCTTTCCATTCCTAAAGATAAACTGTTCACGGAAATTCGACGCTTCGTCGGAGTCTGGCTCCAGACTCCGAAGGGACCTAAGCCCTCAGTTCTGATCAAGGGTTACCTTGAGAACCAACTCCCACTCGAAGCTGAGCGAGCCTTCATCCTACAGATCCAAGACGACTCGATCTCAGGGCAGAAGAATCACATCATGACCACCATCGCCCAGAGTTACATGCTCAACAAGGATTTGAAGAACGCGGCAAGACTCTTCCGTGAAGTCATCAAGCGGGAGGCCAGCGACGCCAAGTCTCGGAATTCTCTCGCCGCCATTATGATGAAAGAGGGCAATATCGCTGAGGCGAAGCGTCTCTGGCGCGAGGCGTGCCAACTGGAACCAGAGTTCTCCTCACCGCGTTTCAACCTCGGAAAGCAACTAATGAAAGAGCAGCAAACCGCCGAGGCGATGACTCTCTTCCTAGAATACCATGCTCTCGAGCCTGACGACCCAGACGCACACAATTACCTTTCGATGGGCTATTTGCGTGCCAAGGATTTCGGCAAGGCCGAAATTCACCTCAGGCGTCTCATCGAGCTGCGCCCGAATGATGGAGTCGCCTACACCAACCTCGCTAAAGTGTATCTCGCCCTCCGCAATATCAACGCGGCCCGTGACATTGTCACCCGAGGACTTCAAGCCAAGGGGATCGATCCGCGCAGCAGGCAAACCCTGCTCCAAATGAGCGAGCGCTTCTAGAACCGCCCTCGCCAGCAGCGCCCTCGCCAGCAGCGCCCTCGCCAGCAGCGCCCACTTGCGCCCTGATAGAACACCCGCTTTCTAAGAGCAGGAAGAAGCCATGATCCCCGTGGAAGCAGACCTCCTCGGCAGGTATTTAAGACATCTTAATAGTTCACCCATACGGTCTACAATTCCGTTGCACCCTTTTGGGTTACCTGCCAAACCTACCGGGTAGTTCTTGAAGTGCGGCTAGGTGTTTGAGAGCTCAACGTTATCTAACAGCACCTAGTCGAAACCCAAATAACAACCCAATCCACATACATCAATGAAGGTACACAACGTACTCGCCGCGCTCTTTTGCGCGGTCCTAATGGCAACACCCTTGCTCGCGCAACACACGCCCGAGCGAGTCCTCTATCGCAGAACTAGCGACATCCCTGGAAACGACTTTGGCGGCGCACTGCCCGGCAACATCGACATCCAAGCTCCCTTAGGAGAGCTCGACGATGGATCCAGCTTGGTAACCAACATCAACATTGACCGTGAAGGTGAAGTTGGTGAGGGCCTTAGCCTCGCAGGTGACAACTTCGATCTGGTCTTCGTGATGCAGTTCTACGACGACGACGGAGTCTTTTCCTTCACTGAAAACTTTGACGACCGGGTCAAGGTGGTCGCTACCCCGATTGCCGGGTCCAGCGATCTCACCGCTACCGGCGATTCCCAGGAGCACTCCAACACCGGTTGGAACCAGCGCACCTACGGAAACTACGACTTCGGAGCAGGTGGATGGTTCAACGCCAACATCTGGCTGACCGAGGACGGCGGCGGAGCACAGTCTGCAGCTG
>Ga0115011_10000417_pt1 | contig 35040 bp, 52 predicted proteins | sample TroAtlMetagenome_2_FD_88705 | JGI IMG/M metagenome (GOLD analysis project Ga0115011, IMG submission 88705) | Marine eukaryotic phytoplankton communities from Atlantic Ocean - Tropical Atlantic ANT8 Metagenome | ecosystem: Environmental > Aquatic > Marine > Oceanic | place: Tropical Atlantic... | reverse complement strand
TTTTGTTGTGCCATTTCTAACTATTTATTTTATTATTTATTTATTTATTAATATTGAGTTTGATCCGAAGTAATTGATGTATCATCAACACTCAAAGACGTTGAACTCACTAACAGTAAAGATCCATCCGCATCAATAGGATATATACTACCCCATATTGAATTAACTTCGCCCCACCATGATTCGCTGTATATTTCTCCAAAACTCATAAAACCCAATCTGTATTAAAAGATTCATAATTTGGACTAACATCCCCATTGCTGTTAGATGTCCATTCAGGATAAGAGTTTGAATTAAAAGCCATGTGATCTAAAAATCTCGCTTTATATGATTCTGCTTTATCCCTTTCATTTTGAACTAATGAATTAACTTCATCTTCACTCACCGTTTCTGCATTTTCTGAAGTAGGTTTAAAAACCCCTTTATTTGTTACAGAGTATGATGCCCCTTTTATAAATTCAGCTAATGTTAGATGAATTAAAATCGGTTTTATATATGTGTTTAATAATGATAAATAAGGGTTTGATAACGAACTGCCTGAAATATCACTTGTTAATTTTTCGTATAAATCCGTTCCAATAACACCCCTTAAATGATGTGTTTGTGCTAGATGTAAACTAGGGATCAGTTTGTCAGCATCAATATTGCCATCTAGATTTGGACTTTTTCTGACTATATCATTCTTTGTACAAAATAAAACTTCTGCCATAATTTTTTAATTAGGGTAAGCCCCCTTATCTTTTCTTGTGATAGGTGCTTGTGCCACTTTTTTATCGTTTTTAATTCGACTAGGATTTAACCCTTGTCTAATAGCTTCATTAACATTCATTTTTTTGGTATTTCCTATTCCTTCACCACCTGCTCTTTCTCCGTTCTTTTTAAGGAGTTTTTTATAAATTCTCCTTTCCCATCTATGGTAGCAATTAATGCCCCCCTTATGTAACCAAATTGAATAGGGTGTGTTTTTATCATGCCAAAATTCCTGATTAAGTCCATTCATAGCAATAATGTCCTCTTTTCTATAAACTTTTTTACTAGCAACCAAAGCCGCACAAAACGGTCTGCTTTCTCCTTTCTTTGCATCATCTTTTCTTTCAACATCCCCTTCTTTCACTCCTTCAACATAAGCATAACGTACTTTAAATATTTTGTCATCTTGTGCGCTTGGTGCTAATGGTAATCCATTTTTATTTCCTTTTGGAATAGAAGCCAAATCAATCGATTTATTTAATAAAGATTCCATATCAAATGCTTCATCTTCATCCGAAGCATCTTCAGTTAAAATCAATTCATAATCTTCTAGTTCTTCTTCGCCTAAATTCAATAAATGATCCGCATATTTTTTCTGAAGATCTTTATTAAAACCATTTTTTTGACTTGACATTTTAACCCCTGTTTCTTCTTCTCGCTGTTCATCTGTTACAACTGATTCAGTATCAGTAAATTCAATCGGAGTTAAAGTCTGTACATATACTTTTAATGCAATTCCATTAACAGCCAAAATTTCTTCAATAGCATCAATGATCATGTCTTGATATGGTTTGATTACTACATTTTCAAAAAGATTCGCCGCATTTTCTATTTCTTCAGAGTTAGAACCTAAACCATTATTACCGTCTCTAATACCAACTAATAAAGGTGAAGTGATTCTGTGTCCTAATAATAACTTCTTTGTACATTCTTCGCTTATATATTGATAAACATCTGCCGCATCACTAACCGAAATATCTTCAATCGTTGTTTTATTTTCGGGAGTATCTGAAAAACTAACAATAATTTTTTCACCATTTGCCCCCGATAATTTATTTAGTATTTCATTTTTAATTGCAATTTGTTTTTCAACTGTTGGAACGCCATTTGTAAAGCTTACAAGTTTAGTTCCTGAAAAAGAATTGTCAACTTCATTGACTAAATATTCACTTATTGAACATTCTAGCTTTGCGTAATTTAAACTTCCTATCCAATCAGGGGGAGCGTAGTAATGCATTGAAGGGATATGCCTTCTAATTATTAGAATTTCATTTTTTGCCCCTGATCCAAATACAGGGATTCTTGTTAACTTATCGGATGTTCGATAATCTTTCCAATTTGGATGATAATAATAAGCATTAATTTTTCCCTTATTATCGCATTTTTCTGCTCTTAAAGTTTCTCTATTAAAGTGTGATACCTGATCAACTTTTTTTCCTTTATATGTAACCTGAAAACATGCTTCACCTAATAATTTTAAATCTAATGCAACCCTTTTCAAATCTTTCTTTTTAAATAAAGACATGAATTTTGCATATTCATTCGGTTTTCTATTAGAATCTAATGCAGAAAAGCCCTTTCCATAAATTTGGTTAACTACTCCCGTAATGATAGAATGTGAAGTAGGGCTATTAATATAAGCATCTATTAATTCCTGATAAAAATCATTGCCTTCACCATAACCAATAAAATCCTTGTGGGGATCTTCAAAAACTTCAGGCGTTTGGTATGCTTCTAATTCTAATATGTGAAACTCGTTATTCATAAACTAAATAATCATTTGTGCTACTAGATTCAAAAGTATATTTACCCGTGTTTATTGAATAAGTTGATGTACTTTGGTCAGTAACAAATATTTTTTCTCTGTATAACACTTCATTTGAAGAAGTGTTTGTTATTTCTAGTGTGTATGTTTGATCTTTATTAGCATCAAAACCAAAATTAGCCGTATATGTATAATAATATTTCAATGCTGTAAATGAACTTACTGTTTGATTATAAACTTCCGTATTTTGTTCTTCATTTTTGATTAAGACTTTAAAAATTGCAGACCCAGTTGGATTATATTCTTTTGGAATAAAATTTATACTATGACTACTTTCCCCCCTATCTAATATTGTCATTATTGAATAATATAAATAGCCTTTGGTGTCTTAACTCTTTTTGTCTTTTTTAATACATTAATTGCATCTTCTAATTCAACTTCTTTTTTAAATTGTTCTTCAGAAATTGCCACCCAATCAGATGAATCAAAAGATTTTTTTTCAATTATATCATCATATTTAAACGGTTCAACTTTCTTTTTCCCTTTACTCATAATATTTATTTAAAGTTTTTTAGTATTGTTTTAGTAGGGGATGGCTATAAAAGTCTCATCCCCTTTCTAAAACACACAGTAATTTTAACTGTTTGTACCAACAGTAATTGTTTCGGAACAATTCGCCCATCCCGCAGTCGGGTTAGCTGAAGTTGCACCATGAACAAAATTCGGTGGAAGTAATTCCTCGCATGTAAATTCCATTGTGTATTGTGAAGCATCGCCCATTCCGCCGCCACTTTGAATAGCCGCTGAAGTTAATTCGCATCCATGCTCCTTTCCTAACAAAAAGAAATTGCCATTTCGGTCTTCTACTATAATATGTGGGCGACCATAAGATATAAGCTTTAGCTCCTTATTGTCTTCCTTTGTTAACTTTGGTAACGCTAAAGATAAAACAGTACTGAAAAATGCAGTTCCATTATCTCGACTTACGTTAGCCGTAGTTTCCATTGTATTCCCACTATTTCGCAGATCATATTGAAAGAAAGTCGCTGTGCCTGTGACATCAGTTATTTCATCATTAGATCCTACTGTTATAGTTCCTAACCCACCAAAATCAGTTAGCCAAATTCTATTCAAGCCACCAACTACGTCTTTGCAATTAGTCGCTCTTCCTTTTGTGATTAAACACGCCATGTTAATTGATTTTAAAGGTTAATTATTCTATTATGTATAGTAAACAACTTCAGCACCGATTCCTAATGCAACACTTGCTGAACCTCTTAACACAAATCTTGAATTTTGAGATCCGTCTATTTGGCTCATGTCAATCAAGCTAACTTCGTTCAACTCTGAATAAAGGCTTGTGCCATATATTAAATTAGATTTTGTTGTTGCAATTATATCATTTGTTGGCATGCCTGGCGCATGAAATACTTTAATTCCATCATAGAATAGTTCCTGTTGACCATCCCACCACATTGTGCCTTTGTTATCATATCCTGCCGCACCTAGTCCACTTGCACCAAATCCGCCTAATGCTCTAACATATTTTTGATAAATTGACGTTGAAACATAAATAAATAAATCTTCTGCTCCATAAATTGTTGTAGGTATAGCGTCAACAACTTTGCCTATCTCATCGACAACGTTCGCCGCAGTTACAGTCGTTCCTGTAACGTCAACAACGTCTGAATCAGCCGCCGCTAAAACAGTGATTCCATTATAAACACCTGAAGTAGCAGTAGCCCCTTGCCAAATGTTATTTTCTTGTGCCGCCGCAACTTTTTGAACTATATGTTCTAACATAAATTGTCCTAAAGTTTGTGGCATACCACTTTTGATTCCCTTCATTTGTAGAGATTCCCAACCGCTTCTGTAATTTTTTGCACATAATTCCAAGTTGACCTGAAATTCTTCAGGAGTTAATACAACTTCTGTTGTAGTTAACGTTCCAGTCGCACTAAAATCACACGTTGCGTCTTTAATTAAGTTAGCGTCACTCGCTAACACTTGTATAACTTCTTTTCCTTGTATATTGTCTCTAATATCAATAACACCTGAAGCTAATGTTTTCCCCGACAAAAGTGCCGCAGACATGTACCCTTCAGCATTTTTGCCTGCATAGGTACTAGTAATAGTATGGGTTGTAGCCATTTTCTTATCGTTTAAAAATTATTAATTATTATAAATCATTTCACGAAGTTTTTCTAACCTCGTAAGTGGTCTGTTATTTAAATTTACATTGACCTCGTTTTTTGCTTCAGGATTGTGAGTTATTGGCTCAACAACTTCAGCTTTCAGTTCAACATCTTCAACTTTTTCTTCTTCAACAACTGAAAGTTCTTTTTTATCTTCGGAAAGTTCTTCTTTAACTTCTTCCTTTTGATCTTCTTTAACTTCTTCTTTTAATTCTTCTTGTTGTTCTTCTTTAACTTCTTCGTTTAGATCTTCACTTTTTTGTTCAACTATATAAGCTTTAATTTCTTCAATAGCTTTCGCTAATTCTTCTTTTGTTACATAGTTTAATTCATCTTCTTCAGCAGGTTTTTCATCTTCTTTTTCATCCGATTCTTCTGCTTTTCCTATTTCTGCAATAATGCCTTCTTCTTTTACTGAAAGACCATCGCCATTTTCTAATAAATAATCGCCAACGGGCAACGGGATTTTTTCCCCTTCATTTACTATAAACACTTCTGATCCCTGTTCAAATTTGTCAGCTTCAATTACAGTTCCGTTGTCTAGCTTTTCTTTTGCTAATTCAACTTTTTCTGCACTTAACTCAATGCCAAGCACTTCTTTGATTTTATTTAACATCTCCGTAGCTTTCATTTATTAAACATTTATACTATATATACAATTGAGAAAATAAAATAAGGTCATAAATTGTTAAAAATTTAAACAGACCCGATCCCTTGGGCTTTCATAGACCCATCACAACATTTTTTATCGTAAGTTCTTCCGTCTTTACACAAACAACCTCTGTTTGAATTTTTTGGGGATGTTCGACTAAATGATTTAATTTTTTTCTTCATCAAATATTTTTTTAATCGTATCAATTAATTTTTGTGCAGACAATTCATCTTTAACCGATTTATCTTTTGGTCTTTCCATTTTGTCCGCCATCATCGCTTCAATCGAAAAGCCTTTAACTTTTCCCGTTTTGACGTAGGAATCCCATATTTCTTCGTTATTGACTTTTAAACTAACCATCCACGTGCCATTAGGGACGTCTAAGCCATAGTGTCTGCTCTTATCTTTTTCACTTTCTGTTATCCAACTCTCAACAACAGTTAAGCCCTCTAAAGCGATTTTATGCTCTAATGTACTTTTGCTTTGATTCCCATTAATAAAAAATCTTTCACTTGCTTTTCTTACAGTATCTTTTGAAAAGAAAATATAGTATTCTTCATCTTCAGATTTTCTATAAATAGGTTTGTTCGGAACTAATGCCGCCCCCATTAGAATCCTTTTTTCCTTATCAATTTCTTTTAATTGAATTTCTTTTTTATCACTTTTTAAAGCAATAAAGTCTTCTTCAATGGCTGGGTTTTCAACTAATGAAATAGCTGTAATTCCACCATCTTCATTTTCTTCATCTAATATTAATTCTATTATTTTCATTTCTATTTATTTTAAATTATCCTATTGAAGCCCCTTCAACAATATTTCTATCTAATGCCTGTGCATTACTTACTTCACTACTTACAACATAAGCTTTTTGGGGTTTATTTTCTTTTCCTGCAATTGTTTCCGCTAATTGGTTTTGGGAATTTGACCCCACGATATTAAAATCGGGTGGAGTAGATGCTTGCGCCCCTCTATTTCCCACCGCAGTACTTGGGGATGATCCCCCACCACCTGTTTTGGCACTTTTTATTTTAGCAATATTCACCGCCGCAAAACCTGCCGCCAATCCTGCTTGTATATATGGATAAGCAGGGAAAACAGTCGTTACTGGCGAAGCATTAGCCGTCTTAAATGCATTTATTGTACTTTCAATACCTGAAATAGTCGCCTGTGCAATTGCCGCCGCCTTACCTATTTTAGAACCTTTTCCTGCAACTGCCTGAATCAATGATAACCCTTTCATAGCTAAATCCATTTTAGCCCTATGAACATCATCTTCTAATTTTATTTTTTCTTCACCTTCTTTTTTAGTGTTTTCAGTAATTAACCCATCAAAATATTTGTTAATCTCAAATCTCGCTTGACCTTTGAAACCTTCAGCAATTTGTAAAGCATTTAATTCTTCTAATGCCTTCGCTCTTTTCATTTCAATTCTTACTGCTTCATCAATATCTTCTTTTTCCTGATTTTTCTGCGCATACGATCTTCTTAAATCCCCTAGTTTTTCAATTTCCGCTAATTCTAAATTTGTTTTTTTCTGAAGAAAATCCTGAAAATCTTTTAATTCCTGATCTAGAATTTTCTGTTTCTCCCTTTGTTCTTTACGAAGAATCATTTGCCTTTGATTCGATACTTCTTTTTGTCTATTTAATTTTTTAGCTTCTAATTCAGATAATTTTGCTTCTAATCTTGCTTCTTCATCCAAATCTTCTTTCCTGACTAGAGTAGTCATGGCATTTTCTTTCTTTTTAGCTTCAAACCTTAACCTCGCCGCTTCTATTTCTTTATTTGTAATTCTATCTTCTATTCTAACAGCTTCTTCTAAAAATTTAATTCTTTCTTGGTTATTAAACCTTTCCGTGTCATAAGCCTTCGTTCTTAAATCATTAATTTTAACATTAGCTTTTTGTCTTTCAACTTGTAATTTTCTATCAATTTTATCTGCTCTCGCCAATGCGTCAGCAATTTCTTTAGCCGTTTTAATATCTTCTTTAATATCATCCCCAATCGTGCTTATTTTTTCAGATACATTATCATAAGTTTTTCCAATTTCTTTTCCTGCCGCTTTTAAATTCCCTAAAAATCCTTTTCCACCAAAGAATAATGCTTTTCCAACATTTAACAACCCTTCACCTAACTTGGAAACTGTTTCTGTAACATTAGCAATAACTGCTCCCGCAATTTTCATCGCCTTTGTTAATCTGTTTTGACCTTCTTCACTACTTCTTAAATAAGTAACTAACGAACCTAATGCAATTACAATTGCACCGATTCCTGTTCCCAACATAGCCAATCCTAATTTTTTCCATCCACTTGTCGCCTTTCCTAATCCTTGGCTTAAATTCCCGAATCTTGTGAATAAAGTATTAGTTGCAGGATTTAATTGACTAATTGATTTTAATAATCCTGAATTTGCTTTTGTTAATTGTTTAGTTTTTTTCGTGGCATTTACTGTTGATTTGATTTTAGCTAACTTTCTATTCCTTTGAGCAATTGCAAGGTTATTTTCTTTTATTATTTGAGTATTAGTTTTTAATTGTTTTTTTAACTCTGTTAATTGCCTAGCATTAGGCTTAGCATTAATTTGTTTTTGTAATTTTAAATTTTCTTCACGCAATTCCAGAGTAAGCCCTTTTGCTTCTTCAATTTCGACCCCTAATTTTTCCATGTTTTGAATCGCCTTTTTTGTATCGACGTTCATTGAAACAGCCACTTCTTTCATTTTTTATATTTTAATATTTTAAATAATTCTCCAAAGGATTCAGGTAATTTGTTTTTTCCCAAAGCAATTTTTGTTAAATCCCCTAGATTTTTATTATCCTTTTTGACAAACTCCAATTGTTCTAATATCTTTTCAATCATTATGTAAATCTTTGTACGTTTGTTACTATTCCACTAACCACTTGACAACTTATCCCCTGATTCCATTGAATCGCATTTTTGTCCATTGTTATTTTGTACGCTTCAACTCCATTTGAATCAATAGCATAATCAGCATAATATCCATCAGCTTGATAATTATTTAAATACAAATTATCCCCCGCAAGACTATACAATCCATACCCTTCTCTATGTAAAGGGAATAACCCTGTGTCGGGTCCCCCTGCTCCTTCTAAACCTGTTATTTGATTACTAAAAGCAATTGTTTTAACACTTCCGTCCGTAGCTAGTGTATTATTTCTTTTTGCCAATGCTTCAACTTCATCCCTAGATGTCGCATGATAAAATATCGCACTTCTAGTGGCGAAATAATAAAGACCAAAATTTGATCCTGTTCCATTTGCAGTAAAAGTATATGGAAGCCCTTCAACTACATAAGGAACTATTTTGCTAGTTATACTTATATACCCCCCGATTCCTTTATAATCAATTAAATTTCCGCTTCCGTCTTTTATTCTAATAGTTCTAATGTTTCCTTTTGTAGCACTTTGATCTAAATCCATTAAAACGTATCTCATTCCTGTTGTAGTTTCTGAATAACTAACAGAAACAAATGTGCTTGAAGCATAAACATCTGAAATAGAATCTGCCTTGTCAAATTCACTATCTGTGTTTGTTCTTGCATAAAACCTCCAATATTTTGTGTCAGGATTTGTTAAACCTGATATTTCTGTGCTAACGGTTCCTGTTTCTGTTTTTATAAAATTTCTATTCGTAACCCCATTTGTTCCAATTAAAGTATCTACATCATCACTTGTTTTTAATACCGCTTCCGTATCAGCAAATAAAAATCCAACCGATTCCATTTTTTCTGCTTGACAGATTTTTCCTAATGATGAAACTTGATATTTAAATTTGACCACTGTACTTGTATTTGTTTCCTGAGTTGGTAAACTAATACTAGGAGCCGTAACTGTACAAGGTACATTAGCAACGGGAATAGGATCATTTTTTGGAATAGCCGTTGGAACTTTCGTTGTGATAGGGGGTAAAATAAACCCTCTAAAATCTGAAGTCGCATCAACTGTTATTAATGTTGAATCAACTGTTAAAATAGAAAATGCATTATCAACTGTTCCAACTGTTTCAGAAACATTTTCAATTATTTCCCTTTCATCAACAACATTGATTAATTCTAAATTTGATAAACCCGTTTCAAAATTCGTTGACAAACTATTTATTTTATATACTCTATCCCTTATGATTAATTTATCTGCTAAACTCAATTTGAAAATAAATTTCATAGGGATATATGCTTTGACCTTTGTCAATCTTCTATCTTGTCGAAATATATCTTCTATATAAGTTTTATAATAATCATTGAATAATGTTTTTTGAAAAGCATATTCAAATAAATACTCATTAAATTCAGCATTGAAATTTATATTTTCTGAACTAGCATCTTTTAATGTTCCTGAAGTATTATAGAATGACAAGGTATATAAAGAATTACTAGGGCAATAAGCATTGCTTTTAGCAACTTTTGCCCCACTAGCATTGACCATTGAAATTGTTCCGAGTCTTAATTGGGGATAAAATAATAAAGGTTTTCCTAAATAAGCATTTTTATCAATATCCGCAGACCAACCCCATTGTATTTGTGTTCTATTCGTGGGTGAACTAACACTAGAATTAGCATCAATTAATCTTTCATATTTAAAATGCTCAAAAGGCAATTTAATTTCATAAGTTCCCCCATCCGTGTCAGAAGAACTATATTTTAAATCCCCCCATCCTTTCTTAAATCGTTCTTCATGATCCTTTGCAAAAAAATTATCTTTTCCTTCATAACTAAAATTAACCTGCTTAAAAGGGATTACAGAATCGATCTGAGATGATGTTTTATCTAGATGTTTGGTTATATCATAATAATTTGTGCTTTCATCATAATAAGTGTCCAAAGTTTTTATGTGTAAAACATTATCTAGATCCAAATAAGCCGTTAAATTGAACATCTTAAATAAGCCCGTTAAAAAATCTATTGTTTTCATTTTAGGCATGTGATCCCCAACATTAACTTGCTGATTACTTAAAACACTCGCTGACCCCGTCCATTCAATTTTTCTATTTCCCCATGCATAAGGTTTTTTGAATGAGAAAGTAACACTAAAACCAATAGCCGTTTTTGCTTCAACATGAAAAGTAAATTCCCCTGATCCTTTCCCTAATGTTAATTTTTTAATATCACTATTGACACCTGTTAATCCTTTAGCCCTGTGATATTCTTCACCATTCTTTCTTATGATAAAATCATATTCAACTGTTAAATCCGCAGGAGTAATTGTAATACTTATGTTTTTTGACTTTCCTGAAGTATAAGTTTGTAGTGATGCTGTTTTTTGTAAACCCATTGAACTCTGCCCCTGATCATCATTAGCTGTTGTTTTAAAATCTTTGACCATTACAGCCATCGCATCGTTAGATTCTATTAAACCCCCTGTTTTAGAATGTAACCATATATACAGATTATAAAATGGTAAATTCGTTTTATTAATAAAATCATCGCTAATTATAATTCCTTGTGGTTTAAAGAATTGTAATTCAATTGCTTTTATAACGGCATAAACCCTAACCGCAGGCTTTAATTGTAGATAATTAACCCCATGAACTTCAGATGTTGAATCTGAAGCTATGTTATGTGATCCTGCAACACTTTCCGATGTATCATAATATAATCGATCCGTATGAGTAATTAATGGAACTAAAATTGCATCTTCAAAAGTTTCAAACCCTGATGTAATATCAATTGCACTTGAAAGCATTGACATTATATTTGTATCTGAATATTCAAACGTAAAATCTTTTCCTAAATACTGTAAATTATTTAATGTTGATTCTCCTAACTGATCCGAAAGATTAACTGTGTTTCCATAAAACGTAATTCTATAAGTTTCTGCTTTATTATCTTTTAAACTAACCCCCTCTAATTTTATCTTTCCATTTTTAAAAGGTTTATAATTCAAAAAGAGTTTTGCTTCTTTCTTGGTTCTAGCATCAAAACCATCAATGTGATAATTATAAAAGTGTTTAAAGATCTTGTTATTAACCCTCGATGCAGGAAGATTAAAAGTTTGCGTATAATCCGTAAAGACTTTACTAATGTCCCTTACATTCTGAATACTTTGATTTAACGTAACACTTTCATCATCAAACAATTCAACTTCTTGACCTTCTATATATAATTGAAGTGCTATCATCTAACATTGTTAATTTTGTTAAAAGCAAATTCAAAATCAATCGTATGATTTATCATCCTATCATTTAAAGAAGTTTTTGTTTGATATGTGTTTGATTTAATAATCACTGGCAAAGTCTTTGATTCCCATCTAAGCCAAATGTTTTCGGACAAATACAATTCTTCAAGAGTTTTATTAATGTCCTCGCTAACAAACCCCGTGTTTAATGTTAAACTTGTAACCCCATTAACATTATATCTTTTCTTTTGACCATCATAAGTGTTATATGATACTGACGCATTATCAACTGTATTTATTTTATAAGTTTCATCTGATACATTCATTTTTTCAATACTCTTTTTAAAGAAATATATATCCTGAAATGCTCCGTATTTATTTATAAATGTGCCTTTTATTGGAGTGAACTTTGGTTCGCATTGATTGACTACTGTTATTGTTTTTAATAAAGAAGTGTCATCCGTATCATAAATTTTTATTGATGAACTATTTGCAGGAATCGTTAAATATTGAATTTTTTGATTTGAATTTCCGCTGTCTGTTATCTGTGTAGTTGTAGAATCAATTATCACTTTCCCAACCCCTTCAGCAAAAATTGGTAATTTTCCCGCAGTAGATTCAGGTAGATATATTTTATTGTCACTAATTAATGCATGTCTTTCTAATTCGGGATTTATACCATCTTCAAAAAAACCATATCCATTAAAAGCTATATAGGTTTGTGATACTGGATTACTATAAGTGTAAGCAACTCCATCATCATCAAAAAGATTAGCAACTGCTGTAACCCAAACGCAAGGGTCTTTTAAGGTTGTGGGGACATTCCCTATGTTATAAGTATTTGCATAATTATTGAAACTTATATCAATATAATCCCTGACTAATTCCCCAACTTCAAAAACAATTTTACTTTGAGTTGAAATAATACTTTTTTCAATTTTATATGTAGGATCCCCAGTATAAGAACCACTCGTTCCACTATATACCCACAAACTTAATTCCGCCGTCTTTAATGCCATTTTATTTTATTGATTACTTGTTCTACGCCTTGAAGGTTTATTTACTTTAAAAGTTTTATCTAAAACCTCTATGACATCTTCTTTATTTAATTTTAATTCAAAGGATAAATCCGCAGTCCATTGAAATTTTAATTTCCCATCTATAATTAATATGATAACTGGAACTGCATTAATAGTAGATTTTAATTGTGGTGCTTGATTTTCTAATAATGCATAATCTTTTTTTATAGGAATACCATTATACTCCTTTGGCAAAGTGCTTAACTTTACATCGTTTCTTTTATTCCATTCAGCATTTATTTCTAAAAGTTTTATTTCAGGTTGTTGAACACTAAATAAGAACATCATTAAAATCATTAAATAATTCATCTTTTTTTCTTTATAGTGTTAATTTCATATAATCTTTCTTCTATCTTATCTAGGGTTTTACCATTATCATCCACCTTTTTTTCTGTATTTAAAATAGTTTCTCTGATTAGCTGATCTTTTAAATCGTATTCAGTTCTACTTACTTCAGGTTTTGGTAATTCCTTTGCTTCATCAATGTCCGCCTGTAAAGCAAACCACATACCCACCAAAGTAAATATCCCAACAGCTATTGCTATTAAAGATTTAATGCTTACTTGAAATTTTGTTTCTTCATTTAATTCTTTCATAATTTTATTTTTTATAATGCTCCGCCAATTCTATTTCCACCAACACAATTATTTGCATCAACCCCAACAATGATTCCTTCAGCATCTATTTGCCAAACAACAAACCATCCCGAACCAATACCGACACCATTGTTTAATCTATCTGTACTTGCCGCATACCATAAATCCGAACCATTATATGCACTATTATTTAAACAAACTCTTTGTCCTAATGCTGTTGAAGGAACCGACCAATCTAATTTTACAGTTCTTGTTACTGCATAAGTACCTTCACAAAAATCTTCAGGATTTGTTTTTCCTGAACTGATATACATTGTCGTTGATCCGCAACTAGCCACAAACGCAGGTTGAGTAACTGAAGGGATTCGACAAGTTATATTACTTCCTGCATTGGAATATCCTGAAGGAGCTTCAACTATTATATCTAAATTAGTCCTCGCAATATCTGTATTAACTGTAAAATAACTCGCAGGGGTAAAACTTTGTATTGAACCCTCTCTTGCACTTCCTGACCTTATAACCCCTTCGGAAGATATTTGTTGACCATATAATCCCGCATCAGTACAAGTAAAAGCCGATTGAGCAGTTCCCGCCTGTGTTATAGCAAAAGAACACCACACCGCACTCCCTGCATTAGAATAATTTGCGGGAGCAGTTAATTTAAACCATAGTGTTACGCTTCTTGATGATGATCCTGTGTTAGCATCATAACTTGTTATTAAAGTCCCATTATTTGTTTTACTTATTCCCGCAATTACTGCCGCACTATTTGGATTCGTTATCGTTCCACTTGCTGTTATTGATCCTTGTGAAAAAGCCGCTTCCGAACATGCAAAAGCAGAACAATTATTTATTGTAACCTGAATAGCTTGTGTAGATGAACAAGAGTTAGAAGATGTATCAAATGCTTCAGCATAAATATACTGTGTTCCACAAACTGTTTGCGCTGATAATGTTAGATTTGATCCCGACAAAGAATGAGCAACCATATTGGGGTAATTATTGAATATATTATATCCTGTTATCGCAACTGTTCCCTGATTAAAATAACTCGCTAAATTTATTGTACTTGAACCACTTCCTGAAGCCAATGTTTGTGTTCCAATACTACCATTTGCAGTAGGCCCATTTACACAAGTTTGTGCAGGTTGACCTGAAGGGGGAACTGCCGCAGGTTGATATGGGGGTTGAATAGCTGTAACATCACAATTAAATGTTCCATCTGAAGAATTAGAAAACCCTGTTGGAATCGCAATCTTTAATGTTATTGTTCTATTTGTATCTGTTGTTACTGTTGCATATTTATCATTTGAAAACCCACTATCGGAAGATGATATGCTCATTATAGTTCCAAAAGCTAATTTAGGTTTTGTTATAACCCCTTGTTGATTTATATCAAATTGATTTAATGTACTATCTGAAATACTTCTAGGTTCAGCAATATCACAACTAAAAGTAGGTTCGGGAACAGTAGGTTCTGCATAACTCAAATAAAACGGTGATCTAACATTTATTTTTGTACTCATTTCTTTTTAAATTCTTTATTAATTTTTGCTTCTAATATTACTTGCACATCATCCGAAAACTTGTCGCCTAATATTCTAGGTAATTTTTTAAACTCTTTTTCAAAGGGTTTTGTAAAAAACAAACTTGGCTTAATTCCTTTACTCCAAATATGTTTAGCTAATCTAAATTGGATAGACTTTCTAAAACCCGCCGTGTCAATTCTTCTAACTGTGAATCTTCCTTTGGGATCCCTAGGAGCCAATCCCTTTCTTATTGACCACTTATCAAATGCCGAAGGGGGTGGCATTATATTCTTTCCTGATTTTTTATATTTATATTTTTTTCCTTTATGACCTTTTTGAATATTAGGATATTCAGATTTAGCACCAACAACTCCCTTATCCTGAAATAATCCATAAACATCCATCAAGAACTGTAATACTAATACATTCTTTTTAGGAAATTTAGATTCAATAGAATCCTTTAATTTGCTTTTATTACCTAAATTCTTTTTGCTTTGATCAATTACAATTTTAGCAAAAGTGTTCAATGCTTCTTTTGTTCTTTTAAAAACATTAACATCCATCTTTTCCATTAGCAATTAGTCATTCCATTTTGAATAGTGATTGTAAAATCAACACTCCATCCTGCCAAATTATTATCAAATCTTTCCGAAAAGGGCTCACATGAAAAAGAGCTACCTAGCTCATAGGTTTCCCAATTACTATGCCTTCTTACTAATGCTTCTAATCTCGAAGCGATATTTAATTGGTTATTTAAAACATCCATTTCATTATTGTTCCCCCTTATATCATCTGAAGAATCATTTTTTGAATGGTCAACAATATCCATTAATAAAATATTAAACTGTATTGTTATGACATTAGGCTGAACTGTTGCATTACTTACTTGAATATGACACAAAGGAAATAATGTGATCTTATTTAAATCTATATCTGTTATGTCCCCTTGTGTAACTGTATTGATAAACGGTTCAGCAACTACTGCCGCTTTAATATCATCAATTACTTTGAAATATGTATTCATAATAATTTTACAAAAATTGGGGTTAAACTTTCAGCTTCTTCTATTTTCTCTTTTGAAAATGCTTCTAACCATTCTAATGCTTCATCAAAGGTTAAATTTTCATCTGCCTTTAATAGACAATCGATAGCTTTCCAAAAATTATAAACAGCGACTTTTTCTCCCGCACTTACTCCAATTAAAGCTTCTTCAAATCCATCCGATAAAATTATTTCTTCATCTTCTTCTAATAAAGATCTTTCATATAATTGATCAATAAGATTTATTTTATTTTCTTGTGGCATTTTTAATTCTTTTACTTTCTAATTCGTTTTTTTGTTTCTCAAATGCTAAATACGTTAAACAAGTATTTATATCTATTTTTTCTATTTTAGAGAATCTAGTAATGTTCCCTTTTGCAAGTGTGTAAAGACTTCCGTACCATCCCCAGTTCCTGTTAAATTCTGCTTCTGCTCCTGTGTCAGATTCATCATTATTTTCTGCGAATAGGATAGGGTATGCATCGTTAATTCTTCGCTTAAATTCATCAAAAAAAAAACAGCCGACAAAGCAACATCCAAAGGCATTTCACCCATAAACTCTTGCTTATCACTGTTATATTCTTCAATCAAATAATCATTATTATTTTCCTTAACAACTTTTCTATATAGAACACTCATTGCCTGATCGAAAGTTTCCCAATCCTGTAATAACAAATCTAGATCAACAAATTCCGCAAAGGTCATATTGTCCAGCTTTGGAATAAATCCAAAATCTATATTATTCATTTTAAATCGAGTGATTAATTTGGGTCTTTCTAAAAACATTTCATTCAGGATCCCAATGATTCTTTTAATAGAAGTATATTTGATTTTATCAACATCTTTCAAATCAATAGAACAAAAGATCTCGATCATTTTTTTATGTAAAAATTCGGATTCTTTTTTCCCCTCGCTTATCTTAATAAACTTTTGGTATTGACCTAAAGTAATTTCCCCTAGTTTAGTAGGTACTAAAATCTTTTGTCTTTTCATTTTTGAATATTGTATTATATATACAATTCAAAAAATAAAATAACGTCTAGGAAATTATGCAACCTTTTTCGGAACGATCAAACGACCCCAAGTATCAATTTTCGGAGTAGGTAATTCTCCTTTCAAATATCCTATCATATAAATAGCATATTCAATATGATTCTTTTTCCTAGCGTTAGCCATTACATCTTTGTAATAATGGATCAAACTTCTTTTTGTTTCTATATTCATATTATAAAATATTATATTCTCCCGCCCTTGGGTTTCTTAATTGATAACTTACTGCGTACCTCGCCGCATCTAACAGATGATCGTGAGCTGAAATTGGAGTTTGACTTTTTTTCTCCAACCAACAATAATTATTTAATTCTTTTATTAATTCTAGACTATCAGGATCAATAACCAAATCAAAATCCTGTAATAAACTTATTCCATAAATAACAGACCCTTGCCCTTTAATACTTGGCACAACATTACAATGCCTACTTATTTCATTGATCAATCTTGGCTCTGCGCTATCCGCCACAATTAAAACATCCTTCGCAAATTTTTTATATAATTGAATCAATTCCGATGTTGTTAATCCTTGTAGATAAAAACATTCTTTTAAATAGATCTTTTTATTTCTTTGATCAATACTTGTTAAAATTAACGTTGAGGGATCAGTCGAAAATCCAAAATCTGCCCCTGCCACTATTGACTTAACTTCTTTAAATTCTCCAATACTCCAATTAGTAAAGATTACCCCCTCTGCTTTTTCTAACCATCCCCCTAATATTTGATGCTTAAATTTTTCAGGTCTATTCTTTTTTATTTCTTCTATTCTATTTATAAAACTTTCAGAAAGATTTTTAATATTATCTAAATAAGTTGTGTGTATATAACTAACATCGCCATCAATTACATTTGACCCTTCTTCAATCCCCCTAGATTCAAAAAACCTTTTATAGATCCAATGTTCTTTTGTTGTTGGATTTAATATCATTATTACTCTATTATCCACCCCCTTTTGTCTAACTGATAAATCAATCTTATCAAATATATTTTCATCTACTAATTCTTCAGCTTCATCCATCGCCCAAGTTGTTATCCCAGTCAGTGATTTAAGACTTGCTGTTTGATCCCCTGAAGACGTTTTAAGCCCTCTAAATATTATTTTGGATCCTGATCTAATATTTATTATTTCATCCCTTGTAATGCGATAATTGTGACTTAATCCTGATAATTCTATTTTTTCAACAAATTCAGGGATAATTGAAATAGATGCCGCTCTCAAAGTATATCTTGTATAAAGCACACTGTGTCCAGCTTCTTCAATTAACCATAATAAAATAAAACTAATTGAAAAAGACTTTGAAGAACCTCGACCCCCTGTAACAATGAAATATCTACTATCACTATCAAAAGGGTTTACATATTTTTCATTTATCTCTATTTGTTTTAAATGCACGAATTAAATTTTTAAATGTTGCCCCACCTTCAACGGTTGCTTCTATATCAATTACATCTTTCACTTTTCCAAAACCAATTTCAAACAACCATTCTGCCGCTCTAGTATCTTTTTTATGAATAGCTTTTTGCATTTGTCCAATTATAATTAATTGTTGGTATGACAATTTTTCCATTTCTCTGCTTAATGGATTAACTATATCAATTTCAGCTGACAACATTTCTTTAACTAATGATGATAAATTTCTAGATCCTTTTGGTCTTCCTTTTGCAAATTTGTGTCCTTCCTGAAATTCGTATTTAACTATATCTTCTTTTGCCATTTTTTTATTTTTTGTGCATTATTTCTGCATTAAACTCCATTGATTGGTATTTTTAATATTGGATTAATATCAAAACTTTCTTTTCTTTTATTAGATGCTTTAAAATCATTCTTAACAATATTCTTTCCCCATTTATTCTGTAAGATTTTTAATTGTTCTTTTTCTTTTTCAATTGTTCTATAATCAGCACACCCCCCTAAATTTTTGTGATCCTTTTTAATCATGTGTATATAATTCAATCTTAATACCTTTCTATATTTATTCATGTTCTGTATGCAGTAATCGTAATCTTCTTTTAACGGGATCCTTTCATCAAACTTTAAATCTGTTTTTAAAAAACCCATAAAAGAAGCACTAATTGGATTTGTTAAACTGAATGGTGTGTATTCTCTATACGACCCTTTGTCTCCTAAAATATTTATTCCCCATAATCTCGCTCCAAATTCTTTACATAAATTAAATCCTTGTTCTATAAATTCTTCAATGTCTTCTATATCAATTGTAGTTATAACCCCATATTTTTTTGTCCACATTTTTAACCCTTCAATATCGTCATCAATTATAATGCCTTTGTCTTTTACAAAATGTTTTAACATATAGTTTCTAACCCTTGCAATATTTCCATTGACTTCATTTGGCATTGTTTCAATATTATAACCATGTTTTAAATAATCTTTCTTTTCATTTTCCGCTACGCAATAAATTACATCAGGAATCAACAAATGTGTTTTCACCCCTTCACTTCTTTTATATGATGGACTAAATATTTTCATATTCCTTCTTTTAATTCTTTCAGATATTTAGCTCCATCTATCACTCTGCCAATCCCTTTTGACCACGCTTTGCCATTTGCTCTTTTTGAATGAACACTTTTTAAATCAAAATGCGTTTGTGCTGATAGCCAATCAATATCATTATTAAATAACAATACAACATAATTATGCGATTCTTCTAAATATTCGCTAAACTCAATTTCAGGTTCAAAAACTTCTTCTTCCTGAAACAAATTCGGATCTAGATCGACGCCCCAATTGTTTAAATCGTCTAATTCCCATTCATTCGCCAACATATCCAAATCCCATTCCCCCGAACTTACATTGTCTTTTATTATAAATTCTTTTTTTTGTTTATCTGTCCATCCCTCTGCTACATCAATCCACACTTCTTTTAATCCTGCTTCTTTTGCCGCTCTTAATCTCATGTTCCCCCCTAATACCATCAAATTTTCATCAACAACAATAGATCTCTTTTCTAACATTTCAGGGAAATTTTTAAGGGATTCGACCAACTTAAAATATTTTTTATTTTTTATTACTCTGGGGTTCCCTTTCCCTGATTTTATTTTATAGATCTTTTCTTTTCTTTTTGCTTTATAAATATTTTTCATATTCGATTTTTAAATTTTGGATTAATTCTTTTAGACAAGGTGCACAACTTGTTGGCTTTTCTTTTTTATCAAAAACCCGATTACTTATTTCTAACAACATATTTCGTTCTTGTTCATTCTTTAAACTCTTGCCATTATAATTATCAAAAAAATATTCTAGATATTTAAAATCATCTTCCGATAAACTTCCTTTATAAGCCCATAACTTATTCAAAGTTTTTTTTCTTTTATCACACCCACAAGGTTTTCCCGTACTTTTTGAAATTGTATCGACCACCCTTTTAATGCCAGTAACTTTTGTAAACTTTTCTATACTATCCCCTAAGCCTTTACTTTTCCCCATTACTTAAATTATCTTTTAATTTTATTACACATCTACTAACTGTTCTCGTTATTGTTGAAACACTCAATCCTGTTGCCCTACTCATTCTTAATGGCTTCTGTTCATATTCATAAACATATAATTGAAAGACTTTACGATCAAACCAATAGAAATTATTAATACAATTGTTGACCTTAAAACTTAATTCCGTTGAATCTTTTTCTTCAATAGGATCCTGTTCAATCATTAACTTTTCTTTTTGATGATCCTTTAATTTTTTATAATCAAACTTTTCTTTTCTATTCTCTTTTTTATAATAATTGATTATCATATTTTTTATAGTTGTATAATAGAAAATAGGTTTTTCAATTCTAGTTTTAATAAAATCTAATCTTTCTTCATTATTATTTATTTTATCAATTTCATTTTGAATCTTTATATACAAATCCTGCGTAATATCTTCATGATACATCCCCTTATTTTGAGCCCCTAATCTATTTTCTATATTGAAAACCATTTTTTTGAAAACATTATATTTTTCAACAATCTTTTTCAAAGCATCTTTTCTATTCATAAAAATTGTTTATTTAATTCTTTATACTTATTAATTATTTCAATGAGATTAAATCTATCCCATTTATATCCCATTTGTTTTGTCATTAAAACATTTAGATTTAATTTTTCAAACCTTTCTTCACCAATCTTTTCAATCAAATTATCCCTATAATTAATAAGATTCCCATGTTTGTAATAATTACAATGAACACACTGCCCATGACAATTATCTTCGTTAAATTTTACTGAAGGATGTTGACCTGCACTAAAAAAATGTCCTGCCTGTAATGTTGTATAATTACCGCAGGAAATACAAGTTTCCCCCTTATCTCTATTCCTAATAAATTTATTGAAATGAGTAACCGCTATCCCCTTTAATTGAGCGATCGTTTTCTTTTGATATATTGTTTTTTTGACCATCTGTAAAAGATGGATCAAGTAGCTAATGTAAAGTTTATAAATTATCTTTTACAAATCCAATAGCCTTACAAAAAAATTATCATATAAAAAACCTACTTGTGCCTACCTTTTAAAATGTAGGCATAAAAAAACCCCCAATCATAAAGGATCGGGGGCAATAATCAAATTTTAAATAACTTGAACAATTTGGATTCCATCACAAAATCCTAGGTTTATTCAAAACCTATTCTATAATGTCTTTAATTTTTTGTTCATTAACACACTCTTGACAAAAACAATATTTGCTTCCTGCAAATTCTTCATAACATTCTTCGGAACAAAACTTTTCAGAAAAAGCACCCGCACAAATATCTTCTTCTAAAATAACTTGATAACAATTAAAACAACAATTATTATATTCTTTACAATTCGGACAACCATACGCAATATGTTCTTCATTACATCCTATATGATCCCCTGCTGTTACATTAAATTCCGTATGACAATCAGGGCATTTTAAATGTAATATATCATCTAGATTAATTTTATTTTTTTTAATACCCATATCTTGCATTAGTTTCTAATAAAGGTTTGCCATCCCAAAGGTATGCCGTTTGAAAACTATTAATCCTTACCGATGGATCTTTGGAGACTAACCTTAATTTTCTTCTTAACATTTTTTTTCCTTCTTTACTCGGATAAGGTTTTACTGCATCCGAATATTCCGAAGATTTTTCGGGAACTATTTGTGATTCAACAAAAACTATTTCAATCATTTTTTTCCCAACTAATCTTTTGACTTTATAAAAATCAATATTAGTTTGTTCATAACCCCATGAAGAATAAAATATATCCCCCTCTTTTACAATCGTATTATCCATTATAACTAAACTCATTTTTTTATTAATTCTTTTTGATTTAAAAAGTGTTCACTCAACTTTTTATTATTTTTTATTTTATCAAAAAAGACTTTTATTTCTTCTAGATCATTTGACAAAATTTCTTCTAGATTACAATCCCTAGAAAGTTTTAATTTAAATTCAGAAAGATCATTTCTAACTTGAATGAATTTATGTCTTAAATTTTGATTTTCTATTTTAGGATTATCGGAAGGATCTTTGAATAATATTATATCCTGTACTTTATTTTGTATCCTTTGTATTTCTCTGTATATTTTAATTGTTTCCATAATTTATAAATTTTAATATTCCCATGAATCTTTATATTGATCTGTTTTTCTAAATTCATCCCATTTTTTCAAAGAAGATTCAATGACTTTAGTAAAAACATTGCCATCTATTTTTTTTAAATCTTCTAAAATAAAATCATGCATTTTATATTTAAATGATGCTTCTTTTCTTTTATCCGAGACCTTATGCCAAAACGCAACTTCTTTCCCACTTTTTGGTTCATAAATTGAATGAACTAATAATTCAGGATCTTTTTCTAATTCTTTTTCTAAATGTCTTCCTATTTTACTCATGACTGATTATTTTAAATTATAGATCTTTTGATTTGTTTTTAAGTAGGTGCGATCATTTTACACCCTTTTACTATTCTACGATAGTTCGTTCGTAATATTTACACTCGGGAACTCTGACCTTTAACTCATTTTCCTTTAGTCATTTAACATGACTTTGTGATCAACTACTTTTTTATACTTTTTTAATATTATACTACAATTTACAAAGCCCTTAGTTAAGCCACAAGCTTTTTATTATTTTTTTAATATTTTTTTAATATAATATTAATACCCCATTTGCGATAAACCTAAAAAAACAAACGGGGCATTAAACAAACACTAACTAATTAAACAACTCAATCATTTTTTTATTAAGGTTGATCATCCTTATTAAAAAGGTAAATCATCTTTTGCTTCTTCAGCTTCTTTCGCTTTTTCTCGATCTATTCTTTCAAAGACTTTGTTGTCTCTAGATTGCTTATCTGATAATTCATCAGTAATGGCTATACTCCAAGCATCCAAAGAATTAAAATAAAGAGTTTCTCCTTGTGGATTAACCCACGCTCTACCATTTAAATTATAACTTACAACAACACGGGATCCTTCTGCTTTCCCTTCTAATATATCAAACTTTATTTTTTTGACCTGAAATTTTATATCTTGAGGGTATTCAGGATCATCTGTTTTTAAAACAAATTCTCTATAAATAAATTTTCCTTTTTCTATTATATCACCGATATAAATTATTGTTCCTTTTAAATCTATTGATGTGCTCATACTGTTACTAAATTTTTATGTGTTCTTACTAAATCTTCTAATCTTTTCTTTAGCCATTTTCTTGTTTCTTTAGATAATGGTTTTTCTTGTGCATAACCTATCGCATTGCCTAGGTTTAATTCCGTTTCTATTTCAGCTTTTCTATCCTGAATTTCAACACCTTTTTTAATTGAATAATCAATTTGTTCTTCATGATTCATGACCTGATAAACTGAATTTTTTTTGGCTGTATCTTTGTTATATACTGACATTATTATTTTTATATATCCCATCTTACGCAATTCAGTAAATCTTGGATGAACATCCCTTAATTTTTTATGAGGGAAATAGTTTTTCCAAACCTGTTCAGGTGTGCAGGTTTTTAAATAACTTATAGCCTGATAAACTTCTCTTTGTAATCCTTTTATATTAAGGTTTTTAAATGATTCATTTCTGTTAAACTCATTTGTAAAATCTTTAAATGCTAAACTCATTTTGTTTGAAATTTAAATTGTCGGGACATTCTAGGCACATCCCTTTCGCCTAATTTAAATGCATTATTATTTTCCATATTTCTATTCTCAATTGCATAACATCTTTCATCGAAATAATCTTTAACGAATCCCAAAAAATCAGGGGTTGTTATAGCACCAAATGTTTTTAATCCGCCATTTTTAATACGGGTTATTATTAAAGCAACATCACTCATTTTTAGTGATCTATATTCATCCACTATCGTGTTTACACATTCTAAAATCTGATCCCTAGCTAATGCTTTATGTGGTTGATTTTCATACATGACATCCATTAACCAACCCATCCAATCTTTTATTTGCCATCTTACATCTTTTGTTATGTTTTGATAACCTTTTGATTCATCCCTAATAATTTTTCCAATGGATTTTTCTTCACTTAATACACACATTAAAGGAGTTTTATTCTTCATATAAATCGTATTTATATTTTTTTTATCTAATGATTTAAAAACCGAAAGAAATTGATCTGTTCTTTCAGGTTTATAATTATCAGGTAAACTGTTAATATTTATCGGAAGGTTTTCCCCCTTGTTTTCTTTGCTCATTTTTTACTGGTTTTAAATAACTAAATGTTTTTTTCAATGTTAATTTCCAATTCTTTATAGGTTTATTATATCCATCTCTCCAATCATTATCGATATAAGATTCATATTTAACTAATAGGGGATATTGATAATCTTCAGTATTAACTTTATTTACTTTACATAATTCAAATCCATATTCAATAAATTCATCAACCCTCGGTATGTAAACATCTTTAGAATTAGGTCTAGATTTTGAAATAGAATTAGAATTAGAATTAGAGTTAGAGTTAGAGTGGTTACTTTCGCTTTTTTTTATCCTAGATTTTCGACCCCCTTTTGCACCATTAATTCGACACTTTTCTATGTAACTATCATATTGATTCAAATCCTTGTAAACCCTTTTCTGCATTATGCATCCATCAACATCCATGAATTTGCTTTTTACAATTTCAGGAACATCATCCCAAACCATTCCGAACAAGAGTAAGGGTACTCTTTCTTTTGGCAACCAACCATTTGATTCTGTATCAAACATTAACGTGTCATAAATACCCCTCTCTAATAGATTTAATCTAGACACCCCATCTTTCCAATCATTCGGAAAGAACTGCATATAAGGTTTTTTATTTTTAATTTCTTTTTTAATTTCCATTCTTATAAATCTCTATTTCTTCAACTGATAAAGCTTCGCCATAATTAGAATCATCTATTAATTCTAATTCTTGTAATGCCTTAATCATTTTCTTACAATCCCTCGCAGAATAATTAATTGAAATTCTTTTTAATTGTTGCTTTGCATCATTTTCATATTCAACACCATCAAACCCACAAATTTTAGTTAGCCATTTATCGGACTTTTCTTTATATTCATCCGATTCTAATAACCTACGGGAATGTCTTTCTAAATACCCATAAATCTGTGAATCAGTTACATTTAAAAAAAACGCTAAATCTTTTTGAGTTAATGTTAAAGCATCTGTATTTTGCTTTGAACTTTGCAGAACAGAATTTATAAAAATAGTTCTGTAATCTAATCTTTCTTGTTCCCTTCCTAATCTTACATCAAACCCTTCTTCTTCAATAATAACTCTAACTAATGGATTTAGATATTGCAAGACTTCATCTTTTCTATCTTTTGTCATATCTTTATTTTTTAATCAGTATTTAGGGGACTGTTGTTAATGCTACTTGACCCTGTCCCCTTTATACTTTCGTTAACGTAATGGAACTTTTATTATATTTCCATTTTGGTAATTTTCTAATTTCTCCGTTTTGATCTACAAATTCACCGTCTTCTAAAACCTGAACTGTACCCTTTTCCGCACCTTTTAAAGCATCTTTATAAAAAGATTTTAATTCAGATAAATGTTCCCCCATCTTAACAACATCTTCACATGGTGAATAATCAACAGTCTTTGATCCATCCCTATAACTTAACTGTGTTTCTCCATATATATAAGGGGGATTACCGACTAATTTTTCTTTCGTTTGTTCTTCTATATTTTTTAAACATGTTTCCGCTAATTTGATAAATGATTTTATTTGTATATATGCAAATTCCGCAGGAATAAAGCCCTGATTAACTTTATTTTCAACATCATCTAAAAAAAATTTTCCTGTTCTTTTCCTAGTGATTAACTCTTTTTCATCATCACTAGGTTTGTGCGCTTTTAATTCGTGTGCTTTTAATTCCATAATATTTTAATTTTGATTATTAAAATCATCGCTTTCATCTTCACCAAATACCCCTAATTGATAGAATCCTGTAAGCTTTAATACAACTCTGCTCATCGCTCTTTTTTCAGCCATTTCCATAACGTACCAAGTATTACAATTTCCTGTTGGTTTATTACCTCTTAATGCTGACCCAAAAGATTCTATTTTATTTTCATTTACGGTTGCATTAGCTTTTACTACTGCAAAATCTTTTTCGCATACGATAACTTCGTACTTAATATTAATTCCTTCTACTGCTTGAATTTTATCAATTCCCCCTCTTGTTATTATTGTATAATGTTGATGCTTAAAAACATCTTCAGGGGTTAAATTATAAGCTTCATACAATTTTTTTAGATTTTCTATATTTTTCATTTTGTGTGTTATATTATTATTATTTATTTCTTATCCACATTTCATAGTTTCTCCTATGAACTTTTATTTTCCCCCCTCTTAAAATTCCAATCAATCTTCCTGATTCAATTTCTTTTTTAATAGAGGGAAAACTCCATCCCGACAGATCACAAACAGCCCTTAAACTCATGACCTGATCTTTTGTATAGATTAAATCATTTTCACGATCTGTTTTTGCAACATGTAAGGGGATTATTTTATTTTCAACTTCACTCATATTTTTTAAATTTTTATTTACTTTAAAACTTGTAATCATATTTTAGTATTAACAGCTACAACCTTCTGCAATTCCATCAACTGACCTTTATTGATATTCTTTGAATCATCATTAATAGATTCAAAAAGATCAATTATTATATTCATTATTTTAATAGACCCCGAAGGTTTTTGAACTAAAGAACCATTTGCGACAAGAGTATATTCACCCAAATCAACTGTTATTCCTTTATATTCAATACGATTATGTTTGACACCATTAATAGTATAAGTCTTAACATGTTTAGGTTTAACTTTAATTTTTAAACCTTTTAGCTGTTTTAATACATTTTTATATTGCTCTTTATTCATTTTTTTATTACTTTTAATATTAGTTTTATATTAAATTTTTTTTAATAATAAATTAATATAATTAACATTAACTTAATATAATTCTAATACAAATTTAATAAAAATTATTTACAAAACACAAAAAAAATTAAAAAAATAAAAAAACACACATAATGGAAAATAAAGAATTAAGTGATCAAAGTAAAAGACTAGCTATCTTTGTTGAACAAACAGGAATGAGCCTGTTAGAGTTTGGAAAACAATGTGGAATAAAATCCCCCCGAACTATGACACAAATTATCAAAGACGGTTCAATCCCTTCAACAAAAGTTTTAGATAAAATTGTAAATCGTTTCCCGGGCTTAAATAAAGATTGGGTATCATTAGGATATGGTAAAATGATAATTGAAGGATATGAAAAACACCCTTCACCCGATTCAACAAAAGCTTCAACAAACGCAGGTTTTAATCAAATAAAGAATTATTTAGAAAATCACAATTATAGTTTAAATGAACTAGGCAAAGATTATATAGAATTAAAACAATTATTTAAAGATCAGATTATTATCGATTCTCAAAGAGCCTCTGCTACAACTAATAAAATAGATAAAATTGTTCTTAAAGCGGAACAATATGTAGAAAAACACCAAAAAGAAAATGAAAGGGGGATGAACGCCGCTCTTGATATGATTACTAATTTTGAACAAAGATCAAACATCATGATGTCAAAGATGGAAAAAATGATGGATACAATAGTTAAATCCCAAAAAGAAGCAGACGCTCGATCAGATGAAAGCTTAAAAGCAGGTTTGGCTTTAGTTGCATCAATAGAAGAAACTAAAAAACAAGGTATGATTATGATGAAAGCTGTACATGACCAATCTAATAAAGCACTAGAACTTGGCGAAAGGGCTTTAAAAGAAAACAAATTAGCTTTAAAATCATTTGGCAGAGGTCTTGAAGGTTATGCAAAAGAACGAGACAAAAAAGCAGAAGAAATAACCCTTGTTAATGTAGAGAAACTATTTAAACAATTAATAGAAATGAGAGTAAAAGGAATAGGGGATTTTAGTAAAGTTAAAAAGAATTAACCCCAAGCCTTTTTGTTTTCTTCATTTAACTTATTTACATCCAATTTAACATAATTAAGAAAGGTTTTATAATTTCTAATTCCCGTTCCTTTCATTACTAAATGATCAGGAATATTTTTTTGTGCTGATAATGTGATAAATGTTCTTCTCGCCGTATGTGAAGCAATTAATTTATATCTAGGTAATTCTTTGACTACTTTTTTTTCACCATAAAATTTTTCAGAAATTATAATTTCATTAAATCCCGCTTTTTTACATATAGATTGAATTGCTAAATTAAATTTTGGTGAAGAAATTGTGGTTAATTCCCAATTATATTTTTCTAATAAACCTAATAATCTTTTATTTAAATATATAAAACTGAATGTCCCCGTTTTCTTTGCTCTTATAACAATATTTTCCCCCTGCCTAAACTTTTTATTGAATCTACTATAATCACTATATCTTTGTCCCGAATAACACCCAATCAAAAAAAGGTCTCTATAATATGACAACCGATCATCTAATTTTAATTCTTCTAATTTTATTAAATCTTCTTCCGTTAAACTTATATGATTAGTTTCCCTTTGTTTTATTTGAATCTTTTTATAAGATAAATCAGTATTATAACCATTTATATTGCACCAATTTAAAAAAGACTTTAAACAACCGTATTTTCTTTTTAATGTATTATCTGAAAGACTTTCCTTTTTTCTGCAATACGATATAAATTTCATATAAAAAGCATGATCAAAATCTTTTAAATAATATTCTTTATTATTTATCTTTTCCAATTTAATAATTGTTTTATACATATTTTCAAACCTAAATATTGTAGTTTTTTTTACTGATCCGCTTTCTTTTTTTTGATTAATGAATAGATCATAATAATATTTAAAATTCTTTTTAGATTCTTTTCTTATTTTTTTAAAATGTTTATCAAATTCGCTCCAAATAATAAATTTATTTAACCCTTTTCCATGAAACTCCTTTAATTTATCAAGTACTTGCTCATATTCATTTAATAAATGATTGATTTTTCTATTTTGTTCCCCTTCTTTTCCCCTTTTAATTTTTGGTCTTTGTATCTTTTGATCCCAATTTTCGGGATTAATTTTTTGACCTGTGTAATATTTTACATATTTTTCTTCCTGACTAATCCAAATTATAAATTGGATTGAACTTAAATTTTTTTTATTAGGTGTTTTTAAAAAAAATCCCATAGGTGAATAAAAAGGTGAATGTAAAAGTATATATTTATTTCATTTTTTTCATTTATTTTATTTTATTTATTTTTATGAAAGACTAGATGGTTACTATCATTGATAAAAATGATAAAAGAAAAATAAAAAACAATAGTCTGAACCCTGCCGAGGTCACTAATAACACTCTTAAGCCCCTATAAATAGTAGGGGTTTATTTTTTGGGTGAATAAAAAGGTGAATGAAAAGAGAAAATTAACTATTAAAAAGATGGAGTATTTATAAATACCGCATGTTTTTATATTATAAATCCATCATGATATTTATAGGAGTATGACCCCCTAAAATTACAGCAACACCAACCGCAGGTTTTTTTCCTGCTTTAGCATAAGCCATAGCATAACTATCAAAGTCAATTCCACATCCCACCTGAACGCCAAAGACCTTAAATCTTCTTCCTACTGTATATTCAGTATAAGCTTGAGTATGAAGGTGCCCTTGTACTGTGCTCATAAGATCTGCACGACTTTTTGTTCTAGCTGTTCCCGCTTCACCATGTACATATTGTACATCATCATAAACAGTTCTTTCAGTAAAATTCCAATTGGGAACTTCTAAAACTTCTTTATAGCTTTTAATCCATTTAGTAGGAATCGCTGAAGTTTGTGCCTTACGCATTATCAGCCTGTCATGATTCCCAATTATAACATCTGCTTTCGGAAACTCCTTATAATATCTTTGTAATCTTTCAATAGCTAATTCAAGTTCTTGACCCCCTGTTAATAGTTCTTCAGAGTTTGAAGTTTCATGGTAGCTCGAATAATGGTTATCAATTACATCGCCAATAAAAATAACTTTATTACAATTAAACCTCGCATAAGTTTCAACACAAAAATCAAAATATTCATCTAAATCAAAAGGACAATGTAGATCACCAATGACCAAAACTCTTGTTTCTTTTTTAATAATATGGTTATATGCTTTTAATTTATTCCCCGATAATCTTGGTCTAAATTTATTCATATTTTAACGCCCTTGTCCTCTGTATTTTTTCTTGTATCCATTTTGACCTCTAGACGCATTTTTAGAGTGTTTGCCGGGTCTTTTCTTTCTCTTTGAAGGTCTATATATACTTATAGTTTTTCTAGCCATTAACGGGGAAATTTGACACCAATTTTATCTGCCGTTCTTGCTCCGAAGTAGCCACAAAGAACCCATGTGAGTAAGTCCGCCGTATCGCCCGTATCAAAACCCATATACCAACCCCCAACATAAGCCAACACTAGTACCGCTAAAGTTAAGGGGCGAACGTTTCTCGCTAGCCAACTTTGTGAACGGGAATCAGCAACCCATCTTTTTGTTATGCCGTCTATCTCTGAACGTTCTAATTTTAATTTTTCAAGTGCTACTTGTTTATCAGCTTCTGACATTTCAGACCCCCCAATAATAGCTTCAATAACCGAACCAACGGGAGTATCTTTTGCAATAGCACCAACAACGCTAGGAATTTTTTGTAATAAAAATTTTCCTACGTTCGTATCTTTAAACTTCTTCTTCATAATCTAACGTTGAACCAACTGTATTAGTAAGTCCAAATAACGTTTGGTGATTTTTCTCCGCCCTTATCTGTTCCATCGGAGTCAACATGAATGAAATTGTTCGCAATTCCAATTCTATTGAATCCTGCTTCGATAAGAGAGGTAAGTATAATGTGTCTTTCCCTCGAATTAGTACAAGCCAAGTCGACTGCTTTTCCAATGAGATGGCTCGAAGCCTGTTTGCCTCCAACCTTTTCATTATGTTCTTTTGTTCTATAACCTGATGTGATTTTAAAAGGGATACCCGCCAATGTCCTAGCAAAGTCGAGCAACTCCAAAAACTCAGGATCCATATTACGACCACTATTCGGTAAATCAGGCGAATCAAATTCTTTAAAAAGGAAGTACTGCATAATAATTTTTTAAATGAAAACACCTATAATCTTAAATATTATTATTACTCCTAAAAACCCATGAATCATTATCATCGCAGGTTTGTTTATTTTCCAATACAACAAATATTTTTCTTTTATATTCTCAATGATTTTTTTCATAATTTATTTTTTTTGTCATCAAAATCCATAGCACTTTTTAATATGATTCTATCTAAAATATTATCGTAATTTTCGACCATTTGGTTTTGAAGACTGATTATCATTTTTTCATATTCATCCTTATTTTTATGAAGTTGTTCTATTGTTAATTCTAATTTTTCAACTTTGTTTTTCATCGCTTCAATATCATCAGGTTTACTTCCTGTGATTGTAGAAACAACCATCGCTAATGATGCTGATAGCGTACCTACTAACATCATTACAACTTCTTTGTTGGAATCTAAAACAGGAAATTGAATAAACCCAATTACTAAAGCCACTATAAAAAAGAAGATCAATAAAGCACCTATATAGTGTCTAATTTCTTTCGCTACTCCATTTTTTGGCATCATTTTTTTACCTTTTTTATTATTGAAATTATTGTGTAAACAGCCGTAAGGACTAAAACAATAAACTGAAGGATTACATTAGCCTCTTCCATTAAGCTAAATAGCAATGCAAAACCTGAAGCCATGTAAATCCTTAAATCCATTATTAACAACAAATAGTTCCTCTGTGAATATACCAAGTGGAATAACCACTCGCTGTCCACATTTCATACTTTGCTCCACAACCACCATTTCCTGACGGTCCAAAAGTCCAAGACCCATAAATACCAACTACTGTGTTAGACATAAAACCATAAGAAGGTGTATTACAAGTATTTGCACTCTGGTTCGTAATCCAATATGTACAAGTTACAGTTGGGCTTCCACCTCTGGTATAACCTCCTGCAGTCATAGAAGCTGAAGCTGTTAAAGCTGCGGTAGCACAATTGCCAGGCGCAGAACCACTTGCTGGATTCCATGTTCCCCAAGTTGCTCCACTACTAAATGTACCACTTACAGATGGTGTACTTGTAGCTTGTGTAACCATTCCTGAGTATGTAGTTCCTACTGAATTTGTAGCATAAGACCAAAAATAATATGTACTAGCTGCAGACAAACCACTCCTAGCACTTGAAAAACTACCTGTTCCTGAGCCTACTGTATATTTAGTATTTGAAGCTCTGTTAGTACTTGTTCCAAAATAAAACCCTCTTTCAGTTACTGTAGCATTACCATCACTTGAAACACTTCCATTAAGTGTCATACCTGAAGTTGAAACACTTGAAGCACTTGTGCCTCCTAAAGTTGGAGCTGTAGCACTTGAATAGCCATAAAATTCAGTTAATCCATGAGGTGCTGATTTTCCAGCTCCAGTTGATAATGTAGTTAATGATACATTATAATCAGTTGTATTTCCATTAATCTCATTATTAACATCTGCTATTAAACCTATCGGTCCACTTCCAGTAACTGCCATTTTTACCCGTTTATTAAATTAGTATATCCATCTTTTGTTTTTATATAATCATAAAGTTGCTCATATAAATTCTTGCTATGGTCATAAGTAGGTAATTGACCACTTTCCCAGAACAAATAGTCTTCTTGGTCTGCATCTCTCGTTTCTGCATCTGTATAAGCAGCTATATGATATAGTACATTTACTACTTTATCACCAATAGAATTAATAAAATGTATAATTTCAACTTGTTTAACTGTTAAATAAACATCTGTATAATCTGTTTTTGTTTCTACAATTACTGGCACTTCTACCTGTTCTGAAGAGCCATCTGGTTGAGTTATAGTTTCAGTTGTAGTTTCAGTCTCACTTGCGTTATATTTTGTATTGGAACAATTTCCTATTAATGCCATAATTTTATTTTTTACAGTTATTACAATTATCTAATTTGTCAGATAGTTCTTTTATTGACTGTAAAAGCAACCCTATTAAACCATTATAGTTAACAGCTAAATGAGAGTCATCACCATTTAAATCTTTTACATTTTGAACTAATTCAGGTAATACCTTTTGAACATCTTGAGCAATTACACCCCCTGATTTTGAACCGTCTTTTTTCCAATCAAAAGAAACTCCCTTTAATTGTTTTACTTTGTCTAAAGCATCTGCATACTCTTCAATATTTTCTTTTAATTTTTCATCTGAAGATATTGTACTTGAAGCTGCAATTACATCACCTTCTACATGTAAGTCTCCATCAGATTCAAGTCTCATGTCATTTGCATTATTTACATAAAAATCAATTTGGTTATCAGTACCGAAGTCAATCCAATCACCGCCCGAATCTCGACCAACTTTTAAAGCAGTGTTGTAAATTGAAGTAACCGTAGTTAAATCAGCATCTAAATCAAAATCTAAAGTATTTAATGTTAATCCATCACCCGCAGTATATGTACTTCCTGCCGAACCCCATGAAAAAGTTCCATCACCATCTGACAATAATGCTTGACCATTAGTTCCATTTCCTGAAACATTTAATTCATTTGCATCAATACCATTAGCCTTAACTCTTAAAGTGTCACTGTTAGTTTCAATAGTAGCATCATCTACATTAACAGAAAAATCTGTACTTGATAACGCAAGACCATCCCCTGCTGTGTAAGTAGTATCAGTATTTGTAGTTTTATCTGTCCATGAAAACGAACCGTCTGCATCTGAAGTAAGAACCTGACCACTAGAGCCATTCCCTGACACGTTAAGTTCGTTAGCATCAATACCGTTAGCTTTTACTCTTATAGCATCTGAATCTAATTCAACCGTTGCATCATCAACCCCAACTGCTAAAGTTACATCACCACCAGTTCCCCCACCAGTTAAACCATCACCCGCAACAACGGAAGTTATATCACCTGTTACCCCTGTTGTCCATGTAAAAGAACCATCACCATCTGAAGCTAAATACTGACCCGCTGTTCCATTTCCTGAAACATTTAATCTATCAGCATCAACTACATTATTAGCAATAGTCAGTGCAGTTGCACCAGTTACATCACCAGTATGAGTTGCATTAGTAACTTTTGCAGTATTAGCCGCTATTTCTGTATTAATTGAATTAGCTAATTTGTCTGCATCAACTGCATCATCTGCTATATGGGCTGTATCAATAGATCCGTCTGCATAATGCTCTGAATCAATAGCATTGTCTGCTATATGAGCATTATCAATAGAACCATCTACATAATGTTCCGAATCAATAGAATCATCAGCTATTTTACTACCATTTACTGCATCTGAAGCAATCATAGCCGTAGCAACTTGAACTTCACCAATAGTGCCAGTAGCAGTACCTCCTAGAAGCCTGTTAGCAGTTCCTAAATCTTGCATTTTATCATAAGTAACAGCATCTGAAGCTATTGTTAAGGCTGTAGTTCCTGTAACATCTCCTGTATGAGTGTCAAGACTTACAGTAACAGTTCCAGTGCTTTGGTCTACTGAAAGACCAGTCCCTCCAGAGACAGAGTTAACCTCTGCTGAAGTTTCATCTCCATAAAGCTCATCAAAATTCGACTGAATTTTTAACATAGATGCTCGGAGACTATCGCCAGTACCGTCATTTGCTGAAGTACCTGTATTTAAATTTTGTTGAGCCATCGTTTTATATTTTAATTATTATTATTATTTATTTATTAATATTGAGTTGCATCTGCAGTAATTGCTGTACTATCTGAAGTAA
>Ga0115011_10000416_pt1 | contig 35048 bp, 26 predicted proteins | sample TroAtlMetagenome_2_FD_88705 | JGI IMG/M metagenome (GOLD analysis project Ga0115011, IMG submission 88705) | Marine eukaryotic phytoplankton communities from Atlantic Ocean - Tropical Atlantic ANT8 Metagenome | ecosystem: Environmental > Aquatic > Marine > Oceanic | place: Tropical Atlantic... | reverse complement strand
CGATTTCGTTTGCCTCAATGCTGGGCGGAAGCTGTACACTGATTGGTACTTCATCGAATATCCTTATCGCTTCTTATGCCGCAGAGATTGGTTTCGGAGTGGGAATGTTTGAGTTTACCGGAGTAGGCATCGTCATCGTCTTGGTAGGAATGGCCTACCTGCTGCTCTTTTCATGGCGTCTGCTGCCCAATCATACGACGATCGCGTCAACCCTGTCAGCGGATGAGGCCAAGGAGTATATCACGCAGGTGAGCATAGGATTGGACTCGGATCTGATAGGGAAAAACCTTGCAGACACACCACTTGCATCAGCTGGGATCAAGGTGGCCGAACTCATTCGTGGGGATCGTGTCCAGCGTTTGGAGGCAGATATGCCTCTTCATGAAGGTGACATTCTCCTGATTCGCGGTGAACTGAACAAGATTCTTGAGCTCGACCGACAGCACTCAATCAGTATCGCGCCTGATCTTCATGATGATGGATCTGAGGTGAAACGGGTGGAAATGACTCTGTTTGAGCTCATGGTCGCGCCGGAATCTCCTCTCATTGGCCAGAGTTGCCGGGAACTTGGTTTGCGCGAACGTTTTGATGTCTCGGTATTCGCCTTGCAGCGGCGTGGGCGGCATCATCAGCGCGAAATCGCGGACCTCGAACTCAGGATGGGAGACATTTTGCTTGTGCGGGGAACTTCCGAGGCGCTGGAGAACTTGAGGAAAAAGGATGAGTTCATCTTGCTCGAGGGGGTCCAAGATGAGGTCGTCGAGCCCCACAAGGCCCCACTGGCTCTGGGAACGATTCTCATGGTGGTTCTCCTTGCTGCCACCGGTCTTGCCCCAATCAGCGTGCTGGCCCTCGGAGGAGCTGCTTTCCTTGTGTTGACGGGGGTGCTTACCGCTCGGGATGCCTATAGCTCGATCGACTGGCCGGTTTTAGTCTTGATCGCGGGAATGATCGCACTGGGCACGGCGATGGATCGAACCGGTGCTCTCGAGATCGCGGCCGGACAGCTCTACGTGGCGACAGGAGGGTGGGGGCCACATGTGACCCTGTGGGTATTTTATTTCATGGCGGCTGCCTTGAGCCTTTTGATTTTGAACAAGCCCGCTGCAGTCCTTTGTGCGCCGTTGGGGATTGAGCTTGCGGCTAAGCTTGGGTGCAATCCGGAGCCTTTCATCATGGCCGTAGCCTTTGCGGCTTCTACGGCGATGGCTACACCCATGGGATATCAAACCAATCTTCTGGTCTATGGACCGGGAGGATACAACTATCGGGACTTTGTCTATTTTGGGTTGCCCCTCAATATTCTGGTGGGGATTATTGCCTGTCTACTTATCCCGTTGGTCTGGCCTCTCACGTAGAGAAATTTGCGAGAATTTCAGTAAAGGAACAACGCTCCATGCGAGGACAGCTTACTATCGTTGGGCAGGGATTGGCTGGAACCTGTCTTGCGTGGCGTCTCTGGAGCAGAGATAAAAGTTTTCGCCTTCTACATCTTGGGGAGGGACAGAGTGCCTCAGCCATCTCGGCCGGCCTTCTCACACCAGTGACGGGTCGGAGCCTGAATCCGAGCTGGCGCTTGTCTGAATTTCTTGGCGAGGCCCGGGCATTTTACCGTAAGGTAGAAGATGCTCTGGGGGAAAAGTTTTTCCATGAGATTCCGATTTTGCGTCTCTTCTCCGGTGTGGAAGAGCGGCGGCTTTATGAGCGCAAGCGCGAGGCAGTGAAGCCTTGGACAGAGGCATTTCTCGAAGCCGAGGATTGTCCCTGTCAAGCGCCCCATGGCGGAGTGGTCTGGAAGGGTGGTGGTCGTCTTGATACCAGACGGTTTCTTGAAGCCTCCGGGATATTCTTTCGAGATTCAGGGCTACTTGAGACAGAGGAGGTTGACCTTGTGCAGGCCTGGGAGGCCAAGGAGCCTACTGTCATGTGCACTGGAGCAGCAGGTCTTGGCGCAGGCCCTTTCAAATTTCTTCCCGAACGCAGGGCAAAAGGAGAAATTCTGACTGTTCGTATTCCGGGGCAACCTGAAGATCGCGTCCTCAGTCGGAATGGATGGATGATTCCGCTTGGAGAAGGCCTCTTCCGGGTTGGATCGACCTACAGCTGGGAGGATTTAACGGACGCAGGGACGAGTTCTGGCCGTCTTCAAATTGAGAGTCTGGTTCGCTCATTTACCGATCTTTCTTTTGAGACGGTAGAGCATGTTGCGGGCGTTCGCCCAATTATTCGGCAAAGTCGGCCGGTGATCGGATCTCACCCGGATAATGAGAATCTTCTGATTTTTAATGGTCTGGGTTCGAAGGGCGTTCTTTATGCCCCAGGGGTGGCCGAGAGACTGGCGGCATATCTCTGCGAGAAGGTGGAGATTGAGGAGGATTTGAACATAGAAGCCCTCGTGGAATAGGACTAGGACTGTGAGAATTACCGAGCAAGCTCACCTGGCTGTGCGGACAGTGGTAAAAACAGGAGAGGAGGTTGTCGATGCCACCGCGGGCAATGGGCATGATACAGTGTTCCTTGCGAAACTGGTCGGTGCCAGTGGGCGGGTTTTCGCCTTTGATATTCAGGAGGAAGCTATGGTTGCAACCCAGGCTAATCTCGATGCCTCCGGTATTCCGGTCGAGAGGGTGTCCCTCATCCGTGAGAGTCACGCGACTCTGGGAAACCATATAATAGATCCAGTAGCAGCTGTGATGTTTAATTTAGGATACCGCCCAGGTGGAGATCACAAAATCCGTACTCGATGTGAGGAGACCCTGGTTGCCCTGGAGAGTGCCTGGGAAGTGATACGGACCGAGGGTATTCTTACGGTTGTATGTTACCGTGGTCACCCCGGTGGGGAGGAGGAAAGCAGGGCCGTGCTGGAGGCTGCCCACAAACTGGCAATGGAGGGAGCCGTGATAAATACCTGCGGGATGGAAGAGACCGATGCCGGTCCTTTTCTGGTGGTGGTCCGCAAGGGTTAATACCCCCACGGCCAAATAGGCGAATTGCCCACTGGCCCGTTCATCAGGTTGCCGCGGCTTTTAGGAGAAAATCTCTCCCTCGTTGAAAAATCGGTTGAGCTCGGCTTCCGCGGCCTCAGGACTATCGGAGGCGTGGCAGATGTTCCGCGTTTTGGATGATTCATCCTTGCGGCCGTAGTCACCGCGGATCGTTCCTTCTTCAGCTTCCTTAGAGTCGGTTGGTCCGAGAAGCTTCCTTGCCTTGCTGATGCCATCATCGGCTTCCAGCGCGAGTGCGATAATCGGTGTTTCCTGCATGAAGGACTGGATAGCGGGGAAGAAGTCAAACTGCACAATATGGGAGTAGTGCTCATTGATGAGTTCATCGCTGGCCTCAAGCATCTTGAGGCCGCGAATACGGAATCCCTCTTTCAGGAAGCGGTCCAGGACAACGCCCGAGAGGCCCTGTTGGATGCCATCGGGTTTAAAGAGAACAAGAGTAGTTTCAGTAGCCATCAGCGGCAGCTTGCATCGCGGGGAGGGAGGGTCAAGCCAAAGGGAATCCCCAGGAGATTGAGATCAACTCCGAGCTCAGAAGGGGGCAGCGTAGGTATTACAGCGATTGTGCCAGCCAGCAGTCCAACGTTTTTCTCCTCTGTCCGGGGGAGAGTTTTGCACCCGGCGATCCAGGCACCGCTTGGCTGCAGCTGCGAATTCCCGGGCAGCGGACTGACCGCGCGCAACGGGTTGCATTTCCATGAGAACCCACATGAGGCCCCAGCCCTGCTCCTTGTATCGCTCCCGGGGGTTGGTTCCGTCGCCCTTGAAATTGACATAATCGATCAGAGCGTAAGTTCCATTGGCGGTCGCGGCGACCTTGTCATAGCAGTCCTTGATGTGTGCTCGGTGAGCGACCGGGGCTGCGTTCATGATTCTCGGAAGAGCCGCGCGTGACTTCGTCATTATGAAATCGGTCTGGAGCTCTATCGCGGTAGCCAGCCAGCTTCGAAGCTCGGAGAGGGAAGGCCCATTGAACTCCCGCTGGAATTCCTCTCGGCTGGACCATGGGCAATCCGGGAGGAGGGCAACCGCTGGCAGGTTGGGAGCTCTCCTTTCCCGTGCAAACCTGATAAATTCAGGCCATGTTTCCGTCCAACGGCCGTCAAATCCGCGGGGATACCAGATGAAGTGCCCAATCCCCAGGGATGGAAATTCCTCGCCAATATTCCAGTGGGTGAGACCGGTCACTTTGCCTCCGGATTCGTTTTTCCATATTTTCATGCCGATTCGGGCCCTTTGGTTTCCAGCTAGGCTTGCATTTTGCATGGGGGAGCCCTGGTTTTGCATCTGGGATGCCGCTGTAGAATTCGCGGGTGGCCTGATGGAGGTCTCATCGGCCCTGTTTCCCGGCGAGCAGGAACCTAGCAGAAGGGAGAGAGCGAGGAATATGCGCAGGTCTTGCATGGGTTAGTATAACGTGCAGGATTCGCTTTGAGCAACCACGAGTAGCAACTGAGTAAAGTTCCTTGGGATCAGGTAGTAAGTATTAGCGGGATGGATATCGCTAAGCTTTTTCTTACCGCTCTGGTGGTTCTGATGGTGACCAAGGTCCAGATTTTTCATGATCGGCTCTCCGCGCTACTAGTGGCTCTGCCTCTTACCTCCCTTCTGGCCATGATCTGGATGCGGGTGGAAGGGCAGGATGCCAGTCGTATTGCCAATCACGCTCAGGGAACGTTCTGGTTTGTCCTTCCGACTCTTCCCATGTTTCTGCTCCTGCCCTGGATGTTACGCCATGGTTGGGGGTTTGGGACGGCATTGGCCGCCAACTGTATTTTAACCGTGATTCTCTTTCTTGGGTTGGTGGCAATTCTGAAGCGAGTTGGAATCAACCTTCTGTGAGCAAGGCAGTCTGGCAGGGGGAATCCGGATAGGCCTCAGGCATCCTCATTTTTTTCGAACGCCGTGCCGTTTCGGTTGTAATCACTGGAATCCGAGCGCGACATGCTTCCTCAGCCTTCATAGCTCATCGTCGCGCTTGTCGATTGGGTTATGACCCATGGGGAGGTCTGGATGGGTGTTTAACCTTCAGAAAGGGTGGCTGGGGATCGCCCTGGTAGGGGTGGGGGCTCTTTCCGGAGAGAGGCGTGGTCCTACCCGGGGGTCTTCCTCGTGCTGGCGATGGTTCCTGTGATTCCTGGATAGGGATCCCACGATTCTCACGCTAATGAGCTGAAGATGTAGAGCTTCGGCCGAGAAGAAGGTAGATTGGCTACCCAGATGGCGGGTGCACTTAGGTAATCTCGTTGAAAACAAAATTTTCGGCGTTGGAACGCGCAAGCTCCTCATCCTTAGAGGCAGGATTACTTCAGCGCTGGTGATATTCTCTCTGGCCATAGCTGTTTTATGAAAGGCTCGATACTGAGGGCGATGGTGATTGAGATCTTAAGAATAGGTTCTTATTTCCGGGAATTATAGTCTATCGCGCAAAATTTCTTGAATGAAGCCTTGAAGTGTGGTTCTTCCACCAGCTTGGAGGGGGAATTTATTCCTTCCCATTTGCGAACCAGAACGTGCTGATGGAGGCTGATAACGTAATTCCCTTCGAGCAGCCGAAGGCGGTACCTGAATTTTCCGGTAGACCCATGAAAAGTGATCTCGTAGAGCAGGCAGCAGAACTCGTCCCCGATCCGCAGATTCTCATCAATATGGTGTCCAAGCGGGTTCAACAACTGAACACCGGGCGGGCTCCCTTAATTGATACCGTGCCGAGTATGGGTGCTGCAGACATAGCGTTGACGGAAATAATCGAAGGTAAGGTCAAGCGTGCTGAAGAATCAAAAGGTTAGTGACTAGGCAGGCCTGTCTACAGCGGAGCCCGGATCATGAGTCGAGATGTTGCCAGGAATAAGAAGGCACGCCGCGACTATCTTATCTCTGAGGTCTTTGAGGCAGGCATCCAGCTCAAGGGTACCGAGGTAAAGGCGATCAGGGACGGGAAGGTTAATATCTCGGATGCCTTCGTTCGTATTGAGCGGAAGGAAGCCTTCCTCTACGGCTGCGATATTCAGCCATGGCAGGCAGCAGGCGAGTATTTTCAGCATGCGCCGAAGCGCCCTCGCCGGTTGCTTCTTCATAAGAATGAGATTCTCAAGCTTGCTCAATCAACCGATGAGAAAGGATACACTCTTCCCTGTCTCCGGGTTTACTTCAAAGGGAGTCACGTCAAGGTCGAGTTCGGAATCGGGAAGGGGAAGAGCCATACTGACCAGAGGCAGGATCTGAAAAAGCGGGCCGAAATGAGAGAGGCCGAACGCGAGGTAGCCAGGTTTAATCGGCGCTAGGGCTGGGTCAGGGAAAGGGCCCGGTGGTCAAAGGGTTACGCCCGTGACTGAAAGTATCCCGCTAACTCCGCGGAGAGTATCCATCACGTCCGGGGCAAGCGGTTGGTCAACCTCAATGATTGTGAGGGCACTTCCATCCTTCCCGTTGCGAGCCAGGGACATGTTAGCGATATTAACCTCGGCCTCTCCCAGGGTAGATCCAATGGCCCCGACGATCCCGGGCCTATCATCGTTGGAAACGATGAGGAAGTGCCCTTCGATATTGGTGTCAACGAAGGTGCGATCGATTTCTACGATGCGTGGAGTCCTGCCAATGATGGTCCCGGCGAGGCGGAACTTGGTATCACCCTTGGTCAGTTCAGCCACAAGGAGTTCTGAAAATTCGGTCGCTGCGCTGATAGTGGACTCGGTGAGGTCAATTCCCATGTTTTTGGCAACAGCTGGAGCATTAACAATGTTAACCTGTCCATCGTTACATGCTGCGGAGAGGAGCGCGGTGAGGACGTGACGGGAAACCAGCCCTGTGTCCTGCTCTGCGAGAGCTCCATGATAAGACACTCTCAGGGAGTCGGGACTTGCGGGACCCAGTTTGGCGAGGACTTTGCCAAGCGCAGTTGCAAGATTGAGATAAGGTCCGAGCTGAGCCAGGGCAGCGGCATCTAGGGACGGCATGTTGATGGCATTCCGGATCTCCCCGGTTGCCAGAAAATCCCTGATCTGTTCCGCAACCTGAATGCCAACATTTTCCTGTGCTTCCGCAGTAGAGGCTCCAAGGTGAGGGGTAAAGGCGACGTGCTTTTTGCTGGAAAACAGGGGGTGATCTGAGGATGGAGGCTCGTTCTCGTAAACGTCCAGAGCGCAGCCCGCAATGTGACCCGTATCGATGGCGGCTTTGAGTGCGCTCTCATCAATGAGTCCCCCACGCGCGCAATTCACCACTAGTCCTCCCTTGTTCATCAGGGCTAGGCGCTCGGCATTAATAATGTGACGGGTATCATCGGTTAGAGGAACGTGCAGGGTGACTATATCGGCACCGTCGAGGACTGCATCTGGCGAATCTGCTAGTTCGATCTTCAACTCGTCGGCTCTGGCCTGTGTCAGGAAGGGGTCAAACGCAACAACCTTCATGTTGAATCCTTGTGCGCGCTTCACAAACTCACTTCCAATCCGCCCCATTCCGATAACGGCCAGGCGCTTGCCGTTCATTTCAATACCGGAAAATGCCTTCCGGGAATTCTTGAAATCACCGCTAAGTACCCCGGCGTGTGCTGGGGCAATATTGCGGGCAGTAGCAAGCATGAGTGCGAAGGCATGTTCGGCCGTGGATACGGTGTTGCCGGTGGGGGTGTTCATGACGATTACCCCGTGGGCGCTGGCGGCTTCCCGGTCTATGTTGTCAACCCCGACTCCTGCCCGGCCGATTGCCCGAAGCCGGGACGCGCGAGCTATGACCTCAGCGTTAGGCTTGGTTTGAGAACGGACAATTAGAGCGTCATAATCCCCAATAATCTCCATCAGCTTATCTGGATCGGAGCCGAGATCAGGGATAAAGTCGGCGGTAATATCGGGGTGGTCGTTCAGGAGGGTGACCCCATGCTCACTGATGGGATCCGCGACAAGGACACGGTGACTGGCCATTTGATTGCCGTGGATTTATGCTAGGAGGTTGAGAAAGGCAAGGACAGGAGGGCTCTTCGCCCTTCTTATCCAATCTCAGCGGGACTGGTGGAGTTCTGTGGCTCTGAATTACGATACGAGGCCCGTGGAGGGCTTGTGTTGCCCGTAGGTCCCGGATTCGGCGGGATGAGTTTGTTCGAACCAGAGCCCCTACTCGCTTGACCCCGCTGCGAGGTCTGGAAGAGTCCCGCTAGTGAGCGACGAACCCAGCAGAAAGCACTCATCCGTCGTACTCGATGGTCCCGACCGAGCACCCAGCCGCGCGATGCTCTACCCGGTCGGCTTCGAGAAAGAAGACTTTGGCAAATCTCTCGTTGGTGTGGCCTCGACCTGGAGTCAGGTCACTCCCTGTAATATGCATATCGATCGTCTTGCGCGGGAAGCGGCCAAGGGGGCTGATGCGGCCGGAGGGAAGGCAATGATATTCAACACGATTACGATCTCGGACGGGATATCGATGGGAACCGAAGGGATGAAATATTCTCTGGTCAGTCGGGAGGTGATCGCCGATTCAATAGAGACCGTAGCAGGGTGCGAAGGGATGGACGGGGTGGTTACGATTGGCGGCTGCGATAAGAATATGCCTGGATGTGTCATGGCCATGGCACGTCTCAACAGGCCGTCAATTTTCGTCTATGGGGGAACCATTCTCCCAGGATGCTCAACGGTTCAGGGAGAAGAAAAGTCACTGGATATTGTCTCCGTATTCGAGGCAGTCGGAAAACATGCGAGTGGTGAATATACCGACGCCGACCTACAGGCGGTGGAGGAAAGCGCGATTCCCGGGGCAGGATCCTGTGGTGGGATGTACACCGCTAATACGATGGCGAGTGCGATCGAGGCTCTGGGAATGAGTCTCCCAAATAGCTCGGCCCAGACTGCCGTGGGAGAAGACAAGATGAGGGATTGCTTCGATGCGGGAGCGGCTGTCCTTACGATGCTGGAGAAGGGCATTACTCCGCGGCAGATCATGACCCGGAAATCTTTCGAGAATGCAATCACTCTTGTTATCGCGCTGGGTGGGTCTACCAACGCCGTTCTCCACCTGCTTGCGATGGCTCATGCGGCCGAGGTGCAATTGAGTATTGATGATTTTACCGAGATCGGGAAAAGGGTGCCAGTGGTAGCGGATCTCAAGCCAAGTGGCAAATTTGAGATGGCTCCACTTGTAGATATTGGAGGGACGATTCCCCTGATGAAGATGCTTCTGAAGGGAGGGTTGCTGCATGGCGACTGCCTCACCGTAACCGGCAGGACGGTGGCTGAGAATCTCGCTAATTCAGATCTCGAGTATCCGGAGGGTCAGGTGATTATCCGGACTCTTGACAACCCCATCAAGGCCGACAGTCACCTCCGAATTCTCTACGGGAATATTGCTCCCGGGGGAGCGGTGGCGAAGATTTCAGGGAAGGAGGGGCAAGCCTTTGTCGGGCGTGCCCGGGTTTTTGATTCTGAGGAAGGTGCGATGAAAGCTATCCTTGATGGGGATATTGTTGCTGGGGATGTGATTGTTATTCGACGTGAGGGCCCCAAGGGAGGGCCAGGAATGCGGGAAATGCTCGGACCAACTGCAGCGGTCATGGGTAGGGGGCTCGGCGATAGTGTCGCTTTGATTACAGACGGAAGGTTCTCTGGAGGGAGCCATGGATTTGTGGTCGGCCATATCACCCCAGAGGCTTATGAGGGAGGCCCAATAGGTCTTCTCGTGGAGGGCGATCAGATAACAATTGATGCGGTCGCCAACCAGATCACGGTGGATCTCGATGAAGGGGAAATGGAAAAACGAAGAGCGGAGTGGACCCGTCCTGAGCCCCACTATCGCCGAGGAGTATTGGCGAAGTATGCGGCCTCTGTCACCTCCGCAAGTGAGGGAGCAGTAACAGACAAAAATCTGTAGGTTAGCAGCGGAACGCCTTGCCTATTTTTCAGGCGCCTTTTCGGGCAGAATTGCCATCTGAGCTGCGTTGGTCTTGCCGAGGTGCTTCTTTGCCAGGGCGTTGATTTCCTCGAGCTTGATAGAGGCATAGTCGGTATCGCGTTCGCGGGCCCAGTCGAGGCGGTAGGGCTCGGATTGGGATTGGGCCATGACGGTGTTGAGCCAGTAACCATTATCCCGGAGTGTTTTCTCCAGATTGGATAAAATTGGTTTGAGGGCCCGGTCCAGTTCATCCTGGGTCACCCCCTCGGAGCCGAGCTCGAGTCCCATTGTGTGGATTAGACCAGTGACTTTTTCCACATCCTCGGGAGCTCCGATCGACATGGCCATCAGGTTCCCGTAGTTGAAGACCATGCTCGCACTGGCGTGAGCCTGCGGGCTGTATGTTGCCCCAAGTTCTTCCCGGAGCTTGGTTCTCAGCCGGTCATCCAGAATTGCAGCAAGCACATTCAGGCGACGCAGCTCTCCGATCTCTTCCCGCACGGGAGGAATTTTCCATCCGACAACAGAGGCAGCCTGCGGGATTTTAGAGGTATAGGTAAATTTCTTGGAGGCCGGAAGTGACGGAGTCTGGATCTCTCTCTCCTTGCTCAAGGCCGGTTTAGTGCTGGAACGAGCGGGAAGTGCACCCACCGTTTTGAGAATAAGAGGGATGGCTTTTTCGATATTGAAATCCCCGATAAGGCTGATTTCGAGGTAAGCCTTTTCAAATTCCTTGCTGACCCATGCCTCGACGTCGGCAGCTGTATATTTTGCCAGAATATCGGCGTCAGGTTTGGCGAAACGGCCATCGCCGCCATGCGACCATTCCTGCATCTCGGCCATTGCACCACTGATTGTAAATTTCAATTGCGAGCTCATCATGGGCAGCATCTTACGAAATTGCCGAAGGGCCTCCTCTCTGTATCCGGGGTCGGTGATCCTTGCGCAGACAAGCTGGAGCTGCATCTCGAGATCCTCCTCAGTTGTGCGGCCATCAACCGTGAAGGCGTCTTCATCAACCCCGAGACTTGCTCCGACATTCCGCCCGGCGGTGATTCTTTTGAGGTCGTCACTGCTGTGCTTGCCGAGCCCTCCGGCATTGAGGAGCACAGTGGAAAACATATCGAGACTTGGCTTGTCGAGGGGTTGAGTCAGCTTGCCATTTCCGAAGCGGCCATGAACGCTAATGGAGTTTTTCTGAAAATCAGTATTCTTGAGGTTAATCCTTACATTGTTCGACAGGATCAACTGGGTGATTCCAAGGTCCTCGATCTGGCGCATGGATGTCACCGTTCCTGGATTCCCAAAATCAGTGTAAGCAAAGGATACCTCGGCTTTCTTCTGGGGAGGATCAACCTTCACAGTCTGACTTTCCTTGTAGAGTGCGGTCAGGGCACTCGCGCCATCTTCGGGCGCACTTTTCGACGTCAGCGTAATCGTCAGATCCCGGTTTTTCCAGAAAGCGCGAAGCGCCTCGTGACACTTTTCCGGGGTCAATTCCTCAACCGCAATTGTGGTAATACGCAATGATTCTTCGGGACGAGTGAAGACCCGGTTGCCACTGATGCTGTTGACGAGTCCCATGGCGAGAGAGGAGGACTGACGGGTGTCGGCCCTCTTTACGGCTTGTTCCGCCCGATTGATAATCTCTGCCTTCACCTCGTCCAATTCTGAGGTGGTGAAGCCGTGTTGCAGCGCGCGTCGCAGTTCCTGCTCCATCACCGGGACGGCCTCTTTCCATTTCCCCTCTACTGCGGTGACGTCAATAGAGCCAAATTCAATGGCGCTGAACCACTCAAAGCGTCCCGCGCTTCCAGAAGAAATCGGAGAGCCCTCTTTTTTTGCGAGAACGTCGAACCGGCGCCCGATGATTGAGTTTGCCACCCTGAGAGGGGCTTGCTCGACCCTGCTCGCAACGCGATCCGGAGTCATTTCATACTCCTGGACGAAGCCCAGGGCGAGGTCGTCACTCTTGACTTCCTTGTCCGAGAAAACCGCGGCTTGGAATTTGAAGCCTTCGGGAACCGTTCCCATTTCCGGGGCTGCCCCTGGCTGCTCCGGATCCTTCATGGTAGAGAAAATTTCAATGATCCGCTTTTCATAGACCAGGGGATCGATGTCGCCCACCGCGATGAAGGTCATGTTGGTCGGGATATAGTAATCCTTATAGAAGGAGGTAAACCGATCACGCTTGGCTTCCTTGATGACTTTCTCGGTTCCAATTGGGAAACGGCGGGTGATGAGAGAATCAGGAAGAAGGAAATCAAATTGCTGCTCCATCAGGCGCATTTCGACTGAATCCCGTGAGCGCTTCTCGGAGAGGATGACTCCCCGCTCCTTGTCAATTTCCTTGGACGCGAGTAGAGCTCCATCACCAAAGTCCCGCATGACGTCGAACCCAAGTTTCAGGGTTTCTTTCTCGAGGTTGGGAAGGTCGAGCATGTAAACGGTCTCATCGAACGAGGTATAAGCGTTAGCATGAGCCCCAAAGGCAATCCCAAGGCGCTGCATTCGTCCAAGAAGGTTCTCTACGTCGGGGAAATTCCTGCTGCCATTGAAAACCATGTGTTCGAGGAAGTGTGCTACCCCACGCTGATCATCTGCTTCATGAAGAGAGCCCGCAGCGATATGGAGCCGTAAGGAGACTCGTCCCGGGGGTTCGGCATTCTTGCGAACTGCATACCGCATCCCGTTCGCCAGGGCCCCAAAGCGCACATCCGGATCTACCTCGATATCGCTGCCCACGTGGGACCAGATGGCAGGCTTGGCCTCCTCTGCAGAAAGAAGAGCAATTCCTCCAAGGGTCAGAAGGAGAGACAGGGTGTGAATTTGGTTCTTCATTTATTGGGGATGGTTGGTTCTTCCGGGCAGTTTGCAATGATGAAACGATACCAAGGGCGAGGATTGTGCAAAAGGAATTGCAATCTGGACCTGCGGGTGCTTTTCTGCCGCCCCTATTTCCGGGCGCACGTGGCGGAATTGGTAGACGCGCTAGATTCAGGTTCTAGTGAGTGAATAACTCGTGGAGGTTCGAGTCCTCTCGTGCGCACCACTTAGATTCAGCAATTGAGAAGCCAGCGGTTCCCGATTCGGGTCTCAGGATTGCAGAAGTCTTCCGCAGGGAGGATGGAATAGAAGGTGATTTTTTCTCCTAAAGGCCTTGGCTCCCCCGGCCGTCTTGTGGATCGTAGGAAGAATTATGAGACCTTGCTCCCTGTCTGCTCTAGCGTTTTGTCTTCTTCTGTGGTCTCCAGCGATGCTGGTCTCGGGGCAGAGCAATGGGGATGAAAAGACGATGCGAGTCTTCGTCTTTGCAGGTCAGTCAAATATGGTGGGATCTGATTCGAAAGTAGGAGATATAAAACGCTTTCCCCCGTATGCAGGTCTCGAGGATCCGCAGGAGAAGGTGCTTTTCACTTATTGTATCGGCCGGGAGAATAAAAAGAGCTCAGATGGGTGGGTTGCACTGCAGCATGTTAACAACGTGGTCGGTCCGGAACTGAGTTTTGCCCGTAAGGTGACCACGCACATCAAGGCGCCGATCGGTATTATCAAGGTTGCTGCCGGAGGAACTCACCTTGGAGGGGACTGGAATCCAGATGACCCGATCGGATTTAAGATGTATCCTCTCGCGCTGGAGACCATCCAGAAGGCCTTAGCTGGGCTGGAGCGAAAGGGCATCAAGTATCGTCTTGAGGGATTCATGTGGCATCAGGGAGAGAACGACATGTTTAACGGGGATTACATGGAATCTTACGGTCGTAACCTGAAGAACTTCCTCGCCAGTTGGCGACGTGACCTTGGGGTTCCAGACCTCAAATTTTATATCGGGGAGCTCTGTACTAAGACGATCTGGGGAATGGATCTGCGCCCGCGAATGTATGCCATCAGCCGAGGACAGCGAGAGGTCACGTCGACTGATGTCCGGGCGGAGTATGTTCCCACTTCCCATGTGGGAGCGGAGATTGGACGGCCAGTCGGCCTGCACTACCACTACGGCACCCTGGGCCAGCTGCAGCATGGGGAAAACTATGCCGATGCCTATCTGCGCACCATTGGGCTGAAGCTCAAGAAGCCACGTCCTATGAAAAAATGGCCCTACAAAAAAGGAAGTGCAGTAAAGCTCTTCATCCTTGCCGGGCATCGCAACATGGAGGGAGAACGTTCTTTCGTGCAGGAACTGGAGAAGCTCAAGGCGGGCGCAGCCCTGCTCAGGGATAATCCCAAGCTAGCTTACAAATATGATCTCGGCGGAGGATACCACCGCTCGGTGGGCTGGGAGCCCCTCGGGCTCACCGGCTATTATGATACCTTTGGCCCCGAGTTGAGTTTTGCCCGGACGCTTACTGGGACCATCAAAGAGAACATTGCCATCGCCAAGTTCACCCACAGCGGGTCTCAGATCATCGACTGGACCCCGGAGGGAAGCATGGCAAAGAGCCGGCACATTTACCCGAAGTTCATTCAGTTTGTGCAGGAAGCGATCAAGGAACTTTCTGTGAAGGGGCACAAGGTGGAGGTCGCGGGTATCTTTTACCACATGGGTGAGAACGACATGTCCTTTCCTCCCTATCGGAAGGAAGCGGCGGCCCGGGTTCAGGCCATCATCGCAGAGAGTCGGAAGGATCTGAAGCAGCCCGGGCTGAGGTGGTTTGTGAGCCAGCAGCCCCCGACCGACGTTGAGAATCTCAACGAGCTGGATGTGGTGGGCAACATGGCTGAGGTCGCAGCCTCAGATCCCGCGTTCTTCCATCTGAAGGCCTTCGGTCTTCCGCCTCAGGAGAAGATGCTTGTGATTACCACTGAAGGCATCGTGCAGCTGGGGAACTTTCTCGCTGAGAGTTACCTCCAGAGGCGGTAGGCAAGCTCCCGGAGTCCCTCGGCTCGAGGGAGAGAGCTGTTCTGCCCCGTCGTAGAGCAAGAGCTCACTTCACGGGGGCGCTGGAGGCGTTGGTTCTGCCAAACGGTGATTTGCCGCTTTGCTCGCGTGGGGTTTATCGCTCTTTCCCCAGCCCGTCTTTCCAAGGATGCATCTCCTTGGTCCCGTCCGCGAGCTTATTAAGGCGAACAGCATCGTAGAGTTGACCGTTGGCCATGAAGGCGCGGTAGGTCAGCCATTCACCATCAACATCAATCACCTGGAAGAATGGGGTCTTGACCGCCTTTTTTGCGAGAAGCACTCCCTCGGGTTTATAGGTGTTCCACCCATCCTTGCGAAAGTCATACATCTTCGGTCCGCTAACCGAGTTTACGTAAAGTGACTTGATCTTGTTGCTTTCAGTATCGCTCATGCGCAGGGGAGTGTGCCCGCGTGCATAGGTATGATCGTGGCCCTGTAGGAGGAGATCTACTTTATACTTGTCGATGATAGGCTTGAGGACCTTTCGGTTCTTGGAGTTGTCCCTCCCAGCCCCTGACGAGAACATAGGATGGTGCATGGTGACTATCGTCCACTTGCTGGTATTTTCAGAGAGGACCTTTTCAAGCCACTTGGCCTGAGCCTCAATCTCCCGGTTGGAGTTCAGCGCGATGATCCGTGCTCCCTGGTAGGTAAGAGTGTATACGGTCTCTGCCAGAGAAGCGGGTAGATCACTGGCAGGTGGGAGCGAGAACTGCGACCGCCACTGGATGGCGAGTTGCTTGCCCTTGTCTACTCCGTCGACCTTAAGGTTGGTGTATTCATGATTTCCCGAAATAGGTATCGAGGGCACTGAGGAGTGAATCCATCCTCCCGCTTTGAACCATTCAGCCCATTCCCGGTCCTTGTGAGCAGTATTGACAAGGTCGCCCGCATGGATCGAAAAAGCGGCATGAGGAGCCTTCTTGTAGGCTGCCCTGATGATGCGCGACCAGAATGATAATATGGAGTTCTGGGCGTCTCCGAAGTAGAGGAACGAGAACGGTGCGGCTTCGGCCTTGGCGGTGCGAAACTGAATCCATTCGCTCCACCGGTCCCCGCTGCCGACTCTGTAAGCATAGAGGGTGTCTGGTTTTAGCTCCGAGAATTCAACGGAGTGGTAATGAACGACGACTTTGGCGGGGTCGACAAGCTCGAGTCTTTCAGTACGGGCTTTATAACTTTTCGCGCCTTCGTCGAACCGGGCTTTTGGAAGGGCAAGCGCGATTTCCGCTGAGGCTTCCTTGACGGAAGTGTCGGTGCGCCAGGTTACAGATTGACTGGTTGCGGTACTTCCCATCCACGTAAGGATGATTCGATCGGGATCCGGGCTGGCCTGCTCCCAGTGGCGCAGTTTGTGCTCGGGGTGAGCAAGGCCAGCGACGGTGAGAGCAAAAAGAGTAAAAAGAGCAAGAAGAGTGGAGAGTTTCATATCGAGTGGTGCGGAGTCAGCCGAGGCCTTCGACGGTGCTGTAACGAACGTTGCCGGGTAAGGCTCGGGCCGCAAGCCTCCGCTGAATTCGAGCCCAGTCTAGCCCTAATTAGTAGCTGGGATCCCAAAGGGGCCGATATTTCGCTTCCACACTCAGCTCGCGACCGAAGCGAGCATCGTTTGGAGAGCTTTAGCAGAGGCCTTCAACGCCTGCTCTTCCTTGGGCCAGAGCTTTAGCTCCAAGTGGTTCTCGACTCCTGAGCGACCCACCATGGAGGGAACACTGAGGCAGACGTCCTTGAGGCCATAGGCGCCATTCTGAAGCGACGAAACGGGAAGGAGCTGTTTTCGATCAAGGGCGATTGCGTGGATGACCTCAGCCATGGTTGCGCCGACTGCCCAGCCAGCGCCGCCTTTGCGACTGATCACTTCTGCTCCACTTTTCTTGGTCCGCTCGAAAATCCCCCTCTGGAAATTTCCATCACACCCTTCGACTTCCGTAAGGGGCAGCCCCCCAACGGTGGCAGAGGACCACAAGGGCAGCATAGTATCTCCATGCTCGCCAAGAATGAGAGCCCTCACCTGAGTCGGGGCGAGATCGAGTTCGGAAGCAATCAGGGAACGGAAGCGTGCAGTATCCAGCATTGTGCCGAGTCCAATTACCTGACCGGGAGGAAGGTCAAGAAAGCTGGCTGCCAGATGAGTCAGAATATCAACCGGGTTAGAGACGACGAAGACGATAGCGTTATCCTTCATGCCGGCCGCCTTGATGCTTCCGATCACTTCCGAGAAGAGGCCGACATTGCGGTTAATGAGATCAAGACGACTCTCATCGGGTTTCCGGCGAAGGCCAGCCGTGATGACAAAGATATCAGAGTCCCGAGCCCGGTCGTAGTCACCTTCATAAATGCGCTGATCCGCAAGGGATGATGCTCCATGGACCAGATCCAGCGCTTCGCCCTCCGCCAGTTTCCTGTTGGCGTCGAGAAGTTGGATTTCGGATACGATTCCAGCACATTGCAGGCAGAAGGCAGCATTGGATCCAACCCTTCCGCCTCCTCCGAGAATAGTAACTTTCATGGGTAAGTTTGGTTTTAGGGCATCGGCGGCGCTGCTCAAGCGTCGAGATCCATTTTTCTGCGCGGCATTAAGGATTCAGAGGGTAGGAACTGGAGGAGTTTCGCTCAGGCATGCTGCAACTCTTCGGGTAATCGGGTCAGTTCTTGGCCTTCTTTCCAAGCCGGGCTCCATATTCGTTGGTCGGATCCCGGTACATGGAGTGGAGATGATTGTGAGGATCCCCGCCAAGATCCTGACCGGCGTATTCGACAATCACGCTGGGCCCCTGAATGCGGTATGAAAAATCACCGCCCTTTTCCCCTGGTCCCCACCATGCAAAACTCATCTGGTCCACTTCGGCTTGAAGTTCTCCAAGTCGCTGTTTGGCATGTGCGCCAGGAAGGTCGCCGACATACGACTTCAGGACGTTCATCAGGATTGCGCGCTGCTTGTCCTTGAGGTTCTTGCAGGATAGCCCCAAGGGATCGGGAACAAAGCCATCCTTGCCAGCTGCCGCAACCAAGTTGGCCCGTTTCGGGCGGATTGTAGCTTGTTTTTTCTGAGACGCGGTAAGTGCTTCGAAAAGTGCCAGACCGGTCGGGGCCTCTTGTGCCATTGGAATGATCTTTTTACCTGCGAGCTGAAATTCTCGGGGTTGGGTTCCAATGAAAGTTGGAGACATTGACATGCGCTTGCCATGAAAAGCGAGGTTGATTGCAATGTGATGCCCGTCGAACTGGAGAGCCCATGGTTTGTCCGAAGAAGGTTCACCGAAGATTGCCAGCCAGTAGTCCTCCGCGCCGAAGCCGGGACGGCGTTGGCCATTGCGGAGGAGGCGATCGTCGGCGAGAGGAATGTTACGGGCTTTGCCGTAGCCTTGCGGACTGAGAACTGCGGCGAGGAGGTCGCAAGCGCTTTCCAATTGCTTCTCGTTAAGATCGCCAAGACGAACTCCCCCCTGGGGTCCTCTGGGTGGGACATTGGTCCATTTTGATTTCTCTGGGCTATCAGGCGAAAGGGCTGCCTGCGCCCGGAGTTTCTTGTCGAGTGAAGAGAGGAAGGCGTTAGCCCGGGATGCCATCGTTTCCGAATCGTGGGACTCGGCTTTCTGGGGTGTATAATTGGAGAGTACCTTGCTGGGTAAAGAGGGGTAATTTCCTGCCGGGGCGGCAGCCGAAATAGAAAGTGAGAGGAGCAGGACAGAGACGGCGCAAACCAGACATTTCATGATCCGGGGATCATGTTCAGCGCCGGGAGAATGTAAACCCGCAATCTCGATAGCACTGGATTACACCTTCCGGTATTTACTTTTTTCTACCTGGGAGTGTCGATATGGAGCACAGTCAGGGCGAAGAAATATTCAGAGAGGGACGATAGTGAAACCGTTACAAGCCGACAGTCTTTTGGTGCTACTACTGCGCGTTGGGGCCTTTCTCTGTCTGGCAGGATGGACATGGGTTCATTTTTATTGGGAGGGCCCTTACGGGGTGCTGTTATGGAAGGATTCAAGTTACGCGTTGGCAGAGCGACTGGGAATTGACTGGGAAGATTTCGTTGGCACGGGAGCTGATGATGGGTTGGTGCAGCGATGGATTGGTCTGACCGGTTGGTTCTATCTGGCGGTGACGGTGCTCACTGTGACCGTTCGCCAAAAATCCTACATCCAGATGGTGGGCTTGCTGGGAGGAGGCCTGCTCCTTGGGGTCCTGGCCTATGCCAAGTTCATTGGGGCCCAGCGCCAGCTTCCAATGCTGGTTGAGCATGGCGGACAGATTCTCGCTCCAGTCCTGCTGGTTCTGGCGTTGCGCTTGGGAGTTCGCCACTCGGTAACAATTATCGCCGCGATGATAGCGATGGTGACGACTTTCGTCGGTCATGGGTGCTACGCCATGGGCCTTTGGCCCATGCCGGCAACGTTTCCGGCGATAACGACTCTGATCTTGGGGGTGGAGCATGAGACGGCAGCAGCGATGCTCTGGTGGGCCGGAATACTCGATTTCCTGGTCTGTGCGGGAATCTTCTTCAAGGTTTCGCGCCGGTCCTGCGCCCTTTATGCAGCCATTTGGGGGCTGCTGACTGCTGTCGCTCGTCCGGTGGCGGGAATGTCATTCTCCCTCAATTACTGGGGGGCGGATCAATTTGTTCACGAGGCCGTCCTGAGGGCTCCGCATTTTGTCATTCCTCTTTATCTATTTCTTGTCTGGCGTCGATCCGATCAGATTGAGACGGTATCGGTAGATTCTGATATAGGGACCGGGCCGGATGCGCCCCAGAAGGTCGGTCCGAGGAAGATGACAGGTTCTCCTATTTGACTAAAAATTCAAGACGCACTCTGATGAAGTTTATTAAATGGCTCACACTTTCTTTGCTCGTAGTCCTGATTGCTGGTGTAGCGGTCTCTCAGCAAAAAAATCAAAAGAGGAAGGGACGGGCTGCTCTTTCCGTTCCCAAGGTTGCGAAAAAGGATCTTATCTGCTTCGCGCTTTATACCGTTCATGACAATACCCTCAAGCTAACCGCTCAGCTTTATCCCCTCGCTGCAGGCGACAGCCGGACAGTTGGTCTTGAGATTAAAAAGGAGAAAGAATGGGTCGAGGTAGCTCGTGCCACCGTCATAGAACGCGGATGGACAGCTCCATTCCGAGTTGAACAGTGGAATGATTCTCAGTCATACGAATACCGGGTTGTCCATGAAGCTGGGTCGACTTACACGGGAACGATTCGGAAGAACCCGGTGGATAAGGATGAGATCGTGATGGCTGCCTTCACGGGAAACTCAATCCATCCCGCACACGGTGGTGATATCTCGCGGGAGGACATTATTGCGAATGTCAAAAGAATCGATGCCGACGTGCTCTTCTTTGCTGGAGATCAGGTTTACGATCACTTCAAGCATTACGCGGGATGGCTGAAGTTCGGTCGGGATTTTGGTGAGATTATCAAGGACCGGCCGACTCTTTGCCTGCCGGATGACCATGATGCTGGGCAGCCCAACCTCTGGGGCGAGAGCGGCAAGGTCTCGACCCTCGGGGGAGCTTCTGATGGGGGGTATTCACGGCCGGGGGACTACGTGAAGGAAGTGGAGAGGGCTCAAACCAGCCATTTTCCTGATCCAGTTGATCCCCATAAGATTGGGCAGGGGATCGGAGTCTGGTTTACCAACCTGAACTGGGGAAATGTTGATTTCGCAATCCTCGAGGATCGCAAATTCAAGACTGGCCCTGCGGGACGAGTTCCCAAGCAGGGGCCGCGGCCAGATCATATCCGCAATCCGGACTACGATCCTGCAAGCGTTGATGTTGACGGGGCGGTTCTTCTTGGTGAACGCCAGCTGAAGTTTCTCGATCAGTGGTCCCAAGATTGGGAAAAGACCGATATGAAGGTGGCGCTTTCGGCAACTATTTTCTGCGGAGGAGCTCATATTCACGGAGGAGCTAACGGACGGCTTCATGCCGACATGGACTCGAATGGATGGCCCCAGTCGGGGCGGGATCGAGCGCTCTCTGCGCTGCGGAAGGGATTCGCATTTCATTGTGCTGGAGATCAGCACCTCGCGACGATTTTTCACCATGGGCTGAGGAGCCACCGCGATGCCATCTGGTCCTTCTGCGTTCCTTCAATCGCAAACTTATACCTGCGGTGGTGGGAACCACTCAAGCCAGGGGCTAACCGGGAGCCCGGGTCTCCAATCTATACAGGTGATCACCTCGATGGCTTTGACAACAAGGTCACCAACTATGCGGCTGCTAATCCAGAGAAGAAACCGGCTGGCAATATTCTCAATACTCGCTCTGCTGGATTTGGGGTCGTCAGGATGAATACAAAGAAGCGAGAAATTACCATGGAGTGCTGGCCTCGGAATGTGGACATCAGTGATCCAGGAGCCCGACAATACCAAGGTTGGCCTCGGACAATCTCACAGTTTGATAATTATGATCCTCCCTCATGGGGCAAGCTTGGGAAGCTGACCTTTGACGTGGAGAATCCTGTCGTTCAGCTTATTGATGAAGCTTCCGGCGAGATTCTTTACACCGTAAGGGTAAATGGAAAAACCTTCAGTCCAGGCGCTCCAAAGGGAAGGGCCTTTACGGTTAAGGCCGGAAGGGATCAGGCTTCTGCTGTCATCCTTGAGAAGGCCGAGGCAGGCGGAAGTGCTCGCGATATCAGGGTTAAATAATACGACCTGGAATCAAGTTGATGAGGGGCGGATCGAAATTTCGACAGCCTTACTCGTGGGAGTATTTGACTCCAGGGCGGTAGAATCTATGGGAACTAGCGGATTCGCCTCAGGGAAATACGCTGCGGCACTGCCGCGGGGGATTTCATAGGGTATGGCGTAGAAAGCCTGGAGCGTCCGCTCTTCTTCCTGCCAGTAACTGGTAATATCAACTAGCCCTACGGGAGTAATTCCCCGGTCCTTCATATCCTCTGGATTCAGAAAGATCACCCGGCGGCCAAGGCCGACTCCTCGGTAGCGGTCATTGAGGCCATAAACCGTCGTGTTGAACTGGTCATGGCTCCGCAAGGTCTGAAGAATGAGATGCCCCTCGCAGACTTCGAATTGATCGAAAGGAGCCGCTGAGAAATGGGCCTTCCCATCTTGAGTGTCCCAGCTCCGGTCTTTCGCCCCATTGGGCAAGTAGAAGCCCCCATCTTTTCTCGCCCGCTCGTTGTAGTTCTCGAAGCCGGGAACCACGCGTTCAATCGTTTCCCGAATATGATCGTAGTTATCACGAAACTTCTGCCAATCAATCGAGGTTCTATCTGCGAGGGTAGTCTCAGCCAGCCGGGAGATGATGTAAGTTTCGGATCGCAGCTCGGGGGAGGCGGGGTCGAGCCGGCCCTTGGACCTTTGGACAACCCCCATGGAGTTTTCGCAGGTGACGAATTGGGGCCCGGATCTCTGCTCGTCATGCTCTGAGCGTCCCAGACAGGGCAGGATCAGGCCGGCCTCACCTGTATGAAGGTGTGAGCGATTCAGCTTAGTGGCGATATGGGCCGTGAGGCGACAGTTCTCGAGAGCGGATGCTGTGAAATCAGTGTCAGGGGCGGCCTGCAGGAAATTCCCTCCCAGGGCGATGAACACCTGCCCAAGGCGCTGGTGCATGGCATGAATAGCATTAACGGTGTCATGACCGTGGGCCCTTGGGCATTTGATGCTGAACTCCTTGTCGAGGGAAGAGAGAAACGCCTCTGGCATCTTTTCGAAAATCCCCATAGTGCGGTCTCCCTGCACATTCGAGTGGCCCCGGACCGGACAAAGTCCGGCACCCGGTCTGCCGATTGCCCCGATTAAAAGATGGAGATTGGCAATTTCCCGGATGGTGGCAACTGCGTTGCGGTGCTGGGTTAGACCCATTGCCCAGCAAGTGATGAGTTTCTTTTTGCCGCGGAGGATCGTGTCGGCGAGTCCCTCGATCTTTTCACGAGAAACGGCGCATTTTGTGACGAGATCATCCCAAGATGAGGCTTCGCACATATCCCGGTAGGATTCTAAATCTCTGGTGTGCTGGCTAATGAATCCTTTATCGAGCACACTTCCAGGCCTTGCGTTTTCACGGAGGAATAATTCTTTGCCAAGGGCCCGGAGCAGAGCGAAATCTCCGTTGATTCGTACCTGTAGATATTGAGAGGCGAGGGGAGTCGCTTTATTGAAGAGGCCGCTTATTTTCTGAGGATGCGCAAAGCCGAGAAGTCCGGCCTCCCTGAGCGGATTAACAGCGACTATCTCGGCCCCGTTTTCGACCGCTGTCTCAAGAGCCGAGAGCATTCTTGGGTGATTAGTCCCCGGATTCTGTCCAATACAGAGAATGGTTTCCGCCTCGTAGAAATCTTCCAGAGTCACGGTTCCCTTGCCGATACCAATGGATTTTTTGAGTGCTGCTCCAGAGGACTCGTGGCACATGTTCGAGCAATCTGGAAGGTTGTTGGTGCCAAAATGCCGGACGAAAAGTTGATAAAGGAAGGCTGCCTCATTGCTGGCACGCCCCGAGGTATAAAAGATCCCGTGGTCTGGGGTGGGAAGAGAATTGAGCTCTCTGGCAATCAGGGCGAATGCATCATCCCACGAAATGGGTTCGTAATGGGTTGCATTCTCCCGGAGGATGAATGGTTCGGTCAGTCGCCCGCGTTGATCGTGCCAGTAGTCTGACTGCTCACGTAGCTCAGTGACTGAGTAGCGAGCAAAAAATTCCCGGTCGGCTCGGCGCAGAGTTGCCTCAGAGGCGATCGCCTTGGCTCCATTTTCGCAGAACTCCGTCTTGGCCCGGTGATCGTCCGGGTCGGGCCATGCGCAGGAGGGGCAATCAAAACCATCAACCTGATTAAGCCCGAGGAGAGCCTTGGTCCCCTGCGTTGCCCCGGCCGACCTAAGAACGTGATTGAGGGAGGAGGCGACAGCTGCTGCTCCGGCTGCCTTCTCCTTGGGGGGAGAAACCCTTGGTGGTTGTTCGGAGGCCATTCTCTTCGCACTCGCTGGATGGAGCTCTGTCGTCGGGGCAATCCCGAATGTATCAAGAGCTACTGCTAGGTAGCCCCGGGGCCCGGCTGACCTCACGATCTGGTTGCAGGGAGCTCCTAGGGTGTGCCGCCGGTTCCGGCATGATGGGTTTTCAGAGGCAGGCCTGCTGAATGATATGCGACCAGGGAGCTAGTGGTGCGATTAATGGCTCCCGGTCTCGTGTCTTACGTCACTCAACCGGAGCCTTTCGGTGCGGGACAACCCTATCACCGGAGGGCACCTTGATGCTGCCGGCGACTTGGGATTGTTTGACTCCCAGTTGTCCTTGGGCTCCGGGTAGGAGTGACGGAAATTAAGGGGGTTCGAGTCTACTTGGAGACTTCGTTGGTCTTGCCCGGGACCTTGGCGTTGCCTTCGATTTGAGGAAGCAACCCGGCAGCCAGGGCTTTCTTCAGGGAGTCTTCCGGCTTCCGGCTCCAGCGACGAACTGCGGCCTTGCTGAAGAGGTAAACCTTCTCTCCTTGGACGTCGACGCTTGGAGATTCAGGGGTGACGATCCGATCCGGGTAAACCGGGCAGAACTTTTGCGGGAGGACTTTGATGTCGTCCAGACCGAGCTCTTTCTCCATGCCCTTGAACTGAGGAAGAAGCTCACCCATCACCTTGATGTAGTATTTGGGAGACTGATTCCAAAGTTTGACGCAGGTCCCGCAGCAGAAGAGCACTTTCTTCCCCTCGAATTCGACGACCTCTTCCTCGTCGGTTTCATCTTCGATCATTATCGGACACAGCTTGTTGTCCGCAAGGGCCAGAGGGCTGAGGCCGAGGGACATAAGGGCAAATAGGCTGAGGAACTTTTCTTTCATCATTCGGTCAAGGATTGAGGTTCATGTGGCGGAGCTTTTGCTGTCCGCCTTATGTGTTATACGTGTACCAACCATTAATTATTCGGTCAAACACTGAAGTTTGTCGCTTTTTGTATCGATTTCCCTCTGTAGCTCCGAAAGGTATAAAGACAATTTCGCGCTAAACCGGTACAACTGGGGAGCAGACGGGAGGCTAAAGTATGTCATTATTACCCTATGAATCGAACGTTACTCCCCCTGCTTATCGCCATGGCGGTTGCCCTTGTGTCCTGCAAAAAAAGTGAATCGGGATCCGGTGATCAGGCTGCGGCCAATGAAAAAACTCCGTTGAAGGAAAAAGGAGCTGCGGAATCCGAGGTTGTTGAGCATTACACGAAGCTCGTTTCCGCGATCTACCTCGACGCTTTCGCCCACGCGAAGACGATGCAGGGTGCCGTCAATGCTTTCCTTGCCGAGCCTACAGCGGAACTCATGCAGAAGGCCCGGGACTCCTGGACGGCTGCCCGGCTTCCTTATTTGCAGACGGAAGTCTTCCGATTTTACGAGGGGCCCATCGATGACGAGGACGGACCGGAGGGACTGCTGAACGCATGGCCGATGGATGAGGCTTATATTGACTACGTGGAGGGGAGTGCCAGTTCAGGGCTGGTGAACAATGTTACTGAGTTCCCGAAGATTGACGCCGCCTTGATAGAGTCCTTGAACGAAAAGGACGGAGAGGCGAACATCAGTTGCGGCTATCATGCCATCGAGTTCCTCCTCTGGGGACAGGACCTCTCAGCGGAGGGGCCGGGGAACCGCGCTCACACCGACTACACAACGGCGGACAACGCCAGCAGGCGCAGTGACTATCTGCGGGCTGTCACCAATCTTGTAGTAGAAAAGCTGGAAGGGCTTGTTGCTGAATGGCTGCCCGGAAATGACAACTATCGAGCAGAGTTCCTGAAGCTGCCGAGCAGTAAGGCCCTCGAAAAAATAATGACCGGAATGTCAATGCTGAGTGGGTTCGAAATGGCCGCTGAACGCTTGAACGTAGCGTATGACACCAAGGCGCAGGAAGACGAACACTCATGTTTTTCGGATACGACTCATAATGACATGGTCTACGACCTCACCGGAATCCACAACGTCTGGACCGGTTCTTATGGGGACCTGAGCGGGCCAGGACTGCAGGTTATTGCTCAGGGTCTCAAGCCTGAGCTGGCGGGGCAGCTGGGATCGAAGATCGAAGAGTCAGTTGCTGCCGCGAAGGCAATTCCAGTTCCATTCGACCAAGCAATACTGGGAGAGGATACTGCGCCCGGACGGATGGCAATCCTCCACACGATTGAGACACTCGAAGACCAGGCCGAACTTCTCGTTGCCTTGGCTAAGGAGATGGGCTTTGGTGTGCCCATTAGCGAAGAAGAAGAATGAGATATGCGAGATGGTCGAGCTTTTATGCACTGACTTGGCTGGTGACAGCCTCGATAGCGTGGAGCGACGATCGTCTGAGCGGCGGTGAAACCACTGTTTTTGTTACTAACGACAAGGCCTTTGCCCGGCCGCTTGCCAACATCAGCCGGCTGACACGCCGCCAGCACACGGTTGGGAACTCTTTTTTCAATCAGAATTGGGTCGCATCCCCGGCCTCCACAACGTCCCGGGACGGTCTTGGACATCTGTTTAATGCCCGTTCCTGCTCTGCGTGCCACGTTCGAGACGGACGGGCCGAACCGCCGGGGAAGGGGGAGATAGCCCTCGGCCTCGTCATGCGCATCAGTCTCCCAGGCCGTTTGGCCACTGGGGGCCCAGTTCCGGACCCCTCCTACGGATTGCAGGTGAGCGAGCGGGCCCTACCTGGGCTCAAGGCTGAGGGGCATGTGCGCGTCAGCTATGAAGAGGTGGACGGCACATATCCTGATGGGGAGCGGTTCAGCCTGAGACGGCCGACTTACAAGATCGTTGACCTTGGAGCAGGTCCTCTTAGTTCGAAAACGAGGTTCAGTCCCCGGGTCGCTCCTGCGGTTCATGGGCTGGGGCTGCTTGCGGCGGTGGAGGATGATACCCTGAGAGCCCTGGAAGATCCGAGTGATCGTGATGGTGATGGAATCTCGGGAAAGTTGAACATGGTCTGGGACTATGAAGGCCAGCGACTGGTTCCCGGTCGCTTTGGATGGAAGGCCAACCAGCCCTCTCTGCGTCAGCAGACTGCAGGGGCTTTTGTGGGTGATCTTGGGATAACCTCTCCCTTGTTTCCCAAGGAAAACCACACGGCGAGCTACGCCGAACTTCATAACTTCGGGGAGCAGTCCGAGGACCAGAACCCGGAACTCAGTGCGAAGATCCTACAACGAGTGACCGCTTACCTCGAAACCCTCGCGCCTCCGGCGCGCCGTGATGTCGACGATCCGGTGGAGAGGCAGGGTCAGAGCCTTTTCGCCAGAATGAACTGCGCCTCCTGTCATACTCCGGAGCTGAGGACCGGTAATGACTACCCACTCGCTGAATTGCGCAGCCAAACTATCCGCCCCTACACGGATCTCCTGCTTCATGATATGGGAGAGGGTTTAGCCGACGGCCGGGAAGATTTTGAAGCGAACGGCCAAGAGTGGCGCACTCCGCCGCTCTGGGGTGTTGGTCTTCAGGAGAGAGTTAACGGTCATACCATGCTTCTTCACGATGGACGCGCTCGCGATCTCACCGAGGCGATCCTTTGGCACGGCGGAGAGGCAGAAAAATCGAGAGAGCTTTTTCTAAATTCGACCAGCAAAGAACGTTCGGCTTTGCTGTCCTTCCTCCGAAGCCTTTAGGTGAAGTGGTGGCAAGAAAGCGTTAGCTCTGAGGGCCAAGTTCTGCTAAGATGTGGGAGCTGCACAAGCAGGCTTCCTGTTCGGAAAGATCATGTTAACCAAGTTACATTTTTCACGCTCTTTGACGGCCCTCGGCCTCTTCTGGCTGGCCTCCCTTAGGGTCGATGGGGCTGTCCTGTGGTCAGAGGCGTCAGATGGAGACTTTCCCGGTGAATTCGGCGCTCCCCAGTTCCTGACAGTCACGCTGGGAGAAAATACCGTTGCGGGCCGAATGGGGCAGACTGGAGACCTTGGTGCGACCAACGGAAGTGATGCTGATTATCTGACTGTTATTGTTCCGGATGGCCTTGAAGTCGTGGCCATTACGGTGGAGAGCTTCTTTTTCTCTGGCGATGGAAACCCCGGAGGGGGATCTTTTCTTGCCTACGGGGCAGGTGCGGAGTTCGCGGGACAGGGTTTTGGAGATATTGACGGTTACGTCATTTTTGCCGCCGACGCGGGAAATCTTCTTCCAGGCCTGAGACAGGATATTTTCGGAGATGGAAGCCAGAATTCTCTCGGTCCTGGTGAACACGCCTTCTGGCTCCAGGAGACTAACCCTACGATCGTTGAATATTCACTGGCTTTCGAAGTAGTGCCGGAGCCTTCCTCTCTCGGGCTTCTCGCGCTGGGATTTGGGTTCATGCTTGGGCTGAGGCGCCGTCCCCGAAGTTGCTGAGTTATTAGAGGAGGCTCATCGGGCATCATAACGGGGCAAGAGACCGCTAGCACCAAAGAAGAGTTGGTGCTTTGCTGTGTAGGTTGTGCATCCTGACGCCAATAGTATCACTGGCGCTTTGTCCAACGAGGTCTGGGAATTGCCTCCCGAGCTCGGTGGATTTGTTGATTTTCTTGAGAAACTCCCTTTCTGCTGGATACAGGTCGTTAATGTTGAAATGGCCTACACTTGGCTTAGCAGGAGCCCCATGGTGCTCTCGCATGAATCAGGGCTTAGCTTTCCGGAGCTCGGCCTGACGCTGAGTGATTTTGAGGTCGGGAGTGTGATGGTTTGGCGTCACCCTGTTCATGCAGGCATGGTGAGAGTCTCTCTCACCTCATCCCGTCGCAATGAGCAGGTTCTTGTGGACGCCCCAGCGTGGGCAGAGGAGGCTATTTCGGAGCTCTCGCGCAACGTGGCATGTGTTCATCTGCTGGGGGACGTTGCGGATGGGATTGAGCGAAAATCCCGAAAGCTCTGTGATTGCTGCAGCGAACAACGTCGTAAGACCCAACTGGAGGGAGAGGGGCATCCGCTCTACCACCTTTTATCGGTAGCCGGTTCGAGCGAAAAGGGGCTCCGGATCGACCTTGAGGGAGAGCTCTTTTGCTTCAGCACCCGCTTTTATCCGCTTAATCACGGACAGGAGAACGGAAAGATGACCCTGGGGTCTTCCCGCTCGAGTCTCACCCTTGACTTGTCCGAGTTCTTCCGTGCCGTGGCACGGATTGATACAGTTGAGGAAGCCCGTTGCTCGGTCATCGATTGCTATCACTCCTATGGAGACCTTCTGCTTTCTGTCTCGCAGGAGGGTGATGATCTCTACGAGCTCTGGACCTCGATGGCGAAGCGAGCAGGATCAGGGGGATAAATACTCTGTGGGATTTACTGAGATGATGCCCGAAAGATACGCTGGACATCGGCAAGCATAGTAGAAAACCATCGAGCCATGCGCACTATCACGGTCCTTTCTCTTTTGGTCTTCGGCGTTCTTTGCAGTGGACTCTCCGAGGCCAGCCCGGCCCTGGGTGAGGGCGTGAGCTCATGGCCAGGGTTCCGGGGCCAGGGCAACAGCATCACACTCGATGAGAAATTACCTCTCAAGTGGAGTGAGCAGGAAGGCGTTGCCTGGCGTGCGCCGCTGGAAGGATTCGGCCAGTCAAGTCCGGTGACATGGGGAGAACAGGTTTATGTCACCAGCACGGGGGGCGAAAGTAAGGAGCATCTTTTTCTTGAGTGTTTTCATCTCATTTCAGGGAAGCGCCTTTGGCGGCAACAGATTGAGGCCTCCGAGAAAGTCGAGAAGGTTACTAAGATGATTTCACAGGGTGCTCCTACTCCTGTAGCGGGCCCTCTTGGGGTGTATTGTTTCTTCGAGAGTGGAGATTTGGTTGCCTTCGATCATGAGGGCAAAGAGCAGTGGAGCCGGAAGCTTACCAAGGAGTTTGGAAAGTTCGAGGGAGGGCATGGGGTAGGATCTTCGCTGGTGGGAGCTCCAGAGCGACTCCTTCTCCTTATCGATCACGACGGGCCGTCCTACCTTCTTTGCGTTGACCGGAAAACCGGCAAGACCGTGTGGAAAGCAGAGCGGGAGTCCAGAGTCTCCTGGACAACACCGCTTTATCTCGACCGTGGCGAGGAGGCGCAGGTGGTGATCAGTTCTAATGGAGCACTGGAGGGGTACGACCTCAAAGATGGCAAGCGGATATGGTGGTTAGAGAATATTAAGAGAAATACCGTCGCGTCTCCCAGTAGCGATGGAAACATTGTCGTGATTGGTTCATCGAGCCCGCGGCAATGCCTCGCGGTGAAGCTAGGTGGAGAGGGGGACATCGCTAAAACTCATATCGCTTGGCGGGCTGAATCGGCCACGTCCAGTTTCAGTTCGCCGCTGCTGCACCGTGGGGTGGTCTATTTCATTAACAGAGCGGGAACCCTGCAGGCGCAGAGCATCTCTGACGGTAAACAGCGCTGGGAGTATCGGCTTCCGGATGGCTGTTGGGCGTCTCCTGTCGCAGCAGGAGAGCGGATCTACTTTTTCTGCAAGAATGGCAAAGCGGTGGTGCTGGCCGCAGAAGGTGATCACCCCCAGATTCTATCGGAAAATTCAATTCGAGTGGCGGAGGATGACAAGGTCTATGGTTTTGCGGTAGCCGGCAATCGATTCGTTTTAAGGGTCGGGAGGGAGTTGATCGTGGTAGGCCCATAAATCGGACCGCGTTTCGGTAGAGCCCACCGGATGATGGTTGATAGAGAAGACTTAATGATGAATTGTCCGCCTCGGAAGCAGGGGAAAGCGATCGTTAATATTTAGTCAGTTGTCGTTTAGCCAGATCCAAAGTGCTTACGGTAAAACTTGGATATGGATCAGCCGCTTCGCCTCAAAAATTGCCACGAGGCCCTTCTCAATCAGTTTCTGCACTTCGATCCCATGCATCTCGTCGTTCGGAGTAGAGGGTTGTCCTTTGTCCGAGAAACAAATTTCGGGGTCTTTACCAGCGAGCGAGGGAGGAGTTCCCGGATGATCCGTGATGCGGAGAGTGGGTTGGTCTTGTGTCCAGAACGGTTAGAGTCGGTTTATCTCTTTTCCCCAGGAGCTAATCGACCTCCTGCCTTTGAATTCGATTTCGCTGATTACGGTTTTGGAATTTCAATCCAGCCGAGAGAAACTCCAAGGAACCTTGAGATTCTTGCACGCATTGCTTCGTTATTCGGTGACACCGTAGTGCCTGCGGTCGACCTGATTGCCAGAGGGGCTGGGTCATGGCTCGACGAGTGGGGACATATTGAACAGAGCGCAAGCGAAGGCTCGACGGATGCGAGGGTTTCGGGGACTGCGGCCGAGGGAAAGATCGCGGCTCAGATTGTGACTGCCGGTTTCGAGGCCGAGATCGCGATGCACCCGGCCTTCGAGGACCGAGATGGGCAGATAAGGAGAATCGCAGCTGCGGGAGGATGCGACGCCATCGTTATTGATAACGATGTTCTTGTGGTAGGGGATGGACGAGTTGATCAATGGGATGCCAGAGAGCTTTTAAAGCGGCGTGCTAAAGAACTCCGTTCCGAGGTAACCACCCGGTAGGTTATAGGCTAGTCCACTCGCCAACGGACTCCCATCGTCGCTCCCTCCTTGAGAGAGGCTCCCGACGGAGCATCGACACTCAGGAGCTCCCCGGATTCCCCGAGGTCCAAAGTGACCCGCTGCACTGTTCCAAGGAATTCAACCCTGCGAATCGTTCCCTTGGCGAAACACCCATTTATATCTGAGTCGAGGACGAGTTGGTCAGGACGAGCGAAAGAAGGCTGAGACCCGTGTTCCTTACATGGAGGAAGAATATTGATAGTCCCAAAAAGGGCGGCGACCTCCGGGGAGGCAGGCGTCTGCCAGATCTCTCTTGTTGGAGCGGCCTGCAGAATGCGACCGCCCTGCATCGCGGCAACCCGGTCAGAGATCGAAAAGGCATCGTCGCTGTGATGGGTAACGAAGATTGCAGTGGTGCCCTGCATGCGCAGCAAGTCCGCTGTGAGGGTGCGGAGTGTTTCGCGAAGTTCGACGTCGAGGTTGCTGAAGGGTTCATCCAGCAGGAGAAGCCTGGGCTTAGGCGCGAGGGCCCGGGCGAGAGCAATACGTTGAGTTTCCCCTCCGGAAAGCTCATGAGGCAGTCGCTTCTCAAAGCCCCCAAGGCCGACCTGCTCAAGGAGTTCCTCAACCCTTAGACTTCGCTCAGGGCGCGACCACCGCCGGAGTCCGTAAGAGATATTACGGCGGACGTTCAGATGAGGAAAGAGGTCGCATCCTTGCGGGACGAGTCCAATGTTACGCTGCTCAGGCCGAACAAAGGTATTTTTTCCAGCTAACGTTTCCTGACCAAGCGAGATGGATCCACTGGATGGGCGGTCCAGTCCCGCGATAAGGCGGAGAAGGGTTGATTTCCCGCTGCCACTTTTCCCCAGAAGAGAGAGCAGTTCTCCATCCTCGATGGTCAATGTTGCATCTTCCAAGGCACGCTGCTTACTGCCTGGATAGGAGAAGCTTAGGCTTTCGAGAGTAAGTTGTGCGCTCACGCTATGCTCGCTGTAGATGGTGAACGGGAGATGGCAAGGCCCACTTGGATCTTTGATCTTCTCGGGGACAAGGAGGCGTTATTGTCGGGTGCTTGAAACGATAGTCAGGACGAAGGAGATCGTCTAGCTTTGAAAGTGAGCACCGCACTTCGGTGAGGTGTTCGTCTGACTCACATGACCTACGGCTGGCGTCGCTTCTGGTGGCGCCAGCCGAATGTTTCCACGAGGGTGAGGCCGAGGAGGCAGGTGAAAATTAACACCAGAGAAGGAGCGGCGGTGGCCCAGATCTGCCCTTGGTCAGCAAGACCCCATGTCCAGGTGCCAAGGGTTTCAAAATCAAAGGTTCGGAGCATCAGGCAGAGCGGGAGCTCCTTGCAGACATCGACGAAGATGAGGATTGCTGCTCCTGCAAGGGCAGGCCTCATTAGAGGGAGGTGAATCGAGATAAAGCTATGGAGTGGACCGCGGCCGAGGGTGCTTGCCGCGTTGTCATTGACGATCGGGATAAGAGATTGGGACTGTCTTGCCATTTGAATTGAAATGGCGATGTAGCGCGCGGTAAGTCCAAAACCAAGCCAGAGCAGGGAATCAGAGAGGAGCCGTGCTCCGAGCCAGCTTTCAGGGGGAAACCATTCCCGCAATGCTGCAGCCATTGCAAACACTCCTGCTGCCATCACAGCTCCTGGGGAGGCGTAGCCAGCGATCCCTGACCCCTGGGCCATGACACGATCACTCCGGCGTTTGGTAAACCGAGCAACTCCTGCAACGACAAGGCCGAGGAGGAGGCAGGCTAATGTTACTGAAACGCCGAGGGAAAGGCTATTGCGTGCTGCTGCAAAAATTTCCGGAGCGGAATCGGGCCTGGTAGATGCTCCCCACCATTGGATGAGGATAAAGAGCGGAATAAGGAGGCCTAGGGCTATGGGGATGAGGCAGACCAACCAGCATGAGATGGATCCCGCTACCCCGCACTTTGGTCGGGGTGGGACACCTTCCTGACCTGACGAGAAGCTGCGGCGGCCTCGCTGCCATTGCTCAAGTAAAACGAGGGTGAAGATCCCCAGAAGCATCCAGCCAGCTAGTCTGCGGGCGGTCTCGAGTTCGCCGAGGCTGAACCAGGTTCGAAAAATGGTCACCGTCATGGTGTTGATGCCGAGGTGATGCACGGCCCCATAGTCGTTAATTACCTCCATTGCCACCAGGAAGAGTCCGGCGACAAGAGCGGGGCGGGCGAGAGGCAGGTTGATTTTGCGGAAGGTTGCCCATCTTCCGGAGCCGAGAGCGCGGCTGGCTTCTGCAAGGCGTCGGGAGGAACCTGAAAAGGCAGATCGACAGGCAAGGAAAACGTAAGGATAGAGGACTGCAGCAAAGATCAGGATGAGCCACGCGAAGCGATGAACAAGTTCGACTTTGAGATAGGCATCGACGCCCATCTCCAATCGAATCTGAACGAGAGCAGGAATGAAGGCCTCGCGGGCCTCAGTCGATGCGAATGCGGCTACGTAGGGAGGGACCGCGAGCGGCAGGACAAGGAGGACGGAGAGCAGTCCTCGGCCTGGGAACTGCAAGGTAGAGACGCACCATGCTGCTGGGACACCGAGCAGGACAGAGAAGAGGCAGACTCCGGCAACCAGAATCGCAGTATCGCGTATTACGGGCCCAAGGAGATTGGATCGCACGTGGTCCCAGGACCCCTCGTCACCGCTACTGCTGGGTGCGATTGCCTCCCATAGGACGAATACAACTGGTGCAAAAAGGATGAGCGCACAGAGCCAAGCGAGTATCCGCCAGCTCAGGAGGCTACTGCGGATCTGCTCGTTTCGGGAGCGAACCAAGGTATCAGGGCTCGCTTTCGGGGGTTCTTGCACCCGGCCTAGATCTCACTTCCAGCCCGCAAGGTCAAAGATCTTCACCGCTTCTTCCTGATGTCCTGCAAGTTCGTGGAGAGAGGTGAGGTCTGGCTTAAAGTCACCCCATTTTTTCTGAAGGGGTTCGGGCTTGATCCCCTCGGCGACGGCGAACTCAGAGGTCATTTTCTGATAGCTGGCTTGGACCTTCTTAGAGGTCAGAAATTCAAGCAGAGCAACGGCATGAGGACGATTCTTGGCTCCCTTGACGATTCCAGCTCCGCTGACATTCACATGAGCTCCACGACCCGACTGATTAGGGAAGATGACTCCAACCGCGGCTCGTGCAGCCCGATCTTTGGGATCGTCGGCGTTTTCCAACAAGCCGAGGTAGTAGGTGTTAACCACAGCTAATTCACCAAGACCCAGCGCGACGCTACGGACTTGATCGCGATCATTACCCTGTGGTGGACGTGCCATGTTGGCTGTGACGCCTTTGGCCCACGCGAGGGCTGCATCCCGGCCTTCGGCAGCCAGAATTGAAGCGAGGAGCGATTGGTTGTAGGCGTTGCTTGATGACCTGATCAGAATTTTTCCCTTCCACTGACTGTCGGCGAGGTCCTTGTATGTTTTCGGAAGATTTTTTCCAGCCCGCTCCTTGGAGTAGACAATCACCCTGGCGCGCATCGTGATCGGAACCCAAGTGCCATTCTTACCTTGAAGCCCTGCGGGAATCCTTTCAGCCACGGTTTTGCTGTTGAGTTTGTCAAGCAGTCCAGCGGCATCGGCGCGGTCTAGTGCACCGGCATCCGTGGTGATAAAAAGGTCTGCCTGCGGTGCCGCTTTTTCTGACTCAAGCCGGGCGAGGAGCTCGTTGGCCCCGGCCTTGATGACTTTTACCTCGATGCCTGTATCCTTGGTGAACTGCGCAAAGAATTCCTTATCTGCGGGGTAATGGCGCTGGGTGTAGAGGCGAACTTCCTTGCCTG
>Ga0115011_10000414_pt1 | contig 35185 bp, 18 predicted proteins | sample TroAtlMetagenome_2_FD_88705 | JGI IMG/M metagenome (GOLD analysis project Ga0115011, IMG submission 88705) | Marine eukaryotic phytoplankton communities from Atlantic Ocean - Tropical Atlantic ANT8 Metagenome | ecosystem: Environmental > Aquatic > Marine > Oceanic | place: Tropical Atlantic... | reverse complement strand
ATTGTCATCATCCATGTCTACATTGTCACCATATCCATCCATATCGTTGTCAGCCCACTCATTTGGATCTAAGCTGAATGCATCGACATCGTCATTGTAACCATCATTGTCATCGTCCAAATCTAATTCATCGCATTCTCCATCTCCAGCTGGAAGTGTACTATCTAATGGTATATCCATTCCATCGAGTGGATTGCTGAGGCATTGTAACTCATAATCATCAGAGTAGGTATCGCCATCATCGTCCATGTCTAAAACAAGTCCTGTTGGAGTTATTCCATCCGAACAAACAGTCTCGGAATTATTTCCTACAACTATTGGAGTGAATAATGGGTGTCCTGAGTGTATCTCATCAGGCATCCCATCGCCATCAGTATCTATAGATGCACATTCATCGAAGCGGAAAGCATCATTTGCATCTTCGATTCCATCTCCATCTGCATCGAAGTCTAGATATTGCATAACAAGACCGTGGTCGAACTTGGAATTTACTGTATACAATGGAGTTTGTCCATGCATCATTACCCATTCTTCAACAGTTAGATCTCCCGCGCCATCTCCAGTGGAGTCGTTAGTCCATGATACTGCGGCATCCATATCACAAAGGCCATCACCATCATAATCATACGGCATTATGTTATCTTGTAGACCTGCATATGCAGGAGATCCACCAATTTCGTAAACACAGATGTATTCATACAAATCTAACCATCCATCGCCGTCATCATCCTCATCGACATCGTCAACTTCTCCATCGCCATCTGTATCAGTGGCACTTGTGTTAGAATCGAAATCAACATCATCCAAATCGTTATCTAATCCGTCACCATCGATATCTGGATCAAGTGCATCACAAATTCCATCGCCATCGAAATCACTAGGTGAGTCGCTAGCATTGTTTGGATCAGTTCCATCTGGAATTCCGTCTCCATCATTATCGGGACCGCATTGATTTTCTATTGAGTCCATCCATCCATCTCCATCAGTATCTAATGACCAGAAAGTAACTGTAACTGTGTAATTAGTACCTACTGTATCTGAAATGACAGCTGTCTGCCCCTGATTAACATCGATCGTCATATTCCAAGGAACAGTTTCCGCATAACTTGTTGCCATATTGAAAGTTGTTGGATTCTCAAAGAATGAAGCGCAACACATTGAGTTTTGGTTTTCATCCCACATGTTTAGTTGCAGCCATACTGGTGTCGATCCGGTTACTGCATATCCAGGACTTATTGATACGTTAGCTACGACATTTGCGGGTACCTCGAATGTATAGTAATCTGAGTCATCTGCAAAAGAAATACTCCATCCATCCCATTGTAATGTACTATTATTAGCTAGTAAATCAGCTTGAGTTTGATTCAAGTAATCATTTACATATACTGCAGTTTCGAATGTAGCACCGGCATCCATTCCGGAATTAGCATCATTTTCTACGAAGCTTACGTCTGCGCCGTCATATTCACCGAATGAAACATTGATTTCGTAATCAACATTATATCCATTTGTTTGAATTCTGAGCATCGCCCATCCATAGGTATCTTCTACGCCATTAATATCTCCAGAAGCGTTGAACATGTCACTAACTGGCCAGAATTCAGAATCTAGAGTGACTTGTTGATCAGTTCCACTGTAAGAATCCATAGTTGTGTACTGGTATATTCCGCTAGTAGGCGTACATGCCAGATGTTGTGGAGTACAGTATACAATTGAAACCCAATTATAGAATGGATCTCTGTCACCATTAGGATCGAAATCAAGATCTACTTGAAGTGATTTGTTTTCTGGTACAGATATCTGATAGCTATCATACTGATCCCACTGTATATCCATCCATCCTGAACATTCTCCGCCTTCATATGGGCCAGTATAATTTTCTGGGTCTCCATTTATCATATGTAATGGATTTCCACCAAGCCAAGTTGCTTCATCGAAATCGGCATATGAATGATAATATGCATCTACTCCAGTATTACAGTCGTCCTGAATATCTCCAGGGCCTGTGCCAGGCCAAATCATATCAATATCTAATTCATACTCAGATCCGCCTCTTTCTGCATAGACTCTGATCCAAACATCTTGATTATTATCTTCATAATCTGCATAGCATTCTCTGTGGCCATCAAATTCGTATTTTCCTGTATCGCTACAAATTGTACTAAATCCACCCCAAGTAGAAGGAATTCCTACTGATAATTCAAAGTTATTTTCTGTTTCGAATGTTAGATTTACTCCTAATGCGTAATTATCAGGGACAAATATCTGGTAATAGTCATATGTATCCCAATAGTCATGAACATATCCAGTGAATGTCTGATTTACATCAGGAATTACTGTTGGTCCACCAGCCCATGAAGAGGTGGAATCGGATGCATCATCACCAATTCCTGCATCATTTTGATCGGTAGCACTGTATGGAGATGTGGTCTGATCATACATTATAACTGAAACAGTATAATTCAATTCATAATCTTCAGTAATTCCATCTGTATCTACTCTGAGGTATACATCTGTTTCATCTAGAACTCTGCTTCTATATGTATAAGATTCATTAGTAGTTACAATAGCTGGAACAGGATTTGCATAATCTGAAGTTCCAACAGTAGATAGGTATGAGTATCCAGAATCCATATAAACAGCTAAATCTAAATCTGCACTGATTTCTTCTGTATCATTGAATGCGGGATCAGGTTCACCTTCATCCCAATCTAGGATAAACCAAGCACCCATTCCTGCTGGTACGGTGTAAGTAAACCAATCTACTGTATCTTTGGTTTGACATAGCATACCAGTCCATTCATCCATTCCTGTAGTATTAATCACTTCTTCATTACCTTTTATTGAAGATGTGCTAGTATCTGACAATGCATCTGAACCAGATCCAGTGTAATCTCCCTGTCCAACAGCTGCACCGTCATCTTGGTTGTAGCATGGAGGAGGAGAGCCAGGTTCTGCTTCAAGGCTTAGAGTGTAGCCAGCATGTCCTGCACTTCCAGAATAATATTCAACTACTGCAAATATCATTGTTTTTGCTTCAGTTTGTCCGAGTTGGATAAATTCTGGGAAATAACTGTATGAGAAATCGAAGAAGCCACTTGGCCCTGAAGATTCATCAAAGTCAGTATAGAGAATTAAATCTAAATCTGTAGTATAATCATCCCATTCTAATGTTAAATTGTATTTATAATTCTCTGGAATAACAATGGCAAATACGTCAGTATCATCTGATTGACTGACCATACCTGATACTCCATCTTCCATTTCAATGTCTGAAACAGTCATTAATCCACTGAAATTACCTAGATTAACTTGGACTTCTAGTCCCATTCCTCCATCTCCATAACCATCAAACTTTTCGACTGTGTAGACGCCAGCGTCGGTATAGTTAGCGATTAAACCGGTGAAGAAATCCGGGAGAGGATCCCAGATATCAACAGTACCATCGGGTTTTGTGATATCTATTCTTGTTTCTGGATCGCACCATGTATCACAATAAGTAACAAATACTTGTGCAGTTGATGATCCATCAAGTTCGAATGTACCTTCTTGATAACTCCATGAGAATGGAACATCAGGCATATCTAAGAGAATATCTTTTGTTTCAGGCATTTCATCTCCAGGAGTTCCTGCATCTCCATACCATGTTGTAACGTTCATAGTATAATTCAAATTACCTCCGTATGAAGTACCACAATAGTAGCACCAAACCCAAATTGCAAGTTCGTCACCCATTATATCAATAGGGAAGTCAACATAATTATTTCCTGAAGAGGATATAGCGGATTGCCCATCAAATGTGGAAACGGAAGCAAAGTTTATTCCATTACTGTAATCATAATCATATGCAAATGCTCCAGAGTAATAGGATGACAGTTCATCAGCATATCCAATTGCTACCACATATGCTCTGTTGTCATATGTTGAACCTGTTCCATTCCAAGTTATATTCACGGTCATTCCAAATCCAGGCTGCATGTCAACGATATACATATCATTATTTGTATCTGCAGAGGATGAGTACCCTGTGGCATTCATTTCTCCCGTATATGTGATAGTCTCATTGGAATATCCAAATGAGAAATCTTCCGTGAGATCAATAGCATCATCATATACGACTCCGGCATCGATCCCTCGGCAAGCATCTGCACCAAGGCACGGCGATGGTACATTATCTCTTGATTTGTCATCTGCTAGCGCAGCTGGTGCATCTAAAGCACCAAGCATAGGCAAGCAAAATGAAACTATCATCAACATTGTTAGGCTTATTGAGCGGTTTACATTTTCATTCATAGGCGTCACTTAACGTGGATGAGGACTTGTATTGGCTATAAACATCTCTCAAAATGCTCATTTCACTTCATTTTACATAAAACATCAATATGCCATCATATTTTTCGTTATTCAGGAAATAAATTACGAATCTTGGAAAAAAATATCATTAATAATATGTAAAACGGTAATTATTAGGAAACGAATCTAGGTTCAAAAATGGTAAAAAAAATACACGAAGTTTCAAAAATACACTGATTTTATAGAATGGTTTTGAAATTTGTACTATTTTTCAAAGTCCCAAGTATCTTCAGATATGTCTTGGACTATCTTTTCGGTATTGTCTTTCTTCCTATTTCCTGAAGAATATGTAAAAATTCCTGCTATTAAACCTAGTATAATTCCTGCACCAACTACAGTAATGCCTGGATTGAGTTTTATATGATCCATTACTGTCAATGGATTGGAAATATCGCCTTTGCCGTCATTATTTCTATCTTCCCACTCACTAGGGTCGTTATCGAATTCATCTATGGAATCTATGACTCCATCATTATCATCATCTGGGTCAATCAAATCACAAGTCCCATCCATATCAAAGTCTGACGGAATATCCGAAGCATCTATTGGTGAAGTTTCGCAAATAATTTCTGTGGGATCTGCCCAGTCATCGTTATCGTCATCTGAATCTTTCACATCTCCTATGCCATCCATATCGTTATCAGTAGATTCCGAATTATCGAATTTGAACATATCTAATCCGCCTACATCATAATCTTTTATTCCATCTCCATCATCATCTTCATCAATTAAATCGCATATTTCATCTTGATCGAAATCTGCTGGTATTGAAGAGGAATTCCGTGGATCGGCACCGCAATTTGGCTCGACTAAATCATCCCAACCATCTCCGTCATCATCATTGTCTGAATTGTCTCCTAGTGTATCTAAGTCCAAATCCATCCACTCATTTGGATCTAAGGGGAACATATCTTCTTCGTCTAAGTAACCGTCATCATCGTCGTCAGAGTCAGTAATATCACAATATCCATCTTTATCAAAATCAATTGGTATTTCAATAATTGAAAATTGACTGGTGGAACATGAAATCTCATCAATATCACTCCATCCGTCATTATCATCATCTAGATCTGCATTATCGCCAATACTATCTTCATCAAAATCTAGCCATTCTTGGTAATCCTTGGGGAATACATCTATGTCATCGCTAAATCCATCATTATCATCATCCGGATCTGCATTATCGCCTATTCCATCTCCATCTGTGTCTTCTGTTTCAGATGAATCTAGTGGCGATGAATCTAATGAATCAGTAGTTCCATCTCCATCATCGTCGTCATCTAAATTATCACAAACTCCGTCTGAATCAGTATCTACAGGTATTGAAGAAGCATCTAGAGGATCAGAAGAACAATCAATTTCTTCTGAATCAAAGAAGGAATCTCCATCATCATCTATGTCTTCATTATTTCCAATAGTGTCTCCATCCGTGTCTGTAGTTTCATTTTCATTTGTCGGGAATGCATCATCGATATCTAGTACTCCATCATTGTCATCGTCATCATCCAAGATATCACAAATACTATCTGAATCTGTATCAATAGGCATCGAATTTTCATTCAAGGGATCAGAATTGCAGTCTATTTCATCTACATCTAACCATCCATCGCCATCATCGTCCTCATCAGAATTATCTCCTATGTTGTCTCCATCTAAATCTTGAGATTCATTTGGATCGTTTGGGAATGAGTCATTTTCATCGACTACACCATCGCCATCATCGTCTTCATCTACTGCATCGCAGACTCCATCTGCATCTGTATCTAGGGGGATGCTAAGATTGTCATTTGGGTCTGATCCACAAATATTTTCTTTATCGTCATAAAAGCCATCTCCATCTGTATCAAGAGAAAATAGCCAAATAGATAGATTATATATTCCTGATCCGCCATTCCAATAATATGAAGAAGTTTCAATGTAGACATCTTCATCACCAACATATGTATTGTTGGCACTAACAAATTCCGGTATGTTATTTGATGAATATGAAATACTAGTATAGCTGTCGTCATATAATTCTAAATCGAAATTATTTGCATAAAACATCATTTCAATATAAATCCCAAAATCTTCAGGAACATATATTACATAGTAATCATAGTTATCTGAATCTTCATCTAAATACCCTTCCCAGTTTGATTGAGATGCATTTGTTGAAATCCTAGTAGCATCACTAAGTGAATCGCCCGCATCTCCACCACTTAAGGCATCATTCTGATTTAACGCCGGTATTTCTGACATATTAACGAAAAGAATTTCTAAAGAATAATTGCCTTCTCCACCACTACTCCAAGAATACATGCCAGTAGTTACCATCACATAAACAGTAGAGTTACTAACATTTGATACTCCACTTTGTACAAACTCGGGATTTTCAGAAGAATAGTATGTATCATCGATGCTATTCTGGTTGGAATCATAAAGATACAAATCGAAATTATTTGATGAATTATTCATATAAAGTGTGGATTGAATGCCATAACCTGTTGGGACATATACAGAATAATAGTCTCTTGAATCTGAAATTTCAGAAATCCCAGAATTACCGTCTGATGCCCAACCGAAATAAGTACCATTGCCTGACAGTTCAAACGCTTCATCGAAACCATTACCTGCATCACTACCAGAATTAGCATCATTTTGACTTAGAGCAGGGGATGCTGAAATATCTGAAAAATTAAATGTTAAAGTGTAGTTAATATCTACTGAGCTGGATGAAGCAGCATATACCCTGAAGAAAACCGTGGATCCACTAACTAAAGTAGAGTTAGCTGTGACTGAAGCGGGATTATAATAGTAGTCAGAATCAATAGTTGTCCCACTAGGTGAATATAAATAGAAGTATATGTATGAACCTGACCATTCTAATGTGCTCCAAATAGTTTTATTTTCTGGTACATCAATTGCAAAATAATCATTAATATCCCAAGTAGAATCTACCCATCCAGTAGTGGTGAAATTTGTAGTTGGTCCTGAAATATCCAGGGCCGAAGAAATAGATCCACCGGCATCTACTCCTTTCCTTCCATCATCTTGAATTGATCCGGGTTGCCCTGCTGTACTGAAAAATGTAATTGTTAAATTATAATTTCCCATTGAGCTATAATATGGATAAGCATATACTCTAATGAAAACGTATTGCCCACTTAGGTTAGTGCCATTGGTGCTTACATCTTCCCATGGAGCTGAATAGTCATAATCTACTATTGATAATGATGAATCATAAAGATAAAGATAATCGTAGTAATTTCCTGAGGGAAATTCTCCAGAAACTGCCAATCCATGGCCAGCAGGAATTGAAATATTATAGTAATCATTTTCGTCGTAATTATAGTGAATCCAGCCATTGATTGTCTGATTGGTGCTGTTTAAACTTAATGCATCCTCTGCTAAATTTCCTGCATCTTGCCCTGAATTAGCATCATTTTGAGCATTCAAAACAACATCTAATACTACTAGAGTGGCATTATAATAGTTTGTCGCTCCACTATATCCATAGACTCTAGCGCAATAGGAGCTTGAAGTAGAAACGCTATCAGAAACAGACTCGGAATTTGAAACTGAACCGGAACTATCAACATAATTCCCATTTACATCATAAAGATATAAATCTAGGTCCCCGATTGAATGATCGAATGTAATATTGAACCAAAAATCTGCAGTTTGTGAAATCCAAAAACAAAAGTAATCATCATCATTTGGAGCATCTATTGTAAGATTAGACCATGAGGTCATATTTACTCCATTCTGATTTACTGTAGCATTTTGCCAAGTAGCCGTAGCTAATGTGTCGTCATCCTCATATGCGTCTGGAGTATTTACATTAGCCTGAGCAGGTAATGAAATACAGGAAGAAATCAAAATAACGACTAAAAAAGTTGCTCGATTATATTTTAACATGCAGTTCCCTCAAGAGTTCCAATGTGTTAGACTTTATTACACTACGTACTAATTTACTTAATATTCATAGAATCCAATGTTTGTTTTTCTACCCAATTTATTTTCTTTGACCATCTCAATCAATAAATTAGCTGGCGCATATTTTTCATCATTGAATCCTTCATGAAGCACTCTCATGATATTCAGTACTGTATCTAAACCAATCAAGTCTGCTAATGCCAATGGGCCGATGGGGTGATTCATCCCCAATTTCATTATACCATCAATTGCTTCTGGTTCTGCAACTCCTTCTTGAAGTGTTAAAATTGCTTCGTTAATCATAGGACATAATATTCGATTACTTACAAAGCCGGGAGAATCATTACAACATAAAGGAATTTTACCTAGCTTTTCTGTTAAAGAAATTATAGTTTTTGAGACTTCAGGAGAAGTAGATTTTCCATTTATAATTTCTACTAATTTCATTATTGGAACTGGGTTCATAAAGTGCATCCCAATTACTCTATCAGGCCTACTGGTACTATTTGCAATCTCATTTATAGAAATACTTGAGGTGTTTGTGGCAAGAATTGTTTTAGCTTTACAAATTTTATCCAATTCTGAAAATGTTTTGAATTTCAAATCTGGAATCTCGGGGATAGCTTCTATTATCAAATCGCATTCTGAAATAGATGAAAAATTAGTTGATGTGGAAATATTAGATAAAGCTCCTTGGAGCTCTTGGGCGCTAATCTTTTGTTTTGAAACGAGTTTATTGAGTGAATTTTTGATATTTCTCAATCCACGTTCAAGAAATTCTGGACTAATATCTACCAAAGTAACTTTTAAATCGCTAATTGCGACTACTTGTGCTATGCCATTTCCCATTTGACCTGAACCCAATACACCTACTGAACTAATTTTCATATCTTGTCCAAAAGATGATAGGAAATTAGGTTTCGCATATAAAAATTTGAGTTGTTACTCTCCCGTCAAGTAAAAAGGCCCCTAGGTTTTGGATAATACGCAGTCCCGTAGTGTAGTGGTCCATCATCTCGGGTTTTGGTCCCGGGGACCCTGGTTCGAATCCGGGCGGGACTACCACAATTTGAAAATTAAAGAAAGAATCATTTTTGGATGCTATCGGAATCTTTGCTTAGATCTTTGGTAATATTCTTTTGGTGACTTTCTAGAGTCCCACCACCAATCTCTAACAATTTGGAATCTCTCCATAATCTTTCAACCACATATTCTCCAACATAGCCATATCCACCCATAACTTGTATTGCTCTATCAGCAATATTTTTGGCTGCGGTAGTTGCAAATAACTTCACACCATCAGTATCTAATCTATTACCAGACTGAGAAAGATTAGTGTTTCTAGCAGTTTCGTATACATATGCCTTCATGGCCCTATATTCTGCCCATGATTCTGCAATATGCCTTTGAATTTGTCCAAAATTTCTAATTTTTTTACCGAACGCTTCTCTTTCAGTAGCATATTTATTCATTTCATGTAGACTTCTACGGGCTATTCCCAAACTCATAGCAGCAAGTCCGATTCTTTCTATTTCCAGATTTCTCATCATATGAATCATTGATTCGCCAATGGAGCCAACTAAATTTTTGGATGGCACTACACAATTATCGAAAACAAGTTCTGCGGTCTTAGATGCCCTCATTCCTAACTTATCTTCAATATTCTGACCTACATAGAACCCATCAAAAACGCCTTCGACAATGAATGTAGAAATTTCGGCTCTACCTTTTTCATCCGTTCCTGTTCTAGCATACAGCCAGCAAATATCTGCAGTATTTCCAGATTCATCAATCGAACCATTGGTAATCCACATTTTCCTACCATTAATGACCCAATCTCCATCGGAATTTTTTTTCGCGGAAGTTTTCATTCCCAGGACATCGGTACCATAATCTGGCTCACTCATTGCCATGCAACCTATCCATTCTCCGCTGCATACCTTTGGCAGAATTCTAGATTTCTGTTCTTCATTTCCATTGAATGCGAGATTATTCACCATTAATTGGGCATGTGCTAAATAAGCCAAACAAAAACCTGGATCGGAATAACTTAATTCTTCATTGACAATAGCGACTGAAGTTGAATCCATACCTGATCCTCCATATTTTTCGGGAACTGTAATTCCAAGAAGGCCATAGTCTCCAAGCTTTCTGAACAAATCTACATTAAATTTCTCCTCTCTATCGAATTCCTGTGCCTGAGGCTCAATTTCGGAATTCACAAAGTCGCGAATCATCTGTCGTAACATCTTATGTTCATCTGTTGGGTTTGACAGGTCTATACTCTCCCACTCTGTCATGATGCTGCGAATCAGTTTTAGCGTAAGAGTATTCGTAATCTAATTGTTCCAGAAAGCGGAATCTTCCCATGGAAGTCCTATAGCAATTCCAACAATTTCGAGAATTATAAAATTCCAAATTAGATATACGATTATGGATGCAGTGAATACAGCTAATGAAATATTTATTATCTTAGTTCTATTCTTTCTTGCTTCTTCAATTGAGCAAATTCCTCTATTCCTAAAATAAATTACCAATCCGGATGTAATCATTAATGCCGAAACGCTGTATAGTGCATATCTAACCCATGAATAGTATAAATTATTGGAAAGTGTATCAGCTGCAACAATAGCGGAAGATCCTGCAAAAAGTACCCATATTATAGATGGAAGGCAGCACATACTTGCAGTTACAGCAGATATTCCGACTAATGAAAAAAGTGGCTTGGTTTCAACTTCGTCCATATACTTAGGGTTTAGCATTAGGTTATGAACCCGTGTTATTTAAGGTGTGACACGTCTACTGTCTCGTGGGAAGGGAATCACTTCTCGAATATGGTCTGCACCAGAAAGCCAAGCACATACTCTATCTACTCCAAGGCCAAAACCTCCATGGGGCACTCCACCATATCTTCTGATGTCGATATAAAATTCATATGCATCCCTTGGAGTTCCTTCTTCGTCGATTCTTGCGAGAATTTCCTTTTCAGTCCAAGTCCTCTCCCCTCCCCCAATTATTTCGCCGTATCCTTCTGGAGCTAGTAGGTCGTGGCAAAGTACATATTTTTCATCATCAGGATCTGCCCGATGGTAGAATGGCTTTGCAATTTTTGGATAGTGAGTAAGGAAATTTGGCACCTCGAAATCTTGAGTAAGTATTTTCTCTTTGGAGTAATCTAAATCTTCGCCCCATTCAATTCCTACTCCTTTTGATTGTAGGATTTCTATGGCTTCATCATATTTCATCCTAGGATAAGAAGTATCTGCAAATCTAGAAATAGTTTCTAAATCTCTTCCTATAGCCTCTAATTCCTCGGACCTTTCATCTAACAAAGTAGATGAAATACTTCTTACTAGTTTTTCTCCATGATTCATTATTTCATCATTGGAAGCCCAAGCCACTTCCATTTCAGCATGCCAAAATTCCGTTAGATGTCGCCTAGTTCTGCTTTTCTCTGCCCTGAATGAAGGAGCTATTGTGTATAATCTCTCCAGTGCTGGCATTGCAGCCTCTGCATAAAGTTGCCAGGATTGTGTTAGATATGCCTTTCTTCCAAAATAAGGCACTTCGAACAATGTACTGCCTCCTTCTACAGCCCCAGCAACAAAATTTGGGGCCTGATATTCAATGAAGTCTAAATTACGAAAATATGAATGAATAGCGCTAAATACGGAGCTTCGAATCTTTAACATTGTAGTCATCCTACTTGTCCTTAAGTATAGATGTCTATTGTCTAATAGAAATTCTGTTTCGCCACCTTCAGCTTCTTCCATTGCAGATTCGGTTATGGGATATGGCTTGGATGGGTTTACTCCACCGATAATCTCACCATTGGTCACTAGTAATTCTCGGCCATGCTCTCTTTCTGTAGGAATTACATTGCCTTGGATAATTACACTGGATTCTGTTAGAGACCCGCGAAGTAAATCAAATGCCGCGTCTCCTACGACATCCTTCTTAATAACGCATTGAATGATCCCTGTCGAATCTCTAACGACCATAAACCAAATTTTATTTGAGCCACGAAATCTGTGAATCCAACCCTTTATTTCGACTTCAGAATTATCATAATTGCCAGCTTGAATATCTGAGATCCAAATTGACTTCGCCATCTTACTCATTATGCTCGAGATGATTCTCCCATATCAATTAAAGGATTAAATTATCTAATCATGATAAAATTTGGCGGGTCTGACGGGGTTCGAACCCGCGACCGCCCGGTTAAGAGCCGGGTGCTCTACCTGACTAAGCTACAGACCCGAGTTTCGGATTGGCTCCTTGCATTTAATCGCGACGGGAGTTTAGGATAACCTACCTACTGGATTTGTGAGTACTGAAACTTCTTCCTTGGATGCAACAACTATTGCATCGCACATTCCAACAAAAAGGCCAACTTCAACTACTCCGGAAATATCATTGATTTTTTCTTCAATCTCTGTTGGTTTAAGTATTGTAGCTCCAAAATTGGCATCTAAAATTACGCCTCCATTATCGGTTATGAATGGAGTAGTTTCTCCTCCTCTGAGGCTAATTTCATTTGGGCAAAAATGTGCTATTTTTCTTTTAATTTCATGCCATTTATCTTGATTTACTTCTATTGGAAGTGGAAATAGCCCTAGAGTTTCTACATGTTTACTACTGTCGGCAACTACAACCATAGAATTGGATGCTTTCGCTACAATTTTCTCTCTTGTCAAAGCTCCACCTCCGCCCTTAATTAAGTTAAATGAATTGTCAAACTCATCCGTGCCATCAATAGTCAAGTCTATTGTATTAATTTCATCGATTTTAATTAGTGGAATCTCAAGCATTTCTGCTAATTTCTTTGTTTGTAAGCTAGTAGGAACTCCGACTACCTGAAGGTTTTCTTCTCTAATTTTCCTTCCAATTTCTAGGATAGTATATTTCACAGTTGATCCGGTTCCAAGGCCTAAAATCATGCCATCTTGTACATAATTACAAGCAGAAACTCCTGCTATTTTTTTTAGCTCTTCTACGTCCTTCACAGATTAATGGCATAGAATGTAATGCATATAATTTCCCTTAAACTCTTATTTTTTTCTCCCGGTGGGTTCTTTTCTTAGGCCCTTGTCCGAAGTATGAGGGAGCAGGAGGGTTGCTGACAGTGTACGACACTGAGGAAAGTCCCCTCTCCATGGTGCAGGCGTCTCACCGCAAGTTGAGGGCCCGGGAGGGTCGGCTCTGCAACAGAAACGAACCATATCAGGTTAACAGTGAACTCGTAAGAGGGAGGTTTCCTGAATGTGGCTGGAACGAGCACCCACGCCGGAGCAAGTCCAAGCAGGCCCATATGGCACCGACAGGGCCGGGTAGGATGCATAGTTGAATGCAACCAGCCGAAAGGTGAACAGAAAGGGGCTTACTCCCTGCACCCTCACATTCTAATCCACTAGCACCGCATCTAATGATGAGTCTGATGAAATCGTTCCACTTTCATCATAATCTATCCAAGTCCCTTTACCAGATAGTCTAGAACTTAGTTCGTGATATGATGTGATAATACTTGGCAATAATATAGAACTAGTCAAAAGTGCTAGAACCAGTAAAAGCATCATCAAAATAAAGAAATTTTGCAGCCCGGGTATTGCTACGAATAATCCTGCTGAAAGTCCGGCACATGTAGTAGCTGTAGTTTCAAAAATCGTCCTTCCCGTTTTTGAAACGGTATTAACAATTCCTGAAGGAGTTTCGCCTTCATCCTTAATGCGATCAATAATATGAATTGAGTCATCCACGCCAATTCCAAAAACTATAGTCCCTATCATAGCTGTAAATACGTTGACATTAACTGATCCACCCCTCATTAACAGAGGTTGCCAGAGTACTACGACCGCGACTGCGGTCATTGTGAATATTGCAAGTCTTGGAGAACGAAATAGAATTGCCATTGTAATTAGAAGAATGCCCATTGTAGCTATAGTTGTCTCGGATTGAGAGTCATGAATTGCTTTATTGATATCTAGAGAAACGGGCAATCCACCGGTGAGAAGTGAGTTTGAAACTCCTTCAATATTCATTGCTGAACATTCTAAAGCTGAATCACAACCGTTTCCATTTAGGTGATTATCTATTTCTTCCCGTAAATTACCTGCAGTTGCCAAGTTTATATATGGTTGGTTAACATAAACTAGGGTCTTAGTCTCGCCCAATCCTTCATCGGCATTCATCAACATAGATCTAATCTCTGGACTTAGTGTATCAAATGCAATATTTACCATATCTTCCCTACTGCTAGCAGAATAAGGCCAGCATTCAGGCCTTAGAAGATTAGATGATTCATCCCAACATTCATTGTGGATTAATTCCCATAAACTTTGTTCGAAAATCTCCTGATCTGCAAGTTCTAAATCTACATGTATGGCTTTGAGAATATCAACTAAGCTGATAGTAGTTGTCTGGGGAACATTATCTATCTTGGTAACTTGCATTTTTTCAATCGAGTCGAGTATAGGCAAATCTCTTATTGGCGCAGTATTATTTTGTGGCCCACGTTCCTCTGCATTTACTATGAACATATTTGTCTGTCCACCTTGAAAAACGATACTATATTCCCTTAAGGCCTCATATGATTCTAAGCCGGGTGGTACTTCATCGGAAGAGCCTGTGATATCTTTTCCCAATTCTTCATTGTAAATATTTATTCCATACATTGTTACTATCAAAGAAAATAAGATTACTACTAATGTGTTTCTAATAGGTAATTTACCGATTTCTATCCAAGCTTGATCGAGTGTAGATAATGTCATCGTGAGTGATAGAGTTACTCCTAGAATTAAAGCACCACTCTGACTAAGTGGAGCTAAATAGTAAAGAATAGAGGAAGAAATGGCAGTTGAAATTACAAAAAATAATAAGAAATTAATTCCAAAAATCTTGTATTTTCCGTCATTACTTAATCGACTAGAAAATGATGTTTGATTTTCTATATTTTTTGGATTGAGGGAGTTCTTTTCTTGGCCTATAGAAGAGATATTTTTAACATCTGACTGGGATTTATCTGAAAAAGAGAAATTCCATGATTGACCCTTCCTATACTTCAGCAATTCTATTAGAGCGGGGACCATTAGCATTGATAGAAGAAAGGTACTGAATATTCCTATCAATAAGGTTATTCCAACAGTGCGCATAGGTGCTATTGGCACTAATTCTTTCCAAGTTAGTACGCTAAATCCAATCATAGTTGTTAGAGCGGATAGTAGAATGGCATTTCCGGTTGTCATAATTGCCATTACGGTAGATTTAAGACTAATTTCTGGATTAAAGGGATCTTCATATGATATTGAATCTTCATCAAATGTTTGTTTACTACTTGTTCTTGATGAAGCTCTGGACTTCAAGATATTTGTTCTATTTTCCTCTATCCTATTTGTTAGGTGAAGTGAATAGTCAACCCCGAGACCAATCAGTATTGGTCCTGCGGAAATTATCATTGGAGTTAGCATTATATCTAAGATTACAGTCGATCCGAAAGTTATTGCTAAACTCATAATAATAGGCAATCCACAAATTATTAAAACTTTGAAATTCCTATGAAGAATGAACATAGTTAATCCCACTAGAAATACACTTGCTGGCAACATTGTTTCTACTAATTCTAAATAAATCCTATCTGAAACATCGTGCAATACTGGAGTTAATCCGGTTACAGTTATGGCTTTTCTAGAGGGAATTACATCTAACCTAGATTGATCCATCGTAGATACAGGATTATTATATTTCCTAGTGCAAAGATCGCAGTTAGATTCTTCTGCTTCATCCAAAAGTCTTTGAGTGTGATTGATGAAAGCTTTATGATCCCTAATTATGCCTAATTTATTTTCTTCGGTAATTCCTTTTGGATCACTTCTAGGAGTTATATCTGTATTTGCCATATCAAATGAGATTCCCATGATTATTACTCCGGTATCCCAAATGCCATCCTCATTTGTATCTTTGACAAAATTTGAGATTAATGCATTGGCATTAGAAACATATTCGTCAATTCTTTCTTGAGCTCCATCTCCCTGAGGTATTGAATATCCTTGATTGGGGTTAAGATTTGAGAATGTACAACCGCCATTGCTGGTCGGCAATCCATATCTCTCTACTGCACAACTGAATCTTGAGTTACTTGAGTTTGCTTCTTTGATTATCTGGGCCGGCGATAAAATCCAGACAACTCCATCACATCCCGATTCAGGACTATTACAAGCCCAAGATCCTCTGTCTTCCTTGTTTGGATCTAAGCCTTCTTTAAGTCCACCTTGACCCTTATTATTGTCATCTCCCTCTATCCATGAAATTTGAGAAAGAATATCTGAATCTGTAATGTTCTCTATTCCTTTTTCCGATCCAGTAGCTGCATTATTTGTCTGCACATAAAGAATCACTATATCAGTTGACCATTGTTGACGGACTTCATTTAGCAAATCAGTTGAATTTGCTCCGTCGGGGAGATATATTTCCACATCTCCATTTATTTGGTGTTCAAAATCCATTGCATCTCTGCCTATTAATGCGGTAATCAATAGCAATAAGGCGACTAGGGCACCTGGACTACGTTGAATTCCGCTGAATGTGATTTCAGAAATTCTCTGTGCTGTAGAATGTATTGTATCAGATATATCTTCGGAAAGTTGGGCTACAGAGTCATAAATATCCCCGATGAAAGTTGAAGAAATTTTATCTTTAGCTTTTATTATTTTAAGTCTAAAGGGTTGTAGACTATTGAAGAACCACTCCCAAAAACGGGCCTCATCATCAATTTTATCATCTTTCGACTGCGCTGCCACAGTATCTGGAAAATATGGTAGTCAATGAAGCGTTCGGATAGCTCGGGTGTTAGATTTAGATTATTGAGCGATTAGCTCAAGACCAGAAGTATCTTCGGAAGCCTATGGACCTAGTAACTGGAGGTGCGGGATTTATTGGATCTCACTTAGTTGATGCATTAGTCAATAAAGGAAAAGAAGTTAAGGTTTTAGATAACTTTAGCAGTGGAAAGATGGAGTTTCTCAGTCATCATGAAGGAAGAGGAAATGTTGAGATTATTAACGCTGATTTGTTAGACCTTGGTGCTGTAAATGATGCTATGAATGGTGTAAATACTGTACATCATTTAGCTGCCAATCCAGATATTCGTCTTGGCACACAAGTTACTGATACCGATTTAAAACAGGGAACTTTGGCAACTTATAACGTATTAGAAGCTATGAGAAATAATGAAGTGTCGACCATATCATTTGCGTCTTCTTCAGCTATTTATGGAGAAGCAGAACAAATGCCTACATCTGAAGACTATGGGCCTATAATGCCGATTTCATTATATGGAGCATCAAAGTTGGGTAGTGAAGCTCTAATTTCATCTTGGGTCGGAACTTTTGGGATTAAAGCATATATTCACAGATTTGCAAATATTGTAGGCCCCAGGGGGACTCATGGAGTAATTTTTGATTTTATTCATAAGCTCAAAAGGGATCCCTCTAGATTAGAGGTTTTGGGGGATGGGAATCAAGAAAAGTCTTACATGTCTGCTGAAGATTGTGTGCAATCGATGATACATATATTGAGTAATGTTAGTGAACCCATTAGCCTATTCAATCTTGGCACAGGAGACACTTGTTCGGTTTCAAGAATTGCGGAAATTGTAGTAGAAGAAAGTAAACTTGGACAAGTTAGTATCGAATATACTGGAGGAAAAAGGGGCTGGGCAGGAGATGTTCCTAAGACCTACTTAAATGTAGAAAAATTATTGGCCACTGGGTTCATTCCGACTTCTACGTCCGAAGATGCGGTGAGATATACTGCTCTTTCTCTTATTGAAGAGATAGGGTTGAATTAGAATTCCTAGATTTATACAAAAATCGGCATTATTTACAATAAATCACGAACCGGTTTCATAACCAAAGATAGTTTCCAGTAATTGTGAGTAAGCGTTGGTACCAGGAAAACAAAAGGGACCCCTGGAGAAGACAGGCCAAATCTAAGGGATATAGAGCTAGGTCAGCATACAAACTTCTTCAGATACAAGAGAAGTTTAAAATTATTAAAATCGGAAATAATGTTTTGGATATTGGGTGCCATCCGGGCGGGTGGACTCAAGTTTCAGTTGAAATAGTGGGAGATAGTGGAATTGTTGTAGGTGTTGATTTATTGACTACTTCCTCGATAGAAGGAGCGGAAATAATAATTGGCGATATTACAGAAAATAGTACTATAGAAAGGATTGCTGATATTACTAGAAATACTAAATTTGATGTAATAATTAGCGATATTTCACCTGGATTGACAGGTAGATATGATACAGATCAAGCTATATCACTGGAGTTGTCAACAATGGCATTGGATACAGCTTTTGATTTAGTGAAAGTTGGAGGGAATTTCATAACGAAAATCTTTCAGGGTAGAGGAGTAGAAGGACTTGTAGAATCTGCAAAAAGAAGATTTATGAATGTGAATAGATACACGCCCACGGCGAGTAGAACAGCTTCATCGGAGACTTACTTGATTTGTCAGAATAGGCTACTTAACCCTCGTAAAGGATCTAAAAATAGTGCAATGGAAGAAGTAAAAAATCATTTGGAAACTATTGGAATAATTACTGAAAATGAAATTCAGTTAGATGATGAAACGGTAGTTGGCTTTCGGAAATATAGAAAGGCAGAAGAAACCTGAAAAATTACTCAGAATATCTATCATATGGAATTATATTCTGCCATTCTGAAGCATCTGAACGGGCCACAATCGCATGTACCCAATCAGTTTCTGAGCAGTTAAAAACTTCATGTGGCAGACCAGGCTCTATGTAGAACATATCACCTTCATTGTGAATTACAGAATTTCTACACCCGGGCCCAAATTCGTGTCTAACTCCGCCCTTTAATAAAAAAATCATCACATCGAAGTCGACATGAATATGTGCCTTTGCAACTCCGCCAGGAGGGATATATGCCCTATTCATCGATAGGCCGGTGGATGGAGTATTCTTTCCTGAAAGTCCGGGACCATATTCTATATTATTCCATCCACGTACTTTTTCTAAGTCCCTTAGGCTCCAAATACCACCTTCATTAGTTACGAAACTATTCAAATCGATTTGGCCTTTTGTTACATCTAATTCTTCATCTTTCATTATATTATCTTGGGATAAACTTCTTTTCAATTTATTCCAGAAATTTACAAAAATACATGTTAAATAGATAATCAACGCTAAAAAGGAGTCTTGTTTCGACCCGAAAGTCGGAGTGTAGTCGAGATGTCAAAGCGGGCCAATGTTTGTTCATCATCGGGGATTCCTTTAGTTGAATCTCAAAGTACCTCTTTTCCTTGTCCAGGGTGTGGGAAATCCATTGGAAGAAGTCAAAGGTGCAGAGTTCAGGCTGTAAGCTATATTTGCCCTAATTGTAGGTTTGAAGGTCCTTGAGGTGCTTTTATGGGAGAAGTAGTTGTAAAATATAAGGTTACGATTAATCAACCAGAAGATGGTATTCCTGACTATGAGAAAATCGCTAATAACATATCACAATTTGAAGAAGTTCAGAAAGTAGAGATTAAGCCTCTGGCTTTTGGGATGATGTTCATAGAAGTCCAAGCTGTCTTGGGTGAAGGAGAAGGAATAGTTGACGGTTTCGAAGATAAAGTAAGGCAATCAGATTCTTCTATTGGTCAGATTGAAGCTCTCGAGATGGGTAGATTATAATTAATAATGATTTAGAGGAGAATGCATAAATTCTCTCAATAATATCGTTGCATATGTACCTGGTGGTAGAGTGAATGTAAATCTAATACTCGCCCCTTCTGGGTGCCATCTATCTCCTTCTTGAGGTCCTTTATCCCACCTTTCTGACATATCGCTATTGTAATCAGGTGCTTGTGCAACATTAAAATCTCTGAATGGGACTGATAGTTGTCTTCTTGTTCCAGAAGTAGTCAATCTGGGTATTTCTTGAACAATCCAGTTACATTTCTCTAGATTAGTTACTTTTCTAGCTTCTAATTCGCATTCACCTGGCAATTCTGTAGCATATTTTGCTTTTGATCCGGGCAAAGGGCCAGTAACTACCAACCTTCCTAGTTGACAATTGCGCCTACATCTATCAAGGTTGGTTTCACTGACTTCAGCCATTTTTCCTACATCGATTTTACCACTTTTCTGAACTGGTGCCACGATGTCTCCAATTTCCGGTTCTGTGATTGGAATATTTTTGTTTAGTCTTATTCTTAATGAGTGATTGAAAACTAAAGATTGTACGGAGTGCACCATTAATAGCTGAAGAGAATTTGGCATCGTCTTGAATGCTCCAAGATAGTCATTATTATTTTTCACAAGATGTTTCAACATGGCTTTTTCGTAACCAAGTCTATCAGGTGCCATTTCCAAACATTCTGAAGGATTTTTAGAATTCATCCATGCCTCTCTAAACAAAGTAGCATTTTCGTCTTCCCATTTAGAGGTCATTCCGATGTAGGTATTAACGGCTCTTTCGATATCTCCGTTGACCAAAGCTCTCCCTACTTCAGGAGTTACTGGCCTGATTGAGCCGAATCTTTGAGGGGCAATCCAATTTGGGAAGGATTCACCGCCCATACGTTCTGTAAGTTCATCTTTAATCTTTAATGCCCTTTTTGTGGCTTCTTTCGCGTCAATTGGTTTACCATTTTTATCGCAACACCCTCTTACAGTAATGGTAAAACGGTTTCCTTCGTGATCTCCCAAAGAAACTTTATGATGAGTTCTGCCAATAATCTCTATTTCTGAATCTGGTATCTGTACCCTTTCAACTACTTTAATTGGGGCATCTATTACTAGCACTTGAGTTGTTATCGCTCTTTTGTCCTTCAATCCGGAGCTATATATTCGATTTCGATTAATCTTGCAAGCGCCGGCCAATTTTCTCAAAAATCTAGTCGTCTCCCAGTTTGTCAATGTAACTTTTGCTACAGTAAATCTTCCCCTAGAATCGAGTGCAGGAATTTTTGAGTCTTCTTCGACTCTGAAGTCTTCGAAACGAGTCTTCAAAAGCCCTCCAATTCCCTCTGATTCTATAGCCCATTCAGAAAGGCCGAGTTTTTTTTCATAGTTTGGCTCACTCAAGAGCTCACCTAATCAAAACTTTATGCTCGCTAATTCTTTTGACAAGTCGGAGCATAGTGACTTGAGGATTTTATCCGCCTTCTTACCCTTGGATGCTCGGATAAATAATTCTGGATCATCTAAATCTGGATGATTTAAGAAATAATTAGCATATTCTACATCTTTGTTTTCATTTAGTCTATGACGGAACATTTGGAGAGTAGTATGCGTCTCCCCTATTATTCTAAGTCTCAACTCGCGACCTTCGTTTTTCAGTACTTTTACTGGCATATGACGACTGGGCGAATCGAGGGTTCCTTTTCAGCTCTTGCATCGAAAAGGAACATAAATTGTTGCATAAATGACCCCAAATTATACAACAAGAGGATTTGGCGAGCCTATGTGGATAACGAGGAATTGACAGAACAAATTGCTTCTATTTTTGAAAAATATTCAATTCCTATGCTAATTATTAGCATCATTCTTACTTCTTTCTTGGCTATAATTTTGACACCGATACCTTCCTTTAATACTGAATTATCTTCTTTTGCTCCAGAAACTGAAGCGGATGATGCAGAATTTAGAATGTCTGAATCTATTGGCCCTTCTTCGCATCTGATATATGTTAATGTTAAACCTTCAGGATTAGAAACTAGTGATTTTATCCCTAATGTTTTGGAAATGAAGGCCATACATCAGTTATCTGATGATTATAATAAAGTGCAAGACTATTCTGATGACAATGGAAATTTTATCATTTCACAATTGAATGTTGCTGAAATTCTTCAAAGAGGATTAGATGAGAGAAATTATTCGGGAAATGTGAAAGATTTTGTAGACTGGAAGCAATTATTAGATGCCGTCATTGATGGCGATAAATGTGAAGATGCCTTGGGAAGTGATGAAGGAACTATTGCTTCAGCATCATTTGCCTCTTCGGTTATGCTAAATGAGGATTTTAATTTCGATACTACATGTGATTGGTTAGATTCTGAGCAGTCAGAATCTTCTGGAAATCCGACTCCAAAATCTAGTAGTACATTATGGATAATAGAGATATCTGGAAATTTAACAAGCGAAGAAAGATTGGAACATTCAAAAAATATTAGAACAATGTTGGATCAATTTTCCAGTGAAGATTCTTCATTAGAATATGGAATCTTATCTGATGATTTAATTAGTAATGATATCAATGAATCTACTCTTGATAATATGTTTTGGCTAATCTTATTGGCCATTATTGTAGTAGTAATAGTACTAGCTATTTCTTTCAGATCTATATCGATGGTTGTTGCTCCCCTATCTGCATTATTAGCCTCATTGGTATGGACCTATGGCACAATTACGCTACTTGGAATGAAGTTTTCGATTCTTGAGATAGCTGTAGCCCCTGTGGTATTGGGCTTAGGTATTGATTATTCTATTCATCTTCAAAGAGGATATGAGAAATCTAAGAGAGGAGGAGATAGTGCTGCATTATCGTGGGCAAAATCACTGATTGATTTGAGAATAGCCCTATCTCTTGCAGTCATCACTACTGTATTTGCATTCTTGGCGAATACCTTTTCTCCATTACCGCCTTTGAAGACTTTTGGATATACATTAGCATTGGGAGTAAGTTCAGCTTTTGTAGCTAGTTCGATTACGGTTGGCTCTATTCATGTGGTAATTGAGAAAATCACTGGAATTAGTTCTGGGAGTGGATTAGAAATTGACAGATTAGCTAGTAGAGCGGTTAATTTTCAAAGGAATAATGCACCAATAGTATTACTAATTGTAGCTATAATTACTGGTGGATCAGTAATTGTTGCACAGCAGGGTCTAGATACTAGTTTTGAATTGGCAGATTTTTTGTCTGATGAGGAAATGGAAGTCATGAAGGTTAGAAATGATATTTATGAATCATACGAAATTGATGCATTGAAAAGTGTATTTATTATCATTGAACCGGAAGAAGGATTGAACTCATTTGAAAATGAGAGAGTGATATTGAATACACTAAGAGACGTTGAAGATTCTATTATACGTATTCCTGGAGTAGTAGTAACAGAATCTCCTGGTTCTGGCAGTGAATGGGCTTCGTATGATAGCCTGTATAGAATTTTGGCTGATGCCATAGATGAAGACGGAGATTTTGGTAAGGAATATAATATTGAAGTATTTGGTGAAGATATAGCAACAACATCTGATTTCGAGCAGGGAGATTTGAAAGATGCTATTTTCAGCCTACAAAATAACTTCTCTATTGGCGATTCCCTTAGAGGCCTAACTTGGTCAGAAAGAATCAGTAGACATGTAGGAATGAATGAGGCAGATAGTAATATTCAATTTCTTAGAATTAGAATCGATGTTGAAGCAGAAACTAGTGCAATGGTAGATAAAATTGCCGAAGAATTGGCAGCAGAAGCAGAAATAATTTCATCGGACATCGGTGGAAGGAGCTACGTAGTCGGGGATTTGATTATTCTATCAAACGTACTTTCTGGACTGATTTCATCGATAGTTAGCTCCACTGCCATAAGTTTGGCAGTTTCACTAGTGGTTCTGATGTCTCTTACTCGTAGATTGGGTCAGTCGCTTCTAGTTATTGTTCCAGTCGGATTGGCTGGTTCATGGGTAGTTGGATCTATGGCAATATTAGGAATAAATTGGAACGTACTAACAATAATGGTTATTGCATTGACGATAGGACTTGGAATTGATTATTCAATACATGTTTGGAGGAGATTTGAGAGTAATAGAGCTAAAGGAATGGGCATTTGGAGTGCGATGGAAGAAATGTATATGACAACTGGCTCTTCTTTACTTTTATCGGCAGGGACTACAATCTCAGGATTTTTAGTTCTAACTCTTTCTCCAGTTCCAGTAATCAGGGATTTTGGAATAGTGAGTTCTATCTCAGTTGCATTTTCGCTGATTCTAGCACTCTTAGTTTTACCAGGATTATTGGCGGCAGAGTTCAGGACTAACGGAATAAAGTAACTAGATAGCGCGTTATTGAATAAGTAGTGTGATATCGCGGGTCGATTAATGGTGCCTAGGGAATACATTGCGAGGAATCCGAAGACCGGAGCAACAATCGGTAGAAAGAAGGTTTCTAAAAAGAATATACGAGATTTTAGCTCGTTATCTCCTCAACCTGGTCCGTGGCAAGAGATTCCAGAATTAGAAATACTTAGACTAGCTACAGGATTAGAAGAAAAAATCGAAATTAAGAGAGATAGAGGTAATTGGACTTTGGGTAGGGTGGATGCAATAAAGGCGTTATACAAAGTCCCGGCATCTCAGCTTGAAGATGCACATAATGCATTAATTGATGCCCTGGATGATGATTTTCCTGATGTTAGAATTGCTGGTCTTAAGGCGCTTCCTGCATTCTCTTTGAGGAAGCAAGAGATGCTTTTTCAATGTCTTTCGGATAGGATTTTAGATGAACATGAAGGAGTGAGGGAGGAATCTTTGGAATGCCTGAAGAAAATGGCGCCAATTTTCCCTTCGGGATGTGAAATAATACTAAGAAGAGAGATGAGGAATAATAATCCGGTACATAGAGCTGAGGCTTTCGAGGCATTACAAAATGCTGCCAGAGATTGGCCAGAAGTAGGGTGTCTACATATTGATGAGTTAATCAGAGAAGAGGATGATGATTTAAGAATCAGAGGATCTAAGATACTTCGTGTAATTGTAAATAATGGAGGGGCTGAAGTCTGGGATCTAATAAGTTGGTCACTCCAAGATGAGAATTTACAAGTGAGGAGGAATGCAGCAAAAACATTGACGACTTTAGCTAATGTGGAGCCCAAGATTGCAGCGATACTAGTGGAATATTGCATGGGAGAAAAAGATGGAATAATAATAAAATCTATAATTAGGGCGATGAAGAAATTAGATATTCAAAGTCCAAGAGTAGTTAGAATGATTATGCAGGGAGCAAGTGATCCTAAATTGGAGTTGAGGAAGGCTTGTATTTCACAACTATCAATCATTTTATCTGGCCAGGAATTGAGAGAAGCGGCATCAGAATTACTGAAAAAAGAAAGAAATAAAGATTTAGTAAAGAGATTGACTGCTCTAGCTAGAGATGTGGATATTGATGGTAGTGAGGATGAGAAAAATCGTAAATTAGCTCCTTTGGATAAAACAATAATTCTTCTTCCTGAGATTGATGATAATGATGCAGCAGAGAAAATAGAGCATAATTTGAAGAAGGGTGAAAATGATAAATGAAAGTCAAGTCGGACAAACTAAGAGGACGATGAATGAGTGAAGAATTTGATGAAAAGTTGGCTCAATTCGAGAAGTTGTGGGAAGGAGTCACCCCCAAAGGAATAAATCGAAGTAAGGCACTTAAATTTCGACAATACATGAAGAATCATGTATTACAGAAATACCATAAGCGCAGAAAAGATCAATATACAGATGCCGATAAAGGGCATTATAATCATAGTTTCTCAAGTAAGGACCAATTTCTGACAAAAGACAATTGTAGGAAATATTGGATGGGTGAATTACAAAGAGAAATCAGTGAAGCGGAATCCTTCTGAGGAAAGCCGATGAAGAGTATTGAATTTAGTGACTGGGAATTGGATGAATTTGTTTCATCTGCAATTTCAAAACTGGGATGGAAGAGCCCCACAGAAATTCAAATTGATGCTATTCCAGCTGGGATAAAGGGCCGAGATATCATCGGTCAAGCTAGAACTGGCTCTGGCAAGACTGCAGCGTTTGGAATTCCAATTATTCAGTCTTGTAAGGCTTCAAGTGGATTACAGTCTGTCATATTATGCCCCACTAGAGAATTAGCCATTCAGGTTTCGGAAGAAATGGGTAATTTGCAAGGTAAAAAGGGAATTGAAATCTGTGTAGTATATGGCGGTACGGATATTGAAAAGCAAGCAAAAAAACTGGATAAAGGAGTGGATATAATCGTAGGAACTCCAGGAAGAGTTATTGATATGACTAAAAGAGGGCACATTGATCTTGGAATAGTTTCGATTTTCTGCTTGGATGAAGCTGATAGAATGATGGATATGGGATTCTTGCCTGATATTATATGGGTCATGGAACAAATGAAAGAAAGGAAGCAAACTTTACTTTTTAGTGCCACATTTCCTCAAGAAATTTTAGATATTTCAGAGGATTTTACCAACAATGCGGTTTTCATAATGAGTGAAGATATGGAAATAGAAGTTCCAGAAATAGATCAGTATGCTATTCGCGTTGGTAGAATCAACAAAATGTGGGCCCTAGGTAGAATAATTTCTTCGATGGACAATAAAGATCAAATGTTAATTTTTGCGAACACTAAAAGAATGGTAGATATGCTATCTGAAAGATTGATTCGAGAAGGAGTAGAAGTGCAAGCACTACATGGAGATCTTACGCAGAATAAAAGAGAGAAAATTATTAAAAAATACAAAGATGGAGATGTTCAAATCTTAGTCGCTACAGATGTTGCTGCTAGGGGATTGGACATAGACGGAGTGACCAAAGTTGTAAATTATGATCTTCCTGATGACTATGAAAATTACGTTCATCGGATAGGTAGGACTGGAAGAATGGGACGTCATGGAGTGGCATGGAGTTTTGTTTCAAAGAATGAAAAGGAAAAATTAAACAGAATTGCAAGTACTTGGAATTTGAGAATTCCGTATTCAAATGCTCCTGAAATAGTAAAAGGAAAAAAGGAAATGATAAGAAAAAGGGATGACTGGGACGAAGAAGCTAATGGTTTTGGTATGGTTAAATTTGAAATTGCAATAACAAACTCTGAGATTTCGAAATATTCTCTTTTTGAATGGATTTTGAATATTTGTAAGATTCCGGAAATGTCTATTGGAGATATTTTAATCGGAGAAAAATCGACTGTGATAGAAATTCACGTAAAAAAGGCAGGATATGTCTTAGACATACTCAAAAACAGGAAATTAAAGGGTAAAAATTTGAACCCTTTTGTGATTAGTTAAAAAATTCTATCCGCATTGTAGATATATTCCTACCATTATTGTAGCTCAATGTCTGACGGGCTGAGCCGAGAAGAGGTCGCAAAAATTGTTGAAGATACATACAAAGAGAACTTTGATTCGTCTGAATTAAAAAGGAAAATTGCTAGTATTCCAGCACTTCTTAAAAAATATGAAGGTAAGTGGGATAAGATGCTTGAGAGCATGCAAAAAAAATATGGAAAGAAAACAAAATCTACTTCGAAAAACGAAAATAAAAAAGCCCAAACAAAAGTAGCTACAAAGGCCCAGAAAGCGGCTGATGCCAGAGCAGCGAGAGATGCAGCTTCAAAAGAAATGGCAGATAATAAGGCAAAAGAGAAATTGCAAAGAGAGAAGCTTGCACAGGAGAAAGCTGTTGAAAATGCTAAGGAGAAATCTGAAGGGGCTGTTAAAGCTAAGGCGGATGCAGAAGCAAGATTGGAAAGGCAGAAGACAGAGCAAGAAAAAATGAAGAAAGAAATTGAGGATTTAAAGAAATTGAAGACTGAGTTAACAAATAAAGCAAATCAGTCTAAGAAGGATCAAGTGGCCGCAGAACGTTCATTAAATAGTAGTAAAAAAAGTGGACAGAGGGAAAGATCGGTACTTGAAAAGTTGAAAAAAGAAATAGAGTCATTAAAAAATAATATTGAAAAATCAAAAACTGATACTGAAGTTGCCAAAAAGAATACTGAAGAGAATTCGAATCTATTGAAAGATTTTGAAGGTAAAAAGAAACAAGAAGAAAAAGCAAAATCAGCAGCGGAGAATGAATTAGATAAGGTAATGAAGTCTAAAGAAGAAGCGTTGCGTAAATCATCAGAATCGAATAAAGCAGTAAAGACGGCAGAAAGGGAGTGGCAATCAGCAATCAAACCTACTAAGGATACCGAAAGGAAAGTGAAAGAAGCTCAGAGATCATTGGCTAAAGCAGAAGCTGATTTAAAGAGAAGTGAGAAAGCTAAAGAGTTAGCTGAGAGAAAGGCAAAAAATGGACTTGAAGATCGTAAGAAAGCGGAGAAAAGTCTTGCTGATCAAATTAAAGCACGAGATGAAGCTCAGAAAAAGGCTAAAGAAAGCTGGAATTCTGTTGAAAATGAAAAAAATAAATTAGAAAAAGAAGAAAATGCTAGAAAAAAGGCTTCGGAAGACTATGAAAAAGCTAAGAAGTTGAGAATGGAGTCTGAAAGGGAATTATTGAAAGCACAGAAAGAAGCTACAAATGCAGAGAATAATGCTAAGAAATCAGAATCTGAGAAAAAGAAATTTTTGATGGAAACTGATAAGGAAAAGGCGGCTGAAACTAAAGCAAAAACATCGCTGAAAGAAGAAGAAAAACGTTTTGCAAATGCAGAAAAATCGCTAAATAGAGCCGTTGAAGATCGTGCTAAAGCTGAAAAGAATTTGGAAGCTGCCACAAAGGCAAGAAGTGCATTTGAAAAGATGGCTGAAGAGCAAAAAAATGCGCGTATCAAACTAGAAAAGAAGATGGAAGAGGACAAGAAGGCCACAGATTTAGCGGTTAAAAAATCAGAACAGCAATCAAAACTAAAAGCTGAATCTGAAAAGAAAGCTAAACAGGAAATTGAAGCTAGAAAGAAAGCGAAGATGGATTTAGAAAAAGAAACAACAAAGTGGAGGGAAGCAGAAGCTTCTGTTGGTCAAAGTATGAAGAAGAGAAAGATTGCAGATAATACGGCTTCTAAGGCAAAGAAAGATGCATCTGAAATGAAGAAGAAATACCTAGATACCAAACAGAAAAGAATAGAAGAAGAAAATAATGCCAAGGATGAAGAAAAGAAAATGGCTGCTTCTATTATGAAGGCCGATGCAGAAACAAAGGCCAGAGAGGACTTTGAGAAACAAATAAAAGAGGAAGAGGAAAAAAGAAAGGCTGCAATAAAAAGAGCAAGAAAGGCTGCAAAGGAAAAAGATAATGCAGAAGAAAAGGCCATGGAACAGGCTAGAAGAAGAGAAGAAGCCAAAGAAAAAGTAAGAAAGAAGGCCGAAAGAAGAAAGAAGGAAAGTGAAGAGAAGAGGCAAAGAAGAAAGCTCGAAGAGGATGCTGCTGCTCAGGCTGCTGCAGACTTAGCTATGGAAATAAAGATGGAGCTGAGTGATTTACAGGCCGCAAAGGATACAATGTCTAATGATGAATATATGACATCTAGATATAAAATCAAATCCAAAATGATTGATTTCGAAAAAATTGGACATCCTATTACTGAGTCTGATGATTTACAGAATATTGATGGTATCGATGAAAATCTGGAAGGTAGATTGAATTCTGTAGGGATTAATAGTTATTCTCAAGTCTCAAAATTTGAAGGTAAAATTTCTGAAGATATAGAAGAAGTGATTGAATACTTCCCTGGAAGAATTAAGCGTCAACTATGGCGTGAACAAGCAATAGAGTTAATGAAATGATAGACACCCCTAAGGGGTGTCTAGAGGGATAACATCAAAAGTAGGTTTTTTTCGAATAGGTATATGCGCACTGAAGTTAAGAGTTCAGTTAGGGCGTTATCTCTTGTGTTGCTGATGCTTGCTAGTACGCAACTTATTATTTTCTCATTCAATAATCATGAAGGTAAAGAACTGAGTGACAGAAATACAAATTATGTATTGGATAATTCTGGAGTAGTTACAATTGATCTTGGAATGGATCATGCGTGTGTCGTTGGTAGTTTGAATCAAATGAAATGTTGGGGAGAAGGATCCAATGGAAAGACGGGTCATGAGAACATCGCTAGTTATGGAGATGATGAGAAAGAAATGGGCCAGTATTTGATGTTCACTAATTTAGGGGATGTGGTAGTGACAGATGTTGGCACTGGAGAGATGCACTCGTGTGCTCTATTAAACGACGGATCTGTAAAATGTTGGGGTCAAAATGATAGGCTTGGTTCTGATTCTGGTGAAGAAGGTAGTGGTGCAAGAGGTGATGGTTATCTGGAGATGGGCGCAAATATTCCATTAGTTTACGGATTTGGGCCTAATTCAGATAATACTAATTGGGATGCAATATCTATTTCAGTGGGTTCTATGCACTCATGCTCAATTGTGAATAATTCTACTAATGATGAATTAATGTGCTGGGGTGATAATCAATTTGGACAGTTGGGGATGGGCTCCACTGAAACTATAGGAGATACTGCAGGAGAGAATATGAGTGTAGACCTACCACCTAGAGGTGGCACAGGAATTTCACAAGTTTCTGCCGGATATAGTCATACTTGTGTACTTTGGGATGATGGTGAAATTGGTTGCTGGGGAGATAATTCCTATGGACAACTTGGAATAGGTAGTAGTACAGATATTGGAGACCAGGCTGGAGAGATGGGGGAAAATCTTGTTTTGGTTGATTTGCCTTCTGGGAGGACTGCAACTCAAATTTCTGCTGGTGAATACATGACATGTGCCATTTTAGATAATGGAGATGTAGTTTGTTGGGGCTATGGCCTTAATGGTAGATTGGGATATGAAGATACTTCTACAATAGGAGATAGTTCTGGAGAAATGGGAGATAATTTAGAAGCTGTAGATCTTGGAAGTAATCTCGTAGCGGATAAAATTGCTGTTGGTTATGGAACTGTATGTGCAATAATTGATGATAGTTTAGTAGATGATGCTACACCTGAGATTTTGAAATGTTGGGGAAAAGGTGCTGGTGGAGTACTAGGAAAAGGATCACAGAAAGATTTAGGAGATAATCAGAATGAAATGGGCAATCCATTATTGGCCATAGAATTGGGAACAGATCTTTATCCAATTGAGATTGATGTGGGAAAATCCTATGCTTGCACGATATTAAATAATAGTATGGTAAAATGTTGGGGAAATGGCGAGGATGGAAGGCTGGGCTATGAAGAAAGTGGAAATAGAGGAGATATAGCTGGCGAAATGGGCGATAATCGCCCTTTTGTTGAATTATTTCTTCCTGAGCCTACACTAGATCAACCATGTGATATGCCAGCAGAAGGATCGAGCATAGAAATTGAAACGTTGGATATAATTAGCTCATATGTTGGAAATAAGAGTTCAACAAAATTCACATCAAGTTCATGTGCTGCATTAGTATATATCGATGAAACTAATGATGAAGTAAGACTTGCTATTTTTAATAAAGGAAAGTGGAGTACTGAAACTGTATTTAGTTCTCAAACTGTTTTGGAGATTGTTGATGTTTCATTAGCTATTGATTCTAATGATTTGCCTCATTTCTCTATTATAACCTATCTTAATGATGGTTCGGAGTACAATATTCATTATATTACAAAGAGTAGTGGAGAATGGGTTGAGAAATCTTGGACTTCAAGTTCAGTATCTTTTTCTGCTACATTAATTGAAGTTGATAATGATGATGATATTTTTATATTCTATCAACAACATTACACTTCTGAATCTGTTGAGTATTTGGAATTAGTTGCAAGAATTTGTTCTTCATCTCAATTCGGAGCTACAAGCTGCATTGATACCAATGATTGGATTTTAATGCCGGATGGATCATCATATTCTTCGGAATGGGTAATTGATAGTGCATCTCTATCAAATTCTCTAGATTCTGATATTTCTAAAGATGGAAGATTATTCGTTTCTTATCTAGATTCCAGATGTTCAGGTGGATCTGGATGCCTTGGGAGTCCGGGTTATGTGAATATTGTGGAAGTCGATTCTAATGGATTTGATAGCCCTCTAAACACAAGTCAATTAGCGCATGTTTCTGGTGAATATATTGATGGAGCATATGCTATAGCAGGAAATCAGACTTTGGCAATGGACTTAGGGCTGGATAATTCAATACATATCACTTATCTGAGCAATGAAGATAGTCTAAATTATTCGTATTGTTCTTCTTCTTGTGAAACTCCTAGCTCATGGTCAACAGAAAATATTTCCAATTTGGTTGGAATTAGCGAAACAGGAGTTATAGATATTTCAGTAGGCCCAGATTTGTCTACACTTATTTATTCGGGAAATTCTGATGCAACATATTACTTGCATAAATCAAGCAATTCATGGGAGTTATCTGAAATTTCTAGTAGTGGCGGTTCTGATTGGGTATCTGTCGAACTTAGTGAACAGGGGAAGATGTGGGGTTTTGTATACTATCCAGGCAGTTCATCGTCAATTGTTACATTTATCCAAGAAGGTTTGACAAGTCCTGGTTTACTTTCTGACATTGATGGTGATGGATGGTCTAGGCTAGACGAAATAAGATGCGAAACAGATTATACCAATTCAGTAAGTACTCCTACAGATTCTGATGGAGATGGAGAGTGTGATATTAATGATTCTTCTGATTCACAAAAATCTTTATCTAATTCAGATGCATTAGCGGTTGGGGATGGATTTGCATGTTCAATTGGAGCATTCAGAGATAATCCTTCTGAAGATCCAGTTACAAATTATAGTATAATATGTTGGGGAGATAATTCTGAAGGTCAGTTAGGAACTTCAGATTCTGCAATTACTGATGGAAAAGCAGTATTTGTGGAATTGCCAATAGGATTTAATGCAGTAGAAATTGATGCGGGAGAGGCCCATGTCTGTGCCAAGAGTAGTAATCAGGAGCTAGTTTGCTGGGGGAGAAATACAGATGGACAGCTTGGAAGAGGTACAAAATCTGCCTCCGAATTGCCGGGATATGTGATTTTCCCAGAAGGGGAATTAATTGATGAGTTTGACAGTGGTTCTAATCATAACTGTGCGAAAACAGTATTACTCAAGCTATTTTGTTGGGGAGAAGGTGATGATAATAGAGTGGGGCTGCCTACTACTTTACTTGAGAGGGATGATTTTTCTGATAATTCTGCACTCTGGCAAAGTTCGGATTCTAATTATGTAGGGGGCCCGGGTCAAGCACGCAGTGAGCTGGAATGGTACTCTTGGACTTCTTGGCACTTATCCAGTATTGAATCTGACAATTTCACATTAACAGCTGGAGATCAGATTAAATTTAAGATGCAGGCGAGATATTTCGGCAATGATGGCGGTGAATATTTGAATATCTATTATGGAGATTCCTTAGTTAGTGAGATTTCGGGGAGTTCACAAACAAGTTCTTCTTCATGGTCCGAATGGATAGATTATACAGTTCGAATTCCTGATAATTATGAGGGAGATAGTCCAGCCTCACTAAAGTTTCAGGTCTATGCGAGTTACTTTTACTTGAAAATTGACGATTTATTGATAATACCCAATAATTTTGAAGCATCTGATATTGACACTCCAACTGAGATTTTTTGGGTGCAAGGAAAATATATTTCTAAATTAAGTATGGGAGAGAGGCATTCATGTTCCCTACAAACTAATGGCGATACATACTGCTGGGGATATAATGGAGGGAGTACGAATTTAGTCCTAGGTAATTCTAGCTATACTTCTAATAATTCACCCGAACCTGTAAAAGTGGATTTATCAAGCGATAATAGCTTAGTTTCTACAAAATGGCAAAATTACGATGTCATAGGAATTTCCTCAGGAGGAGATGTTTCGTGTGTAATTCTTGAGAGTAGTGACTCGATATGTTGGGGAAATTCAGAATCCAATTATATCAAAGATGCAAGTTATTTACCAATATCGTCCACTGGAAATGATGGAGATAAATCAGAATTGTTTCTTTCTAATAATGGAGACATAGTATTGGCATATAGTAATGATTCGGGAATTTCATATTCTATCAACAATGGAATAAATTGGACTAATTTTGATGTCTGCATTTCATCTAATGAATGTAATACCGATTATGGCTTGGGAGTGGCTGAAGACTCTTCGGGGGATTTACATTTTGCTACATATGATACCGCGAATGGAAATGTGATGCATACTTATGAAAATGATACGGGGTCGTGGATATCAGAAAATTTCTCTAGTTTCTCAAATAATGATGATTCTGTTCGTGGAATGGGCCCCCACATATCAATAATAGAAGAAGAAATGCGAGTAATTTATCTTAATGATTCAACTGAAGATAGGTTAGAGAGTGTAAGTGTAATAGAAGCTGGCAAATATATTACTGAAATTGGTGAAGGGACTGGATTAACTGCTGGAGTAACTGATAGTAATGGACAAATTCATATGACCTATGTAAATTCCAATCCATTTGGATTATATTATGTTAAAAACAGTGGAAGTCTGTTGACTACAGAAAGAATAGTGGATGGGGTTGTCTCTGATCCCTCAATTGCAGTAGATAGTAATAATTTACCTCACATATCTTACTCTACGAGTGGTTGTAATTGCGTCAAATATGCACATCATAATGGCAGTGGATGGGAATTCAGCACTATTTACGAACTTTCAGGAGATCCGGTCTTTCAGTATTCATATTCAACTTCTATTGAGTTGGACTCAGAAAATAATCCTATGATTGTATTTTCTGGAGTTGTTTACATTCAATCCCCCGCTAGTTATACATATAAATTGTATTTTTCTAGTTTCAATGGAACAAATTGGACGGTGGATGAATTAGCGCAATCCAGTCTGGGTATCGGAACTTCATTAGATTTCGAACTAAATAATACAGGAATTCCATACATTGCTTATTATGATGAATACGATTCAAATTCTCTGAAAATAATGAGTTTAGTAAATGGTTCATGGACCGTTGCGCCTTTCTCAGTAAATTCCAATTCGGGATATTACAGTAGCGATAGGAACTCGATATCGATGAAATTTGATAGCGCGGATAATCTTCATTTATCTTACTATTACAGAAGTTCTCAAGATCTTTATTATGCATATAGAGGAGTAGGTGATTCAAGTTTCACCTCTACTCCCGTAAATACTCTTGGCTCTACTGGAACTATGAATTCACTTGTTCTGGATTCAAATGATAATCCACGTATTGCATATT
>Ga0115011_10000413_pt1 | contig 35218 bp, 28 predicted proteins | sample TroAtlMetagenome_2_FD_88705 | JGI IMG/M metagenome (GOLD analysis project Ga0115011, IMG submission 88705) | Marine eukaryotic phytoplankton communities from Atlantic Ocean - Tropical Atlantic ANT8 Metagenome | ecosystem: Environmental > Aquatic > Marine > Oceanic | place: Tropical Atlantic... | reverse complement strand
TTTCTAGGAGAACAGTGTGGCTAGTGATGACCTGATTGAGATCGAAGGAACTATCGCCGAGGTATACCCAGGCGGTACATTCTTGGTCAGAACAGAGGCTGGAACAGACGTTCACGCACACCTAGCGGGGAAACTTAGACGATTCCGTATTCGAGTCGTATTGGGCGACAAGGTCACAGTCGGAGTCTCACCATATGACCTATCAAAAGGCCGTATAACATTCCGACACAAGTAGTTATAAACTCGTAACTCTTTGGTTTTCTGGAATATTATATCCTAAAGACAAGAGTTAATAGATAACTGATTTACTGTTGTTTTTGCCCCTTTAAGGGTGGTGAAGGTTATCCGCTATGGCTTCAACCCTACGGCCATTACCTTCTCAGGGGTTGCCTTAATCATCGTTTTAGGTATCAGCACCACAAATATTTAGGCATTTCTTGTTGTAAACTACCAACACTCCAAAAAAAGAAGTTCCGCCAAAAATAGACGCCTCAAATATCGAGAAGACAGCGTATCTACTGTATTAAATGGTGGCGTATGTGGGCCTGACTTAGGGAAAGAAACCTTGATTTTTTACTGAACAAGAGGCAAACTTAACTTTGGACCACAAATGGAGACGGCCAATGCTACAAAGAAACCTTCTAATTATGGCGTTCTTACCGCTAACGATTTTATCCTGTGGTGGTGATAAAAATGAAACAGGGGTAGAAACTGGCAACGAAACAGGTGAGACGACCGTTGTCGAGTGTAATACCGAAAACGAAGAGTGCGGACCTGGTGAGTGCCAGGGCTATGAAGGTCAAAACATGCTGCCTGGTGCCGACTGTACTGCATGCCACTCCGACGGTAACATCAGCAATTATGCACCTAAATTTACAATCGCAGGTACAGTCTTTGAGGACGGTGATGGAACCAGTGGATTTGAAGGCGCAACATTACGCATCCTGGACGCGGATGGGAATACTTTTGAATTAACGTCCAATAGCGTCGGTAACTTTTTCACCAGTGAAGATATAAGCTTCCCAGTTAACGCTGAAATAGAGGTAGACGGCAACATAAGAGCTATGGGGTCGCCTATTGAGAGCGGTGCATGTAACACCTGCCACACCTGTGACGGAGCTGCAGGCAACAAGATCTTTATCCCCTAGGGAAACCTTATTCTTTAGGGGAGTTAGCCCTCTAAGACTGTTGTGCGCCAGCCATCCCAGCTGCCGCTCGCTCCATCAAGACCTGTAGGCGACCAGCGAACCCCTGAGGATCCTCCAAACGACCTTCAGATATAGTGGCGTGGTCTAACAGCAGCCTTCCAAATGGCTCTATCCCATCTGATTGCTCAGCGTGAAGCCTCACTAAGTTCACAACTATAGGATGCTCAGGATTTATCTCTAAAACACGCTCGCTGGCTGGCATCTCCTGGTTGGTAGCCTGCAGTATTCTGGTAATGTTTGAACCTAGACCACCCTCTTTATCAACCAAAACACTTGGAGACTCTGTAAGGCGGCTTGAAACTCTAACCTCTGCTACATCTTCTCCCAAAAGCTCCCCCAACCATGTAACCATTGGGGTGCTGCTCTCCTTTGCTGCCTTGGTCTCCTCAGACTCTTCTGAAATATCATCCAGATCACCAGACATCACGCTCTTTATAGGTGTCTCGTTATAGTCTTGAACACGCATTGCGACCCATTCATCTACTGGATCGCTCATAAGAAGAACTTCCCAACCACGCTTCTTGAAACCCTCTAGAACTGGAGCATCGCCAATGCGATCCTGCTGGAGACTGGAGTAGAACCAGATCGCATCCTGGCCCTCAGCCATATCCTCTTTTACCTGAGCCAAAGAGCGTAATTCGCCACTTGATGTCGTTGTTTTATATCTCAAGAGCTCTATAAGTGTGTCAAAGTGGCTGTCAGACTCTGTTACGCCCTCCTTTAGTATATGACCATACTCGCCCCAGAGAATAGCCCACTTTTCTGGCTCATCAGCCGCCATGGTAGTGAACTGCTTTAGGATTCTCTTGGTCAACTGCTTCTTGATGAACTTTACCGCTGGGGTCTGCTGGAGTATCTCACGGCTCATATTAAGATCGACGTCTGGTGAGTCTACAACACCTCTCACGAACCTAAGGTACCTAGGTAGCAACGCGTCGGCGTTATCTAGGATCTTCACCCTCTTCTGGTAGAGCTCCACGCTTACCTTGGCATCCATCCTATCAAGCTCAAATGGCCTCTTTGCTGGAACAAACATCACAGCTGAAAATGTCGCTAAGCCCTCTACGTTTGTATGGCTATAGGTCAGCGCCTCTTGCCAATCGTGAAATTTTGATTTGTAGAAGTCGTTATAATCATCTTCAGTTAAATCCTTCTTGTCCCTAGTCCATAGAGCCTGCTCAGAGTTAGCCCTGTCCTCTCCAAACATCACTGGGCAGCCAACGTAGTTTGAGTGCTTGTTGACGATACCCTTGAGCGTATCTTCATCACAAAACTCACCCGCATCCTCTTTTAGATGAAGGGTTATCTCTGTCCCCCTAGAGCTCTTTTCGGACTCCTCTAGCTCATACTGATCGCCACCGTCAGAGATCCAGCGTACTGCTTTACTCTCAGGGTTTGCTGAAAGCGTATCGACAACCACCTTGTCGGCGACCATGAACGCAGAATAGAAGCCTACTCCGAACTGACCTATAAGGTCCTCTGTGTCACCGCCCTCTAATGCTTTAGCAAAGGCAGCCGTTCCACTGTGGGCTATGGTCCCGAGGTGTTCTACAGCCTGATCAGAGGTCATCCCAATACCATCATCCGAGATGGTTATAGTGCTAGCTTCCTCATCGACTGTGATACGAATCGACGGCTCACCCTCGCACGATAAAAGATTATCGTTCTTTAGAGATTCGATACGTGCTCTATTTATCGCATCGTTACCGTTTGATATTAATTCTCTAAGGAAAATTTCCCGCTCAGAATAGAGTGAGTGGGTAACTAGGTGTAGGATTTGCCGAACATCGGCTTCAAAGCGACGAGACTCCATTACGAGAGCTCCTTTATTGTTAGCGTTAGCTGTTTTTATCTTTACTCGGTGAAGTTAGGCACACAAAGCCAGTCGTCAAGGATCAGGCCTAACATTTTTCTATATTCCATTAGATGTACAGCTCAGTTACATTGATAGGTTCTTGATACTGCATAGAGCATATTCGTTGCTAGCTATCGCCAATCTAATGTCATGTGGTCGTGGTGAATTCATTCAAAAGCAGAGCCAACTGATCTCTAGTGTTCCACATCATAAGGTCTATTATTGATAAGTTCGGTACGTGAAGGTTGAGACCCTGCTCATAAATGACAGGATTCATGCTGTGAAAACTAAGCTCAACCCCACTCTCATCAAAACGCTCCTTACTATAGAGGTCTTTGCCACTCGCAGGGTTGACATATCTAGAGCCATTAAGCTCCATTACCATAGAGAGTATTCGCTCCTGAGGACCCTGGTCATACGCTGGCCAATCTATAGATGATGCCCATACAAGTTTTGTGTCTATGCCCATATAGCTGCATATGATCTCAAACTGCCGCTTCAACAAGCCCACAAGTGAAGGCTCAGATACATTCAAAATCTCTTCTATGATAGGCATCACTACATCAAACTGCGGCGCATTTGAGTAGGCTGACTTCATAGTCGTTATAATCTTAGTTCGAGCTACAATGCCGCCACTTAGCTCTATCTCCAGGATAGGGGTCGACTGTGGGGCCTTAACAACAGGAAGAGTAAACCTATGGGCTGCCCCCTGTAATAGGATATTGTTGCGGTTTATCCAGCCTCGTCGGATGTACTGGGCCGTATCGAAGAAGACAAACGTGTCTGACAAGGCGATTAGTTGAAAATAACCAAGATAAGGGAACAGGTATGGCTGCATAATGCCGATAGTGCTCATTGAACCGACTCCGTGTAATTTCGGGAAAATAAACCACTAGGTGAAAGAATGATGAAGCATACCAAACGACGGGCCATTTTAGCCATAGCTATGGCTATCAAGGACGATGTTGAAGCGGTAGACCTTAACATAAGGCATCATCTAAAGATGGGCTTTGACTTCATATATATAATGGATTTCGGCTCGCTAGACGGAACGGGAGATGTGCTAAAACGCTGGATCGACCACCCACAGGTGCGCCTCTATTCTCTTCCAGACGCTCCTCCTGACAACCGTCACCTACAACAGGCATTTAGGCTTAAGCTATATGAAAACCCAGAGATTGACTTCATCCTCCACATCGACCCCGATGAATTCCTGCTAGTTCAAGGCGGGGTAGATATTCACGATGTCTTCTGCCTAGATGGTCCTGACGTGCACTACATTCACAGAAGGAACGTGGTCCCTATGCACAGTATGACTCGAGGTATCAACCAAGAATTGATAGACATGCTCCCAAAGCTTTTTCTATTCAACTACGAAAAACAAGAAGCCAAGCCCACCGTTATGACCAGCCTGCTACATTGGCTTAGCAGCGCCCCTATATCAAAGGTCCTACACCGAGCGACACCTGTGAGAATAGGGATGGGCTTTCACGTTGTAGACGGGCCCGACCTAGTAAGGTTCAGCTACCCAGGAAAAATAGGGATAGCTCACCTTCCACTTACGAGCTTTAGACGGTTTGAGTACAAACTCAAGAACATTAGAGACAGCCTGATACACGCACCCCACCTATACCCAGAGGGAATCGCTACACACTGGAAGCTATTTAATGAGGCTGAGAGACTAGGTGTACACCGCAAGGTTTTTGACGCCGCTATCCACGATACAGAGCGAGTAATTAAAGGTATACAGGCTGGGTATATCATCCCTGCAAAGGCGCTATTCTGTCGTGAGGACGAAGAGATAAAAGGGATAGGTGTTCCTAAAGAGACAAGCTATACCCTTCAGTCTCCAAGAGATACGCCGATTGTGTAATCCTACAACTAAATTAGTGGACTAAATTAATATGACTGAGAACAGATCCTTTGTTGGAGAGAGCGCAGCTGATGAAGATCAGAACGCGAACAGAGACAAGCTGTCTCAACTATACGAGAGATCTCCGCTACCAGTAGGAGAGTTACTTTTTAATCTAGGTCTATACACACGCAGTTCGCTTTTGGTGAAGTTCTTGGTGATGTCTGATCTCTATCAGAGGGTCCTAAATGTACCTGGTGAGATTCACGAATACGGGGTCTGGTGGGGACAGAACTTAGTTCTCTTAGAAAACCTAAGAGCTATATATGAGCCGTTTAATAAACAGCGGGTCATCGTTGGGTTCGACTCTTTTCAAGGCTACACACATCCGCTTGGAAGCGAAGATGGAGTCCACGCCAGCGAAGTTTTTGACGATGAGACCTATTCAACAGGTGTCGCATACAAGGACTATCTTGGAGAGCTCTTAGAGACTCACGAGGGTTCAAACGTGCTGGGGCATGTGAAGGGAATTCATCGCCTCATAGAGGGTGATGTCGCGGAAACGGCGCCAAAGTATTTTGAAGATCACCCAGAGAGCTTTGTGGCGCTTGCCTACCTAGACATGGGCCCTTACGAGCCTACAAAAGCAGCGCTTACGGCTCTATTGCCTCGCCTTTTACCAGGTAGCGTCCTCTTGATGGATCAGCTCACTTGGTCTGAATCGCCAGGAGAAGCGATTGCCTTTAAGGAGGTATTTAAAGAGGTAAAATACACAATCGAAAAATGTACCCTCTACCCGTCCAAGAGCATCGTCACAATTCAAGAGAGGCCTTCTTAGTGTCGAACGAAGCACACACTACTGAAGAGGCACAGGCCTCACTTGACGAGTTCGGCTATTTTACCGTCGAGGGGGCGGTAGACGCTTCGCTATTAAAGAAACTACGGCGAGAGATAGACTCCGGTACTAGAGCCTGCCTACAGATGCAGCTCGACCGAGGGCTAGGACAGCGTGAGGGCACTACAGAGCTTCCAAACGGTGGTGACGGAGCGCTAGGAGGGGCTGCTCATCACATAGTAAGCGCTGGTGGATCATTCCTTGAACTTCTAGAGGAAAATCCCTTGTTCGATATTGTCGCAAGCCATCTTGGCGGCACACCTTTTATTTTGAACTCATTTGGCGCGGTGACCAACACCAACACCAACAATATGTACGAACACGGAAAAACTATTCACCGAGACTCTCGCCGGTTTTTTGCGGACTTTCACGAGCAGTGCTGGCTAATGGTCATGGTTGATGATTTCACCATAGACAACGGCGCGACGTGGTTTCTCCCCAGTAGCCACAAGATGGCTAACACCCCGACAGCAGAGCGTTTTTACTCTGAAGGCAAACAGATAACAGGTAAAGCAGGAACGATAGTAGCCTTCGATGGTAGGCTGTGGCACGCCGCAGGAAAAAACATCACTGATTCCCCCAGAAGATGCCTTACAGTGTCGTTTACACTCCCATTTCTGAAACCACAACTAGACTATATTAGGTGCTTTGGTATAGAGGCCGTTGAAGCCATGTCTGAAAACCTAAAACAGCTCCTTGGTTACTACTCAAGGGTACCTTCAAACTACGATGAGTTCTACAGGCCAGCATCGGAGAGATTCTACCGAAGCAGCCAAGGTTAAACTGATGAATGAAGAACTTAAAGCGCGTTACCGTAGAGACGGATTTTGTATCGCCAAGGGTCTACTGCCAACTGAGTTAATAACCACAGGCATCAATGACTTTAGAGAAGTGCTACTTCAGCAACTAAACAGATTTGAGATCCACGAAACAGGGGATCTTAAGTCAGACATGGAGAAGCTGCTCAAACGAGACCAAGTAGCCTACCTTTCAGTCCTGAGACTCTCAGCCAAGCTCCCTCAGTTTCGAAGGATAATGTCTAGGGTTGAGATCGAGAGCGCTTGCAAAAAGCTCGGCTGCAATACGCCTACGGTCAGCGCTTCTCCTGTATTTCACGTTATCTCTGATAACTTAAGAATAGAGGGCGGATATTTCGGGTTTGAGGCACACCAGGATTGGCCTTCGATACAGGGCGCCTTGGACGGAATAGTTGCCTGGACGCCTCTCGTGCCTGTCACCATCAATAATTTCCCTATGGAGCTCGTACCAGGCTCCCATGAGTCTGGCCTAATGACAGGGGAGATCACTCCTAACCTCTACAAGGTGGAGCCATCGAATTACTCCGAGACTGAATTCGTATCTGTTGAGGCGGAGCCAGGGGACGTCGTATTTATGTCTTTTTGGACAGTCCATCGCACAAAGACTGCTGGATGTGAAGGCTTTAGACTAGCCCTAAGTAACCGATGGGAGGACGCATCTGAGCCCAGCTTTATTGAGCGAAACTATCCTTGCGCTTACAAAAACAGCGTTCAGCGAGAATGGATAACAGAGGGGTTCCCTCAAAAACACGAGGTTATCTCTGCGTTAGATCGAATCGGCACCTAGGGGAACATCTAGATGCTAAGGTTTAATAATCTTACCGATCGTCGCTACATCTTCAAGGGTAAGAGCGTTGTAAGATGGCAAGGCCAATATTCGGCGAGATAGCCCCTCGGAGACAGGGCAGTCAAGGCTCCCATTCGAAACCTCTCTTATTGATTCTACCTCATTGAGGGAAGGGTTGAAGTACCGCCGAGGGAAAACATTAGCGCTGTTTAATCGCTCTAGGACCTCTAGCAAAAGCCTCTCAGACTCAAAGACTACTGGCATGTACGAATAGTTATATGAGTCTGGATCGAACTGCTGATACTCGACGCAGTTACCAAGCGTATCTCTGTATGTGTCAAAGATTGCTCGCCGTTTTTGAATCACCTCTGGGACACTCGGTAGATTAGCCAATCCTAAACTTGCATGTAGCTCGGTCATCTTTGCGTTGCAGCCAACGTCTACGATCTTCTTGTCGGTATCGTGGCCAAAAAATCTCAGCGATTTTAGTTTCTCTTTTAGATCACCAGAGGCAAAACAAGCGCCACCCTCGCCTGTATTGAACAGCTTGGTAGCATGAAAAGAGGTGGTAGAGATATCTCCATATGAAAAGACAGACTGGCCCTTAACTTCGACACCAAAAGCATGTGCTGCGTCGTATATAACAGGGATGCCATTCCTCTTGGAAATACCCTCAATCGCAACGACATCGCAAGGGGCAGAGAAAACATGAACTGGAAGTATCGCTCTGGTTTTTGGGGTGATTGCTCGCTCAATAAGGTTTGGGTCTATGTTGAAAGAGCCTGGTTCTATGTCGACAAAGACAGGGGTGCACCGCTCCCAGAGTATAGATGAGCAGGTAGCCACCCACGAGAAAGGAGTGGTTATTACCTCCCCTTCGTAAATCTCTAGCGCCCTGAGAGCTAGCTGCATTGCTACTGTGCCATTTGTCACCGCCACAGTTGAGTCCACACCAAGAAATTGATCTATCTCTGACTCTAGATCTCGTAATTTTGGTCCGTTGTGGGTCAGTATCCCGCTCTCCCAGACCTCACAGAGTAACTCTGTGTATCTGTCTAGATCAGCAAGGGTAGACTTGGTCACATATATTGGTTCATCGAATTGCAATTTCTCGAATCTCCTGTTGAATCCTAGCGGCGTTTATCGTGCCGCTGTAGCTTGCTTCAAGGGCAGATGTGTCACCGCTTATCAGCCTCCTAAATAGTCGTTGGCTATCAAGAAAATGATCTTGGGGGTCAGCATGGTAGTCATTTATTTTACCGCCACCCTCAACCCTAACGATAGGGCGATCTCCTGGCCGAGGGGTGTAAGCCTTAGGGACAGATAATATCCCTGAAGACCCATGAACTGCGTACATGCATTCATAAGAATTATCGAACCCAAAATGAATCTGAGCTATGACACCTTTAGAGGACTCAAGGGTTGCTGAGCCATAAATATCCACCCCTCTTGTGTGAGGAGCATTACCGCCAGTTAGGCTAGCCGACACAACTCGAAGGTCGTCGCCCAGCCACGACATAGCGGCTCTGATTGGGTAGCCAGCACAATCTAGGAGGGCACCCCCACCTAATTCCTCGCTATACCTGAAATTACCGGTGTCACTGAACGGCGGAAAAGCAAAGGCTGCACGGAATAGCCTTACGTCACCAATCTCTTGGGAGAGCCCTTTGGCCAAAACATGCTGGTTATGTTGCAGGAACATGTAGTTTTCAAAAACAACGACTCCACGTCTACGAGCTGTCTCGATCACCTCAATGGTATCGGCATGGGATGTCGTTAGGGGCTTCTCACACCAAACGTGAATTCCTGCCTCTATAGCCTGGACAAGCCACTCCTTATGGAGAGATGGTGGGTAAGGTATATAGAGAGCGTCAATCCCTTCCAAAACCTCTGTAACTGGAACCACCTCTGCTCCATAGGGTTCCGCCAAAACACGAGCTCTATCAAGCGAACCACCATCACTGGTTGGCCGGAAACCTACTTTAACAAGATCAAAACCATGCTCTGGGACAAGGTTGTGCGCAATGCTTCTTTTGGCAATAGACGCCGCTCCTAAAATGGCTATCTTTATCACAGTAACGCCAGTAGACAGCGTGTCTGTACGTTGAGGTAGTGTGAGAACCTACCAAAGTTACGAACCTGCGCAGCGCTCATCCAGATGAATGAGCTCGGTAGCTCTAGTGGAACTCTATCTCCACAATTATAGATAATATTTCGGTTCTGTTCTTTATAAAAGCGACCGCCCTCTTCAGACTGCATTACATCCACATGCACCCCTTCACCCGATTGAAGTGCTGACTCTAACTCAGGCACAAACGGTACAGCCCCTGCCTTGTACGATCCTGTGAGGCACTGAATCGTAGGTGCTAGCTCTAGTAGGTCTAAATTCCCGCACTCCATCTTGGCCTGCATTAAAAAATGAACGACCCCGTCTATTTCACGGTAAAAAAGAGCACATACACCTTCTTGGTGTGGTCGAATCATAGGCTGATCCCAAGAGGTCACCTCTCGGTTGCCGATCGTCACCTTTACTGGCACAACATCAAAATAACGGCCGGTGTTGTGCGTTATGCGCTCATCAGTAAACTCCCACTCCCCCAGTGAGTCTAGAGAGCATGGGCTAACCTCACACTCTGCTTCAGTTTTTAGGTGCGTTAACCAAGAGAAAATCTGATTCAAGCTCCAAAGGCTGGGGCTCTTATCAGGCATAAACATGTATGCGTTGTACAGGCTACTAACGGACTGGGATGATGCTGACAGAGCCTCCACAACCTCACTACTACCATCTAAGGTTAGCCCTGAGATGACCGTGCGAGAGTCCATATTAACCATGTTGTCCAGATTTGATATCTCGCGTATCTGGGCTAGGGTCAGCCAGCGAAACTGTCCCCCCTCAGGGGGAGGTTCTCGGGTAAACAAAATAACGTTGCGATTACGCTTTTTAAGAAACCTAGCTCCCTGCTCAGACTGAAGCTGGTCGACAATTACGGCATTCTTATCACCCCTAAAATGCTGCAGGTAATGAGGTGCCTTTCCCTTATGTTTCTGAAGGTAATTACTACGGGTGGCTTGGAGTGTCGGTGACACCTGAACCACATTTGTATTACCTGGCTCTATTTTGGCCTGCATTAGCGCGTGTAAAGTCCCATTAATGTCTGCGATAAGAATCCCCAAGATACCTATCTCGGGTTGGTTAATTATGGGCTGTCGCCACCGAGCGACTGGGCCTCGGTTCATCTCAACGTTTACACCCTCGATTCTAAAAAACCCACCGCTCTCGTGAGCTAGGTGTCCACAACTGTCAAAATGCCATTGAGATAATTTCGAAAACTTAGTTATCTCTACACTAACATTCGTTGACTCACGTTCTCCCGCAACCCACTCTAAAAGTGATTCAGTAGAGTGCAGTGAACCTTCACCTAAAACAGAGCGCACTAGAGCCCTCTGAAGGTGCTCACCTCCTGGCTGGTTCAGGAGCGAAAAAAAGTCGGTTTCACCTCGCATTTATGAAGCTGACCCTAGCGGATGATTTTCCATATGGTTTTCCGTGACCCACTCCGCTACACCTATCCCTGCGGCTCCGAAATTATTTCCGTTGTAGAACATTAACCGCCTCCCATCAACCTCTAACACGAAAGGATAGCACACCATCTCGTTGTCCCAGGACTCGTCAGATACTCCCATACCACCAAAGTCATCGGCTCTAGTCCAAGTCACGCCATCCTTGGAGTAAGCGTAGCCTATACGATAGCCCCCGCTGCCGCCTGCTCGATAATTATGACTATCCCGAAAACAGTACCACATCTCATATCCAGACTCAGTGTGTAATACAGAGGGGTGAGAGAAGGCCTCGTTGGGGTGGCGCTGAGGTACACAAAGGGCTGGGGGCCTCTCCCAAGTGACACCGTCGGGTGATGTAGCATACTTAATTGCGTAGACTGGCTCACGGTAACCATCTACATCAATCCACTTTAGACCTGAAATATACCAGCACTTCCAAACGCCATCCTCTATCAATATAGAGGGGGTTACAGCTAGTTGAGGCTCTGTTGGCGTTCTGTCCATTACAGGCCCCTCGAACACCCGCTCAAAGGTCTCACCGCCATCAAAGCTTTCGGCCAGACCAGTAGCGTTGTGATACGGCGTAGAGATCTTAGCGTTCCAACCACTGTAGTACATCAGCAGACGATCTCGGTGCCTTAAAACAAACCCTGGCATAATACCGTCTTCATCAAATGTGCCAAATGCACCCAACTCAAGCACCGATGTCTCGCGGTAATTTATCACCGCTGTTGGGTCAGTTCGGTCCACGTCAATAAACAGAGGATAACTGCGCCCCTTTTTATCTCTTGATGAAAAATAAATCCGTATGCGATCATCCATCAATATAGCGGTTGGTACCTGGGTTCGGTTTCCTGTACCGTTGGCGACATGAGCTCCTTCTACCGTCTGTGAGATCCAGTCATGACCTTCGGCGGCGAAGACTCTACCTAGTCTCTTCCAGCTCATTTATAGACCTCTACGCTGTTCTTACCAAGGGCTTTGGCTGGATTGCCTAGGTAGACGTCCCAAGGAACAGTTGATTTCGTCACCACTGCCCCCATGGCGATCAGAGATCCCTCCTCAATGACAGCGAAGTCACGGATAGTCGCATTTACCCCTATAAAAGAGTGCTCCTTTACATGGCAGTGGCCAGAAAGAACAATGTGAGAGGTAAAGAAGACATGACTATCGATAGTCGAGTGGTGCCCAATGTGGTTACCGCTCCACAACACTACATTGTCGCCAATCTTAGTGAACGGTTGAATGGTGTTGTCCTCTAAAATAAAGCAATTCTCACCAATATCTTCTGTTAGAACTGTGGCTCTGCTCGAGACATATGAGATAAAATCATATCCCTTAGCCTTTCCTTGTTCGTAAAACTCCCTCCGGTGCTTGTTCATACCAGAGGCAACCATAGCCACCAACATTTTGTATTCCGATGGGGGGTAGTGACGCTCTACCTCCTCCCAAGCCACAACAGGGAGACCTTCGTAACTGTCCCCCTTCATGTAATCACTACTGACAGTAAACCCTACAACCTCATGCTCACTGTCACCTTCAAGATAAAATTTGGCGAGTTGGGCTGTATCGCTAATTCCAAAAACTACTACTTTAGCCATCTGCTTTTCCTCCGCGATTAAGCGCTCTCTTTTGTGTCGATTTGACAGACTGCAAAGACACTCGCGCATAGATCTGGGTAACGCTGGCCCAGCTCGTAACAGCCATCAAAATAGCTATCGTCAATGATCCCCTCTTTATAAGCTCTATCCAATTGGAAATTTGCCAGACCTTTAAAAAGGATTCCACCATTACAGAGAGCCGCTAGGCCAGCAGAACGTACATCTGACAAGAGGGTATCTAGGGAGTAGGTTCTCCTGTGTCCGTGGGCTAGCTCACCAGGGGTAACAGCCTGATTGTGCTCAATTAACCCCATCCCCACTGCGATCTGTCTAGATGCGGCGTTGGCATTAGGTACCACTAAGAAGAGCTTACCGCCTGGAGCTAGCCACCCTCGAATCTTCTTCAGTAGAGCGACTGGATCGTCGAGATGTTCGAGTGTATGGACCAGAAACACGGCATCGTACTTTGATGGAAGATCTACCTCTTCAAAGTGAGAGAGCCTAAAAGAGATATTCTTATCTGGAATTTCTCCAACATTTATCTTTGTCTGCTCAAGAAGATCTGAGGCACCTTCGACTATCGTCAGATCAGAATAGTGCTGTAAGATGAGCTTACTAAACTCCCCCTTATAGCAACCCAATTCAAGCGCAGACCCACCTGAAAAGTGAGGAGCTAGGCTCTTTATCATGTAGTTTCTATGTATATAGTCAAAGTCGTAGGCATATTTTCGGCCCGCAACGTCCAGACACTCCGAATTCAACTCTCTCATCTAACGTCCCTCAATGTCGTAGCTACACATACCCTTATTGGTCAATAATCGGCCGATCTAAAGGAAAAATAGGATTTCTCAGCAACAAGGAGTGAAAATTCGGGGTCGAGCGCTGTGAGTTGGGCGCCTCGCTGGAAAATACCTAATTTTTTCTAATGAAACACGCTATGAGTTCCCCATGATCAAATACTTAGGCTCAAAACGGCTCCTAATCCCTGCGATTATGGATGTTATAAAACATCAAGAGGGGGTTTCCAGCGTAGCGGACATATTCTCTGGAACGTCAAGAGTCGGGGTAGCACTAAAGACAGCTGGGTATGCAGTACATTCAAACGACCACAATAGCTATGCTGCTACAATAGCCAAGGCGTACGTAGAGGCAAACCTAGATTCCGTTGGAGATGAGGTTGAACACCTCATAAGCCAACTACAAGTTCTTCCAGGCAAGCCGGGGTGGTTTACCGAGAATTACTGTGAAAAGGCAAGATACTTCCAGAGTCATAATGGCGCCAGGATCGACGCGATTAGGGAACAGATAGAAGTTTGGGACCAGTCAGGTACAATCGACGACACGATAAAATCTGTCCTTCTTACAAGCTTAATGGAAGCTGCTGACAGAGTAGACTCCACCACTGGTGTACAGATGGCATATCTAAAGCGGTGGGCAAAAAGATCTTATAACGAGCTCGAAATGCGAACCCCTGAGCTCATTAAATCACCTCAAAATGGGCCGTGTATTGCTACCCAACTAGACGCTGTTACCGCCGCTGAGACGACAACTGCCGACCTAGCCTATATCGATCCTCCATACAACCAGCACAAATATCTTGGCAACTATCACATTTGGGAATCCCTAGTCTTATGGGACAAACCAGAGGTTTATGGTGTCGCCAGAAAACGCGTTGACTGCAAAGAGCGACGAAGTGATTTCAACTCAAAACCTCGCTTCCTTGAGACCTTTAGGCGCCTGATAAACAGCGCCTCTTCAAAGAGACTCCTTGTCTCTTTTTCAAATGAGGGCTACGCGTCACGCGATGAAATCGTTGACATCCTTAGCGTCCGTGGAGATGTGAAGGTCTATGAGTCAGACTATAAACGCTACGTTGGCGCACAAATAGGAATTCACAGCCCTGGCGGCGAAAAGGTAGGTTCAGTGGGGCATTTGCGAAACATCGAGTACCTTTTTATGGTGTAGCGTAGATCTATACACCAAATAAAACGCGATCTAAGTACCTTCTTTGGTTAGTAGCGACGCAAAACCAAAGAAGTGGGTACTTATCATGAGCTTGCGCAACATCGCTATAATCGCACACGTCGACCACGGAAAGACTACCCTAGTAGATGGGCTCTTAGCACAGGCTGGAACTTTCGCTGCCCATGAAGAGCGGACTGATAGGGTAATGGATTCAATGGATCTAGAGCGTGAACGAGGTATCACCATCCTATCAAAGAACACTGCTGTTACCTACGGCGATACAAAAATCAACATCGTTGACACTCCTGGTCACGCCGATTTTGGTGGTGAAGTTGAGCGGGTACTCATGATGGTTGATGGTGCCATGTTGCTAGTAGATGCCTCCGAAGGTCCGCTACCTCAGACAAGGTTCGTTCTTAGAAAGGCGCTGGCTGCTGGCCTGAAAGTCATGGTCTGCATAAACAAAATTGATCGACCCGACGCGAGAATACAGGAGGTAGAAAACGAGGTCTACGACCTGTTCATTGACCTAGACGCAGACGAAGAGCAGCTAGAGTTCCCTATGATTTACGCCTGCGCAAAGGATGGTTACTGCGGTACTGAAGTAGACAACATCGGTAAAGACCTGAAGCCTATGTTCGACGCTATCGTGGACTTCCTCCCCGAGCCAGAGTGCGATCCTGATGCTACCTTGCAGGTATTAGTCACCCAACTTGGGTACGACAATTATCTTGGGAGACTCGCTATAGGTCGCGTCGTTAACGGAAGGTTAAAGACTCGCCAAGAGCTGCTTCTTGTGGGTGATGAAAAATCTAAAAAGATCCGGGTAAACAAGGTGTTTACTTGGACTGGGCTACAGAGAGTAGAGCAGGCTGAGGTGGCAGCGGGTGAAATTATCGCTATCGCTGGTATCGCTGAACTAAACATCGGCGACACAATCACTGAGGTGGACAACCCAAAGCCTCTACCCAGGGTCTCTGTAGATGCCCCAACAATAGGGATGACTTTCTCTTCCAACAACAGCCCATTCTCTGGTAGGGAAGGAAAATACGTAACCTCGCGACAGATAAGAGAGCGATTAGAAAAGGAGATCCTTCACAACGTCTCGATCCAACTGGAAGAGACTGGAAGTATGGACTCAATCAAGGTGCTTGGTCGGGGCGAACTACAGCTTGGAATCCTTATAGAGCAGATGAGGCGTGAGGGCTTTGAGCTCTGTGTAAGTAAACCAGAGGTCGTCACAAAAGAGGTGGATGGCAAAAAGCATGAGCCTTTTGAGATTGCGGTGATGGACTTTCCCGATTCGTTTATAGGTGTTGTAACAGAGAAAATGGCTCAGAGAAAAGGTCGAATGCTTGAGATGGTGCAGCTGGGTTCAGGCCGAGTTCGTATGGACTTTAGGGTCCCAAGTAGGGGTCTTATAGGATTCCGAGGAGAGTACCTAAACGACACTCGTGGCCAAGGGATAATGAACACACTTTTTGATGAGTATGATGAGTGGGCAGGTTTCATACCATTTAGACTAAATGGTTCGCTTATATCAGACAGAAAAGGCACAACTACTGCTTACGCTTGCTTCGGACTACAACCCCGCGGTAAGCTTTTTGTAGGCAATGGAGTAGATGTATACGAAGGAATGATCGTTGGGGAAAGCGCACGAAACAACGACATTAACGTAAACATAACCAAAGCTAAGCAGCTAACTAACTTCCGATCATCTGGTGCAGATGAAAAGCTAATCTTGGCCCCACCTGTTCAGATGCCACTAGAAAAGGCGCTCGAATATATTGATGTAGATGAGCTGGTAGAGATAACTCCAGAAAATATACGATTACGTAAAAGGCAGCTAGCATCTAACCTCAGATCTGTAGTTAGAGGCGAGAAAAAAGAGAAGAAGAAGTAGGGCTTTTAGCTGTTTTGCTCCAACTTTAGAAAAGTCAAAACAGAAGTAAACATCTAAATTTTTTAGCCCAAAATCACGTTATAGAACACTACTTTTACGAACTATCATCTACTGGCTAGCTACAAAGTCTTGCTTTAAAACTCTGGTTGTTCGACTATACCTCCACCCACACACCGAGAGTCACGGCCCTTCACTCAAGAAGAGCTTCATCTCGTTAATACACGGAGGTTAAATGGCACTAGGAATAGTAACAGCGGGAAGATCTAGGATCAACGCTGCAATAAAGGCCGTAATAGCGGCACCAATGAGAGCGATTGGACTTATGTCCGCGACGATTCTCGTTTTTTTGGTCTTCCCACTCTGGGGATTCCTTCACCCAATGGCTGGCTGGCATAAGTGCCGAGCACGAATGGCAGCAGACGGTCTAACATCTTTAGGTGAGGTCCTGGTACCTGACCAAGCACTACTAGACTACAAAGACGGAATATGGCGAGGCCTGTATAGGGTTCACACCTCTTCTTTTGGTTTTGTCTTGCTTCAAATGCCAGTGATCATACTGCTATTGGTACCAGTTTTTATAGCGCAGATACTATTCACCCCTGTGGGTGATGCATATCCAGCCGACTTCGCGCAAGCGTTCCAAATGGGGCCACCAGGCGTAGTAGCGTTATCTTCATTCACAATAATCTTCGGCCAGACACTCTTGGCAACAAAAGTTCTGGGGATGGTCCCACCATCTCACCCATTAGGGACGTCATATGTCGCGATAAGCGCTTCGTGGCGTGGAGCCCTTAGGGATCCCAACGCACTGATAAGTATTGGACTTCTTACTTCTATTGTCGGAGCTATCGGTGGAGGCTTTGGCTTCATCAACGATACCCTTGCTGGTACACTAGAGCTAGCTGGAAGTGATGCACCCATGACGTGGATTTTGGTACTGGTCGCTGTAGTAGCTAGTGCTGTATTGCTCGAGGCGCTTGGACAATGGTCCGATGAGTGTGACTTTGGCAAGGTAGAGATACCAAAAGATCCATATCAATTCCTGACCGCATTCTGGGGCGGGATTTGGTGGGGAATCACTACTGTTTGGAACCTAATAGTTCAGCTATTCGCTCTTATACTCAGCCTAGTGCAGAAGTTGGTCGAATGGATCTTTGGCTTATTGTGTGGGTTATTGACACTCCGCTATCACAGGACAGGTAACCACAATAAAGGAGGTGAATAATGGGAATTACATTCTTAACTAAATATCTAGGCACTGTCTGGACTCTTATCTCTGTTGGAACCCTGCTCAAGTTGTACGAACAAACGGAATACAATGATGTAGAGATAAAACTCTGGCTAATGGCTGCGGCCGGTGTAGTAATAGGCGTCGGAATATTTAGATCAGAGAAGGCGATTAGGGCTAAATTAGCCGAGAGGGCTGCTGCTGAAACAGCCGCTTAATCTAAAAGGTTCGCCTAATAAAGATCGGGGTCGCCACATCTAATGTGGTGACCCCGTTTGTCTTTAAAGCGTCCGATCAGCGCTGAAGCTGTCCACCAGTAGCAACTATTAGCTCGACCTTTGAGACAACAAGAGCGGTTCGAGCTCTTAGCTGTGCGAATACTGCTGCTTCCCAACCATGCCTAGCTAATTCAACCTCTAACCATGACAAGGAGCCTGCAGCTAAAGACTGTTCGGCCAACCTCAGACTCTCCCCAGCCAATTCAACCTCGTTATCAATAGAATCAAGAGCAAGTTGATTAAGCTCAACGGATCTAAATGCAGCCTCAACCTCATCTGAAACTGAATCCTCTATCTGCTCTACAAGGGCCTGTGATGCACGCCACCTACTCATGTCGGACCTATGTGTCGCGGTTGTATAACCACCGTCGAAAAGGTTCCACTTAGCCTCAAAAACCGCCATCCATGTGAGCGGCTCATCTGAGAACCCAAGGTTTTCTGTCCAGCTACCAATCCAGGTAGCCGAAATAGAGGGCAGTGGGGTCCACCTAGAGGTCTTGGCCTCTTGGAAAGCAGCTTGGGAACGCGCTTGAGCTGAACCATAGTCTCCACGCTGGGCAATAGCGGCAGCCTGGGCGTCTGCCAGAGTTAATGGTATCTCTAAAGATTCTGGGAGGTCCAACTCTACATCTCTATCCAGACCAGTCATAATCGCTAGGCTACGTTCGAGCTGCGACGTGATGTCTTCCGTGGCTCTGACTTCACGCTCTGAGCGAGAGACTCCTAGCCGCGCCTGTACAGTATCTCTTGCAGTAAGTGAGCCTGCCTCAAAACCCCTCTCAGCCATTCCAAGCTGCCCTTGAGCGATCTCAAGAGACCTATGAGATAGAGCTACCCCCTCCCTAGCCTCCTGGACCATGTACGCTAACTTAACAGCCGCTGCACCAACCCTTATCTCAGCAGTGAGTTCATCACGAGATGCTGCAGACGCTAGTGCCTGTGTGGCTCTCCATGCTGGCATAGTTCTCGGATCGTAGATGGTCTGAGTAACTGTCAAGCCTGCTGAAAGGTAGCGTTGTGCCTGAATTATAATTGGCTCTGAATCGAGCATATCTGCATATTGTTCGGGGATCCCAGCCGAGGGGTCCATCACCATCTCATATTGATTTATAGTGTAGTTGGTATGAGCGCTCAGTCTAGGCAAAACGGTAGATATTGCCTGGTTGACTAGTTCATCAGTCTGAACTCTAGCCTCAGTAGCAAGTGCCATTTCATGACTGTTCTCAACTGCGGCGGCTTGTATTTCTTCTAGCCCTACCGCCTTGGCCTCAGAAGAGGACCACCCCATAAATAAAGAGACCAAGAGTATCGCTACCGTAGAGTTGAGTTTTCGAACACGCCCCGTAATCTTCGTCATCAAACCTCTCACGTCTGTTAAGATTGAATAGAAGGTAGGCACCATGACTAGGGTCAATATGGTGGCGAAACCTAGACCAAAAATCACAGCCACTGCCATTGGCCCCCACCACTGTGCACTAGCTCCACCAATGGCTAACCTCATCCTGGAAAAGTCAAAGGATATGCCAGCCGCCATTGGTACTAGACCCAAGATAGTAGTCACTGCTGTGAGCATTACTGGCCTAAACCTAACCAGGCCAGCCTCTACTAGGGCGGACCTAGTCTCAAGACCCTCGCGCTGTAGCTGTTCTACATAATCCAACAACACAATTGCGTTGTTTACAACAACACCAGCTAAGGAGATTACACCTATACCTGTCATTATGATCCCAAAAGGAGTGCCTGTTATTATTAGACCCCAGAGAACGCCAATTAGGGAAAGAACAACTGTCGCCAAGATTAAAACGGGTATAGCAAGGCTATTGAACTGAGTAACCAACACCATCAATATCAGAACTATAGCTATTGTGAATGCACGGCTCAGGAAGGCCTGTGCATTCCGCTGTTCATCGTCAGCTCCGCCTATACTTATATGTAAGCCTTCGGGGACAGGGTAGGCATCAATAGCCTTCTGGATCTCCTCTCTGACTGAGTTGGCATTAAACCCAGCTTCTACATCACCGACTATACTAACAACTAGATCTTGGTCTATGTGATTGATGCTACCTGTACCACCTGCTAGCTCATACCCAGCGACGCTTGATAGGGGTACAGGAAAGACCCCTGGCTTCTGGGGGTTCCTACCAGGTATCCTAAGGTTCAAGACAGACTGCAGATCTTCACGATACTCTGGGGCGAGTTCCACAAGAATATCATGCTCATCTTCGCCATCCCTAAGAGTCGAAGCGACCGTTCCAGCCACTGCAGTCCTTATGGCATTACCTATCTCTCCGCTACTAACACCAACGGTTTCGGCTGCAGCCCTGTCTATCTGGAGGCGTAGCTCGGGCCTACCAACCCTATAGTCATCAGCAAGGTCTACAGCTCCTGGAATAGCCTCAATCTCTCGCTTAAACGCTCTAGCTAATGTGCCGACAGCATGAAAGTCATCACCCGATATCTCAACACCAATAGCCGCGCCCACAGGTGGACCCACCTCCTGCTGTTCTATCGTGACCTCTGCTCCTACAATCTGACTGACACCAGAACGGATTCTCGCAATTGTCGCGTGAGTGTTCTCTACACGGGGAGTCTCGCCTTCTCCTACTGCGTTAGCGTGTGGGAGAAAGTCAATCGTAATCCGCCCTTGGTTAGGTGAAGCCTGTGAGCCAGCCAAAGGGTCTCCCCCACCAGAGACTCCAGATTCAGAGACAAACACCTCAACATTCTCTTCCTGCTCAAGGATCACTTCAACCCTTCGCATAATAGCATCTGTACTCTCGATATCAGAACCGTCGGGGGCTCTTACAGAGATAGTTGCTCTGTCAGGCTCAGTTGATGCAAAAAATTCAGTACCGTGGTTGAGCTTTCCGTAAGCCATAAATGTTATAATTAAGGCTGCTAGACCCATAAATGCCGACCTGTACCTATGGTCAATAGACCACTCCAGGACCGAACGATAGGCCGATAGCCACTTTCCTACTGAGCGTACACCATCAGAAGAGTGTACAACTGTTACCTTAGGTGTCCTCATAAGCTTGGCGGTTAAGACAGGAAGTATGAATAAAGCCACAAGTAGGGAGGCTGTCAGGACTATAATGAGCGTCTTTGGCAAGTACCCCATAAACTCACCCATTATCCCAGTCCAAAATACTAGCGGGAAAAAAGCGGCGACCGTTGTAGCTGTAGATGCCGTTACTGCCCACCCTACTTCTGCTGTCGCATCAATTGCAGCCTGCTTAGCGGTCTTACCCTCTTCCATGTGGCGGTAGATGTTTTCGACAACAACAATTGCGTTGTCTACTAACATACCTAGCGCGAGAATTAGGGAGAACAGCACAACCATGTTTAGAGTAAATCCAAATGCCTGAATTATGGTAAAACTCATCAACATCGACAATGGTATAGCCACCGCGACAAACAGGCTTGTTCTCGCACCAAGGAACGTAAGGATAACTCCTACAACCAATATAAGTGCGGTAAGGATATTGTTTTGGAGCTCACTTACCATGTCACGAATAATGTTGGACTCATCGGCTAGGATCCTGTAGGTCACCCCCTCAGGCCAACTCTCTGACTGATCAGCGACTATTTCGCGAACCAAATCCGCCACCCCGATAATATTTGAACCTGTCCTTTTGGTAACGGACAGTGATACTGATGGCTCAGTATTCATCCTTGAATAGGTTGATCGCTCTTGGTATCCGTCGACAACTCTAGCGACATCACTAACAAGAACTGGTCGTTCACCTACTCGTCGAAGAGGTACACCCTCTATCTCATTAGGCTCAACAAACTCACCTGGTACTCGCACCAAGAAACTACCGTCGCCTACTCGAACCTCTCCACCAGGGATGTTTACATTCTCCCCTTGAATACCTACGATCACATCACTTAAAGATATTCCATAGTGTGCGAGCCTAAAGGGATCTACCTGGACCCTAATCTCTCGAGTAAGACCGCCTGTTAAGCCTGCATCAAGAACCCCGTTTACACGGCCTACTTCGTCTTGTAATTCTTCCCCTAATTCCTCCAGTGTCTCCTCGTCCGTTCCAGACAAGGTAACTATCATCATAGGAACATCTGAGAATGAAACCTCACGAACCTCGGGCTCCTCAGCATCGTCGGGTAGGTTTGGCTTAGCTCTACTTACCTTGTCTCTCACACCCTGTAAGGCCTCAGACATCTCAACGTCTGGCTCGAACTCAATACTAACGACACTTACACCCTCGGCTGAAGTAGATGTCATTCGCTTTACATCACGCAGAGCTGCCAATTCTCGCTCTAAAGGAATAGAGACTAACGCCTCTACATCCGCAGGAGATACGCCCACATATGGGGTCGAAATCACCACAACAGGGATAGCTATGTCTGGAGCCGATTCCCTTGGCAGGGTTTTATAAGCTTGCAGGCCAAATAAGAAGATGCAAAATGTTGCGATTAATATCGTAGTGCTGTGATTTTGGATTTTGTTTAGCACGAGGCTCTCCCTATATACTAAAAGCTTGAGCGGCCGTCTTGACAGCAAGAGCCCTCTCTGGCTACCAACAATTGATCTCCCTCTGAGAGTTCACGGTGCCCTAATACAACAATACGATCTCCAGACTCGATACCTGACTCCACAATCACCTGATCTCGGACCACATCTCCTAACTCTAGCTCTCGCCATACAGCGGCACCGTCCGACTCCACAAAGACACCTTGACCTGTAAGATTGGTAACGACCCAGTCTTGTGGAATTACGAGGACATCGTCGCTAAGAGTCTGAGTTACATCCACGCGAGCTATCATACCAGGAAGAAGACTACGTTCACTGTTATCAACAGTGACTTTGACCTCGAAAGCTCGTGTCTCTCCATCCGCGACAGGGCTTATATGAGTGACCTCTCCTTCATAAGTGGTCGACTCTGCCTGTAAACTAACTACCGCGGGCGCCCCTACACTCAAGGCGACAACATCGCGATCTGAAACCGATAACGAAACCTCAACACTCGACAAGTCTACAAGCCTAACTACAGGATAGCCAGGTACCAAAACCTCTCCTGCCTCAGCTCCAACTTGGCCAACGACACCAGCAAAAGGAGCCCTTATTCTGGATCTAGAGACCATTATCTCAGCCTGCCGCTGCGCTGCCGCTGCACTAAGACTCCCAGTCTCAGCCGCCTGTAAAGCAGCGGGAGAAATTAAATCTCCCATCTGTGAGGCTCTATCAAACTCCGCAGCAGCTAGATCAGCGCTCGCTGTAGCCTGAGCCAACCTAGACAGTTGAAGCTCGGTGTCGATACGTGCCAATAGAGCGCCTGCTCTTACTTCATCTCCAGGAGACACCAACACAGCCTCTACAAACCCTCCCATCGCCGAACCCAATAAAGCGTCCCGAGAGGCCTCAATCTGGCCAGGCATAGACAGCTCAACGGTAGCATCACTAGCTGTGAGAGTGATGATATCCACGCGGGTAGACACCTCGGCTGGTACCTCTACAGCCAAAGCAGGCTCAGTTTCAACTGACTCAGTGGAGTCCCCACCGCAACCTGAGGCCAACGTTACAACCACCAGACCTAAAACGATAAGCCTCTCCGATCTAAAAACGATCCCCTTAGCTCCTAGCATATGACACATCCAACCTTTATGGGTTTTCCAATTCTCTATGTTTAACAGGCGTTTAACTCTCAGTTGTCCCGAATACAATTGAAATGACAAACATTAAGATAAACCAACAAAAAACTTTAGAACTTTGATCAATATAAATTCATTTCTAAAGTCGAGAGGATCTGGGCCGTTTCGCATTCTGATCTCGATTTTGCCTTGCGCTGAATCTATAAAAACACTTTCGCAGTCAAAAATCACGACGCGGGGAGTAGAATACACAATGAAGTTAGCAATAATTATTACATCAACTGGTTGCCCCGACAAAGTAGATAGGATGGTACAGAGCCTTGAGGCTAACTCTACCCCGACCGATATATTCGTCGTTGACAGCACAAGCGATCCTTCAAGAATCTCCCCTCATACTTCGGCTTGGATTTCACCTAGTACCACAACGGGTCCCATCCACAGTCACTTCGCTGGGATAAAGCTCGCCCAATTGAATGGAAATTATTCCCATGTATGGCTCCTGTCCGCGGATCAAGAATTCCAAGGTGGCATCATCGACAGTGACACAATGATCGATATTATGGAGCAAAATCCAAGGATGGGAATTTTATCCCCCGCTGACTCTATGGGATCGCACCCTGGGTCATCTCAAGTCAATGGAAGTAATTTCCGAGTGGCCAGCACAGTTGGCTTCCCTGGCTTTATGATGAGGTGCACTGCATTAGATGAGGTAGGGTTCCTAAACAAGTTATTCCCCCAGACAATCGGTGCTATTCACGAACTATCTTACAAACTGTACCGCGCTGGGTGGTTCTTGGCCTATACAGACCTTGTAGTGACAACTCAAAGCGGCCTGTCTACTAACAGCGGACGGAGTACAAGAGAGGCTAGAAGGTTCGCGTTCGACTACATGATGGCTAACTTCGGATGGATGTGGCATGAGACCTTTACGGAGGCCACCAACGGTCACGATATCGGTCTAAACACCTTTAAGCTACACAGGAAATTTTGGGCGCGTGAATTCTCAACATAGGAGCTAGAAGCCAGGAGGCTTGTAGTGGGTGAGGACGCTCCACGTATTATCCTAACGATGGATAAGGCCCCTGTTCTTACAGTGGACATGACACCTTCTATGGATTCCCAATACAAAAAACCAGAGCCTATACAGGCTATAGTTGAACCTACAATAGAGCCCGTAGACCCATGGTCAGCGGCTACTGCCCGGTGGGACGAGGATGTAGCCAAAACTCAGGCCCCAGCGCCAGTTAGTGAGCCTCAACCGCTGGAGCCATGGCCTATTGAGTCTGATGCACCAGTGAAGGTAATGGCGTGGCCTGTATACGATTCTGCTGAAGACCTGGAAGTGCTCATAGGGGGGTACGCCAAGATGTTTGTTGGCAATAACGACTACTGTTTAGCCCTTAGGCACGATGAGACAGTTGATATCCCAATGGAGGCAGCGATGGCTGCGATTAGCGCTGCCTTTGAGCGCTTTATTGGAGCTGACGCAAACCTAAACATACTCATTGTAAACGATGATATGACTATAGAGGACGCCCCATCTTTAGGGTTGGCTATAAATGGTGTGTTAGCCCTACCCTCGAGTGAGAACCGCATTCGCGCCGAGTTCATTCAGGCAATGTCATGTGAAGTGTGGGGACAACCCACACATGTGGCAAAGGTCAAGGAGAGCCAAACTACAGCGATGGGTGGCCGATTAGCAGTGTAGATTCACTAGAACTGTATCTCCCTCAAAGACAACGCTGACGGAGCGCTTTTTGAAAGATGTTTAATAAGTGGGGTAGTATGCCGTAATGGATGCTACCCCTCTCATGTTAACGCTACTCGCCGTAGTCATTTTAGTGGGCGCAATCGGCGAGAATATAACCAAAAAGACGCAAATCCCAGATGTTATCTGGCTGATCTTATTGGGAATAGTCCTTGGTCCAGTTTCTGGGCTTATCGACACAGAGGCCCTTAAGAATAGCGGTGGAGGTGTGCAGCTTTTCGCCTCCATCACCCTTATTATAGTTCTGTTTGAAGGGGGCAGCCGACTCAAGGTTATGGAGCTGGTAAAGGTAGCTCCTAGAGCTGCTCTACTATCAATAATGGGCTTCGTCATAACTGTTACATCCGTAGCTGTTGTAAGCGCACTGATTGGCCCGCTGTTAATTCCTGAATGGAGCTTCCTTCACGGGGTGATGCTCGGTGCTATCGTTGGAGGCTCAAGTTCACTGATAGTCATGCCTTCAATGAACCTATCAAACCTCGAAAAACGGGTCTCAAACCTTGTCGGACTAGAGAGCGCTCTAACAGACGCCTTATGCGTGGTAGTGAGCCTCGCAACTATCAGTCTTCTAGTTGCAACTGAACAGGCTACATCCAGCCCATTAGCTACCCTAGGACAGCAGTTCGGTATAGCTATACTTGTAGGCTGTGTCTCCGCTTGGTGCTGGTTACCCATAATGAGGCTACTGAGAGACAGCCCTCACGCCTACCCTGTCACGCTTTCAGCCCTGATTGTATTGTATGTCTCAGTAGAACAATTAGGAGGAAGCGCTGCGTTAGGAATCCTGGCCTTTGCTATCATTGTAGGTAACGCTAGCACTCTAGCTGCTAAGGTTAACTTCCTGCCATCTGCGCCTATAGACCTGACCGATAGCGTTCGAGACGTCCACTCCAACGTCGCGTTTATCATCAAATCACTCTTTTTCTGCTTCATAGGCCTAATGATAGGGCCACCTTGGTCCATGGTAATAGCAGGTGTGATACTTGGTTTCCTGCTTTTACTAGTACGAATTCCAACCGTAAAATTGGCGACGCGCGGAGCTGGTTTCACAAAACAACAGCAGAGCGTAATCACTGTATCACTGCCTAGGGGAATGGCAGCTGGTGTTCTGGCAACGATACCCCACGTCTCTGGGGTAGAAGGTACCGAGCACCTACCCCCTTTAGTGTTCGCAGCAGTAGTGACTACGATAGTGATATTCGCCGTTGGTTTCCCAATAACTAGCAAGGAAAAAGCAGGTCCTGATAAATACCTGCCACCTGCAGGAGATAGCGATTCACTTGAGGTGACCATCTCGGCTAGTGATAAAGAAAATGGCCAAGAGGATACGACTACTCAAGAGGAAAAGGAGCCACAAGAGGTAACAACGGCGGAGAGCCTAAAGGCGATAGCGCCAAAAGATGAGGCTGGCGACGATAGCATAGACAGTACAGGTCCAGAAGAAGTGATCCAAGAGGGAGAAGAATAGTGTTAATTCATGAGCTCCTTGACTTTGCTGCAAAAAGTGGCGCCTCAGACATTCACATCTCTGCGGGAGCCATTCCAGCGCTGAGAATAGACGGTGAGATCAGGAAGCTAGATCACCCTCCTCTAACGTCGGAAGAGGCTAAACGGATCGCATACTCAGTGATGAACGAGAAACAAAAGACCATCTTTGAAAACGAGCTAGAGCTAGACTTTTCAATCGGACTTAAAGGGCTTGCTAGATTTAGAATAAACGCATTCACTCATGTAAATGGTGTAGGGATGGTCCTTAGGTTTATCCCTGAAGAGACATGGACTCTAGGTCGCCTCGGAGGGCCCGAAGTACTGCGTACTCTAGCGGAGCTTCCTAGAGGCCTGGTCCTCGTAACAGGGCCAACAGGCTCGGGTAAAAGCTCTACCCTTGCCGCTATGCTGGACCATATCAACAACAACAAAAACCAACATATCCTAACGATAGAAGATCCAATTGAATTTGTACATAAACCTAAGCGCTGCGTCATCAACCAGCGTGAGGTGGGTAGCCACTCAAAAGGTTTCGCCCAGGCACTAAAAAGCGCCCTTAGAGAAGACCCAGATGTGATATTGGTTGGTGAGATGCGGGATCTGGAGACCATATCCCTGGCGCTAACCGCAGCGGAGACTGGACACCTAGTCCTAGGGACACTGCACACCAATTCCGCTATAGAGACTGTAGATCGCATTATTGACGTGTTTCCACCTATTCAGCAGCACCAGATACGAGCACAGCTTGCTTCATCGCTGATGGGAGTTGTCTCACAGTCACTAGTAAAGATGGTCAACAAGCCCGGTAGGATCGCAGTGTTTGAGGTAATGACGGCCACACCCGCGGTTAGGAACATAATACGAGAAGGCAAGACCTTTAAGCTCACCTCCACAATGCAAACATCTAAGGGTGAGGGAATGATAACAATGGCTGATGCTGCAAAAGCTCTTGTTACAGATGGTATCCTGACTCGCCAACAAGCCATCGCGTTGGCTAATGACAGAGGTCTTTTTGATTAGGGTTTTGTCAAAGTCCACTCAGCAGACCCGTTAGGGGTCTCCCAGAGTCGCACAGAAACGACTGTCACACCAGAAGCTCTCAAGAGTTCTTGGGCCTTATGCGCAAGCTCTTCAACTATCGTCTCTGCGGTTGGGGGCGAGTCCATCCAATATACTGGCCGGCCAAATCGCGCATTAGCATCTGCTATAGCGTGAATTGACGGATCTGGATCGTCGCGCATCAAGATCGCTGTGTGATCCCAATTGTTGTCTATCCAACCACCTACGAGCTCCTTCACAACACCAAAATCAACGATCCGACCCTTGTCGTCGAGCTCTGGAGCGGTAACTGTTATCTCCGCAGCATATCGGTGGCCATGATAGGCTCGACACTTGCTCTCGTGGCGCGGAATTCGATGCATTGCGTCCCACTCAAGGCGTCTAGTACAGGTGATCATCTAATTTGACTCCGACTGGCTATTAACCTCAAATATAACACATTATCACTCGATATATCCTAGAGCTCGCAGGGCGCTCTGGGTCTCTAGAGAGAACTGCTCTTCGCGAAAATCAGGAGCTTCGTCCCTCCAATCAGAAAGGCTCTCTTGCAATGTGCGCTGCTGTGACTCATCATCTAAAGGGGTTTGTATCATCACGCCAGAGGCCTCTGATACCCCATATAGAGTCGGTTCGTCCCTAGTGAGCGGGCTCTCTATGTAAAGGCTATTACCCAAAACAACCCCCCTCTCCTTCTGACGGTTGTTCCACTCTCCGCTTTGTTCTATTATTCCTGGTTTGGTCGCCTCTAGGAAAATTGGGTCACCGATTAGACTTCCACCAGAGAACAGAGGGGTAAGATCTTGACCTGTACCCAAGGTCACAGGCACGCCCAACATCGACATTAGAGTATTGGCGATGTCAGAGTGCTTTACAGGCTGGGTTATCACTGGAGCATCGAAGTTGACTCCTGTTCTAGCGATTATCAGAGGCACACGGGTAGCCCATACGTCTACCTCAAAACCATGCCCCAGAGGGTGGTCGGCCTGTTCACCAAACATCTCACCGTGATCTGAGGTTATGACTATCAGGCTGTTCTCCATTAGACCTTCTGCCTCTAAAGCCTCAAAGAGCCTATCTATCTGGTGATCAACCCAGGATACCTCTGAGTGATATGTTCCTATCAGCCACTGCATCTGCTCATCTGGAAAGGTACCTGATCGTATCCAATCAGCCAGAACCTCGTGACCGCTAGCCGCCTCTTCTGTGATCGCGTGTTCTGGGTTGACAAACCTAGCCTGGTAGTCAGACGGGGCCGTATATGGCGAGTGGGCATCATAATAATGGACCCATAGAGCTAATGGCTTTGATTCATCCCGCTGATCAATTAGCCTACGAGCTCGACGCGTCACACGATCACCCCTATCCTCATATCTTCGGCCCATATCGGTCCGAACCTCATCATCAAAGAGGCGAAAACCCTGAGACATACCCATATCCGCAGACAAAACCGAAGCTGCAACAACCCCTAATGTGTCGTACCCAACCTCTTGTAGTGTTTCGAAGATAGTTGTATTGCTATCGCTCAAAGGAAAACCATTCCTAGGGACCTGATGACCGTGGAGATCCATACCTGTGAACATTGAAGAGTGGGAAGCCAAGGTCGTTGGAGCGTGAGCATAAGCCCAATCAAACCGAACACCCCTGGATGCTAGAGCATCGATTGTGGGAGTGATCCCATCTGGGCCACCATAGACACCCACAGCGTCAGCCCTAACCGTATCCAAGGTGATAAAAATCACGTTTGGCTGGCTCTCGATAGGAGGCATTGTGACTGTAGGTTGCCCTGAAGTCCCGCAGGCTAATATTGTCAGAAAAGTTATCATCTCAAAATCCGTTCTAACACAGGCAGCGTGATAGGTACTATAAACAATGATTTCTCTAAGCCTTCTAATGTTACTGTCGTCGACAGGTGTTGTCGCCAGCCCCACCGAAACCATTGCTCCTGCTCTCCAGGAGCCAACCGAGATGAGAGGAATCTGGTTGTCTAGATTTGGTTGGCGTACTCAAGAGGAGCTTGTAACAGCGGTAAACGAGATCACCCAAAGTGGATTCAACGCCATATTTTTTCAAGTAAGGGGAACGTTCGATGCCTTCTACCAGTCATCTCTTGAGCCGTGGTCTGACAGGCTCTCTGGGAACCTTGGTCAAGATCCTGGATGGGATCCACTCCAGACAGTCCTAACTATAGCTCATGCCAACAATGTCGAAGTTCATGCCTGGATGAACACTTTCCCCATATGGCGAGGCGAAGAGTTCCCCAACAGTCAGGGAGTGATACACCCACTACAGAGGCACCCCAACTGGATTGTGTCTGACCAGGATGGCTCTGTGATGCCACTGAACCCTATCTATATCTTTGCAGACCCTAGCATCCCTTCGGTACGCTCTCATGTGGCAGAGGTAGCTCAAGAACTAACCAATCGATACGACGTAGACGGTATACACCTAGACTACATCCGATTCCCAGACCCCGAATACGGTGATCCAGAGGTTGCTCATTCTCAAATAGAGGCGACCGTAGCAGCAGTAAAAGAGGCTATCAATGTACCGCTATCTGCCGCAGTATGGGGCATACACACAAACAGGTGGGGGTGGGAGCGTGTCTCTCAGGGGCATCAAGATTACTACCAAGACTCTGTCGCATTCATGCAGAGAGAACTTGTGGATGCCATCGCTCCTATGATCTACTGGCCCGTCACCGATTTACCTGGTGAGAGGCTAGATTTTAGCACCTTGGCAAGTGACCACGTTCAGCGACGAGGTAACGCTAGTGTATGGACAGGGATCTCGGCTGAGCTTAGCTATGAAGATGTTGCTGAGTGTATAAGGGCTTCAAGAAGAATAGGAGCTCAAGGGTTTGTGATCTTTGACTACACTCAAATCAAAGAGAACATGGAGAGGCTTAAAAGAGAGCTGTTTTAGTGTTGTAATCCTGGTTCTGACGCATCTTAATACGCGAACACACCCATACTAGAGCACCTTTGATAAAAACATCCTCCTATCACTTCGAACAGAGCCGTCGTTTCTACGTCCCATCACCTCCTGAAACACACCGACCTCCTCAAAGCCAAGTTTTGAATAAAGGTGCCTAGCTGCATCGTCAGCAGTCGAAATGCGCACTACTGCGTGAGAGAAGATATCTCGGTCTATCTCCTCGAGTCGTCTTTCCAAAATAAGGCGACCTAGCCCACGCTCGCGGTACTTAGGGAGCACCCCAAATTCTGATAGATAATAGGTATGGGAAACATCTAGCAGACCCCGAAGCTCTCTGCAGGCATCTTGGCGTGAATCAAGTGGAACACCTAAGCCAAAACCAAGTACTTGTGTTGCACCCATCACCAAGAACAGGCTCGAATGACCAGCGGTCTCTAAGTTTCTTTTTAGGACTGCTTGGGCCTCTATTGGAAACAGACGCTGACTATATGGCTGCTCACTAAAAACAGCCTGATATACCCCGACAAAGCTAGCCTTGTAGGATCGCAGATCGGCCATTTTTTCGGCCTTCAATAGGAACGCACCGCGCTGACGAAGCTCTTTCACATCTTAATTATGCAGCCAATTGAGCCAAAACAAGAACTTTTGTTCCCTCTTTTCTCCACCTCAAATCTATATGACTTACAGGCAGGCTATCGATTAAGTCAGCCACACCCCCACTAACTGAAACCGTTAGCCTTCCAGCATTAATGGTGCGAATGGAGATATCTCTAGGATTTAATGCCATGCCTTTGCCAATACTCTTCAGGACAGCCTCTTTTGCAGCCCAAGCCAAGGTCATCCGCTCGGCGTCTCCCTTTATAAGCTCAAGTTCATTGGCTCCAAACCACTCAGTTTCAAAACTAGGGTGCCTCTCTTCTATCTGCTCTAGATCGATACCTATTCTTAGGGTAGGATGAGCCGCCGCAACAGCCATGTCGCCAGAGTGGCTTATGGTTATAAGCGGTCCTGGCTGGCCATCTATACTGGCAACAGGCTCACCAGATTCTAGGTTACTAATCTCAATCTGAGAAAAGTCTGCACCTGTAAGCTCTGAAATAGCCCGCTTAGCAGCAACTCGGCCAGCGACGCGTTCAGCCTGACGCTTCAGAGTGCCGCGAGTACAGAGCTCTGCCACCTCCCTAAAAGATAATTCTGGCGAAGATGTCGGAGGCGATTGAACAGTTGAAGAGGCGATTGTCGCCATAAAACCTTCTGAACCACCCCCAGCTAAACCTGTACTATCTTGTCTGTCACCTGAGGATTGGGTTTCGAGGTTGAATTTCTCTGACTCGGGCAGCGGGCCCAACTGAGCCATTGCGTAACCTCTAAGTGTCAATATCGTATTACCACCTTGGGTTAAATTTACGTCCCACAAATCTCCTCGGCGAACCACCTGAAGGTCGATGGGATCGCCTGGATCAAAGCCACCACAGTACACCATTGATTCAAAAGATGATGGTAATGCGAGGGCGCCGTCATTTATCATCGCATGAAGACCAGCAGCCTGGAAAGCCGATTCTAACAAGAGGGGAGCGACTATTAAATCTCTAGCTATGAGGGTGTGATCCACCATGCCGTTGGCTACTAGCCCAGAAGAATCAGCGGCGGTTATACCATTTAGCACCTGAAAACAGGGGCCATGAAAGAACCTCTTGTAGATCTGTTCCTTGGTTATGCTCACACGATGATTGTCTGTCGCTGGGAGGCTAGAGACCTCGATCATTCCAGACGTCAACACGTCACATGAGAAATGAGTAGTTGTCTGTATGCGGCCCGTCCTGAGTGTTCTAGTAGAACTTAAAGTACAAGCCACCAACCCACCGCCCTGAGATGTCGCAGCGACTGTCAGTTCAACTGGCTCACCTCTGTGCATCTTTACAGGGGCCATAAATGAGGCTGACTTTACACCGACCACCCTAGCACCAGGGTGTATGGTCAATGCCGCGGCAACCATAAGCTCAACGCCAATGACCCCAGGTAGAACCGGTGTCCCATTTATTGAGTGATCGACTATCCACAGATCACTCTCCAAATTTAGCTGTTTACGGAGGATTACTGAGTCACCCTCAAGGTCAGCGCCATCTATAAGGGAGTGACTAGGGGTTGGAAGTAAACCACCGAGGCGCCCTGAAACCACAACCTCTCCCTCCACACCTGATCCAATTAGATCTGCTGCTACAGATGCTCCTGAATCAGCGGGGAGTAGCTCGACGCCTCTTCCTTCAAGTAGGCTCTGCATGCCACCTCTTACAGCCATACCAACATCGCCCCAGGCAGTCCAGTCTATGTGGAGCGCCCTCTGAGGACTAGCCATACAGGCCTGAGCCATAGCCTCGTTTGCAGCTGAGTAATCTACCTGACCAGCATTACCAAAGCGGCCTGCCACTGATCCCATAGAAAGGAACCAAGAGTCCTTCGGCAACCCCGAAAGTAGGGCTACTCCACCTAGAGCTTTTCCATTAAATACACGCTGAAATGCCATTTCGTCTTTAGCGTCAAGTAACCTAGACTCTTCGAGCCCTGCACCGTGAATACACCCAGTTATGGCACCATGCTTTGCGCTGACTTCACTCAATAAGCCTGCGACAGCAGCGGAGTCGGCCAGATCACAGGTAAGATACTCTGCCTTGGTTCCGAGGTCTTGAAGCTTCAACAAAGTCTGCCTAACCTCCTCAGCCTTGCGTAACTTTGATAAGACCCGCTCTATCTTCGCTGGCGTTACTCGCTCCCCGCTGTCTTTTAGCTCTTGGCGAACCTTTGATTTCTCGGCAGCTTCATCAAGAGGGTGTGTACCAGCTGGGGACCTGCCAACCAACACCATTGAGCCTTTACTTCTTCTAGCAAGCTCAATCGCCACCTCTGCTGTCACACCCCTACCGCCACCTGTAATTAAGAGCGTTTGCCCCTCAGGCAGGGCCAATTTTTCTGGCTTAGGCATTAGGTGCAACTCCAAAACCTCTCGCCCAGTCGGCGACAACCTAACCTCTTCGCCACCTGACTTAGTGGCAATCTCATCCGCCACAGCTTCAGCTGCTGACTTTAGATTGAAACCAGAGGTAAGTGTGATAACTCTAGCGTTACAAAGATCCCACTCCCTCCCAAGTGCCTTAGCATGACCAGCACGTGCACCGTGCGTGGCCGATGAAGAGATAGACTTTGTATTGGGTGTACAGACGGTAACCCATGATTTTGGCGGGGTACTGTTCAGGCTTTTTGCACTAGCGAAAGAGCCCAGTACACCTTGTGCCATATCCACAACTAACGCGGGGTTATCTGACAAGACCGCCCCTCTAGAAGTTAAGGATTGGGTAACAGCCGCGGCAAATGGACCCTCTCCCAGCAGCTTGAAGCTTACTCCTGCAAGCGAAGATAACGAATTACGGGAACGGTTCACATAGGTTGGAACCCTGAGGCGGAATGATTTCGGAAGATCTGACGATGGTTGTTCAACCTCTAGAGCAGGCTCTGGTTTAGATTGAACTTGTTCCAATTGTTGAGCCTTCGGTGGTTCTATCGCAAGCTCCTCAACACCTTGGTCATTACTGTCAGAACCCACCAGGGTTGCCTTGGTGTGGAGCCATCCAGACAGGGCATCGATTGTGGAATAGTCTGCGAGTACAAACGAGTCATCACGCTCTATCTGCCAGACCTCTCGAACCTCGCCGAAGATCTCTGCCTGCTTTACAGTGTCGATTCCTAGGTCGGCCTCTAATTCCATATCGGTCTCGAGGTCGTCAATGTCGTACCCTGTCTTCTCGGCAATAACCTCTAAGAGATGTTTCATTACATCTTCAGAGGACGGACCTGATACTGACGCTGACGCTGACGCTGACGATACCGATGGAGGAGCCTCTGCTTCTGGGACGGCTTCGGGGGTAGGTGCTGGTGATACCTGGGCCGATGACGCCGGGGCACCTACTGAATCACTCGCCTTTATATGAAGCCAGCCTGCCAGGGCATCGATTGTGGAATAGTCTGCGAGTACAAACGTGTCATCACGCTCTATCTGCCAGACCTCTCGAACCTCGCCGAAGATCTCTGCCTGCTTTACAGTGTCGATTCCTAGGTCGGCCTCTAATTCCATATCGGTCTCAAGGTCGTCAATGTCGTACCCTGTCTTCTCGGCAATAACCTCTAAGAGGTGTTTCATTACATCTTCAGAGGATGGGCCTGATACTGACGCTGACGATACTGACGCTGACGATACCGATGGGGGAGCCTCTGCTTCGGGGGTAGGTGCTGGTGATACCTGGGACGATGCCGCCGGGGTACCTACTGAATCACTTGCCTTTGTATGAAGCCAACCTGATAAGGCGTCAATTGTAGCGTAATCTGCGAGTACAAACGAGTCATCACGCTCTAT
>Ga0115011_10000411_pt1 | contig 35347 bp, 36 predicted proteins | sample TroAtlMetagenome_2_FD_88705 | JGI IMG/M metagenome (GOLD analysis project Ga0115011, IMG submission 88705) | Marine eukaryotic phytoplankton communities from Atlantic Ocean - Tropical Atlantic ANT8 Metagenome | ecosystem: Environmental > Aquatic > Marine > Oceanic | place: Tropical Atlantic... | reverse complement strand
TTTTATAGACTCTCCTGAAGGTAAAAAGTTAATCGAAGAGTTCTACACCGGTAAAGCCACAGAAAATAGATACACTTCAGAACAACGAAAAGAAAATATAAAAGAAGTAGAAGCTGCTATAGAAGCCGTTAAAAAACGTAAAAAACGAAAGGCCGCTAAAACTAAAAGAGATAACGCCAAGTTAGATTTAGAAGAAGCTGTAGAAGCTTTTTCTAGTTTACTAGGTGGTACCAAAATAAGGCTAGTAGATAGACTTAAAAACGAAAATGGATCTAGTGTTAGCAGTATCTTTAATGCTGAAAAAAATATTTTAAAACTAGATTCTGTTACAGGACTAAACGCTGATAACGCTATAGAAAAACGAATTAGAGCCGCACAAAAAGAAGCAAGTAAAAAGCAATCTAAAGAAGAGCAAGCAGCCGCAGAAGAAAAAATAGAAAAAACTCTTGCCGATATTAACGTAGCCAAGCAACAGATAGCTAGTGACCTTAAAAGAAGAAAAGCTAAAGAAACGGTACAACAAGAAGAGGAGGTTACGTCAGAAATCGTAGGTACGCTCACATTAGATACTTATGCCGATCAAGTGCTGTATGACGACTTTAACTTGCCATACAACGCAGTATCTCAGTTAGCCGTTGCATTACACCCTTCTATTATACAAGCCCTGCGTACTGGTGATTTACGCCTAGCATTGGGTCTGTTAGATGGGTTTAGTGGCACTGCTAAAAATAACAACGCAGACTACGTAGAGTTAACGAAGGCTGTTGCAAATACTTTCCCAGCCATAATAGGTGATACCAAGATAGAGGTAGTCAACAAGCTAGTAAATGAAGCAGGGAAGAAAGTTGCTGGATTATTTGATCCTAAAACTAACACTATAAAATTAGATGCTGGTATAGGGTTAAATGCTCATGTTCTTTTGCATGAAGCCACTCATGCGCTGGTAAGTCATGTACTAGCAAATAAATCACATCCTGTTACTAAACAACTTACAAAACTATATAACGAGACAAAAGGACAATTAAGTAGTGCATACGGCAAACAGAGTCTTGACGAGTTCGTTGCAGAAGCTTTTAGTAACCTTGAGTTCCGTTCGGAATTAGCTGGACTCTACCCCAAGAATGGCCCTGTAAATGGTTTCAAACGTTTTGCCAATATAGTTCTGTCTTTTGTAAATAAGGTGTTAAGTGGATCTGGTGTGCAAGTACCTAAGTTTACTGTCTTAGATAGTGACGCTAATACATTGACTAATATAGGTGAGTTAGTTAATTCAATACTGTCACCTGCGCCAAGTAGTAGAAACGCTACAGAACTAGGTGACCCTGAGTACTTAGTAGACACTATATATGAACAAGCGCGTGCTATAGAAAATAGCGGTGTTTCAAAGAAACAATGGTTTGACGGTATTTTAGAACTTGGTAAGACCGCTAAAGAAGTAACTATGAGTGCTCTACTCTATACCGTTGATAGTAATGACATGCAGGAGGTAGCGGATTTTGTAGGGTTAAAACCCCAAGCTACAGACCTTTGGACTACCTTGATGGAGCAACGAGGTGCTATAGCTAACAAAGAAGAACAGATAAAAATTCTACTAAATAAATGGCGACCTTGGTTTGAGAAACATGGTCCATCAGCAGGTAAATTACTATCTAGATTGATATACGATATGGAAATCGGCACCACGATAACTCAAGTGGATGGATTCCTAAGCAAGCGGGATGCTATAAAAGAATATGGTAAAGACCCGGATAAGATTGATATATGGAATAAGCAACAGAAACTAATATCTAAATTAAGACAGTTAAAAGCTAACGGTGTAGACGGTACTACAATCTATAACAACATGCGTGAGTTCTATACTCAACAGCAGTTGGATATAGAGAAAGCACTAACTACAGAAATAGAAACCATAGCAGGTAAGGATACCGCTGCTAAGGTTAAAAAAGATGTATTTAGTAAACTGTTTGATAGAAAGAACTTAGATGTTTATTTCCCGCTGGTACGTCAAGGTAAATATAAAATATCATTTCACTCCATTAGTGAGGAAAAAGCTGGTCGTGATCCGCATGTTATGATTATGGTGGACACTAAAAGTGAAATGAACAGGATAGTAAAATTATTAAAGAAAGATCCTGATGTAGACACAGCATCAGCAGACATAACAACATCTGAAGGTGATTTTACTTCAGAGAATTTTAAGAAAAACGCTCCTCCTTCATCGTTCATTAGGGAAGTCATAGATAAAATAGAAGAGGGCGGTGTTACAAAAGAAAAACAACAACTAGTGGATGAACTAATAAACATGTTCATTAGCACACTTCCTGAAACATCTTACGCACAATCTTTTCGCCGTCGAAAAGGAACAAAAGGTTTCATATCCGATGCGATATATGCTTTTGACACAAAGGCTTACGATATAGCTAGGCAGTCAGTTCGTTTGCAGTATGGACGTAAATTGCGCCGTATAGAAGATAACGTTAAGAACGCTAAATATTCTGCTAAAACTTCTGTGTGGTCAGAGGGTATGTTCAATGTTGTTAAGAGTAAGCTGATAGACGCTGCACAATACGGTTACAATCCAGCTTCAGGAACTATTGAAGATATAGCTATAGCGGCTAACCAATTCGCTTTCTTACAAAGTATTTCTTATAACGTATCTTCTGCGGCAATACAGACCGGACAAATACCGCTAGTGGTATATCCGTATTTAGGTGCTATGTATGGGTACGATGCTGCAACTAAAGCCATAACAAAAGCTACTGGTTTGGTATCTACTTCTTTTGATTTTAATAAAACCTCTGGTCTAGAAGCAGGTATAGACACTTACTTTAATATAGCTTTTGATAAAGATGGTAACCCTTCTTACACTATAAAAGAAAAGTATAAAAAAGGTTTACCTTCAGACGCGCCAAGGATCGAACAACTAGAAGAACTTAAATATCTAGTAGAAATAGGTAGAGATTTTAATCAGTTAAACAGAACTTTTTTCCAAGACATATTATCTATAGACCAAAAAGGGCAAGATATACAGAAACCATTTGGTCGAACACGGGAAAAATGGTCTAAGTTCATGGGTTTCGGTGCTAGTATTTTTAACACCGCAGATAGATTTAACCGTCAAGTATCTATGGTAGCTGCTTACCAGCTTGAATTAGCAAAGTTAAAAAAGGCTAAGAAAGGAGAACTTACACCAGAAGAAATGCGGCAAGCGGCTGTAGATGCTGTAAATACTACTCAACAAACTAACGGCGGTACGTTCTTAGAAACAGGACCACAAATAGCAAAAAAACACATAGGCAGAGTAGCCTCTATGTACAGAACTTTTGGGTTCAAAATGTACTATTTGCTGTTTAAAAACTACTCACAAGCGTTCGGACTTTTAATACCTCCCGGCACACCTAATCGTAAGGAACAAATAAAACTAGCTAGATCTATGGTCATGGGTAACACGATTATGACTGCCGCTGTTGCTGGTGTTCAGGGTATACCGATATACGGCTTGGTTAAACTTGCTGCTGCGGCACAGGATTGGCTGGGAGAAGAGGAAGAGAATATAGATGAAATAATTCAGATAGCTTTAGATCGAGTTTGGTATAAAGGGCTATTAACCCTTTTTGGTATAGATGTGTCTGACAGACTAAGTTTGAATTCATTAATAATACAAGAAAACAAATTTAATACTCGTGGTACTCCTGTAGAAGAGTGGTTTTTTGACTTAATACTTGGCCCTGCTGGTAGCACAATTAAAAACTTTGCAAGAGGGTTTGAAGAACTAGCTGATCCAGATTCAACGTCGGCTGACCGAAGAAGAGGTATAGAAAAAATGTTACCTCCCGGTTTTTCTAGCATGTATAAAAGTCTTGTACGCTATAGCGAAGAGGGGTATCGAACGAGAGGTGGGTTACGAATATATGCCGACCCCACTGCGGGTGAGTTAACCGCGCAGTTCTTCGGTTTTACCCCAGCTAACTATATAAGTAACCAAGAAGAAGGACTTATACAAGCTAAGGTAGATAGAAATATAGCTGTTAAAAGAAGTGATATCCTTAAAGAGATAAACAGGGCTGCTTTCTTGCAAGATGATAATGCTATGAAAGCAGCATTGGCTGCAAAAGATAAATTTAACAAGAAATATGGAAAACGTTTTCCAAAAGCACTGATAACACTTGAAACTATGAAAAGTTCTAGACAAAGCTACAATATATCAGCAATGAAATCAGTCAACGGTGTAGTTCTATCTGACATAACTAGGCAAGTGCTGACCCGAGAAATAAACTTAGATGTAGAATCGAAAGAAAAATACTTTAGAGAGTTTTATAGAGAACAATTCGAAAGGTAGTACAGTTAAAAACCCCCCATGAAGGGGGGCTACGTAGGAGAACGACAGGATCATTAGTACTGTCAGGCGAATCCTATCATAAAGTTCTCCAAACACGCACCCCTAAAATACCGCTTTCTGCACGTATATCCATGATGTAGTCCCATTTTTTACCCTTAAAAACGGCTTTCACTTGATTTTTTGCTGTTGTGGTGTCCACACAAGGTATAAAAATAGACGAACCTACTATCATATCTGCCCAGTCAACAGTGATCTTAACACCATCAGGGTATAGATCATCCGTCCGTAGTATCTCCAGATTCTTCTTCATCATCCATATCAAACTTCATAACTAGTACGTCAGCCGAAGGTAAGTCTAGTTTAGTCCCGGTACTTAAACGTTTTTTCATACGTTTACCTTCACAGTGTTCTTTTATCTGCTTAACGAGATGAGCGTAGTTAATTTGTAATTCCCCACACCATTTTTTCAACACTTTAGGTAATACATAAAATAGTTTTGTGTCAGTCTCATACCGTGCTACTAACATACCTCTGGCAAATGTGTCCGGTATTACAAGATCGTCCATACCATTATCGTGAACTTTACGGTTATCCTGAGTGCTTTGTATTTGCAAAATGTTGCTTATATGCTCACTAAAAAAGTCATTCATTATGTCATGTACAGAAGCATTGATAGCTGCTGCACTATGCTTATTCTGTGGAAGTAACGTATCCATTACCCACTTAAATACTTTCTTAGTGTCCCAAGTAACCAATCCCGCACGTTTAGCTATGATTAATCCTGCTATACTAGCTGATATATGTGCAGACCAGAAACGGTTCTCTTGACTAAGTTCTCCTTCTTCATCAACTAGTTTCTTAGTCTGTTTACATATTTCCCTAACATCGTCTAAATTGTTCATAACGTACTGAACAAATACAATTCCAGCAGTACCATACTGATTGTACTTAACGTCACGCTCAAAGTTATCAGTCTCTTCTATGCTTTCAAACAAGTGCTTAACGTTAGGTACATAACACTCTAGTACCCGTTGTTGTTCTGCTTTGGGCATTGTTTTACCCATACTCACACGTTCAATAACACTAGCGTTACCACTAGTGCAGGATAAAAGACTCCAAGGAAGCCCCCTATACCTCTCTATGTTACCGCTAGAAGTTAAACGATTACGTTGATTACCAGCAGTTAGTTGGTATATAAGGTCAGATGCTTGTTTAGCTGTTAGGTTAGTTATCTCATCTATACACCAAGGTAAGCTATGATATATCTCCCCACGATTCATTTTGCTGAGAAATGTATCTTCCTTATCTAACATAAGTCTTTGGGGGTTACCCCATATACCTGTCATAGCCAGCATAGCTGTAGTTTTAGCTACGCCTGAGTCCACACTATGTAAGTGCATAGCTGCACAGTTAGCATTGAATACTTCCATGAGCACTGAACCGAACCCTGAACTTACCACGTACTGATATAGTTCAAGCCCATCTTTACTCCAAAACTCCATCGTTTCTTTCCACTCTTCTAAAGAACCTTTGGGTTCAAAAGCATCAAACAGCCCTACCGTTTGGTTTGAAGGGGGGTTAAATTCCACACCTGTAGCTGTTATCTTTTGATTGCCTAGTATGAACGCTTCCATGTTCTCATTAGTCCAACCAAACTGCCTGTGAGCGTCTTGTGCCACACTGTTAGCTTGCAACTCATTTATCCAACTAGTTGTGTATGTCATCAATTCATCCATCTTAGTAACAGCTACCCCTTGTGCAGCTATATTCTTTCTAAACTCTTCTCTAGAGGTTATAGCACTAAGAGGTATGGTGAACTCACGTATACCATCTTTAGGAAGATGCAAGCGCATGACAGCACTTTCCCCTAACTCTGGATCGTGTACCCTCTTAACCACATAGATGTCGTTATGATAAATAAGTTTCTCATCTACTTCTCCATCTGCGTTAGACGAACGTAGAAAAACCCCGCCGTTGGCCCCCCTAAAATATGGTTGTGGGTATTCAGGTATAGAAGAACTGGCTTCAGCTTCTTTATATCTTTTACCAAGTACTATAGGAGATTTTATAACACCCCAATTTGGACAATCTTTGCATATGTCAGGTCTGTACTCATCAAACTTAGCACAGGTGTATGGACCTTTGATCGGGCCAAACTTTTGTAAGGTAGCTTCCTCACTATACTCAGGGTGGCGTTCTGATAGTTTTTTAGCCGCTTTCTTACCGTCAGAACAAAATCTAGTTATAGAAAGACCGGCTCTCCACATAGGCTCACTAGTATTTTCTTGGTCACTGTAAATTAACCGCAGTTGTTCACAGCCATTACCAGTCCTAGTCTTACGCATTATGTCTATAAAACATGACTCCCTGTTACCCATTAATGCTTCCATAACAGCATTGGTTTTGGGGCTTTGTATCTTAGGAGTAGTATCTTTACCAAATATATTGGTGAATACATCAAAAGCTATAGGCTTACTTTTGTAAACACCAATAGATTTTACAAGAGCCGGTGGATCTGTTTTGTGGTTATGCGTCAGTGGGACACGTAGTACTCTAGCTGTATCTGCTGTAACGGCAGGATCAGCATAAAACTTATGTTGGGCTAACGTGTCTTTTAGTTTGCGTGCAACAGGTAACCATTGTTCTGGCGTAACCTCCTCTTGCAAAGGCCAATATACATGCACTCCTCTACCAGAACTTATGATAGTTGGTTTAGGTAGTTTTGTGGCTATGCAGAAATTTCTTAGTTCTGCTAACGCGGTTTCTTGTGTATCAAAATCTTTACTTGGGCCGCAATCTAGATCTAGAAAAAATGATTTAAGCCCACGTACATTGTCGGCTGTTCTAGATTTAGATGTTATAAAAGAAGACAATGCAAAATATACATCCCATCCGTTACTATCTAGTTCATATGCGGTTTCAATTAAATCTTTTTTATTGTTGTAAAATTTTTGTGTTATTTTATCTGTGCTTGAATTAGAGGCGAATAAACAATAAACCCCTTCATTACAGAGCACATCATCTAAGAATAGTTCCGTGTCCATAATAGTCCCAAAAAATGTCACGGCAGGGGGTAAGAGAGGTCCACCCCGTTTCGGGTAAAAGGAATAAAACCCTAGCCGTGACTAAAAACCTAAAGATTACTCATCCCAATCGTCAATCAACTTATCGAGTGAATCATCTTCAGGTGGGACATTTTTTTTCTTGACGATCTTCTTAGGCTCTTCTGGCTCATCTTCCCAATCGTCTTCCGCTGCTGGAGCTTCTTCCGCTGCTGGAGCTTCTTCCACTGCTGGAGCTTCATTACCTACAGCACTGAAAGAATGAGCTTTCTCTCCATCAGACCCATAACCATCTTGCGCTGTAAAGCTAGTTGACGCGGTTCTTTCGGCAAGAGATATAACTTGTATAGCCCTTGGACGTAGAGACACTCCACACCCCATAGCCTTATTAGACCAAGCATAGAAACTAACTTCTATATTGATAACACTGCCTGTGGTAAGTTGGAAATCAGCCGGTAGCGGCTCTAAATTAGCCTTATAGTGTGCCGGTTGCGTAGAGCTACTATTGTTATAGGAAGCAGCTATATTAGTTTTAATTTTGAAGATAGCATTCTTCTCTTTTTTGCTACCTTCTACAACCTCGAAACGATCATCGAAGTCTAACCAATCGTCTTCCCTATTCTCTTCGTAAAACTTTTTCATTTCCTTACGAAGTTTCAAAGCTTCTTCGTAGGGTAATTTCAAATCAACGGAGTACTTAGCTCCCTTAGTCTCCGCACTACACGGAATACTTTGGTTAGCCTTATCATCAAAAACATAAGGTCTATCTAGCTTAGGCCATAAAGCCTCTGCTCCTTGGATCTGGTAAATCATGTTGTTCTCCTCAGAACTCATAAATGTATAATCATTAGAGTAATCAGTAGTTATAGCAGTTACGGTATCTTGATGAGTGACCATATCATCTACCTGCCGCACCTCTGTATCATCTAATGGGCGTTTCGGTGCAAAATATAATTTAGGCACCATACTGTTGTTGTCGAAATATATCTGTGTGTACACAGAAGAAGATGAAGTCCCACGTTCGTGTAAGAACCTTGCATACTCCTGCAAAGGCATCTTGTTTCCTGTAGCCCTACCAAAAATAGAGTTAGCGGGAACTTGTATTTGATATACAGTATCTAGTTTATCTTCAAAAACTACAGCTATTTTTTGGGAGAAGCGACAAGCGCGACCCCCTCCACTCGCACTGCCACGCACGTTATGACTACAATCAACACACCGAAGTGCTTGTTTGTTTTCTTGTAGTACCTCACTAGCTGGCTTTTGCGTATCAGTTGACCAACATACAGGTTTCTGCACTGCATTAGGGTCGTAGCTATCTTTGTAATATGCTCTGGAAACAGGGGCTGCATTCACAACTACTGTCTCTATTACATTACCAAATAACTCGCCGTCTGCATTGAAGCCACCGTCTCGTATGCTAATCCGCTTCATTCAAATATCTTCGTCTAACATTTCTTCCATAGAACTATCAGCGATCTCGAAAGAATGTTGGTAGTCATCTGTGGATTCTTCTGTGATAGAAGTATTTGAATTGTTGTTCCCACCTCTGAGATGTTTCTCAATGGAGGGTATATCAAAGCGGTAAGTGGTATCCGCTTTAACGTAACAGGATCTATCTATGATACCCTTCTTAACCCACAATCTGACCGTAGATTCCGAAACATCAAAAAATTTTGCTACATCCTGCACATTGGAATATTTAGATTGGTTCATTTGCTGCTACCTTTCCTCACACTAATTGAGTATGTAGAGTCGGCTTGCAGTGAAGGAATAACCTCTCCTTCGTTTTGGTCTAAATATTCCTTGAGGTTCTTTGTGCTGATACGCTGCTGAATAATCTCTGGAATATCATTCTCGACAGCGTAAGCAACAAGTTTGCTCCAATCATTAGAGAAGTATCTGGTAGTTACACGCCTGTAGAAGGAGTCTCCTCCCTCAGTCTTGACGCTTTTAACACCGTTGGTAACGCAATGTTTGTCCAATGCACGAGTGATCTTTTCCATTTTTACACTAAGGGCATCATAGTCTTTGTCAAATTCTGCCTTAAGTTCGGAACGTTTTTCTCGTATGCGGATATAGACCTTAGCAAGCTTCGTCAGTTTATCGGGGGACAAAGAATCCCCTTCAGTACATCCATCCATCTTGTTCTCCTTAAACGCACCAACACAGATGTGTTGGGGAAATACGAATCTACTTGGTTTTCGTTAGTTAGTCAAGTAATTCGTTATATAATTCTAGTATTTGTGAGTGAATATTTATTCTGTTATTTAGCAGTGAGTAAACTCTATCTTCTATTGGTGAACTTTGTATTTGAATCACCGTACACTTATGGTCTTGCCCCGACCTATGGATACGTGCATTAGCTTGAGCATAAGTCTCTAGGGAACTAGTCGGTCCCCACCAAACGATTGTATTCGCTGCGGTTAGCGTGACCCCATGCGCCGCAGATTGTGGTTGTATAACTAGTACTTTGGGGTTGTCTTGTTCTTGGAACTTTTTAAATATTTCAGTTCGACGCATGGCAGATACGTCACCCCGTATAATGTCCGTGGTTATCCCGTCTTTCTGTAACTTATCGACAATTATGTCTATGGTGTGTTTGAAAGGTACAAAGACAAGGATCTTTTTACTGGATTCGTCTATTACTTCTTTAAGAGCTTTATATCGTGGCTTTATATCAAACTCCAAAGCCTCACCAGTATCTGTGTAGATTGCTCCAGCCGATATCAAGTAGTTTGTTCATGTTCACGGCAGCGTTCGGTGCGGTTATCTGCTCCTCGGTTGTCTGCATGATCATGTGGTTTTTCAATTGCTGGTAGTACTTCTTTTGTTGTTTTGTCATCTCAACGATACGTTTGGTGTATACGATATCAGGAAGATCTAAACACTGGTCTTTCGTAAACCTGATAGCTGGTTGAAGTGCCTTATGCACAACGTCAACTGAATCTGCTTTTGGTAACCACTTAAATTGGTTTACCTTGATCATTACTTGGTCACGATAAGAACTGAAGAATCGAGGTACTCCTTCTGGGTTAATCAACTTTGCCAAGCCATAAGCATCAAGAGGGGATTGCGCTGCGGGAGTGCCCGTCATCATCCATAACCAAGTATGTGGAGAAACTAGTTTATTTAATACTTTCCATCTTTTAGTTTGTACGTTCTTGTAGTGTGTAGCTTCGTCAGCAATTATAAGATCAAAACCACCATTAGCTATTTCATCCGCTACAATCTCCACACCGTCATAATTTATAATGACGTACTCTGCGCCTTGATTGATCACCTTTTTACGTTTGTTTGCTGCACCATAAGCAACATCAACTGTCCGGTGCATGGCGAAAGTAAAAAGATCTGCCCTCCAAGCACTATCCATAATGGATAGAGGACATATAACTAGTACTCGATTTATTTTACCTTCCTTCAACAGGTAATCACTGGCCCATATAGCAGAAGCAGTCTTACCTGTACCCTGCTCATTGAAACAGAAAGCACGTTTGTTAAGCGTTAAAAAAGCAGCGGTGTCTTTCTGGTGCTCGAAAGGTTTGTGTCTACCAGTCCACGAATACTTTGATTCGATAGGAGAGGGTACATCTATGTTTAAATTTTTTAAAACATGTACTTCATCTAGCCCCCAGTTGACAAGCACTTTGTTGTCAACTAGTTCTTTACTTTTTGGGATAACCTCTGTGACTTTTTTAGGGTCACGTAAACGCAGTAATACAGCTTTATCTTTTACGATTCGCACTAGACTTCTTCTTTTAAAACGTTGTAACTAGATGACGTTAAAATAGGTGCGCGTTCTTTTTTTGATCCTTGGGATGTTACTATAGTTGCTGCATCAGTATTGTACCCCGCATTGTGTCCCCTACTGCGCCACATACGTCTGCCCCTAAGCACCAATGCCCAGAAGTCCCATTCTCTATAGTTGTAATAAGAATAAGATAAAGTACCTACGTTTACCCGTCCCCCAAATAAATTAAATGCGTCCATAGAACTTAGTTCAATACCTCCCGAAGGTAGATATGCTCTTTCTATAAGGTATGGCCCTAGGAACACAGGCGCGTTTAACTCCCTAGCATAAGCAGCACACTGCTCAAAATAAGAGGCTAATGTAGTGGCATGGGTGCCACGTTCGTAACTAAAATGTAAACGGGGTTTACATTCTATGCCAAATTGTAATGTTTTACCCCCTTCCTCCGCAGTAATAAAAAAATCAATTTTCTTACCGTTAGGCAATTTATATTGTTCTTCACATTCCCAATCAGCATCTAGTGCAAGACACCGTATTATTTTTGATGCATCTACTTCTGTACTGATATCTGCGGGGTTTACCGTTGCTGCACGGCTATTTTTTACGATTTCCATTAGACTTCTTCTTCTTTTTGTAATTCCGACTACGGTTTTTAGCTTTGCTTTCTACCCGAACACCGTCACTATTCTTACCGCCTTTGCTCAAGGCTTTTTTGTGAGATATGTCCTTACCCTCTCGCTTATCAGCTACGCCATTCTTATTAGCATCCTTGCTAGTCTTGTCCATCTTACGCCGCGCACGTTGCCGCTCCATACGGTTCTCATGCTCATCTCTAGCTTTCTGCTGTCGATATTCCTTCTTATAGGGTCTAGGTTTGTTTTTATACGGCATTAGTTTCTCCCGTTATGTACACAATCGAGGACTGGGCAATGGTTTCTGCACAGCCCGTTTGGTTTAGCGTTCCACACATCATTTTCTATAGCCGCCTCCATGTCGGAGTAGGCTCCTAACCATTTCTCCCATAACACTGTTTGGTCATTGGAAGAGTATTCTTCCTTCACTAATTCGTTACACACTACAAATAGTAGTCCTGCTTTTACTTGTTTAACTACTGGAAAATGTTTAAATACGGCTAGAGCCATTAATTCCAACTGCCCTTTATCAGCGTACCTAGCTGACTTACCTGTCTTGTAGTCTACTACCCAAGCCCTGCCATTCTCTGCGTCTAGGATTACTAAATCTGCAATACCTCTCCACCATACTTCATTTGCAAAGAAGCCGCATGGTTCTAGCGTCTCAGTAAGCCCCATCTTGTATTCGCAAAGTCTTTCCCCCTTTATAGATACTAGTGCGTCTAATGCGCCTTTTACGTATTCAAATTGTGGGTCTAAAGGAGTGTTGTCCCGAACATAATGCTCTGCTGCTTCGTGCATCAGAGTGCCATAACGCATGGCATCTGTTTCCACATCCTCAAACTCTTTGAGGATCTTCATGTGGTAAAACTGTTTAGGGCATTGATCAAATGCTTTAGCCTTACTAAACGACCAAGGAGCTATACTAGTCAAAAGGATTACCTTCAGGTGGTTTTGAACTAACAGTGTAGGTAGCACCCATCTCGTCTAACAAGTTTCGTAAGGTAAGAAACTCATCGTCTGTCCTATCATCAATAACTAGAGTGTGATGTACAATCATCTCTTCAGTGTTTAGCACTGGATTATACATTTCCTCCAACTCATCCCATTCCTTTAACAAATCTTCAAGTGCGTTAGTGGCTTTTTTCTCCATTTTCTTTTTTGATTCTCGCCATTCTTCCAAATTAGTTATCTTACTCACTCACACTCACCATAACTGTCCCCCACACCTGATTCACAATCAATTGGTAGCCCCTGTGCCCAGTCTGGCACCCAGCGCATACATTCTTCGATAAACACTTGTGCCTCCGAAACCGATGTCTCGGGTACACAACATACAATTGAGTCATGGACAGTCATGACTATGCGGTACTGCTCTGCTATTTTTAGCATCTGCTCCGCGATGATGCAACGAGCTATTGCCTGACATACATTCTCTATGACTTTCCCACCATAGATATTGGTCCTGCCTTTCCTAGTTTTGTAACTAAACTGTAGCCCCCGTGCATCCTGCGTACCTTCTAAATCTTCATATCGTAGAATTAGTCCTGAAGGTAATACTATACCTTGCCTTTTCGCATCCACTTTTAACACACCGTCTAACCCAAGAGGACTAGCGTTGCCTCGTGTCAATTCTGTTAATGTGTTTTGCGCTTCGCGCCACAGGTGGTTTATCTTCCAGTTACTGTCTCTGTAGACACGTATGACGCGCCTAGCTTCTTGGAGATCCATATCAAACCCAAAGTTAGCAAGCTGATCAACAAAACGAACAGCCCCCATCCCATACCCTGCACCCAAGATAGTAGTCTTACCAACAAACCGTTGGTCTTTTGTGACATCCTCTTCCCTATTTACCCCATAGATCTTAGTCGCCATTTGCTTGTAGACATCTTCACCGTTGGTAAACGCTTCAGTTAGATCGTCTTGCCCTGCCAGCCACGCTAATACTCTGGCCTCTATCTGTGAGGAATCGCAGTCAATCAGCTTGTACCCTTCAGGTGCTCTGATACTACTTTTCAATTTCTTACCGTTAGCCCCTCGACTGGGCAGATTTTGCAGATTAATTTTATCTTTACCGCCCCAACGACCAGTGTGAGCAGCATAATATTGGATAGGTACAGGCAGACTTCCACGTTTGGCTATGTCAATAAACCGCTGGGTACGTGTTTCTTCTAGTGTACTCTTATTACCAAGCCTAGCAGCGACTAGTGTCTGTACTGATACGTTTTCATGCTCCTCCAAAGCTTTAAACGCTTCATCAGTTTTAGCAAAAGCAAATGTCTTCTTGCCTGTCGTCGTGCTAATCTTAGTGGGAGGTGTGACACCTAGTTCTATAAGTAGAGAAGCAAACTTAGCGTTACTCATCAAATCTTCTTTAGTTACATTTGCATGAGTTAATAGCCTATCTTTTCTGTCTTTTGTTTCCTCCAAATGGTATTCCAACAACCCAAGATCTAGTTCTAGTATTGGGTCTATAAACATACGTAGTGTCTGATCAATCACCTTCAGTTCTTGCTTAGGAAACCCTTGCACCATTACTCTAAAAAGTTTGTACGTTAGCTCAACATCGTTGATGCAATAGTCTCCATACCTGCTTAGTTCTTCCCCGGTGAAGTCCTCTCTACGTTTACCTTTGGCAACTAGTACCTCAGTTCCTTTCGCCCCCAAGTTGTATCTTTCAGTTAAAGCTTTAAGTGATCCCCCTGCGTTGACACCATGCACGGCTCTACCTAAACATAGCGTGTCAGCCCATACCTTTGGTTTTATACCAAACAACCAACTAAGGATAGCCCCATCAAAAAGTGTATTGTGGGCAACGACCATAGCGTTAGCCCAATCAAAACTTAGTAAGTAGTCTCTTATTTGTTCGTGGGTTCCACTAGCCCACTCAGTAGGTTCCTTGTTTACCTTGACGGAAACACCAATAACTTCAAACCTACTATCTCGTATGTATTCTTCTGTCGTCAGCTTACTAAGAGAAAACTCTTGGTCATAGTAAGTTTCAAAATCAATTGTTATCAGATCCATCTAGTTCCTCTCTTAATCTATTCAGGAACCAAAGCCCCTTCCTAACGTCCTCCAAGGAATTGTCCTTATACTCGTACCGCCATATGTACTTCATCGAAGTCCCCTTCAAATACCCCCTGAAAGCCTCTTCACTCATAGACGCTTTGATAGCATCAATACATTCAATATCGCCAACGGTGTAGTGATCAGGATGGTTTACGCTATCCCCCATTTTGTGCCTCTGACTTTTTACCACCGTTAAAAATGTAGTCTTTGCGAACTACACCTAATGCTTTGTCGCCACGCCAGTGCTCTTTGACAAACACACGTGTCTTACCCGCATGTGGGCCAGACTTGAGCGGCTTCTTGTACTTCCTCCAGAAGCCTCGCACCATGTGCTGCCGTTTCTTTGTGGACTCTCTTGGTATGTACGTATTTACACTAGGCTCTTCATCACCTAAGTCTAGCTCCAACACACTGTATTCGTAGACCGGATGCTTCTTTCGGTGCTTCGGTTTGCGACGAACAACCTGCCCCGCCTTCACCACCCCACGATTAGTCTGTTTAGATTTTTCGTGATCAAGTAGTGATAAGAAGGCAAAAAATACATGTTTCAAAACATGCTCACAATCCGCTTCCTTCCATTTTTTCATATTTGTACCGTCAGGAGTAGCGACTAAAGGTTCAACGCCATCCAATACCTTCCACGTAGATAAACTATGTTTGTAGTCAGACGGAAGGTAATCCATTCTATCAAGTGCTGCTAGTCGTTCTTCTGGAGTTTCGTCTGTTTCTCTTTCTACGTATTTAAACGTTGCTCCTTCTGGTATATGTAGTTCTACAGGTTGTACAGCTAAACGCCTGTCACCTTTTCCATAAGGATCTAAATATGAGGCTGGTGTGACACATATGAATGTTTCTCCCTCGCGTAAACCCATTTCGGGGTAATCTCTTCTAGCTGGTTGTCTCTCACAAAGAAATAGCATCTTATCCTCATCAATATCTACCTGTAGATAGATACTTCCAAACGGTATATAGGTTGTTACTTCTACTCCGCTTTTCTCATACATAGTATCTAGCATTCCCCCCCATAGCTGCTCGTTCTTCACTTTGAACTTAAAAGCGTTACGCATCGCCGCTGCATATGATCCCCACAAATCTACACACCTACGAATGACATGCAGTATCGGGTTGTTTAGAATTTCGTCTGGGCTATGTGTGTCTAGGAAAGATTCTGGTAGATTGCCAAGAAAGTCGAATCGCGGGTCCATGAATGGCATATATAGGTTCGGTGTAAAAGCACTTTTGACTCTCCCCCTAGTAATGTCTTCCATAGACTCAAACATATTGAGCCATTGACCGTAAGCGAGGCCGAACGAATGCTCGACTATTTTTTGCTCACGCTTGCTCCTACTCTTCTTACCCATAACTACAAACCTAGTTCTAGTTGTATGGGTAGATCATCGGTAAGTAACTCAGTTACACGATCTGTATTCTTTTCGTTAATTACCAACGCTATACCCCCTGCCGCAGTTATGTCCCGTAGGTTCTTTTCTTGTAGAGGTGTGGGTTTGTTCTTACCCGCCTTACATTCGATACCGAAGAACTTGCTGCCGTAGCACCCAACGATGTCAGGCACACCACTCTTACCATACCCATGTGTCATGGGGTAAAAGTAGTACGCACCGAGCTTCTTCAGTTGTTCAACTACTTTCTTCTTCACCTTCGCTTCCGGTGTCATACCTGTCTCCTATTCGCAACGCTTGCCCCAAGTCATGTAGAGCATCTAGATCCTCTTGAATGTCAGTATCGAGGATTATTTCAATCTTAATTTTCATTAAACTCTTTCCGCTTACCGCCAAGGTATTCGTGAGCATGGCCTTCGGCTATTAGTTGAGTGTTTATGTTTGTACCCTCCACGTATAAAGTACCTAACCACCGTCCGAATTTACCTTGCCTAGATAGACATACTAGAAGTTCAGATCCATCGCCCACCAACTCAGTTAATCTTTCCTTAGCAGCCAGCCCCAACTTCTTTTCTTCGAGATCACGGGTTCTTGACTCCCATGCGTTAATACCCTCCATGCGAATACGTAAATCTTTAAGTAGCGAGAAAGGATGTAATCTAACTCTTACATCTATGGTATCCCCGTCTACTACTTTTAGTATTTCATTTGCCCAAAAACAATGCTGGCTCCCATCTTTTGCGTAAGTTGAGGTACCTATCAGGCAAAACATCATTGCTACTAACATTTTTCTTTTCAGCATAAAAATTATCCTTCGCTAATTTAAAACGAGTTTTCTTAGTGGGTTTAGCATTATCATTCAAAATGACCATGCGTTGATCGTTGCGATACACAACGGTGTAATACTCCGTGTAATCACTCATTTATTCTTTTCTCCAGAGGCTTCGTGCGACGAATCTGTTTCTTTCAGATTAGTAACTGGCTTCATTTTGAAGCGGCGGGTGGCTAGCCCCTGCTTCCACGGATGATTATCAGGTTGACGGTGGCCTTTCTGTGGCATGTGTGGGGTGGGTTTAGGCATACATTCTCCGATCAATTACTAGTTATGGTATGTACAGATGCAACGGGAGTGGAATGGAGACCAGAAGGGGCCACCCCCGTTGCTGACGAAGCTGTACCTCCGTTTAAACCTCCCCTTCCGGTTTTCAAAACTAAGTTAGGGAAATTCCCTAAGTCCAATTTGATTGTGGTGGTAGATAGCATTGGTATCTATATAAGAGCCACTGATCAATCACCTTCAGTACTACTAACTCTTGGTCGGCATACACTTCATGCTACCTTGGGCAACGAGGCCACCACTCCCCGAACGGAGGTCCGACCAACCAAGTAGTGTGTCGCGTTCTTCAACCATTACACACTACATTTCAACCCAGTATTTATCTCCTACCCTGAAACCTACTCCATCAATCTTTATACCGTCACTTACATCTGCCATGTGCAACACGGCAAGCCTACCTTGCAGTTCTTCGGGCAGGTCATCGAATGAAGAGTAAGAGATTACTACAGGGGTATCTTTGCCTATACGCTGAACTTTAATACTATTACTAGTATTGTCTTCGTATACGCGATAATACGTTGACAGACCTATGGTAATATTCGCAACTCCTACGTAACGAAGTTAAACCCTATCACCATAGATCCGCTTTGTCTACACGTACAAGTAAAAAAGATTTGGATTCAGTTGATACCCTACACCTTCCAATACGAACTCACCTACTTCGTTGTGCATCTGGATTGTGCATAACTTGTCACCGATATCATCTGGTAAATCGTTACGTAGTTGTATACCACCGTCACGCAAGTCGCCCACGAGTATCTCTCTAAAACCAGAACTAGTTACAGAAGCTATATTGTAGAAAGCATCACCGTCTGTTGGTTTCTCAATAAAAACCACAGTGTAGTGTTGATCGCTTCTGATATGTTTGTTGTCCTCAACAATATTCAGATAGTTCATGGCCTTGGAGTGCAGTTCGTCACTCAAGACAACGTATGGTTTGCCCTCTACATAGCGGATATCTTTAACAGCTTCAGCCCAGTATTCATCTTGTCTGAACTCTCTTAACGCCGTATTTTCCTTACTCCCAAGTTCAAAAGATACACTATTAGCTTTAGCACGGGCACGATAAAAGGTATTAGCAATCACATCTTTGAATGTATATGGGTGTAATACATTCCGCGCTTTACTAACTACTTTTTTAGCATGAGGCCATGTGTACCCACTAAATAAAGGTGGGGGGCACATACGCGCACCAGCGTGATCATAGGCATCCGTATCGAACACATGTGTGTCACGGGGTGATCTTAGTTTCTGAATCAATGGTGAACTAATTCCTAACGTTTTCTCATTATGTGCATCATGATGCGACTCAAACTCTAGAGATCCCGAAGCGTATGGCTCACTGAAAAATATGTGTGCCCTATCAACCCTACTTACGTGCCGGTATGGGCTTGGGTATATACGCACTTTTGCATCTCTAAACACCGCATCATTTAAGATACTGTATATGGCGTACTGAAGCTCCATATTCATATTCATACCCCAGTTGGAACTTGGGTCATTGAGATCAGATTCCTCAATTAGTGGTTCATTCTGTATAGCCCGTAGCTTATTACCGACACCCAAGTACCACGCCTCCTTACTGGATACATCTTCGGGGCCAATATCAATTGCGTCAGTAACAGTGTCGAGGTAAAGGTGTCTGAACGAGTCATTTTCTAAGTAACGAATTTTGTACTCGTAAAAATGCTCGTCATGTTTGTTAGAATAATTTGTCATAATAGTTCTCCTTTCAAAACTAGTTTAGGGAATTTCCCTAAGTCCATTTTGTATCAATCCATAATTGATGCGACGCAGCACTGAATAGCTATCTTCCTACATCGGTTGAAATCTACATACACAGTGCCATTAGTTTTATACATAGCAATATAAACATCCCCCTTGCGGGTTATAACCATAGCTAATCCTCCTCCTCGATTGGGTCTTTACCTTCAGCAACTAGTTCTTCTACTTCATAGTTAAGGCTCAACCACTCGTTCATGAATGAAACATACTGATTACGCACCTTACGCACCTCTTCTTTTGTTGCCTCGTAAGATAAGGTTTTAACCGTATGGAGCAACGGACGCTTGTCCATAAACGTGTAGAGTAGATGCAACCGGTACGGGTTTTCTCTGTCAGTCACTACACATCTTGCCCTCGCCCGACTATCACCAACATCATCTCGCACTATCGCAAAGGGATCATAATGCGCGTGAGCGTTGTCAGTGAGGTACGCCACCAGTTTGCTTTGGTAGCCCCTACATGTTTTCCAGTCGTCGCTTACGAACGGAGCATAAGTGACTAGGTATTCCCAGTACGCATCGATATCGTCCTTAAATAACTTCTTATTTTCTAGACTAGTTCTCTTACGAGTAACATATTCATTCTCCCCGCCCGCTATCCATTCAAAAGCATGTCCTCCATAGGGTCGTTCAAATACTATTGAGCAGTTATCTTTAGTGGGGAGGGGATTCTCCGACAGGTACGGTACATTGTTTTGAAAACATTGAGGCCACGCACGCCCTTTCGGTATCATTACTTTTCGTGCTCCATTCAAGCGGTACCGTACATGAAGCAGTCCGTTTTTGATGGGGGGTACAATCATTGGGTCGGGTAAACATACCCCCAAAGTTGTCTTACGCCATGTTGCTTGGCTAGAGTAGTCCCTACCCCAGTTATAACCAGTGCTGTGATTGCGTACAGTTAGTCTCTCTACCCCACGCTCATTGTCATACTCCCAACATATAGGCGCGTAATACTTCATATCGTTTCTAGTTTCTGTAGTGTAACTATCGAACGAATGTTGTTTTTGGGAGTGTGTTCCAAAGAAACCCATCGGATCTCCTAGTCCTCCGTCGAGCAACACATAAGTGTTGTCATCTAGTTTACGTACTTTGTGGTCCTTATTTGACCGGTCGAAGATAGGTCGTATGTCCCTACTCGTGTGTCGTCCGTGTGCACGTTCTTTTATGGGTTTGGTGTTGTGATACAGTGCTTCAACACTCTCAAATGAATTGAAATGGCTTTGACTAACATCATAACCCTTCTCCTTTATATATAAACTTGTCATACTAGTTCTCCTTAAACTTCAATATGTACTACTTTACCCATTGGGGGTGTAGCGTTAGCGTTATTGGCAATGCACCAAAGTAGTGGGCAATCCCAGACACCCCAGTCACCGAACAGTTCACCATCGGTAAGCACCGCGCAAGCGGTGGGGGTAAACTGCTGTTGCCGTAGGTATGTAGGTACGCCTCGGACATCAGTGCCTCCACCACCCTTGGGTTTTAGTTTAGCTACCAGTGCATCTAGGTTATCTAGTTCGTCTTGTCTGAACGAATCCATGCCCCGTACTTTAGTATCCCACCACACAACGTGTAGCATAGTTGGACGTAGTGTTTCAGCTATCTTTCTGAACTCACCAATCCATTGCGGTAGAACACTAAAGCAGGAGCCAGACATATCTGGTGCTAGGACTAGGTGCTCAATACTATCTGACAGACTAGTTGGCATATACACACCTTGTCCCATGTGTCTGCGATTGGGTTTAGCCCACGTAGAGTAGTCCTTACCAGCGCAGACTTGTTTAGCCCAATCACGAGAGACTTTCTCCCAAGACACCTTGGGTTTAAGCATCTCTTCAATAGTGCGATTAGTTGCCAAGCCTAGCTTGCCAGCGGTCATAGCACCTTGACGTACTGCACTGTCAACCTCACGAGCTAGATCCTCTTTCTCTGCATCATTTAGCTCTTGAGCACCCTCGAAATCGTGCATGTCGAATGGACTGTCACCATCTTCGTTGTACCCCGATGGGTCACCAGCACCAGCATCGCCGCCAGCACCAGCATCGCCGCCAGCACCAGTATCACCGTCGCCCTCTTCTTGCTTGTTGTGGAGATCCCAGAATATCGAAGGTATGTCCCAACCATTGTAACTTGGGTCACATAAACCTCCCTTGGGCATTACAGCAAAGCCACCGGGATAGCGAGTCCTAACATAAGGGACGTTAGCCATTATCCATTCATTCTCTTTGTTCAACGTGTTGTTGATCCAGATATCACATGCCATAGCTGCTATGCGTGCATCCACATTCCACAAGTAGTCATAGTAATGAAGATGCCTATCTAGCTTATGGTAGTTCTCGTGAAGTATGAGGTAACGGAACTCTGCATCGGTTAGCCCCTCGATAAACGCCTTGCCATAAATGACATCACGCCCATTGGTACAGGCAGTTAGTGGTGGATATGGTTCATCCAACAACTCGCTTTTGCCTAGCATGATCACGCCAGCAAGAGGGACGTAGATGTCCATACCTAGTATGTCAGCTACACACTTCTCCAGCCGCTGATCAATCGTCATCTGTTTGTTTATATTCAGCATCAAGCTCTCTCCATATTGAATATATCAATTTGTGTTTCCCAATTTTCAAAGACTTCTTTGAACCTGTCCGTATAATTGGAGTACACCTGTAGTCCGTGATTGAAAGATTTACCTTGGCGCACTTCTTCTTTGTCTGAGCCTGTATGAAATTCAAGCCATAGCTCATCATCACGTTTTGTTACATGGTATGCGTAATACAACTTAGTCATCGTCTCAACTCCTCTTATCTGCTGTAAACATGTGGATGTTCTCGTTCGCAAATCTCTGGAACTTTTGGTTGTTCATCACAACAGCTTGCTTCGGGTGGTCCTTAGCTTTGATACCATTCAAGAAGTTAGCCCATGCACTACGTGGTAATCTTGGTAAGTAGTCCATCCAAGCATCCACCCAATCACGCTCGATATTCTGTAGCGTTCGGTTTATCACCATGAGTATCGCGCTAGTACCAGTCGGAACGAGTGCCGTAGTAGGACTAGTTCGTATGGATTCCATCGTGGGAAGCTCTGAGATTAGTTTGCTGTAGTTGAACAACTCCATACCACCAACCGGGCCAATAGTACCGACGAGCATAGCCTCCAGCGTAGCATTGTCCATCTGGTCAGATCTGTGCATCCAGTGCGAAGCTCGCTCCAGACCACGAGGGGTAACGAAGCCGCTTTGCTGCTTCTGTGGATGGTAGATATAGGGGTTATCTTCGATGTTGTGTACCTCAGTGAACGACTGGAACAATGCGCTGTTCTCCAGTGCCCATGACGTTACCGTGTAGTGGATGTTGTTTGCCTGTGCCCAGTCCACCCACTCGATGTTGGTCGGCTTACGCAATCGGATACGAGTCATCCTATCCTCTTGGTGTGGTAGCAGGGCATCACCTAAGCCCTCATCACCTAGGTTAGATGTAGCGAACACGATAGAGTCTGGATGCAGAGACTGATTACCTATCTTACGCTCCAGCATTAGTCTCAGTACTGCGTTCTTGACTGAATTGTTAGCCTTCTCGTACTCATCGAACATAAGCACGACTGGTTGGTCGAGATGCAAGCCAAGCTCTTCGTTGGTCGCGTTGGTAAAGAAGTCACCATCATCTAAGTCTCTGAACTTAGGTATGATGAAGTCACCAACATCTTTAGTTGTGCAGTCGCAGTAGCTACACCAATGATTAGGCAATGCTTTCTGAAGCGCCTTCATCAACGCTGACTTACCACAGCCTGTGTCACCTTCGATAAGCACCGTGTTGAGATGCCCACCCACCAACATTCCGTTGATCGCTTGCTCGTGGTTCAGTGTGAATTGTCTTTGCTTAATTTCCATAACGGTTTCCTTTTTCCAAAAGTAGTTTAGGGAATTTCCCTAACATCAGTTTGCCCCGGCTACTGTTTAGCCAGCGCGTTCATGGGCAATGCTTGCATCACCCGTTTCATAGCAGAGATCACCTCGTTACGAAGTCTCTCGCTATCCCTCAACGCTTCAATGGTTACACCACGAAGCGCATTCTCCAGTCCCACTCTGGCTGACTCGATGTCAGCGGAATGAACGAGATTGAAATGCTTCAACATGTGAACTAGTTCTAGTGCTCTGTCCACTAACGTTTTGTGAAAGCCAGTCGCTTTATCACCCTGTCGATAATCCAACTTACTTGATATCTCAGTTAGTTTTTCAAACGCATCTGTGTACACATTACTCATCAATCGTGCGATGCGTTCTTCATAGAAACTCTTGTACTGTTCTGACATGTACTCCTTAGCCTCATCAGCTACTGCCAGCCGCCAGTCATTCGGGCAACCATCGGACAACGGTATTGGTTGCCACGTATACTCAAACTTACTGTGTAACTTCTGCAAAGTCGGGTAGTCGTTTCGGTTGAATACAGTACCTAGTCCGTCATTGCTGTGCATTGCCTCCAACTCGGCTTCATCAACTGCCGTTTCATAGCCACTGAAGAACTTGTCCCTTGCCTCGTAGAACTCAGCTTGTAGTCTGGGAAACTCTGCTTGTGCCTCGAAGATGACAGTCGCTGGCATGATCCTCGCGCCGCGCCCCATCCACTCTTTAGACAACCTCTCGTGTATCTCCCTAGATTTCTGGGCTATCTCTTTGATCTTAATGAGGTGTTCGTTGCTATCGAGTAGGTGCTTAGTCAAACGCATCTTCTTGGGGTTGGCGTTTACACCATGTGCGTAGTCGGCGGCTGCGTCTTTGTCTTGCTTGCTGGCACGCCAGAACCGTATATGTAGGTAGCTCAGTACCGCATGTGAGTTCAGCGATACATCAACTAGTTTTGGTTCTGAAGATGAATCCTGCTCAACAGTATGACTAACTTGTGATGCTGCTTCTAAAACTGCTTCTGCATGACGCTGTTCATGCTTTTCAGCAAATTGGTCCACAGTTGGTAAAGCGATTGGTCCATCTTCAACCACTTCAACCACTTCTGCTGTGATACCGTTCTTGTTCAGTAGGTCAGATAGTCTGCCCATAATCATTCTCCTTTTGTAGTGACAGGCTTTAATGCACTGCCTAGTAGGTAACGATGTTGCGTATGTGTACCGTTACCCTGTTTATAGATGTAGTAGTCAGGTACTGCGATTTGTAGCTTAGTTCGACCACCACGTACTTTCATGCGTCCGGTGAGAAACCATCTCTCACCTTCTATGAGGGACACAACTTCTGTCCCAGCCAGACTTTCATCGAAAGTTGGGTTACCTGTTAATTCACTTACCATTCATTCTCCTCTTAGGGAAATTCCCTAAACTAGTTTTGAAAGTTAACGTTTTTTCAAAGTCTCCTCGACCCGATAAACCATTATACTATACATTAGTATTGAAGTCAAGTTGTTATCAAACGTTAGTATTCGTTATGAAAGGTGTAATGTTCTGTGTAAACGTATATTGTTCTTGCAATGTGGCGACGTAACTTATTGATAAACAAACAATGTTCTAATGTTCGCTTTCTGGAAGAGAGAGAGGTAGAAATCTGGAATGGTTTTGTTTGACTGGGAAAGAGAACATTAGGAGGTGGGTGTCTCTAATATAACCTCTCTATTTTTTAAAAAACGAACATTATATATTATAGTTATTGTATATATTATATATAAGTAAGTTTACTAAAGTTTGATTAACAAGATTACTCACGTTTAGTAATATATAGGTACGTTTACATTGTTCGTTTTTCATTTTCAAAAAGCGAACATTGCAGTGTTTTTCCGAACATTGCCGTGTTTTTCCGAACATTGCACCGAACATTAGGAGTTAGGGAAATTCCCTAAACTAGTTTTGAGGCTTCGAGCTACTCAAATAACTGGCATCTCTAATTTGTAAATCAGGGCTTCGAGCTACCCAAATAACTGGCATCTTTTTTGGAGTTAGGGAAATTCCCTAATTTAGTTTTGAAAGGTGTGTGGTTGGTTGGCTGTGCGGTTAGTTTGTGAATCGAGGCTTCGAGCTACCCAAATAACTGGCATCTTTTGCGAGGCCAAAAAAAGGCCAGCCTAAGCTGACCTTTTTGGTTTGAATTCTATCTCAACTTTTACTTGATTAATCAAATTGGCATTAACGGTACTGATTATGTTCTGCCATGATTTATCCTCAATAGGATTTGATATTTCTCCGAAGCAAGTATGCATGGTAAGTATCACTTCTACATCATCCAACATATTCGTATATCTCCTAGGTCAAAAAAATGGGGGACCGAAGTCCCCCGTATGTTACTCCTCGATTGGCAGGATCTTAGAAGCTTCAACTGCATCCGCTAGTTTATCTAACGCGGCCAGTGCATCTTTATAGTCAGATATTGCTTCCGGCAGATATGAAGCTTGCTGATCGTTACTGTTAGATTTCTCCACAGCTGTGATTGCTTTAGTCATATTTGCTGAGGCCTTTTTGTGCCTGTCTGCAAATGTGCCCGCAGTCCTAGATCCCCCCGCGCCATTACCCGATTGATTATTGAGGCGACGTTGGAAGGCTCCTCTGAAATCCTTCATAGCAGTACCCTTTGCCGCTTGAAGCTCCTTACGACGTTTGATGTCGGCAGCATCCATACGAGGATCATCATGTGCCATTTTGACAAGTTTCTGATCATGCTCATCGGGATAAGATGCTAAGAACATGATCTCAGTTAGTTTGTCAATTTGCTCGACAGATACCGGATTAGTCGGGTCATTCTTAGCTGTGTTTTTTAACAGCTGGTCCGGATGGGTTACATCATTCTCGATACACGTATCAATAGCATTGTTGCGGATTTGCTTTGCAGTCATTTCCTGAGTTGCTACTTCAGATAGCTTATCAGCTATCTTCTTAAACTTACTTGCTGAAATAGTCATATAGACTCCGTAATTAAAGTTAATGTTTGCGTTCCTTTGTAGGAACACGTATATAGTCTCATGCTTTTAGGAATACGCAATAGAATCGCTGGGAGTTTTCAAATCCCAGTTAGGGAAATTCCCTAACTCTTCCCCTACCGTCCCCCTATCCCCCGATTTTGAAAAATGGCCCCTATGCTGCTACGTATTACTAATTTCCACAAACAAATCGTATTTTTTTGAGTTTCGACCCCCACCCCCTCTGTATAGGGCGCACCCCCCTTACTTTTTTAAGTCCCCCTTGTAAAAAAATTTTTTTCATGTATAAACGCTAAATACGGGTAAGTCCCTGCGATACAAAATGACACTACATGTCAAACCCGAACTAGGGGTTGAGATTACTAAAGGCGAGTCCTTTGTTGACCTGAAGGACAGAACAGATGCTGCCGCTAACACGGTTGATAAGCTAATCGAGCATGGGCTGGACGTAACGCCGACCAAAGAAGATCAAGAGAATGCTGCTAAGTTAGTGGCTGCTTACGCTGAAGACCCCGAAAAGACTTCAAAGAAGGTAACTACCAAACGTGCAGCTACCCTGACTCCAGCCTCCCTTATGCTGACAGACTCGATACTGAAGGAGTTTGGGCAGTCAGTTGTAGAAAATTCTATACAGATACGCCATTTAGTTACTAACAAACTACTTCTGGAATCAGAAAACCCGGACCCCCGTGTTCGTATGAGAGCATTAGAGCTACTAGGTAAGATATCTGATGTAGGATTGTTCTCCGAGAAATCAGAAGTAACTATTACACATCAGTCCACAGATGACTTACGGGATAAACTGCGCGGCAAGCTGGAGAAGCTTGTAGCGGGTGAAGTGATAGAAGATGCGGTTGTTGTGGATGTGAAGGAAGAACTTGGTATAACTGACGAAGAATACGATGACTGAGGCTGCGTTAGACTTCTCTGAGGAAGAAGTGCAGCAGATGCTGGACAACCTAGATCAGTTTTCTACAGAAGAAGTTGCAGAGATAGATCGTATACTTGATGAGTTATCCACAAGAAAACAGAACGAGCTTGCGTTTAATGACCTGATTGAGTTTTGTAAACGTATGCAACCTGACTATATAGTAGGTAAGCACCATAAAAGATTAGCAAATTTGTTAATGTCTATTGAGCAGGGGAACAAAGACAGGATTTGCGTTAACATACCGCCCCGCCACGGAAAATCCCAATTAGTATCTATTTACTTCCCAGCGTGGTTTCTGGGGCGGAACCCTAATAAGAAAGTGATGATGGTGTCGCACACTACGGATCTGGCTGTGGATTTTGGTAGGAAGGTCCGTAATCTTATTAGCACTGATGAGTACAAGCAGATATTCCCAACTGTAGCCCTGTCTATTGATTCTAAGTCGGCTGGACGTTGGAACACGAATATGGGTGGTGAGTATTACGCCTGTGGTATCGGTTCGTCTATTGCTGGTCGAGGTGCAGATTTACTGCTGGTAGATGACCCTCACTCTGAGCAGGATGTGATTAATGGTAACTTTGAGGTATTTGAGAAAGCCTACGAGTGGTTTACCTTTGGTGCTCGTACTCGTTTGATGCCCGGAGGCCGTGTCGCTATTATACAAACTAGATGGCATATGGATGACCTGACAGGGCGTGTAACACGGGATATGGTGAACAATGACCGGTCTGATCAGTATGAGGTTATTGAGTTTCCGGCAATATTAGATACCACTAATAAAGCGGGTAAGAACATACAGAAACCCTTATGGCCTGAGTTCTTTGATTTGGATGCGCTTCTACGGACGAAGGCATCTATGCCGACATTCCAGTGGAACGCTCAGTATCAGCAGGAACCTACCGCAGAAGAAGCTGCACTGGTAAAACGTGAGTGGTGGCAGTCATGGGGTGGGGAGAGTCCACCGGAGTGTGAGTATATAATCATGTCGTTGGACGCAGCGGCAGAAACGCACAACAGGGCTGACTATACGGCGTTGACCACATGGGGGGTGTTTTTCAATGAGGACGAGAATGCCTACCATATTATATTGCTCAACAGTATCAAGCAGCGGCTGGAGTTCCCAGAACTGAAAGAGTTAGCAATGGAGGAGTACAGGGACTGGGAGCCTGACTCGTTTATTGTGGAGAAAAAGAGTGCGGGTACAGCGTTGTATCAGGAGATGCGGCGTATGGGGTTGCCCATACAGGAGTACACACCACACAGAGGGTCGGGAGATAAGTTAGCTCGATTAAATTCAGTTGCAGATATCGTAGCATCCGGTATGGTATGGATGCCCGTGACACGCTGGGCTGAAGAGGTCATAGAAGAGATTGCAGGGTTTCCATTTATGAGCCATGATGACCTCGTGGATAGTACTGTTATGGCACTTATGCGGTTCCGACAAGGTGGGTTTATCCGTCTACCAACGGATGAACCAGAAGAAATGCGCTACTTCAAACAGAAACGAGGTGGATATTACTAAGAGGTTAAGTTATGGAAGAGTACGGACGTGACTCACAACTTGATGTAGGTAAAGGTATCGACCTTAAAAGTCCTGAACCCTTCGTCACGTTAGCTACGAAGATTCTTAGGGACAGGGGAGAGAAAGCTATCTTTGCGGGTGTGAACCCTGTGGTACGGCGTTATCTCATTGAGGCCAGAAAAGGTAATTATCGTACCCCTGAAGAATATAATCAGGCTTTGCTTGATATGGAAGAGCATATACTTTATGAGTATTTTCCTGACGAGGCTAAGCAGAGAGCGGCAGAGGCTGCTAGAGGGGCAGAGTCGATGGAAGCAAAACAAGCAAGGGAGGTGGCATTAAGAAAGCAACAGAGCACTGTTGAAATGCCTAAAGACTACCGTGATGGCGGGCGTGTAAGACTAATTTAGGAGTATTACTAATGGCTATTGAGAAAGGGCTATACGCACTGCCTGAAGGGATGGAGGAAATGTCCGAAGCAGAGCAGGGATTAGAAATAGAGATTGTTGATCCAGAGATGGTGACGCTGGACGATGGTTCAATGGAGATCACGCTTATACCGGACGCAGGTATGGGCGATATGACCAACTTTGATGCTAATCTAGCAGAGTTTTTAGAGGATGATCAGCTATCTATCATAGCGAATGACCTTCTTGAGTCAGTTGAAGCTGACACAGATGCTCGAAAAGAGTGGGCTGAAACCTATGTAAAGGGTTTACAGGTGCTTGGGTTTAATATCGAAGAGCGGTCTGAGCCTTGGGAAGGTGCTTGTGGCGTATATTCTAACGTTTTAGCCGAAGCAGCTATCCGTTTTCAAGCGGAAGCTATGAGTGAAACTTTCCCTGCCGCCGGTCCAGTGCGAACTAAGATTATTGGAGAAGAAACCAAAGACAAAATGGACGCTGCTGACCGTGTTCGAGCAGATATGAACTACGAACTGACCGAAAAAATGGTTGAATACCGGTCAGAACACGAAAGATTACTGTATAGCCTTGGATTATCAGGGTCTGCGTTCAAAAAAGTTTACTACGATCCCAATTTAGGACGACAAGTTGCGGTATATATACCCGCTGAAGACGTTATTGTCCCTTATGGCGCGTCTAATATAGAGACTGCGGAGCGTGTAACCCATGTTATGCGTAAAACTAAGAACGAATTACGCCGATTACAGGCCAGTGGGTTCTATAAAGAGGCAAAATTAGGAGAACCACGCCCATATCACAGCGATATTGACGAAAGAAAGGCGAAAGATGATGGATTTTCGCTGACAGACGATGATCGGTACGCTATCTACGAGATTCACCTAACAACTACCATAGAAGGGATAGATGAAGAAGATGATTTGGCTAAACCCTACGTAGTTACTATTGAAAGAGGGACTAATACGGTTTTAGCCATACGTAGAAACTGGAATGAGGAAGATCCTCTTCAGTTGAAACGGCAACATTTCGTACATTACGTTTATGTGCCCGGATTTGGCTTCTATGGCCTTGGGTTGATACATATCGTAGGGGGGTACGCTAAAGCTGGCACCTCTCTTATACGTCAACTTGTAGACGCTGGCACACTAGCTAACCTTCCCGGCGGGTTAAAGTCTCGTGGACTACGTATTTCAGGAGATGACACTCCCATAGAGCCGGGAGAGTTTAAAGATGTTGATGTTCCGTCTGGTAGCATCAAAGACAACATAATGGCTTTACCCTATAAGGAGCCTAGTCAGACACTTCTATCACTTTTGGACACGATAACGAAGGAAGGTCGTAGGTTAGGCGCGATAAGCGATATGAACATATCGGATATGTCGGCTAATGCACCTGTAGGGACTACTTTAGCGTTGTTGGAGCGCACACTGAAGCCTATGGCTGCGGTGCAGTCTCGCGTTCATTATGCTATGAGGCAGGAGTTTAAGCTCCTCAAGGCTATTATGGGGGCATATGCTCCCGCTGAGTATGGGTATCAGCCTAATCGTGGAGAAGTAAGCGCAAGGCAGATGGACTATGACATGGTAGAAGTTATACCTGTCAGTGACCCGAATAGCTCTACAATGGCCCAGCGAGTAGTGCAGTATCAAGCTGTTTTACAGATGGCACAGCAAGCACCACAGATATATAACCTGCCACAGCTACACAGGCAGATGATAGAGGTGTTAGGTATAAAGAATGCTGACAAGCTTGTACCAACAGAAGATGACGCAGATCCAGCAGATCCAATAAGTGAGAATATGAACGCACTTATGGGTAAACCACTCAAAGCGTTTATGTATCAGGATCACGATGCACACATAGCGGTACATACATCTTTCATGCAAGATCCGTCTATAGCACAGTTAATAGGGCAGAATCCACAAGCACAAAGAATAATGGCTGCATTACAGGCTCATATAGCGGAACACCTAGGGTTCTCTTATCGTAAGCAAATTGAAGATAAGTTAGGTGCTGCATTGCCACCACCTAATGAGAAGTTGCCGGAAGATATAGAGGTACCGCTTTCTAGACTAGTTGCTAAAGCTGGAGTTCAGTTGTCACAGATGAATCAGCAGAAAGTTGCTCAACAGCAAGCTATGCAGAAAGCGCAAGACCCTGTTGTTCAGATACAACAGCAAGAACTAGCTATAAAGAAGGCTGAAGTAGATCGCAAAGCGGCTAAAGACGCAGCGGATATACAAATACGAACGGAAGAACAAAAGCGTAAGAAAGCTAAAGATAAAGCAGATGCAGTTCTAGACGCTACAGAATTAGAACTAGATGCTGCTAAAGCTAATGTAGATATGACTTTGGATATACAAGAGGCCCAAAGAAATATAAACAAAGAGCTAATAGATATAACCAATAAAGGGGGTGATCAAGAATAGTGGCAGATACTATATTTCAAGTACTTATTAAAAAGTTTGAAGAAGATAAGCATTCTGCTATAGAATCTCTTGCGTCTGGAGGAGCAAAAGACTTCTCTCAGTACAAAGAAACGACAGGTTACATTCGAGGTCTGGACACCTGTATACGCACTGTGAAAGACCTCTCGCGCAATTACATGGAAGATGACGATGAGTGAAGCTGAAATCTTAACCGATGAGCAGTTAGAGGAGTTGCTCCCCGTACCCGCAGGGTATCGAGTGCTTGTAGCCCTCCCGCAGATTAAGGAAACATATGACGATAGTGACCTTGTAAAGTCCTCAAGGACAATGCACGAAGAGCATGTTATGTCTATTATCGGATTGGTAATAGATATGGGGGACCAAGCGTATGCTGATAAAGAGCGTTTCCCTACAGGTGCTTGGTGCAAACAAGGCGATTACGTCATGTTTCGTGCTAATTCGGGTACAAGATTTAGGATAGGTGGTGTTGAATACCGCCTTATGAACGATGATTCTATAGAAGCTATTGTTCCTGATCCTTCCAGCATAACTAGAGCATAAGGAGTCATCATGCCATTTCAAAAAGTAGAATATGAATTTCCTAACGATGAGGACAATGAAGTTACCACGGATATCGAAATAGAACCTTCTAGTGAAATCGAGGTAGAAATACCGGGAAAAGAGAAAGTTAAAGCAGTAGAACCAGAAATAGAAATAGAACCTGAACTGGAGGTAATAGATGACACACCAGAAGGAGACAGGGGCCGTAGCCCGTCTGAACCACCTGAAGACGTTACTGATGAAGAACTTGAAAACTATTCTGAAAAAGTTCAAAAAAGAATACGACACTTTAGTAAAGGCTATCATGACGAACGCCGCGAAAAAGAAGCTGCCCAGCGTCAAAGTCAAGAACTGGAAGATCTGGCGCAAAAACTCTTAAACGAAAATAAAGAGTTAAAAACTAATTTATCTAAAAACAAAGATGTGTTAATGCGGCAAGCTAAAAAAGCCGTAGAGAACGATTTAGATAAAGCGCATAATGCGTACAAGAGCGCATATGAGGAAGGAGATCCAGATAGGTTACTCGCTGCCCAAAAAGCGTTAACCAAAGCAGAGATTGCTTCTCAACGATTAAACACATTACATAACAATGAAGCTTTACAAGCTTCTGAAAATGAAGTACAAACTAGTCCTGAGACAGTTAAAGACGCATTACCTCGAACTGCCCAAGTTCCTGTTGACCCTAGAGCTTTAGAGTGGCAGGAAAATAACAAGTGGTTTGGGAGTATGCAGCATGAACCCGAAACAGCATTTGCGTTAGGGTTACATAAACAAATTACTGAAGCGGAAGGTACTTCCGCAGATAGTAACGAATACTATGAGAAGTTAAATTCTCGTATGCAAGCAAAGTTTCCTGAGTTATTCGAGGGGACCAATGAACAGGAGGTAAAACTTCCAAAACGTAAGCCGGACAATGTGGTTGCCCCCGCTACGCGGAGCACAGCACCTAAGAAAATTAGGTTAACGCAAACACAAGTAGCTCTAGCCAAACGTTTAGGTTTGACTCCCGCACAGTACGCCGAACAGGTTGCAAAAGATATGAGGAACAGCAATGGCTGAAAACAGATTAAACCGTGAGGTAGAAACACGAGAGAAAACAACTCGGAAAAGGCATTGGCAGCGACCGGAAACACTTCCATCGCCAGAGCCTGAAGAAGGGTATGCGTTTCGTTGGATACGTGTAAGTTCTCGTGGAAATGTTGACGCTACTAATGTCTCCTCTAAATTACGAGAAGGTTGGGAACCAGTGAAAGCTGTAGATCACCCTGAAATAACTCTCGTTGACATTGAGCAAGAAAGGTTCAAGGACAACGTAGTTATTGGTGGTTTGTTGCTTTGTAAAGCTCCTGTTGAGCTAGTTGAAGAACGTAATGAGTATTACGAGACACAGACAAACTCGCAGATGCAATCAGTGGATAACAACCTTATGAGAGAAAGTGATCCTCGTATGCCTATATTTAATGATAGGAAGACGAAGGTTTCTTTCGGTAATGGAACTTAGATAAGGAGCGAATAAGCAATGGCTTATCCTACTATTGATGCCCCTTACGGGCTGGTTCCGGTAAAACTGTTAAGCGGTGTCCCTTTTGTTGGTACTACTCGGCAATACTCTATTGCTAGTGGCTATGGAACTAACATTTTCTATGGGGATGCAGTAAAACTAGTTACCGGAGGCACTGTTGAGCGTGATACGTTTGACGCTGCCATGACACCAATCGGTGTTTTTTTAGGTTGTACCTTTACAGATCCTAATTCAGAGCAAGTTACTTTTAAGCAGTATTTCCCTGCTAGTACCGCCGCCTCTGATATTAAGGCTTATGTAGCTGATGGAACCGACATCCTTTTTAAGGCTGCGGTTGTATCTTCAGGCGAAACGATTGGTGATCTTGCTATTACTGATATCGGTGCTAACGTAGCTGGTGTAGATAACACTGGTAGCACTGTGACTGGTAATTCCAAGAGTGCAATCTCTGACACCTCTGCAACAACAAATACATTGCCTTTCCGCATTGTAGCGTTGGTAGAGGAAACCAAGAACAGTTCTGGCGGTTTCACTGAAGCATATGTGAAGTGGAATGCTGGACATGCGTTCGATAACACAACCGGAATATAGGAGTAGTGTAAAATGGCAATTTCACGCGCCCAATTACTAAAAGAACTCCTCCCCGGACTGAACGCTTTGTTCGGATTGGAGTACGCCAAATATGGCGAAGAAACGGCAGAGATTTATGAAACAGAATCTTCTGACCGTTCTTTTGAAGAAGAAACCAAGCTGTCAGGTTTTTCTGCGGCACCTGTTAAAGACGAAGGCTCTGCCATCGAATATGACAATGCCCAAGAGACTTTCACGGCTCGGTATACACACGAAACCATTGCAATGGGCTTTTCTGTGACAGAGGAAGCTATAGAAGATAATTTGTATGACTCACTGTCTGCACGTTATACGAAGGCATTGGCTCGTGCTATGGCTTACACGAAGCAAGTTAAGGGTGCAGCTATCCTTAATAACGCTTTCGCAGCAGGTACGACTTACGGTGACGGACAAACTCTTTGTTCGACTGCTCACCCGCTAGTCTCTGGTGGTACAAACTCAAACCGCCCAGCCACAGCCTCTGATTTGAATGAGACTTCTCTTGAAGCCGCTATCATTCAAATCTCTAATTGGACTGATGAGCGTGGTTTGTTGATTGCTGCCAGACCTACTAAACTCGTTATTCCTTCTGACCTACAGTTTGTGGCAACACGATTGTTGGAGACAGAAGGCCGAGTAGGTACCGCAGACAATGACCTTAACGCGATTCGTAACAATGGTGCGATTCCGGGTGGATACACAGTTAACCATTATCTGACTGATACAGATGCTTGGTTCTTGATGACTGATGTACCTAACGGTCTGAAGCACTTTGTGCGAACTCCGATGGCAACGTCTATGGATGCTGACTTCGATACGGGTAACAGCCGATACAAGGCGAGAGAAAGATACTCATTTGGTGTATCTGATCCGCTTGGTATTTTCGGTTCACCCGGAGCATAATGTAGGGGGGTTATACCCCCCTATTTATTCCTGACAGTCTTAGGACTGACACTAGCCAAGACAGGAGATAATAATGGCTACTACAACTTTTAACGGCCCTGTTCGTTCCGAGAAAGGGTTCCAAATGGTTTCCAAAAATGCCACTACTGGTGCTGTTACAGTTACCAGTGGGGATAAGTGGGCAACGGAAGCTACAGGTAGTGCGGGTATAGAAGGCACTGCTGCTGTATATGTCACACAAGTTAACCGACTAAAAAGCGATGTTAGTACCAACGTCAACATAGTTAAGTCGTCTATTATGATTGATTTGACTGGACTAAAAGACGGTGGAACTGCTGGAGACATCATAGGTAAAGATGGTTCTGGTGTAGCATTCATAGGCC